>OLGD01000514.1_pt1 | contig 77907 bp, 67 predicted proteins | sample 1605311 | NCBI WGS metagenome assembly OLGD01 (sample SAMEA3888917, study PRJEB22519) | human gut metagenome | biome: human gut; feature: human-associated habitat; material: faeces | place: Denmark | collected 2010
ATTTCTTCTATTATAGCAGAAACGGGGGCGTTTGGGTAGTTCTTTGACAGACTGATGAACTCCTTGCCCGAAGGGCAAGGAGTTCAGTATGACTGCTATCCGATCGCTTTCTGATATTCCTTCTGAATCTCCGCTTCAATCAACTCAGAATCAAGCGATACAACAGATTCTGTTCTTGAAGTGGAATAATTCATGAAAAGATTGGTCTGCACATAGACGTTCCTGAAAGCGCCATCCGTATCAAAATTGAAATTTACGAAATAATGGGGCTGTTCATTTTCACCTTCGGCAAAAGGCTGGTCGATCCGCAGCATTACCGTGATTCCGCTTTCGTCTTCGAGCGTATCCATATAGGCAACAACAGAATCATTCCACTGAAAGTAGGCAAGCCATGGTTTTACGCTATCACCGAAGGTCATTTCATCTGCTTTCCATTCGATATTGGTATAGGCCTTGCCCCATTTTCCCTCGTTACTGTAGCGGACACCATTGGCAGCCATAAAAGCCATTCTTAATGAGTATTGCTCGCCATCTACGATATTTACCGACTCCGGGTCAACGTCCACAATCTCCAGCCAGTTTCCGTTGTCCTGATAGTAATTGGCGGTAGACCAATGGCTTTGATCGCCTTTAGATTGGTCAACTACGATATGGCAGCTGCCATTCTGAACTGCCTCTAAAACAGCACGGCACTTTGCAAAGGCCGCCTGTTCATCCGGATTTTCTTCAACAACAGTATCTGCATTGATAGCAACAGTCTTCAGAAACCGTTCCGCGATGCCACCGGAAATCTGATTCTCATCATACCATATATCATAGATAATATCACCATCGATGAAGAATGTATGCTGCTCACAGAGTGCATCCGGATTGCCGTCCCAGAAGATTTCACATTCCACATCTCCGTATACAGAACTGCCGGACGTATATCCAATAGGAGCACCAGACTCTTCCTCTTTCAATGCAATGATATCAGAAAGTTGAAATTCTGGATAATCCCAACTGGTAATGCCGCCAACATCTACAGAATCCCTTGTCAGCACAACGTTGCCATCCTGCTCCCTGAAAGAAAAACCGGAAGGGAGTAGCAGTTTGAGGGTGCCATACTGAACCAGTTTCGTATCTGTAATGACAGCAGAGCCGTCGGCAGCGGGTGTATGCTCTTCGGTAGGCGTTGTAGCGCCGTCGGTAGGGGTATCGTCGATGGTGTCTGACTTTTGGGGGTTGACTGCGCAAGCCACTAAAACAGCGGCGCACAGCAATACACAAATCATGCTTACCCATAACTTGGGCTTCTTCCATTTTGCCATATTCATAATGCGACCTTTCGTATTTCCCTCGCCAAAGGCCAGGGGCATCCCGGCAATCATCTTTTTACGCGTTGCAAGCCTCAGCAATGAAGCGGAATAGTCTGCCCTGATTTGAGGTCCCATTTCCCGGATCACTGCCTCATCACAGCTCATCTCCATATCTTTGCCCGCCAGAATGAATGCGGCCCACGCCAGAGGATTAAACCAGTGGATGCACAGGGCACAATATGCCAGCAGCTTGATGATATGGTCACAGCGGCGGATATGATGCCGCTCGTGGGCAATGATATACTTTTGTTCTTGTGTTGGGATATTGGAGGGCAAATAGATTTTGGGGGTGAGGATGCCCATAACAAATGGCGTGTCAATATAATCGGCACGATAAACGTTTCCTGTGTAAGCCACAGCGCCCACCAGTTTCCGTCTCAGACGGATATACTGCACGATGCTGTAAAGAATCATGCTGCCGGTTCCGGCGATCCAGACATAAGGAACGATTGCCATAATATCCAATCCGGCATGCTCTGACTTCCCTGCCTGCGCAAGTTCCGGCCCTGACTGATTTTCAGCCGGAACGAAAGTGAAATCAGGATTCCGATTGGCTTCGGCAGGAAGAAAATAAACCACGCTGGCTGCGCCTGATGTCTCCCGAATTTCCGGTTCCAACGCATTCAGAACGGAAACGGGTGCTGTAAATGCCACCGGGCACAGAAGCCGGAACAAAACCACCAACCAGAGTGCATAAGAAAAAATCTTTGGAGATCGTTTCAGCATGAGTCTGGCCAACATGACCAGCAGAATGACGATGCTGCCCGTCATACTCATATTCAGCACTTGAGAAAACAGATTACGCATGGGAATCCTCCCGCATGGAATCAATGACCTTTTGCAGTTCGTCGATTTCGCCGTCAGACAGCTTTTTGCGGCTGCCAAATGCGGCTAAGAACGCAGGCAAAGAACCGTGAAATGTCTCATCCACAAAAATTTCACTCTGACGTGCATAGAATTCCTCCCGGCTGACCAGAGATGTTACCTTACCATCCTTATTCCGGAACAGCTCCCGATCACAAAGCCTTTTCAGAATCGTGTATGTCGTGGTTCGTTTCCAGTTCAGGCGTTCCTCCGCCAGTTCCGTCAAGCGGCGAGAAGAGACAGGCTCATTATCCCAGATAATATCCGCAAAAATGGTCTCGATCTCACCCAGCTTATATTCAGCCATATGAGTTGCCTCCTTTGCTCTACTGTCAGTAGACAATTATACTCTACTACCTGTAGACAGAAAAGTCAAGGATTTTTTGAAACGTTAATATAACCTTAAAGAGACGGCACAAGAAGGGCAGTTTACAACTTCTACAAGCTTCCTGTCGTTACTTCCCCATGTAACCACATTAATATATCCTCCCAATACTGGGGGTACAGTATTGGGGGGAAACATATCAAACGGTGGGGGCTGTTTTGCGCCCTTTTGGGGGGCACTTTCATAGCAAAAGAGAGGCATTCCGCAAAGAATGCCTCTCTTTTCATTTTCCAGCCCCGCCTTCGGCGTGCTTTTTTACGGCTGTGCCGTTACCGGCCGTATCCGAAAGCTGGCAGAACGGTTCGGCTGCGGCTGTTTGCCCTTGGTAAGCCATTTCTCACGGGAATGCCGGATCGTATTCCAAGGGGGATTTGGAAGGCAAACGCGCGCCTGCACGTTCTGACAGCTTTCGATAGGCCTTGGGGGGATTATCTGTCGGCTGCCTAATCGCGGTACAGTTTGAAGGATGTGTGTTTTGAAGGATGTGTGTGCAATACAGATTGAGAAAATCGGATTAGGAGGTATTTTTGCGATTTGGCATCCGTTTGTACAGTGAGGGAAGCTCTGATTAAATTGACGAGAACTGGCAGCGAGAAGTTTTGTCTCCAGACAAGGTATGGAAAATGCGGGAATACTGTATGTATTTCCCATTTTTCGTACCGAAGGCTGGGGCAAAAGATCCGCTGTCCAGCCGAAGACGATTTATTCAGAGATTCCTGAGGTTATATCAGGCCAGCGCTTCGCCCAGACTGCGGCAGGCACTCAGTGCTTCGTCATCGGGGGTCTCCTGACAGATCACGCTGTCGCAGACCAGATTTGCGCCCTTGTCACGGCAGTTCTCTTCCCAGGTGCGCATCCACTCGCCGTCGCCCCAGCCATAAGAGCCGAACAGAGCGATCTTCTTGCCGGAGAGCTTACTCTCACAGGTCTCGAACATGGGGGCAAATTCGCCGTCCTCCAGCTCCTCCGCGCCCATGGCGGGGCAGCCGAAAGCAACCGCGTCAAATTCGTCCATCTTTCCTCCGTCGAACTCGGCGGCGGTAAACAGCTCCGCTTCCGCGCCAGCGCGCTTTGCGCCTTCCACGACGGCCTGCGCCATGGCTTCGGTATTTCCGGTGCTGCTCCAATAAACAACTGCAACTTTCATTTTCAAAAATCCTTTCTTATTTCATCCGGCTACGGTGAGCCGTTCGATGTCGATTCCGCTGGCAAGCTGGCGGCAGTAGACCCTTGTGCAGGCTTTGTACTTGGCAAAGGTCTTTTTGGCCGCTTCCTCGTTTTCATAAACCTTCCAGCAGCCCACGCATTTGCAGGGTCTGTGTTCTAAAAAGCCCTTCACGTCCTCCGGCGGATAGCTCAGGAACAGGCCGATCTCGTGGGGGAAATCCTCCTGCTGCTTCAGTCTCCGGGCGAGCTTCGTCAGGCACCGGCTGCCGCCCCGGCAGTTGTAGCCGAACTCGCTGAGAAGCGCTTCGCAGGATGCGCGGGAAAGGTCTTCTTCCAGCCTTGCCGGCCGGTAGAGGTAGATCAGCGCCTTGTCCTGACGGATGCGCAGTGGGACTGCCCGGACACCTTTCTTCCCAAGCCGCCGGTTCAGGCTCCGCAGAAAGTCCAGCAGGTCCTCCCGGCTTTCGTAGGGGCAGGCGAACAGGTTTCCGGTTTTCAGCCCCGCCAAGGTGGGGGCGCAGTTGCGAACCACCTGTTCCTCAGACATGGCCGTCCTCCTTGCCCCGGGCGATTCGGCGCAGGCTTTTCCGGATGGAAATGACGCCCACAGACGTCACAGTGACAGCCACAACGGCACCGGCGCCGGACAGAATCGTGGCAATTTCCATAGCTCGAACCTCCCGTATTCATAATGATAAGACTGTCTTTTTTGTTCGCTTTTGGTTAGCCTTTGCTAACTGGCTATATCATACACGATGTTGCTCCGTTTGTCAAGTCTTTTCCCTACTATTTTTATAGGCAGATTTTTGGATGTGAAAAAGCGCCCCAGCAGGGCGCTTTTAATCTGTTTTATTGAAGTTTATTGAAGTTTCCGAGCCTTTTATTCCTGCGGCAGTGTGACAATTCGGGGTTCATGATGGACGGCGGGCAGAATTTTCTCCATCAGGTCAGCCGTCCGAAGGCGCAGACTGGAGGTGTTGATGCAGGGATGGCAGCCAATGAACTCCCCTTTCAGCACGTCCTCGTCCATGAGAAGCTGCACATGGTTCTCCCGGTCGTTCATCAGCCCCAGAACGCTGACGGAGCCGGGGGTGATGTCCAGAAATTTCTCCATATACTCCGGCGCGGCAAAGCTCAGGCGGGAGGAGCCGATCTCCTTGGAGAGAACGCTGGTTTTGAAATGCTTGTCCCCGGGCAGCATCAGCAGATAAAACTCCGTACACTGCCGGTTGCACAGCAGCAGATTTTTGCAGATCACCGCATCCAGCACCCGGTCGATCTCCTCGCAGGCTTCCATAGTCATGGCGGCCTCGTGGTCGATGCGCCGATAGTCGATTCCCAGGCTGTCCAGCAGATCGTAGCAACGGATTTCCTTCTCAAGACGTCCGGCGCAGTCCGCGGGACGTCCGTTTACCAGTTCCATAGTCATTTTTCCTTTCTCAGTTGCCAGAATGCCACGGCGCTGGCAGCCGCTACGTTCAAAGAATCCACGCCGTGGTACATGGGGATCTTTACAGTGTAGTCGCACCGGGCAATGGTCGTCTCCGTCAAGCCGTCGCCCTCGCTGCCCAGAATCACCGCCAGCTTTTCCTCCGCCATGAGACGGCGGTCGTCAATGGAGACGGAATCGTCGCTCAGCGCCATGGCGGCGGTTTTGAAGCCCAGACGGCTCAGCTGCGCCATCCCCTCCCCCGGCCAGTCTCCCGTAAACGTCCAGGGAATCTGAAACACCGTCCCCATGCTCACCCGGGCGCTGCGGCGGTACAGCGGATCACTGCATCCGGGGGTCAGCAGTACGGCGTCCATCCCCAGCGCGGCGGCGGAACGGAAGATTGCCCCCACGTTGGTGGGATTCTGGACGTTTTCCAGAACCACGATCCGTGCCGCCCCGGCGCAGATATCCTCCACGGAGGAAAGCCCCGGGCGGCGCATGGCGCACAGCACGCCCCGGGTCAGGTGGTAGCCAGTGAGATTGCACAGCAGCTCCTCGTCCGCAGTGTATACGGGAACCCCGGGACAGCGGGCGAGAACCTCCCGCGCCGCCCCCGCGATGTCCTTGCGCTCCATGAGCAGCGATACCGGCTCGTATCCGCCGTCCAAAGCCCGGTGGATGACCTTGGGACTTTCCGCAATGAACATCCCCTTGGCAGGTTCAAACCGGTTGAGCAGCTGCGCCTCCGTCAGCCGGGCATACACGTCCAGCTCCGGCGCGGAGAAATCCGTTATTTCAATGACGTTGGCCATAGCGTTCCTTTCCTTATCCTCCACCCCATGACAATCTGCCAAAAAACGGGGCGCTTTTTTCCTTCCTATACTACCAAATTCCGTTCAAAATGTCAAAGATTTCTCCGTCGATTGACTTCCATTTTCCGCAATGGTAGAATACATTCATTGTAAAGAGAGGGGCGGATCGCCATGGCAGACAAACATCCGGGGTATATGACCACCTTCAAGGAGCGCTTGAGCTACTGGACATACTTCATCGGACAGAACATTTACTACAACATCACGGCGGCTTTTATCTCCACCTACCTTGCCATGCAGGGCGTGAACCTTGCCAAGGTCGCTATCGTGCTGCTGATCGTCAAGATCTGGGACGCCGTGAATGACCCCATTTTCGGCTTCATCTTCGACAAGGTGAAATTCAAAAACGGGCAGAAAAGTCTGCCCTGGCTGCGCATTTCCACCGCACTGATCCCCATTGTGACCATCATCCTGTTCTCCATTCCCTCGGCGCTGGGGGAGACCGGGAAACTTGTCTGGTTCGGCGCGGCCTACGTGTTGTGGGACACTGTGTACACCCTGACGGACATTCCCGCCTACGCCATGCTGAACACCATGACCGACAATCTGCCGGAGCGCAACACCCTGCTCTCCGTCAACCGGGTGTTCTCCGGGGCGGGCGTGCTGATCTACGGCGTTGTGCTGCCCATCCTCATCAGCGAAAATGTGGGCATGAGCGCCAGTCTGGCCATTGCGACGCTGTCCATTTTCAGCGCCCTGACCATGGTGCCCCTGTCCCTCAACTGCAAGGAGCGCAACTATAAGCCCGAAGAGGAAGACGAAAACTTCTCTCCCCGGCAGATGTTCTCCTATCTGGGAAAGAACAAATACCTGCTGACCTACTATGGTGGCTACTGCGCCACCGACGCGCTGAAAACCTCCGCCGCCGTGACGCTGTTCGTCTCCTTCTACCTGTTCGGCAATTCCCTTTACTCCATCGTCCTGAATCTGCTGAACATGGTGCCGGGTGTTTTCGCCGCTATGCTCATGCCCACCATCCTGAAAAAGCTGGACAAATTCAAGACGCTTTTCTGGTGCAACATCGTCAACATCATCTTAGGTCTGGTGATTTTCTTCGTTGGCTACGAAAACCGGGCGCTGTTCCTGACGCTGACCTGCGTCCGCACCGTTCCCATGAGCATCGTGGGCATTCTCGCCTTCATGTTCACTCCGGACTGCGCCGAGTACGGCCAGTACAAATCCGGCATTAGTGCCAAGGGCATCACCTTCGCCATCCAGACCTTCTCCGTGAAGATCACCGCCGCGGTTTCGTCCTCGCTGGCTTTGGCGCTGCTGGGCTGCTTCCACTGGATTTCCGTGGAGGCGGAGAGCTTCGAGATGCTGAAGGCGCTGAACATCCAGCAGAGCGCGGGGGCGCTGGAGGGACTGTGGATCGTGTACGCCCTGGTGCCTGTCATCGGCATGATCATTTCCACGTTCTTCTATCTGGGTTACAAGCTCAACGACAAGGACGTGCAGATCATGGCGCGGTGCAATGCCGGGGAGATCACCCGGGAGGAAGCCGAGTCCATGCTGTCCCGGAAGTATTGAGCCAATGCTGCAAACAGAAACGGCGCCGGATGGCGCCGTTTCTGCATGTCATACGGGGTCCCTATCAGGGTCTGTCATTATTTCTCGATAGAATGGTTAACACCATTTTATCCCGCGAATCCTTCGCAGGCCGTCCGCAGAGGCGTGCGGGCAGCAGACGGCAATCCCAAAATGGCCTCCCGCCGTAAAGCGGGAGGCCATAAGATGATATATTACTGTGCCAGAGTGCTGGTCTTGTACTTTGCGCTCTTCTTCAGGAACAGCGCCAGGAAGCCGACCGCGGCGATAACACCGGCGACAACGGCGATGGGATAGTACACGCTCTCGGCAATTCCCATAGGCTTCCACAGCAGGCCGAGGCACTCGCCGGCCGCGAAGAAGTAGGTGATGGAAACGCCGGTCATGAAGGTGGCAGGAACCGCGCAGATCCAGTAGTTGCGCTTGTTCTGCGCCAGATACATGGCAGCCGCCCACAGAGCGATCATGGCCAGAGTCTGGTTGGACCAGGAGAAGTAACGCCATACCACGGAGTAGTCGATCTGGCAGATGATGGCACCGACGCCCAGCAGGGGGACGGTCAGAAGCAGACGCTTCTTCCAATCCTTCTGGTCGATCTTGAACCAGTCGGCCAGCGTCAGACGGGCGCTGCGGTAAGCGGTATCACCGGAGGTGATGGGGCAGGCGATAACGCCCAGCATAGCCAGGACGCCGCCGATCTTGCCCATGGTGGTGGTGCAGATCTCGTAAACAACAGCGTTCACACCGGCACCGGCTTCCAGCAGAGCCTGGGTGTTCTCGTAGAAGGAAACACCGGCAGCCGCCCAGACCATGGCGATGATGCCCTCGGCGACCATTGCGCCGTAGAACACCTTGTGACCCTGCTTCTCAGAGGTGCAGCAGCGGGCCATCATGGGAGACTGTGTGGCATGGAAGCCGGAGATGGCGCCGCAGGCCACGGTGACGAACATGAACGGCCAGATGTGGATGTTCTGAGGATGCTGGTTATAGAAGTTGTTCCACAGCTCGGGCATCTGATACTCGTGAGAGAACAGCAGAACACCCGCAACACCGACGGCCATGATGATCAGGCAGATACCGAAGATGGGGTAAATCTTGCCGATGACCTTGTCGATGGGAACGAAGGTGGCGATGAAGTAGTAGATGATGATGACCCACAGCCAGAAGGTAGCGTCCAGCTTCTCGGGGGTCAGCAGAGCCAGCAGACCGGCGGGACCCTTGGAGAACACGACGCCGACCATGACCAGCAGGATGACGGAGAACACGCGCATGACCTGCAGCATGACCTTGCCCAGATAAGTACCGGTAATCTCGGAAATGCTGGCGCCCTTGTGCCGCATGGACAGCATACCGCACATATAGTCGTGGACGCCGCCGGCGAAGATGGTACCGAAGACGATCCACAGATAGACGACAGGTCCAAACAGAGCACCGTTCAGAGCGCCGAAGATGGGGCCGAGACCAGCGATGTTCAGCAGCTGAACCAGGAAGATCTTCCAACCCTTCATCGGGACGAAGTCAACGCCGTCGTTGAGCGCGATGGCAGGCGTCTCCCGGTCGTCAGAGCCAAAGATCTTGTCTACGCGCTTGCCGTAGAAGATGTAGCCGACGACCAGAGCTGCAATGCAGAGAATGAAAGTAAGCATAGGTTTCCTCCTTAGTTAAGTTACCCTGCGGTGGCGTATCACCGCCTGGCGAGTATCATTATATGTCTAAACCGTGAACAAATCAACCCTTAGTATAGCGAAAAACGATTTTCGTAGCATTAACCAAATTTATGGCGGTTTTTTCCTTCCGAGGAGTGGCGTGACCCTGATTTTTTTCGTCAGATTGCATAAAACAGAACGCAGAAGAACTGGAGCAGCGCCCCCAAATCGACGAAAATGTGAAATACGGAGTGCATCCACTTCCTGCGCTTGCCCAATCCGTACAGAATGGAGCCGACCGTGTAGGCAATGCCGCCCAGCAGCAGAAGCAGAAAGCCCGGGAAGGTCAGCGCCTGCATTGCCTGCTTTGCAAAGAAAATGATCGCCCAGCCCATGCCGATATAGCAGATCATGGAAAAGACCCGGTATTTCTTCAGGTCAATGGCCGTCAGGGTCGTGGCCAGCGCCACCATGCCCCACTCAAAGCCGAACAGCACCCACGCAAGGACGGGATTCTCCGGACGGATGGCGGACAGCAAAATCACGGTGTAGGTTCCCGCGATGAGGAAATAAATGGTGCAGTGGTCGATCACCTGCATCACCTTTTTGCCCAGGGTGGGCTTCAGACCGTGGTAGACGCTGGAAATGGTGAACATGGTGACCATGGCGCTGCCGTAAATGGCGGAGGTGACAACGCCCCAGGGATTGCCGTGGAGGGCGGCGAAAATGACGCATAGCGTCAGCGCCACGACGCCTACAGCGCCGCCGACGATGTGGGTGACCATGTTCATGATCTCTTCGCCCCGGCTGTAATCCGGGAGCTGGCGGTCGGACAATTTCGTTCGTTTCATTTTTGTTTCCTTCCTTTGTGAAGATGGAGGGAGTATAGCACATTTTTCACAAAAAAGAAACCGCCATTTTGTCGAGTTCTCTCCCCGGCGGAGAAATTCGGTTTCTACCGGGGTGAGAAGTGGATACGGGGTTGACAAATGTCCTTCCATACAATACAATTCTCCTAGTCACGGCGTAAAGTACGCCGTTTTTTGCATAGAATAGAGAGGGTTCGAGCTATGAAAAAGATACCGTTTTTGACTCTGGAAAAAGCAAAGGAAATCCGCGAGCAGATCCCCACCCCCTTTTACGTTTACGACGAGGCCGGCATCCGCGCCAACGCCCGGTTACTGAAGGCGGCGTTTTCCTGGAATCCCGGATTCCGGGAGTATTTTGCCGTCAAGGCCACCCCCAACCCCTTCCTGCTGAAAATTCTCCACGAGGAGGGCTGCGGCTGCGACTGCGCCACCTATACCGAGCTGCTGCTGTCCGAGGCCGTGGGCATCACGGGACATGACGTGATCTTTTCCTCCAACGATACGCCGGCGCTGGATATGCGCAAGGCGCGGGATATGGGCGTGTACATCAATCTGGACGATGCCACCTATGTGGATTTTCTGGCATCCATGGGGCCGGTCCCCGAGACGGTGTGTCTGCGGTATAACCCGGGCGGTTCCTTCTCTCTGGGCAACACCATCATGGACATGCCCCGGGACGCCAAATACGGCATGACCGAAGACCAGATGGCAGGGGCCATCACCCGGCTGATGAAGCTGGGCACGAAGCACTTCGGCGTTCACGCCTTCCTTGCCTCCAACACAACCACCAATGAATACTACCCCGCTCTGGCCGGGCAGCTGTTCCGTCTGGCGGTGCGGCTGCGCAACGCCACCGGCGCGCATATTTCCTTCATCGACCTGTCCGGCGGCATCGGCGTGGACTACCGCCCCGAGCAGCCCAGATGCGACATCGGCGTCATCGGTGAGGGCGTGCGGGTGAAATATGAGGAGATCCTGACCCCCAACGACATGGGTGACGTCGCCATTTTCACCGAGCTTGGCCGGTTCATGCTGGCGCCCTACGGCCACCTGATCTCCACCGTCATTCATGAAAAGCACATCTACCGGGAATACGTGGGTCTGGACGCCTGCGCCGCCAACCTGATGCGCCCGGCCATGTACGGCGCTTACCACCACATCACCGTGCTGGGCAAGGAGGACGCCATTCTCGATCACGTCTATGACGTCACCGGCGGTCTGTGCGAAAACAACGACAAATTCGCCATCGAGCGGAGTCTGCCGGAAATCCAGATCGGCGACATTGTAGCCATTCACGACACCGGTGCTCACGGCTTCTCCATGGGCTACAATTATAATGGCAAGCTCCGTTCCGCGGAGGTTTTGCTGAAAGAGGACGGCAGCTTCCAGCTCATCCGCCGCGCCGAGACGCCGGAGGACTATTTCGCGACCTTCGATTTTTCTGATTTTCACTTTGGAAAATAGAACCGTCATTCCGCACAAAAACCGTCGTGATTTTTTGGTTGGCCGGTTGCAAATTAACAAGAAAATTTCATACTTTTCCGTTTCGTTTATGCTATAATGTATAAGGCGGCAGTAAGGCATCCTCCCAATCAGCCGCGCCGAAAAGGAGAACCCCATGAATAATATTCTGTTTTTTCTGACACCAAAGGCGATGTGTGCATATTTGTACGATGATTATACCATCCGGCAGGCACTGGAAAAGATGGAATCCGCAGGCTACGCCGCGATTCCCATTCTCAACCACCGTGGCGAATACCGGGGAACATTGACAGAGGGCGACCTTCTGTGGGCCATGAAGAACATGTGCTACATGGATATGCGTCAGGCCGAAGCCCGCCGGGTCATGGAGATCGCCCGCCGGAAGGATAACGTCCCCGTCCGGGTCACCACCTCCATGCACGAGCTGGTAGAGCGGGCGTCCAATCAGAACTTTGTTCCTGTAGTAGACGACAAGGACGCGTTCATCGGCCTCATCACCCGAAAGGCCATCATCCGCTACTGCCGGGAAAAGCTGTTCCCCGAGGACTGATCGTTTACCGTCAGAATCAACTACATAGCGGCAAATCCATAATGAAAAAGCGCTGTCACTTGGAACCGATGGTTCTGAATGACAGCGCTTTTGTTATTTTCCCGTATACGCCATAGGTTGGTTCAGATACTGCTCCCATAGAAAGTTTTCCGGGGATTTTTTCAGGCCGAAAGCCTCCCGTATCCCCTGACACAGCATTTTCAGCTTGTATTGCAGGGGCGAGGCCGCAAATAGCGGCTCGTTTCCCGCCGTCATGGCATACTCAAAGATCCGCGCCCGGTCTTCCTTGGGATAGCTCATGGAGTAGGTGTCCACAAAGCTGCGGGTGTCCGGCTGCAAAAACTCGCTGCCATCCCGCTGAGCGTTGGCGAGATAATCGTAATCGTACTCAAATCCTACGGGATTCAGCTTTGCCCACTGGTCGAGGGCGATGCTGTTGCCTAAGATGTGGGTCTCCATCACATGGTAAAGCTCGTGGTACAGCGCTTTTTCCGAGGTATCCCCCGCCGCCAGCACGATGTAGGCGTCCGTCCCGTTCATAAACTGGATGCCGTTCGCCCTGCTCACACTGCCGGATTCGGCGCTGCCGATGATCTCCCGCACCAGACAGATCTTCAGAGAGGAAAAATGGGAGACTGCGGCTTCCAGCATCCCCTCCGGGAAATTGGCAAGGCGCTCGTTCAGCCAGTCCAGCTCCCGTTTGAAAACCGGCACCAGATATTCCGTTTCAAAATTGTAGTCCCATGGCTGCACCAGATTGGCGTCCTCCCACAATAGCACCTCAACGCCGTAGGTATCGCCGATGGTTCTCGCGTAATACTCGCACCACACCAGCCCGTGATAGTCCGGCTCCTGGTCGGAATAATAGGGGCCGGTGTAGACCTCCGTGTCGGAAACGGCGAATTCCAGCGCGGCTGTGTCCCAGCGGTAAATGACCGGCCGACCGTCGTTGTTGTAAAGCAGGAAATAGACCCAGCCGTCGGCGGACTCCTCCACCGTCAGGGGCAGGCCGAAGAACGGAAGGGTCACGGAACTGCGGCGGCGTCCGGTTTCCAGATCGTAATAGTCCAGCTTGATCTCCGTATCCGACGCAACGCTGGCCGTCACCGCGTCGGCGAAGGTCTCCAGAAGAAAGTCCTCCCCGCTCAGCTCCGCCGGGGTCAGAGCCAGAGGGGCTTCCTCCCCCGCCTGCCCGAACAGCAGCGCCCGGGTGCAGCCTGTGGGGAAGGAGATAAAATAGCTGTCGCCCCGGGAGCGCATCGTCAGCTCCTGCGCCCCTTCATATAATATCCGCCCGCTTTCCGTGGAAAGCAGCAGCGTGCTGGCATTGCCCTCGTTGTCCGCCACGCGGCATTGCAGGACGGTGTCGTTCAGGTGCAGCCCCGTCACGCTCTGTTGGGCGAACCCGGCTTCCTTGATGACCCGGCGAATGCCCGTTTCCAGATTCCATGCGCGGACGCCCGCTTTGGTGCAGTAGTACAAGGTCTCCCGGTCGCGGGACAGCAGGGGCGTTCCCTCCAAGTCCTCCGGCACAGGAATGTGGGTGATCTCCCGCAGAGAAGCATCCAGCACCACCGTCTGCCGGTTCACCGGGTCAAAATAGCTCAGGCCGCTTTCCGTGACCTGTAGGGACGGGTTATCCGGAGTAAGGCCAAAATCCAGCTGGGCGGTGGCCGCTATGTACAGTTCCTCCCCGGAAAGCCGGGTGATGCGGGTGCTGACCTCGGTGTCGGAGAACACCAGCAGGTCACTGCCCATGGCCTTCATTCCGGCCACATTGGCAGCGCTCAGGGGATACGCCCGCAGGGCGTCGCCGTAACGCACTTCCACCGGGTCACTCGGGTCATGCAGCCCGGCAGGCGGCGCTGCTTCCACGGGAACGGCCTCCGTCTGGGTGGGGAACGTCGTTTCCTCCCCCTTCCCGGAACAGCCCGCCAGCAGCAGGCACAGCAGAATCAGCGCGGGATACCATCGTTTCATCTATTGTCTCCTTGCAAGGGTGTAATCGTCGCCCTGCCGGTAAAAGGGGCAGTGCCGGGAGGGGGAATTGGCGATGCGGTAAACCTCGTCCTCGTCCAAATCCATCATGCAGTAGTATTCGTCGTACTCCTCATCATAATCATAATACCAGCAGGTCTCGCATTCTGTCGAATCCACGGTCATTCCTCCAAAATCCGAAAAGAAAATTCTCCGTTTTCATAAATCAGACAGCTGTGGCTCCCGTCCTTGGGGATGGAGACACTGCCGGGGTTCAGGCAGCGGACGCCGGAGCGCACTTCGTCCATCTTCACATGGGTGTGCCCAAACAGGAACACGCTGCCCTCCGGCAGGGGCGGAAGATCATCCGGGTTGTGGTGATGTCCATGGGTCAGATAGAAGGTTTTCCCGTCCAGAAGCAGCTGGGAAAACTCCGCCATGCAGGGAAAAGGCAGAACCATCTGGTCAACCTCCGCCTCGCAGTTGCCCCGAACGGCGATGATGTTTTCCCGGTACTGGCTCAGCATGGGGATCACCTGCTTTGGCGCGTAATCCCGGGGCAGGTCGTTCCGGGGGCCGTGGTACAGCAAGTCTCCCAGCAGGATCAGCCTGTCCGGACGTTCCATCTCTATCAGGTCGCAAAGGCGGCGGCACCAGAAGGCGCTGCCGTGAATATCGGACGCAATCAGCAATTTCATAAGAAATCCTCCATATTCCAAATGCTGCACAAGGGTCGGTGAAGCCACCGACCCTTAATTTTTCTATAACTGTTCCAGATACGCTTTCACGTCGAAAGGCCTAAGCTTTTCATCCTTCCGCAGATACAGCGGATGATGGGGGTGTCCCTTCCGGGAAATGGCCCCGGCGCAGCACCACTCGGCCCCGTACTCCTCCCCCGCCAGCAGCATATCCCGCAGACAGTCGGGCAGGTACTTCCGCTTTTCAATAATCGCGCCCCATGCCGCCCACACCACCGGATGCTCCGAAAGAGACAGCACATACCGGAACGCTTTCAGGTTTTCCTCGTGGAGCAGCGGGTTGCAGACCTTTTCCATATCGTCGGGAGAGGTCGCCCGCTGGGCGTAGACGTTGAACATGACGAAGCTGTCAAACCCGTTCCCCAAGGCAATGCGCTCCACGGATTTGAGGGTATTGTCCAGCGCGTCGGGTCTGGCCGTGGAGGGGTTGATGCCAATGCAGATCAGCGGCTTTTTCCCCCGCGTCCCCAATATGTAACGGTATTCCGAGTAAAAATTGGGAGCGTAAATCCACTTTTTGATATCGTATTCGTCGCTGGGGGTGTCGGCGGCTTCCAGCGCCTGCCGGAAGGTGACCAACTCCAGCTCCTGTGTCGTTCCGCTGGGAATGTGCGCCATCAGCTTTCCTCCACCGGCGGGAACCACAGGCTCTTGCTGGGGTCGTGGAAGTCGCAGCTCTCAGGGTCGCGCCCCGTCTGGAGGCACCAACCGGCAAAGGCGGTGTCCAGAAAGGGATACACGCCGTCCATGGTGGATTGCAGACTGACAGTGGAGCCGTCCTTCAGGTACAGCTCCGCAACGACGCTGCCGCCCTGCACCACGTACAGCTTCTGCCCTACGATCTCCTCATAGCGATGCACAGCGTCCTTCTTCCCGAACCGGGACATGAGGAAGCTTTCCCCGTCGTAAAAAATGCCGAAGCTCAGGTAGTACACCGCCAAAAAAACGCCCATGGCAAACACGATCAGGCCGCCCACGATCAGCACCGGCCCGTCGCCGATGCCAATGCAGAACGCCATGACGCCCAGCACCGTCAGCACCACGCCGAACACGCCGAAGCGCTTGTTCGCCCGGACGGCCATGCCGGAACGGTGCTGCGCCTTGCCCCGGAACGCCCTGGAAAAGCCCTTATCCACCAGATAGCACACACCGAACACGGCGGCTGCGATCAGCAAAACAATGACAAACTGCATATCTTTCTCTCCTTGTATATATGCGTCTACGCCCAGAGCACCGTGTCCACGGGGATGTCATGTTCCTCGGTGTCCAGATGGGGCAGCACCTGAAAATCGTAGCACAGCGCCAGCGTGGGATGGTTCGGCTCCCGGGACAGGAACTTGTCGTAAAAACCGCCACCGTAGCCGATGCGGTGTCCCTGGGGGTCGAAGGCCAGCCCGGGCATCAGCACCAGCGCCGTCTCGTCATGGGCGACCGGCTCGTCCGCGATGGGTTCCGGAATCCCGGCGTAGCCCTTCGCCACTTTGGTCAGGTCGTCCAAGTAAATAAACTTCATTTCGTCGCCGTAACACTTGGGCACGGCCACTTTTTTTCCGTCCCGGAGCGCCTGTTCCAGCATGGGGACGGTGCGCACCTCCTGGTTGTAGGGCATGTAGCCGTAAATGGTTTTGGCCTTGCGGTAGGCTTCCGTCGCGGCAAACTTGCGGCCTAGCTCCCGGCTCCGCCGCTCGATCTCTTCCGCTGTCATCGCCCGTTTTTTCTCCCGAATCCGGCGGCGCAGTTCCGTCTTATCCATTGTCCGTACCCTCCGCTTTCTCGCTCACCGGGTGGAACATCCGGAACCACAGGAAAATGGCGATCTGCCCCGGAATGCCCAGAAGGTAAATTTTCCAGAAATTATACCGGAAGATCAGTAGTCCGGAAACATGAATGGCGATCAGGAATCCCCACACGATGGCGGAGATCAGCAGCCGGTTTTTCCGGAAATCGTGCCACGCCGACAGCAGGCTCAGCATCACGATGGCGTTGATGGGTACGGCGTAGAAAAAGGCAAGCCAGCTGTAGCGCTCCACGGCCCTGAACGAGGACATGATGACGAATATCAGCAGCGCAATGAACCACACCAGCGTGGACGACAGCGCTAATATCACATTCTTGTTGGCCCTGCGCTTGAGCGCCTTTTCGGACACCTGCGTCATGGCCCGCTCCAGCGTGCCGGGGTTTCCCGGCAGGGCGTTGGGGTCGGCCAGCAGTTCCCCCACCGGTATCTGGAACAGCTCTGCCAGCTGCACCAGCGTCATCACATCCGGCACGGATTCTCCCCGCTCCCATTTGGAGACGGCCTTGTCGGAATAATTCAGTTTTTCCGCCAGTCCCGCCTGGGTCAGTCCCGCCTGCTTGCGGTACGCGGCAATATTGGAGCCGATCTGATTTCTCAAAGTCGCGTCGTCCATGGTTCCCCTCCAGCATATAGTTACAGCTATCTTATCACAAATGGGAACCCTTTGCAACAGGGAAACCGGCAGATGCTTCCGAAATAAATCCGTTTATCCCCTTGCATTTTCTTCCAATCCATGTTATGATTGGTTTGTACACCATGAAACCTTCCCACTGTAAGGAGGCAACGCTATGAACATCCGAAAGCTTTTGACCCGGCTCGTCTCTCTGGCACTGATTGCGGTCTTTCTGCCCACCGTCGCGATGGCGGATACCTGGTACTTGGAGGACGGCAGCATCACCGTCTCCGCCACCGATAGCGGCCAGAACGTCAGTCAGGGCGGCGTGACCAAGGAGGATTCCGCCCCCGTCATCCGGAACCGGGATTCTTCCGCTTCCACCACCAACAATGTCACCATCAGGGCGGACGCGGGGGCGACGGCCAACGTGACCCTGGAGGACACCAACATCGACACCACCGGCGGCGCAGGGCCGAAGGGTGCAGGCGACGCGGCGGTGAGAACCGAGGGCGCCGGCAACGTCAACCTGAACGTTGAACTGGACAACACCCTGCAAAGCGGAAACACACACGCCGGTGTGGAAAAGGGCAACGGCGGCAATCTGACCATCGGCTCCGAATCCGGCTCCGGCCAGCTGGTAGCCGTCGGCGCCGACGGTGGCGCGGGCATCGGCAGTGAAGACCGTCTCGCATCCGGTAACTACAACGTCGGCAACATCACCATCACCGGCGGCGATATTTTTGCCACCGGCAACGGCGGCGGCGCAGGGATCGGCGGCGGATGGTATTGCAGTGCCTCCGACATCACCATCACCGGTGGAAATGTCACAGCCGTAGGAAAAGAAGACAATCCCAACCGTATTGGCGGCGCAGGCATTGGTGGTGGCGGGTCTCAGAGTTCAAACGCCGGCGGCGGCAGCAATCTCAAAATCACCGGCGGACGTGTCACGGCGGTGGGCGGCAATTTCTCTGCGGGTATCGGCGGCAGCATTGGCTCCAACGGCGACAACATCACCATTTCCGACGCCGAAGTGATCGCCATAGGCGGCACATGCGCCGCAGGTATCGGCGGCGGCTGTCGCCTCGGCAACGGCATCGTCGGACAAGGGACGAACATCTCCATTTCCGGCAGCGCAAATGTAAAGGCCGCCGGCGGCGTGGGCGACAGTATGGACGGCGCAGGTGCGGCCATTGGCGCGGGCGGATCGCGTCAGGGGACAACTGCTCAGGAGGGGGCTGCGGACACCTCCGGCCTGTCTCCCGACGGCAGCGTCGAGCGCTTAGACCCCGGAACGACCTTTGACATCCCCCAGCCCAAGCCCCGCAGCAGCTTCCCGAAGCCCGCGCCCGATCCCGTTGCTGTTGAAGAAGAACCCCAGCCGGTCAAAGCGGCGCTCTACCGCGTCATTGACGACGCGGGCAAGGCGCTCCCCGTGGAGACGAAGCAGGAGGACGGCGTTCTGCTGCTCACCGCGCAGGCCGATATCGCCATTCTGGAAGGTGCCATTTCCGGGCTGGAGACCCTGCAAAGCCGGGGCATCGATACCATCACCTTTACCAACGGCACCATCTCCGTCAGCTTCTCTCTGGCCGAGGTCATCGCCAAGGGCGCGTCTTCGGACATCTACCGCCTGACCCTCTCCGGCGGCGAAGCCAATTTCACACTGGCTGACGCGGACATCACCGCGCTGCTGGGCAAGTAATCCCATAAAAGCAGCACGCCCCGGACATCCAAGGATGTCCGGGGCAATTGCTGCTCAGCTCAATTATCAGCCGCCGAAGAAACGGCGGAAGTATTCGTACCAGTCGCCATAGTCTCCTTCACTGGGCATGGAGGAATCCTCCTGCGGGGCGGTCTCGACGGTGGTGCTGTGGGGCTTTTCGTCAAAGGTGATGGTCAGCGTCAGTTCCCGTCCGCTGCGGACGACGGTGATTTCGGCGGTGTCCCCTGCCTTGTAGTTCCGCAGGGTGCGGGTCAGGTCGGTTCTGGTGGCGATCTTGTGATCGTCCACTGCGGTAATCAGGTCTTTGGACTGGATACCGGCTTTGTCCGCACTGCTGCCCGGCGTCACGTCCACGACGTAAGCGCCATCCGTGGGCAGGCCGAACTGGGCAGCGGCTTCCTTGTCGTTGTCCTTCACGGTGATGCCCATGTAAGCGCCGGTGACGTAGCCGTAGTCGATCAGGTCGGAGATAATGCCCATCACGTCGTCAATGGGGATGGCGAAACCGATGCCCTCGATGGACGCGCCGGAGTTGGTGGTGCCGGAATATTTGGCCGTGGTAATGCCGATGACCTCGCCGTACATATTGAACAGCGGGCCGCCAGAGTTGCCCGGATTGATGGCCGCATCGGTCTGGAGCATACTGATGACGGTGTTGTCGGTGGTGACCTCCCGGTTGATGCCGCTGACGTAGCCGACGGTCTCCGTTGCCGCCAGACGGCCAAGGGGATTGCCGATGGCGACTACCATGTCGCCGATGGAAAGATTGCCGCTGCTGCCGATGACGGCGGCGGACAGCCCTTCGGCCTCCACCTTCAGGACAGCCACATCGTTGGTCGCGTCGTAGCCCTTCACCGTGGCGGCATACTCGTCGCCGCTGTGGGTGGTGACGGTGATATTGCTTGCATTCTGCACAACGTGGTAGTTGGTCACTACATAGCCGTCCTCGCTCAGGATAAAGCCGGAACCGGAGGACGTTCCCTCCACGCTCTGGCCGTAGGCGGTGGTCTGCATGGTGCAGGAAATGGCCACCACGCTGTCAACATTGCTCTGATACAGCTGCGCCGGAGTCATGGCCGAACCGTCCGCTGCCGGGAGCGCGCCGGATGTACCAGAAGGAACGCTGTCGATTTGCTTCTGCAAATCGTCAATTTGCCTGCCCAGCTGCTGGGTGATCTGGCTGGTTTTCTGCTCCCACTTCCGGTTGACGCCGGAAGCCGTGATCAGGCAGCCGGAAGCCACCAGCGCCACAACGAGAACGGCGGCGATAACGGTCTTCCAAGGCGACTTGCCGGATCTACGGGGTTTTTTCTCCCGCTTCTCTGGCGGCTGCGTCTGGGGCTGGTACTGATACTGATACGGCCGGGGCTGGCCGGTCATATAGGGGGAATTGGCGTAGGGAGACTCCCTGCGGCCCGTACCGGCGGCGTGATAGGTGCCGGACTGGGGTTCGCTCTGGTGCTCCTGAGGAACTTCATTCCGTGGTTCCTGAGGAGCTTCATTCTGCGGCTCCTGCGGGGCGTCGAAACTCGCTTCGGGAGCTGGGTTATTTTCTTCCGGATATTCGCTATTTGCAAAGGTGTCCATGGTGGTTACCTCCTTCTCTTTTCTTATCCTACTCTATCCGTCACATATGAAGAAATATGTATCGACATGTGAAGGATATTTGAATTTTACAATTTTTCCGGCTTTTCGTCAAGGGGAACAGCAAATAATAAAGGAAGCTCTGATTAAATCGGCAAGAACTGTGAGCGAGAGATTTTTCGTCCAATCGAGGCATCGGAAACGGAGGAATACTTTGTGTATTTCCCGTTTTCGATGCCGAAGAGTGGGCGGAAAAGATCCGCTCACAGTCGCAGACGATTTATTCAGAGTTTCCTAAGAAAAAATCGCGGCAGCTTTCACTGCCGCGAAACAAGTTACTTCTTGCGGAAGGACATGCAGTCGGTACACTGATCCACGGTGGGGCAAGCCTCGTGAGTACCCACCAGAATGCGATCCAGAGAGCAGTAGTTCTCGCCCTCGCAGTGGTTGGCGCACTGCTGGACAGTACACTCGATGCTCTTGTTGGCATGACAGTTCATAGTAGCAGCCTCCTTTTCTTTGGATTCGGGAATAGTATGCGCCGCCGTCGGCAAAGCATACAGGAACTTTTTTCCAATGTTGCTTTCCCGTGGCTTTTGTGGTATCTTAGAGGAAAAGAATTTTTGCTGGAGGTCTTTCTATGCCTGTCATTGCTCCGTCTATTTTGTCCGCCGATTTTGCCAATCTGGAGCGGGATATTCACAATATTGAAGCGAACGGTGCCGATTGGGTGCATGTAGATGTGATGGACGGAATTTTCGTCCCCAACATCTCTATCGGCATTCCGGTGGTGAAAGCACTGCGGCCTGTCACTTCCCTGCCGTTGGACGTACATCTGATGATCGACCGTCCCATCCGCTACGCCGAGGAATTCATCAAAGCCGGCGCGGACTGGCTGACCATTCACTTAGAATCCGACCAGCCCCAGAACACGCTGGCCTGTCTCGACAAGATCCGGGCTATGGGCTGCAAGGCCGCCATTTCCCTGAAGCCGAAAACCCCGGCGGAAGCTGCCATTCCCTACCTTGCCAAGTGCGACATGGTGCTCGTAATGACCGTGGAGCCGGGCTTCGGGGCGCAGAAATTCATGGCCGACATGATGCCCAAGGTGAAAAAAATCCGCCAGATGCTGGACGAGGTAAACCCCGCCTGCATCATCGAGGTGGACGGCGGCGTAGACGCTGTGACGTACAGAACCTGCCGGGAAAACGGTGCGGAAGCGCTGGTCACCGGCTCGGCCTATTTCAAGGCCGCCGACCGGGCGGCGTTCGTCAAGACCCTTCGCGCGTAACCATTTTCCCGTAAGAAACGAACCCGGCTCCCATCTGGGAACCGGGTTCAGATTGTGTGTGCTCAGCAGTAGAAGTCCCGAATCTTCTTGGCGCGGCTGGGATGGCGCAGCTTGCGGATGGCCTTGTTCTCGATCTGGCGGATACGCTCCCGGGTGACGCCGAAAATCTGTCCGACCTCTTCCAGCGTGTGGGTGCGTCCATCGTACATGCCGAAGCGCATCCGCAGAACGTCCGCTTCCCGCTCCGTCAGGGTGTCCAGAATTTCCTTCAGCGCCTCGGCAAGCAGGGCGTTGGAGGTGGCGTCGGCGGGGCCGGGGGTGCGCTCGTCCTCCACGAAGGAGCCGATGGAGGTATCTTCCTCGTCACCCACAGGGGTGTCCAGAGACAGCGTGTCGGCGGCGGTACGGTTGGCCTCGATGATCTTCTCAACAGGCAGGTTCAGCTCCGCGGCGATCTCCTCCACGGTAGGCTCGCGGCCAAGCTCCTGCACCAGCTTCCGGTTGCAGCGGGTTGCCTTGTTGATGACCTCCACCATATGCACCGGGACACGGATCGTCCGGGCCTGATCCGCGATGGCGCGGGTGATGGCCTGCCGGATCCACCAGGTGGCATATGTAGAGAATTTGTTTCCCTTTGTCCAGTCGAATTTATCGACCGCGCGGATAAGGCCGGTGTTGCCTTCCTGAATCAGGTCCAGAATGTGCAGGCCGCGGCCGGAATATTTCTTTGCGATGGAGACCACCAGACGCAGGTTCGCCTCGGTGAGCTTGTTCTTCGCTTCCTGATCCCCCTCGGAGACGCGCTTGGCCAGCTCCACCTCTTCCTCAGCGGAAAGGAGCTTGATCTGGCCGATCTCCTTGAGGTACATCCGCACCGGGTCGTCCAGACTGTACTCGGCGGCCAGGTCAACGGGGTCGACCAGCTCCTCCTCGTCAAGGCCTGCCAGATTGATATCGTCGTCCGGCCCCAGGTCGAGATCGTCGTCCCCCAGATCCAGTTCCAGATCGGCGGTGACCACCTGAATATTCATGGCGTCCAGACGGTCGTAAATGTCCTCGATCTTTTCCGGCGTCAGCTGCATTTTTTCCAGCTGGGCGTTCAGGTCGGAGGCACGGATCATGCCGTCCTTCTTCGCCTGCGTGATGAGCGCCTGCAATGCGGCATGAACATCGTCCATATTGGCTTTTGGAGCCTTCTTCGGCGTACTACTACTCATAGAGAATCTCCTTTTTTCTATGTAAAAATCCATAAAACTCTTGTGCCGTTAAACTATACCCCGTTTTTTTCGGTATGACAAGGGCATTTCCCAAAATTTTTTCTTTCATCGAGGACAGTTTTCCCCTGATTTCGGGAAAACATACGGTTTACTTTTTGGGAAAAATTCGTTATAATTGTGAGAATAAGGCAGTATGCCCTTTCGATCCCATATTCATGAGGTAATCCATATGACCGAATTATCCAACATCCGCAACTTTTCCATCATCGCCCATATCGACCACGGCAAGTCCACCCTCGCCGACCGGCTGCTGGAGCAGTGCCACGCCATCGACCAGCGCATCCGCGCCGAGCAGATGCTGGACTCCATGGACTTAGAGCGGGAGCGGGGCATCACCATCAAATCCAGCGCCGTCACCCTGCATTACACCGCCGCCGACGGCGAACAGTATGTCCTGAATCTGATCGACACCCCGGGTCACGTGGACTTCAACTACGAGGTCTCCCGGAGCCTTGCCGCCTGCGAGGGCGCGATTCTGGTGGTGGACGCCTCCCAGGGCGTGGAAGCCCAGACTCTCGCCAACACCTATCTCGCCATCGACGCCGGGCTGGAAGTCCTGCCCGTCATCAATAAAATCGACCTGCCCTCCGCCCGTCCGGCTGAGGTGAAATCGGAAATTGAGGACATCATCGGCATTCCCGCCGAGGACGCCCCCGAAATTTCCGCCAAAAACGGCATCAACATTCCAGCCGTCTTGGAAATGATCGTCCGGGACGTCCCCGCCCCCACCGGAGAGCGGGACGCGCCATTGCAGGCGCTGATCTTCGACAGCCAGTACGATTCCTACCGGGGCGTCATCGTCTACACCCGCATCAAGCAGGGAACGGTGAAGCCCGGCATGGACATTAAAATGATGGCCACTGGCGCGGTCTACAAGGTGGTGGAGGTGGGTACCATGATTCCCGGCGGGCTGAACCCCTCGGATGCTCTTGGTGCTGGGGAAGTGGGCTACATCACCGCTTCCATCAAAACCGTGGCGGACACCCGGGTGGGCGACACCGTCACCGGCGTGGAGAATCCCGCCGCCCAGCCCCTGCCCGGCTACCGTCCCGCCCAGCCCATGGTGTTCTCCGGCATCTACCCTGCCGACGGCGCCAAATATCAGGACTTGCGGGACGCGCTGGAAAAGCTGAAGCTCAACGACGCCTCCATGAGCTACGAGCCGGAAAGCTCCATTGCCCTGGGCTTCGGCTTCCGCTGCGGCTTCCTCGGTCTGCTGCACATGGAGATCATTCAGGAGCGTCTGGAACGGGAATACAACCTCGACCTCATCACCACCGCCCCCAACGTCGTCTACCGGGTGACGAAAACCAACGGCGAATCCATGTACGTCTACACCCCCCTGGACTACCCCGACCCGGCGGACATCCAGCTGGCCGAGGAGCCTTATGCCAAGGTCAGCCTGATCTCCCCCCAGGAATACGTGGGCAACATCATGGAGCTGTGCCAGAATCGCCGGGGCGAGTTCAAGGACATGGTGTATCTGGATGCCAGCCGGGTGGAGCTGCACTATGAAATGCCCCTGAACGAGATCATCTACGACTTCTTCGACGCCCTGAAATCCCGCACCCGGGGCTACGGCAGCCTGGACTATGAGCTGATCGGCTACCGTCCCAGCCGTCTGGTGAAGCTGGATATCCTGCTCAACGGCGACGTTGTGGACGCCCTGAGCTTCATCCTCTTTGCGGACAACGCCTATCCCCGCGCCCGGAAGATCTGCGAAAAGCTGAAGGAGAACATCCCCCGCGCCCAGTTTGAAATTCCCGTCCAGGCCGCCATCGGCGGCAAGGTCATCGCCCGGGAGACCATCAAGGCGCTGCGCAAGGACGTTCTCGCCAAGTGCTACGGCGGCGACATCACCCGAAAGAAGAAGCTGCTGGAAAAGCAGAAGGAAGGCAAGAAGCGGATGCGCACCTTTGGCACCGTCGCGGTTCCTTCCGAAGCCTTCATGGCCGTCTTAAAATTGGACGAAGATTGACAAAACTTTCAACACCCGGAGGTATCCCATGCCTATTCTCAATAAACGTGCGAACAAAACGCCCCTCGGACTTTACGTCCATGTCCCCTTCTGCCGCAGCAAGTGCCAGTACTGCGACTTCTACTCCATGGCCACCAAGGACGACAAGCTGATGGACGGCTATCTGGACGCGGTATGCGACCATATCAAGGAAGCCGGTGAGCTGGCACCCAGCTACAAGGTGGACTCCGTCTACTTTGGCGGCGGCACCCCCTCCTTCTTCGGTGCCGACGGTCTGGCCGTGATTCTCACCACCATCCGCCGGAACTTCGACGTGGTGCCGGATGCCGAGATCTCCGTGGAGTGCAACCCGGATTCCGTTTCCGACCGGCTGCTCCACCGGCTTTACGCCGAGGGCTTCAACCGGGTCAGTCTGGGCGTTCAGTCCGACGACGATGAAATTCTGAAAAAACTCGGCCGTCCCCACACCTACGCACAGGCAGCCACCGCCTACCAGCGCATCCGCAAGGCGGGTTTTCGCAACGTGTCCATCGACCTGATGTACGGCCTGCCGGGGCAGGATTTGCAGGACTGGCAGGAAACGCTGGACAACGTCCTGCGCCTGAACCCGGAGCACGTCAGCTGCTACGCCCTGAAAATCGAGGAAGGCACCCCCTTCTATGACTACAAGGAAATGCTGAACCTCCCTGACGACGAGACGCAGGCGGACATGTACCTCGCTGCCGTGGAAGCCCTCCGCAGCCGCGGCTTCCGGCAGTACGAAATTTCCAATTTTGCCCGGAAGGGTCTGTACTCCCGGCACAACATGAAATACTGGACGGGCGGCGAATATCTGGGCTTCGGCCCCAGCGCCAGCTCGGACTTTGCCGGGAAGCGCTTCACCCTGAAACGGGATTTGCAGGAATACATCGCCGGTATCCGGGACGGCGGCGACATTATGGAGGATTTACAGGAGATCCCCATGCGGGAGCGGGCGGGCGAGTATCTGATGCTTCGTCTGCGCACCAGTCAGGGCATCAGCGCCGCGGAATACGAAAAGCTGTTCCTGCTGCCCTTCGCCCCGCTGGAAGATGTGCTGGAAAAGCGCCGCCGCTACTATCAGGCGACCCAGAACGACTCCGGCCGCTGGGTGCTGACCCCTCAGGGGTATCTGGTCAGCAACGACATCATCACGGACCTTTTGATTGCGCAGGACAGCTCCCACCCGCTCAAGCGGATATAACGTCGTATCCGCCCGAAATTTACAACGATTTTGCCGCCGGGGAATTGACATTTTTCCCGGCGGCATGTATAATGTATGCGCTAAGTTCCGGTTTTCCGGAAAAGTAAACCCAAAGACGGAAACGTCTTTTGAAAGAAAGGAAATTTGCCATGATTTACAGTGCAGAAGTACAGAATATGTGCTCCGTGGCTAAGGGTGCCTACCATGGCCCCGCTCCCATTCCCGAAGAGGGCAAGTGGGTTCAGGCCAAGGAGATCAAGGACATCAGCGGCTTTACCCATGGTATCGGCTGGTGCGCTCCCCAGCAGGGTGCCTGCAAGCTGACCCTGAACATCAAGGAGGGCGTCATTGAGGAAGCTCTGGTGGAGACCATCGGCTGCTCCGGCATGACCCATTCCGCCGCTATGGCCGCCGAAATTCTCATCGGCAAGACCATCCTCGAGGCTCTGAACACCGATCTGGTGTGCGACGCCATCAACACCGCCATGCGGGAGCTGTTCCTGCAGATCGTTTACGGCCGCAGCCAGTCTGCGTTCTCCGAGGGCGGTCTGGTCGTGGGCGCTTCTCTGGAAGACCTGGGCAAGGGTCTGCGCAGTCAGGTGGGCACCATGTTCGCCACCAAGTCCAAGGGTCCCCGTTATCTGGAAATGGCCGAGGGCTATGTCACCCGCGTTGCTCTGGACGACGAGAACCTGATCATCGGCTATGAGTTTGTAAACCTGGGCAAGATGATGGACTTCATGAAGAAGGGCGACGACGCCAACACCGCCTACAAGAAGGCTATGGGTCACTACGGCCGCTTCGACAACGCGCCCAAGTACATCGACCCCCGTCAGGAATAAGAGGAGGACGAAACAATGGCTTTGTTTGAAAGTTACGAAAGAAGAATTGACAAGATCAACGGCGTCCTCGCTCAGTACGGCATCTCCTCCGTGGAAGAGTGCCGCGAGATCTGCAAGGCGAAGGGCTTCGACCCCTACGAGATCGTCAAGGGCATTCAGCCCATCTGCTTTGAGAACGCCTGCTGGGCTTACACCGTGGGCGCTGCCATCGCTCTGAAGAAGAACGTCAAGACCGCCGCTGAGGCCGCCGAGGCCATCGGTATCGGCCTGCAGGCTTTCTGCATCGACGGTTCCGTCGCCGAGGACCGCAAGGTCGGTCTGGGCCACGGCAATCTGGGCGCCATGCTGCTGCGGGACGAGACCAAGTGCTTCGCTTTCCTTGCCGGTCATGAGTCTTTCGCCGCTGCCGAAGGCGCTATCGGCATTGCCCGCTCCGCCAACAAGGCTCGTAAGGAGCCTCTGCGGGTCATCCTGAACGGTCTGGGCAAGGACGCCGCGCAGATCATCTCCCGGATCAACGGCTTTACCTATGTGCAGACCAAGTTCGACTACTACACCGGCGAGCTGAAGATCGTCAAGGAGTACAAGTACTCCGACGGCGAGCGCGCGGCTGTCCGCTGCTTCGGCGCTGACGACGTCCGCGAGGGCGTGGCCATCATGCACCACGAGGGCGTGGACGTTTCCATCACCGGCAACTCCACCAATCCCACCCGTTTCCAGCATCCCGTTGCCGGCACCTACAAGAAAGAGTGCATCGAGCAGGGCAAGAAGTACTTCTCCGTGGCCTCCGGCGGCGGCACGGGCCGTACCCTGCATCCCGACAACATGGCGGCCGGCCCCGCTTCCTACGGCATGACCGACACCATGGGTCGTATGCATTCCGACGCTCAGTTTGCCGGTTCCTCCTCCGTGCCTGCCCACGTTGAAATGATGGGCTTCCTGGGCATGGGCAACAATCCCATGGTCGGCGCTACCGTTTCCGTGGCTGTGGCTGTGGAAGAGGCTCTGAAGGGCTAAGTCCTTTCCGACGGATACCAATTGATACGAAACCCGCTCCTGGTTCTCTGGGGGCGGGTTTTGTTGCTTATTGAGTGATCTTGAACAATACATGTCATTGCAAGTTGCTTGTGTAATACAATATAATGATTAAGTAACTTTAAAAATGACTCAAAATGGCATATAATGGAATATGGTGTAGAAAAACGATGCCACGGTGATTGACAATTAGAGAGCGAAATGATATAGTGGAGATACACTTTATTAGAAAAGAGATTAGAGCCATGGAAAAGTATTCCCTAGCACCTGATGAGGGAATTGTTATGCGAACCCAAAATGTGGCATATAACGCAGTTGCACCGTATTCTCATGAATTAATTTTGACAAATAAGAATATTATCGTTGTAATAAAGGGACTTTTTGGCGGGACTAAAAATGTAATATACCTTCCACTAGCCAAAATTAAAGTGATTGACAATAAGGCACAGGTGCTCGTTGGCAAGCATAAGAATGGAACAGCCAGGCTGGAGATCTATTTCACTGATGGCAATGTTGCGTATTTTGCCTTTAATGCTATTACTAGAATGGAAGCAACAAAATGGGCTGGTGCTATTGCCAGATTGGTGTTAAACGAAAAGGAAAATGGCTATGACCCTTCTGCCTATGCAGTACCAGGTGCAGAGAAGCTTGCAGAAACGATTAAGGGAACAATGGATACATTCAAGACTGTTTTCAACAAGAAGACTACTGAGGAAATGGATGCATTGAGGCGTTCTGTTTTTTGCCAAAATTGCGGGGCAACTTATGAAGGAATTAAGGGCCGCACAGGAAAATGCCCATACTGTGGCACTGTCCAAAATATCAATTAAGTTTTCTTTGTGACGCTTTTTTGCGGATTTGAAGAGTTGTTGTGGCTGACTTTGGCAACTCTCTTCCACTATTTTCCGCCTCGTAGCATCCGTAACCAAGCCCCCTTGGTTTCCAGCATCCCGTTGCCGGCACCTACAAGAAGGAGTGCATCGAGCAGGGCAAGAAGTACTTCTCCGTGGCCTCCGGCGGCGGCACGGGCCGTACCCTGCATCCCGACAACATGGCGGCCGGCCCCGCTTCCTACGGCATGACCGATACCATGGGCCGTATGCATTCCGACGCTCAATTTGCCGGTTCCTCCTCCGTGCCTGCCCACGTAGAAATGATGGGCTTCCTGGGCATGGGCAACAATCCTATGGTCGGCGCTACCGTTTCCGTGGCTGTTGCTGTTGAGGAAGCGCTGAAGAAGTAAGGGAACACTTTTCTTTCCCAATTAACAAACAAAGAAGCACACCCAACCCGATTTCTCAGGCAGGGTGTGCTTCCCGTTTTACTGATTCGGTTCAGCATTCTATCATGGTATTTTCTGATTATATCATACCTTTTCTCCGCACTTGTAGCAGAAGGTACTGCCTTTGGGCAACTTTGCGCCGCACATACGGCAAAACAGCATCTCTTCATCTTCCTGCGAGGAAGCGGCAGTAACTTCCGGTGAATAAGGTTCCGCAGGCAGCACCGGCTGAGACTGGCCTTTTCCCGCTTCAGCCTTTTGTCCACGTTTCTTCTTTATAGTGCTGTATAAAGTAGCACCAGCACCGGTTAGAGCACCGGAAATTCCTCCAATAATTATCCTATCACGAATTGAATCCTCGGTGGATGCAACTGCCCCGGTCCGCTTTGCAGCTCCCTTCTGCGGTGTAATATCAAACTGGATACTGTCAACCACCTGCTCAATGACATCCTTCTGGTGTGTTGTCAGCTTTCCGGAGTAGTTGCGCAAATTAAAGCTGATTGCTTTTCCATCATAGATGGTATAGTACTGCATTCCATAGTTGTCCGAAGAGAATTTCAAATGAGCTTTTATGAATTTTGCTTGAGGATGCTCATATATTTCTGATTCTAAAACTTCCACTCCCATTTCTGCATAGCCATCAATGAGGGTATCTATAAAATCTGAACGTTCAGCGTCACTTAGCAAATAGAAATCATCCATTGAAATTTTAGACATCGTGACAATGATTTCATACGACCAATCCATTGCAAGTGCATTGAGGTAGATATCTTTCTCCTCCATCAACGAATCCAGCTGTTCCTTGTTGAGTCCAAACGTATTAAAGTTGGGATCAGTGCTTTTTGTGTCTCTTGTAAAGGTTGCCAGACTCCATGGAATGGTTACAGATAATCCTAGGTCATCAAGCCGATATACATTCTCAGCCGCGTGAGCGTAGATCAGGGTCCCCGGAAACACCAATAGCATGACAAGCAGCAGCGCAAATATTTTTCTCATATTTCTTTCTCCCTTTCAATGCCGTACTAACATTATATAGATGCATTATCGATTTTTCAATACTATATATACGACAAAAACGGAAAAACAAGTACATATTTCTTTCTGTATCCTCCTTCGTTCTTCTCCCCCCACACAAATATATTTGCTAACCGTCGTTCCTGCTCACTTTATAGCGTCAGGTTCTCCTTTTCTGTCGTCCGGACATTGAAAAGCCGCAGGTTCAAGCCATCGCCTGAACCTGCGGTCATTTCATTCTTCCTCAATCCTCGTCCCAGTTGTGCCAGACGTTTTGGACGTCGTCGTCGTCGTCCATGATGTCCAGCAGCTTCTCCATCAGGGAGATCTGCTCCGGGTCGGTGAGCTTCTGGTAGTTCTGGGGTACCATTTCGATCTGAGCGGATACGAAGCTGTAGCCCTTCTGCGTCATGGCGTCGGCCACGGCGTTGAAATCGTCGGGGTCTGTGTACACGGTGAACACGTCGTCCTCGGCCTCGAAATCATCCGCGCCGCAGTCCATGGCGTCCATCATGACCTGGTCTTCCTCGTAGTCGCCGTCCTCGTTGTCGATCACCAGCACGCCCTTCTTGTCGAAGGACCAGCTGACGCAGCCCGTCGCGCCCAGATTGCCGCCGAATTTGTCGAAGTGGTGGCGCATGGAACCGGCGGTGCGGTTGCGGTTGTCGGTCATGGTCTCCACGATCACCGCCACGCCGCCGGGGCCGTAGCCCTCGTAGGTGATGGTCTCGTAGTTGTCGCCGCCTGCGCCTGCCGCCTTTTCCAGGCAGCGCTTGATGTTGTCGTTGGGCATGTTGGCGGCCTTGGCCTTGGTGATGACGGTGGCCAGACGGGAGTTATAGGCGGGGTCTGCACTGCCGCCCTCCTTCACCGCGACGATCAGCTCTTTGGCGATCTTGGTGAAGGCTGCCGCGCGCTTGGCGTCCTGCGCGCCCTTGGTTTTCTGGATGTTATGCCATTTGGAATGTCCGGACATAGGTATATCTTCCCTTCAGCGAGTATATTCAAAAATCCTATCTATTTTATCAGAATCCGTGACAAAAATCAACACTTTCTTACCGGAATTTCATGCAGTCCCGGTGGGTTTCGGAAATTTTCACCTGAATGCCCGGGAACGCGGCGGCGATTTTCTCCGCCAGCACGGCCACAACGGGGTTCTCCGTGGCAAAATGCCCCGCGTCGATCAGATTCATCCCCAGCGCCTGCGCGTCCCAGAAGTCATTGTACTTGATGTCCGCGGTGACGAAGGTGTCGCACCCGGCCTCGAAGGCGCTCATCAGCTCGTCGGAGCAATGCCCGCCGCCCACCGCCACCAGGCGAACCGGCTTGCCGCCGTCCACGTAGCGCAGTCCCTCGGCGTTCAGGCTGCTCTTGACGGTTTCCAGAAATTGGGAAAGGGGCTGCTCCTCTACCCTGCCCCGGCGCAGAAGTCCCCACTGCCGCCCCCGATCGTCCCGGAAAAAGGGCGGGATGGTCTCCACGTCCTTCAGTCCCAGGGTGTCTGCCAGCACGTCGTTGACGCCCCCCGGGGCGCAATCCAGATTGGTGTGGGCATTGACGGCGCTGACGCCGTGACGGCAAAGGGTCATGATGCTCCGGCCAACGGTCGTTTCCTCCGTCACGGATTTGAGCGGGTCAAAAATAATTGGATGGTGGGTGACGATCAGCTCCGCGCCCCACTCCGCCGCCTCCCGGCACACCCCCTCGAAGGGGTCGAGCGCCACGAGGACCTTGGTAACGGGGGTCTCCCGGCTGCCGCAGAGCAGCCCCACATTGTCCCAGTCCATTTTCATGTAGGTTGGGGCAAGGGTTTCTACGTACTTGAGAATGTCAGCTACAGTCGTCATCGGTCAGTTCCTCCAAAATCGCTTTGTAGTGCCTGTATTTTTCCCCGTCCCCGCCGGACAGGCCCTCAACGGTCTTGCGAAGGCCGGAAAGCACACTCTCCCGGAAAGCCGGAAGCAGTTCGCTGCCGCTGCGGCGCAGTGCCGGGGTGATGTAATACTCGCCGTCGGTCAGCGTCTCCCCGGGGGCGTAGACCACCTCCATGACGGGGTAGATGAATTTTCCGTCCTTCGCCAGCGTCTCCTGACGAATGGCGTAGCCCTGACCGTACAGATACCGGCGCAGCTCCGGCCGCTTGCTCTGGCACTGGAGGATCAGCCGGTAGCGTTCGCTTTTCAGCCATGGCGCGGCGTCCAGAATGGACATCATGGTGTCCGCCCCCATCCCCGCGCAGACCATGCAGTCAAATTCCCGGGGAACATCGCGGATGCCGTCGGACAGGTAGAAGGACATGTGCTCCTCCACGCCGTATTTTTCCGCGTTACGGACGGCGCTTTGCAGGGGCATTTCCCGGACGTCGGAGGCAATGACCGCGCTGGCGATGCCGTTTTTCAGAAGGTAAATGCCGAGATATCCGTGGTCACAGCCCACGTCCGCCACCCGGTCGCCGGGATTGACATAGCCGCAGCAGGCCAACAAGCGGTTGGAAAGGGGTATTTTCACGGGCGTCCCTCCTTCTATACGAAAAAAGCCATCCCGGCAATTGTCCGGGATGGCGCTGCCGGTATTTTATCCGTTCTGCTTCGCGGCTTCGTTGGCCTCGTAGGCTTCCAGGAAATTGTTCAGCTGGGCGAGGAACGGCTCGCAGTCCACACCGTGAACCATGCAGGCTTCCTCAACGGTCTCACCCCGGGAAGAGGGGCAGCCCAGGCAGTGCATACCGATGGCGAAGAACAGGGGTGCGGACTGGGGCGCGACGTCCAGAATGTCCCCGATGATGGTATCCTTTTCAATTTTTACAGCCATTATAATGACCTCCTTGTTTTTATCTGCGACTATTATAACCGCACATGCCGAAAAAAACAAGAGGAAAGTCGCAAAAGATACGCAGCTGCCCCGCAGATTTTTCGTGGCGGGTTGGTCGATGATCAGAGCATCCGTCCTCGCCCATCCAGACAACACCCGCAAAATCCGCTTCTTTCCCCATAGAATTGGCCGGGCAGCGCTGCATCCCCTTTGCCACGCCGTTTTCCTGTTCAGCCCCGACGTACCATGTGGTAAAACGCACCTTCTCCAATGGATGTTGTCTGTTGAATCGGCTCGCCGACAATGCGGAATCCCGCCTTTTCATAGCACCGGATCGCCCGCTGATTCCATGTTCTGACTTCCAGATACATGGGTTTTCCGGGAAACAGCGTCTGCGAAATTTCCCATGCCATTCGGGTCATCTGCTGCCCGTAGCCCTTGCCGCAGCAATCGGGATTCGCCCCGATTCCGAAGAACACCTCCGGGTCTTCCCCGTTCAGATTGATAAAGCCGACCAGATCTTTCCCGTCATAAAAGGAATACAAATGGTTCTCCGGATTCGCAAACCCGAACCCCCGCTTTTTCTGTTCCTCATAGGAAAGGCTGTTGTAAATCGCGTATTCCCCGGGATATTTCCACCGGGCGATGCAGTATTTTTCTTCTTCGGTCATTTTGTGATACTCAAGCATGTTCTTCCTCCTGAAAATGGTTTGATGCTCGGTTTACCCGCTACATTATAGCAAGGAAACGGGAAAAATCAACCTGCCCGTATCGACCGTGCCCTTCCGATTTCATCAAAACAGTTCGCCCTCCAGCCTGAGAAGTCTTAGGCCGGAGGGCGTCGGTTCTGTTTTGCTTATTTCGTCTCGTCGGTGCCGTAGTAGGCGTTGAGGTACATCTGCTTGATCTCGCTCATGAGGGGATACCGGGGGTTCGCGCCGGTGCACTGGTCGTCGAATGCCTGCTCCACCATGCTGTCCAGCCGGGTCAGGAAGTCGGTTTCGTCAATACCGTAGTCCCGGATGGTCTTTTTGATGCCGATCTTGGCCTTCAGCTCGTCAATGGCCGCGATCAGGTTCTCCAGCTTTTCCTCGTCCGTGGCGCCGCCCAGCTTCAGATAGTCGGCAACCTCGGCATACCGCGCCAGCGTGTGGGGATGGTCGTACTGGGAGAAGGTGCCCATCTTCGCGGGAACCTCGGCGGCGTTGAACCGCAGAACCTCGTCAATCATCAGGGCATTAGCAACGCCGTGGGGCAGATGGTGGAACGCGCCCAGCTTGTGCGCCATGGAGTGGCACACGCCCAGGAAGGCGTTGGCAAAGGCCATACCGGCCATGCAGGCGGCGTTCGCCATGTTCTCACGGGCCTTGGGATCCTTCCCGCCGTTTTCGTAGGCGGAGGGCAGGTTCTCAAAAATCAGCTTCAGACTCCGCAACGCCAGACCGTCGGTGTAGTCCGTGGCCATCATGGAGGCGTAGGCTTCCAGGGCGTGGGTCACGGCGTCAATACCGGAAGCCGCGGTCAGACCCTTGGGGGCGTTCATCATCATGTCGGCGTCCACGATGGACATTTTCGGCAGCAGCTCGTAGTCCGCCAGCGGGTACTTGACGCCGGTGGTTTCATCGGTGATAACGGCAAATGGGGTCACCTCGGAGCCGGTGCCGGCGGTGGTGGGGATGGCGACGAAATAGGCCTTTTCGCCCATCTTGGGGAAGGTGTAGACACGCTTGCGGATATCCACGAAGCGCATGGCCATGTCCTGAAAATCCGCCTCGGGATGCTCATACAGAACCCACATGATCTTGCCCGCGTCCATGGCGGAGCCGCCGCCGATGGCGAGAATCAGATCTGGCTTGAAGGCCGCCATCTGCGCCGCGCCCTCTCTGGCACAGGCGAGGGTGGGATCGGGAGCTACATTGTAGAAGGTGGTGTGGGTAATCCCCATAGCGTCCAGCTTCTCCTCCACCGGCTTCGTGTAGCCGTTCTGGTACAGGAACGCGTCGGTGACGATGAATGCCTTCTTGTAATTTTTCAGCTCGGCCAAAGCTACCGGCAGGCAGCCCTTCTTGAAATAAACCTTTTCAGGCGCACGGAACCAGAGCATGTTCTCCCTCCTAATTGCCACAGTCTTGATGTTCAGCAGGTGCTTGATGCCCACGTTCTCGGAAACGGAGTTGCCGCCCCAGGAGCCGCAGCCCAGCGTCAGGGAGGGAGCCAGCTTGAAGTTGTACAGGTCGCCGATGCCGCCGTGGGAGGACGGAGTATTCACCAGAATGCGGCAGGCTTTCATTTTCTCCGCAAAGGCGTCCAGCTTCTCCTTCCCGCTCACCGTGTCCAGATAGACGGAAGCGGTGTGGCCGTAGCCGCCATCCTTGACAAGGGTGTCCGCCTTGTTCATGGCGTCGGCAAAGTCGGACGCCCGGTACATGGCAAGCACGGGGGACAGCTTCTCGTGGGCAAAGGCTTCGGAGAGATCGGTGGAGGTCACTTCGCCGATGAGGATTTTGGTGCTTTCGGGGACATCGACGCCTGCCAGCGCCGCGATGGTATGGGCGGACTGACCCACGATCTTGGCGTTCAATGCGCCGTTAATCAGGATGGTTGCGCGAACCTTATCGGTTTCCTCCCCGTTCAGGACGTAGCAGCCGCGCTTGATGAATTCCGCCTTGACCCGGTCGTAGATGCTGTCCAGCACCACCACGCTCTGCTCGGAAGCGCAGATCATGCCGTTGTCGAAGGTCTTGGAATGGATGACGGAGGAAACCGCCAGCAGAATGTCGGCGCTGTCGTCAATGACGGCGGGGGTGTTGCCGGGGCCGACGCCCAGAGCGGGCTTGCCGGAGGAGTAGGCAGCCTTCACCATGCCGGGGCCGCCGGTGGCGAGGATCAGGTCGGCCTCCCGCATCACCTGATTGGTCAGCTCCAGAGAGGGCTTGTCTATCCACGCGATGATGCCCTCCGGCGCACCGGCGGCGACCGCCGCCTCCAGCACCACCCGTGCGGCGGCGATGGTGCAGCCCTTCGCCCGGGGGTGGGGGCTGATGATGATGCCGTTGCGGGTCTTCAGGGAAATCAGGGTCTTGAAAATGGCGGTAGAAGTGGGGTTCGTGGTGGGAATGACCGCCGCGATGACGCCGATAGGCTCGGCAATGCGCTGAATGCCGTAGGCCGTGTCTTCCTCAATGACACCGCAGGTCTTGGAATCCTTGTAGGCGTTGTAAATATATTCAGCGGCATAGTGGTTCTTGATGACCTTATCCTCCACTACGCCCATACCGGTTTCGGCTACGGCCTGCTTGGCCAGAGGAATGCGCATCTGATTGGCTGCGGTAGCAGCAGCCAGAAAAATTTTATCCACCTGCTCCTGCGTATAAGTGGCAAATTTCTCCTGTGCCGCGCGGCACTTTGCCAATGCTTCGGTCAGTTCCTGAGCGGTGGTTACAGGTGCATATGTTTTATCCATGAAAATCGACCTTTCCGAACATTAATTATCAGTATTTTGTTACCGATATATTACTATCGATATAATAGCACATATCTCTGAAAAGTCAATCCCCATTATGAAATTTATTCGTAGGCAGAAATAGCCGGGCTTTCGGAGCGCACCGCTCCGAAAGCCCGGCTGTGCCGTTTATTCATTACGTGCCAAGATAGGCCGCCTTCACCGCTTCATTTGCCAGCAGCTCTTCGCCGCTGCCGTGGAGGGTGATACGCCCGGTCTCCATGACGTAGCCGAGATTGGCGGTTTTCAGCGCCATGTTGGCGTTCTGCTCAATGAGCAGAACCGTCACGCCCTGCTTGTTGATCTCCTTGATGATCTCGAAAATACCCTTGACGATGATGGGCGCAAGTCCCAGAGACGGCTCGTCCATCATGATGACCTTGGGGCGGCTCATGAGCGCACGGCCGACCGCCAGCATCTGCTGCTCGCCGCCGGACAGCGTGCCGCCCGCCTGCCATGAACGCTCTTTCAGCCGGGGAAACAGGTCAAACACCCAGTTCAAGTCCTCGGTCAGGTCGTCCTTGCGCAGGTAAGCGCCGATTTTCAGGTTTTCCAGCACCGTCATGTCCGGGAAGATACGCCGTCCCTCGGGTACCAGCGTGATGCCCTTGGACACGATCATGCTGGAATCCATGCCGGTGATGTCCTCGTCCAGAAAGGAGATTTTTCCCGCGGAGGGCTTCACCAGCCCCGCGATGGCGCGGAGGGTGGAGCTTTTGCCAGCGCCGTTAGCGCCGATCAGGGTCACGATCTCCCCTTCCGGCACGTCCAGACTGATGCCCCTCACCGCTTCGATTCCGCCGTAATGCACCTGCAAGTCCCGAATTTCCAGAATGTTACGCATCCTCCGTCACCCCCAAATACGCCTCGATCACGCGCTTGTTCTGCTGCACTTCCTTCGGCACGCCCCGGGCGATCTCACTGCCGAAGTCAATGACATAAATGTAGTCCGAAATCTTCATGACCAGATCCATGTGATGCTCAATAAGGAAGACCGTCAGATGGTGTCCGTCCCGAATCTCTTTGATGTACTCCGCCAGTTCCTGCGTCTCCTGCGGGTTCATGCCCGCCGCCGGTTCGTCCAGCAGCAGCAGCTTGGGGTCCGTCGCCAGAGCGCGGGCGATTTCCAGACGGCGCTGCAGGCCGTAGGGCAGGCTGGTAGCGATCTCGTCCTTGTACTGCTCCAGTCCCTGCTCTTTCAGCAGCTCCATGGTTTCTTCCCGCATTCTCGCTTCTTCCTTGGCGTTCGCCCGGAAAATGGCGGAAAACACGTTCTGCTTCGCCCGCATATGCTTGGCGACCAGCACGTTTTCAAACACAGTCATGCTCTTCCACAGGCGGATGTTCTGGAAGGTACGGGCGATGCCCAAGGACACCACATGATCCGGGGTGGGGTCAATGTTGCGCTCGTTCGCATACTTTTCCCCGTTGGTTCCCAGATAGTTCTTTTTCATTTTGCCGGTGGGGTGGTTGCGGATCATGGTCTTGCCCATGAATTCCACCCGGCCGTTGGTCGGCTGATACACACCGGTGATGCAGTTAAAGGCCGTGGTCTTGCCCGCGCCGTTGGGGCCGATCAGAGCGACGATCTGACCCTCCGGCACGTCCAGAGACAGGTCATTCACAGCAACTACGCCGCCAAACTGCATGGTGACGTTTTCCATACGAAGAACGTTTCTTTCGCTCATGCCGCTTCAGTCCTCCTTTTCCGCCGCCGGGGCAGCCTTTTTCCGTTTCTGAAACAGTCCGCCGATGCCCTTCCAGCTCAGCTCCTTCTCCCCCATGATGCCCTTGGAGAAGAACAGAACAATAATCATGATGACCACGGAGAATACGACCATCCGGAAACCGCTGCGCAGCAGGGGCACCTTGAACGAGCCGATATAGGTCTCCCGATCCAGAAACCGCAGCCACCACTCAGAGCAGGCCACGTACAGGAACGTGCCGATGACGGAGCCGGAAACGGAGCCGATGCCGCCGATGACCACGATCAGCAGAATCTCATAGGTCATGGTGGAGGTGAACACCTTCGCCTGCGCGTTGGCAACATACATGGCGAACAGCGCGCCGCCCACGCCGGAGAAGAAGCTGGAAATGACGAAGGAGAGCATCTTGTGCTTGAACAGGCTGATGCCCATGGCCTCCGCCGCCACCTCGTCATCCCGGATGGCCTTAAAGGCGCGGCCGTAGGAGGAGTTGATCAGCAGAACGATCAGGGCAATGCAGATGATCGCCACAAGGAAGGGAACGAATGTACTCAGCCGCAGAATCACCTGCCCCGCGCCGTTTTTGATATTGAAATCGGAGAAGGTGGGGAAACCTTTGATCATATTCGCGCCGTTGGTGATGGGGCCGAGGGTCTGCCACTGGAAGATCGCCCGGAGTATTTCGGCGAAGCCCAGTGTGGCAATGGCGAGATAGTCGCTTTTCAGCCGCAGAACCGGCAGGCCGATGAGCGCTGCGAACAGTGCGGCAACCAGTCCCGCGAGAATCAGTCCCACGAGAACGGCCAGAACCAGCGCCAGTCCGCCGCCGAAACCGGCGCTGCCCAGAAAGCTCTGGAACATATCCACCAGAGAAAACTTCACAGCCGAGCCGCCGTAGAGGTAGTAGACCTGATCCTTGGCAGCCATGGGAACGGTCAGGATGGCGTAGGTATACGCGCCCAACAGCATGAAGCCCGCCTGTCCCAGAGAGAACAGGCCGGTGAAGCCGTTGAGCAGGTTCATGGAAACGGCCACCAGAGAATACACCGCGCCCTTTTTCAGCACGGTAAACAGCTGGCTGGTGGGAAGGAAGACCGCAGGCAGTCCGGGAATGCGGTCGCTGATGTTTTCCAGCAGGATAATCAGCAAAAGCAGCACCGAAATGGAGATCAGCGCAGCGAAGCTGCCGTTTTTGTTTGTTTTCTGTTTCAGCATATCCGGCACCTCCTTAAACCTTATCCGTGGCCTTTTCGCCAAAGAGTCCGGTGGGCTTGCAGGTCAGGATGATGATGAGCAGCGCGAAGGTGAAGGCATCGGAGAACACGGAAACATTCCATGCCGAGGGCAGGCCCTTGATGATGGTCTCGCAGATGCCGATCAGGAACGCGCCGATCACCGCGCCGGGGATGGAGCCGATGCCGCCGAACACCGCCGCCACGAAGGCTTTCAGTCCCGGCATGGCGCCCGCCGTGGGGGTAATGGCTGGATAAGTGGTGAAGTACAGAATGGAACCCACCACTGCCAGAGCAGAACCGATGACAAAGGTCATGGAAATGACATTGTTGATCTTGATGCCCATCAGCCGCGCCGTCTCAAAGTCCTTGGAAACGGCACGCATGGCCATGCCGATTTTGGTGTGGTTGATCAGCTGGGTCAGCAGCACGATCAGCACCAGCACCAGAACTGGGGTGATGATGACCACCAGCTTCGTGGAGGTGCCGACAATGTCGATGGTTTTGTTCAGAATTCCGATGGTGGGATAAGTCATGGGCTGGCCGCCGGTGACGTAGGTCGCAGTGTTTTCCAGCAGATAGCTGACGCCGATGGCGGAGATCATGACGGACATTCTCGGGGCATTGCGCAGGGGCTTATAGGCCGCCCGCTCGATGAAAAAGCCCAGCGCCACCGTCAGAATGATGACAACAGGAATTGCCACGTAGATCGGCAGCACGGCGGAAACATAAATACCCAGCAGGCCGGCGACCATAAACACGTCGCCGTGGGCAAAGTTGATCAGGCGCAGAATGCCGTAGACCATGGTGTAGCCAATGGCGATCAGCGCCAGCTGCCCGCCCAGAGAAATGCCGCTGAGCAGAATGGATACCATGTATTCCAGAGAAAACAGTTGTTCCACAGGGGTTCCTCCCTTTCTTTACGGAATCCCCGAAGAAGCCGTCAGCAGCCCCGCTCCGGACGGTTTTTTCAGAGATTCCCTGTCATAATAATACGACTGTTTGGCGGGGGGATTCGCCCCCCGCCAAACAATTCAATTGGAGATAATATCAGCTGCCGGAGCCGGTCTGGACGGTTTCCAGAACCCACGCGCCGCTGGCGGTGTCCGCCGCCTTGATGTAAGCGGTGTCGCGGATGGCGTCGCCCTGAGTGTCGAATGCGATGGAGCCGGAAACGCCGGTGTAGGTGACGGAGGGCAGAGCGGCCATGATGGCGGCCTTGTCGCCGCTGTCGGCCTTCTTCATGGCCTCCAGAGCCACAAAGTAAGCGTCGTAGCCCATGGCGGTGACGGCGGAGATGGTGTCGTTGCCGCCGTTGGCAGCCAGCGCCTCGGAGCTGGCGTTGATGTACTCCTTAACGCCCGTATCAAACTCGGGAGCGCCGCCTTCCTGATAGAAGGTGGAGACGTACAGCTGCAGGTCGGTGCCCTTGATGGCTTCCAGAACCATGTTGTCGTCCAGCGTGTCGGAGCCGAGGAAGGGAGCCTCAATGCCCAGAGACGCGGCCTGGGTGATGATCTGCACGGCGTAGGCGATGGAGACAGGGGTGAAGATAACGTCCGCGCCCTCGCTCTTGGCCTTGTTCAGGTAGGAGCCGAAATCGGAGTTGCCGGTGGGGAAGGAGTCGGTGATGACCTTGCCGCCCGCAGCCTCAAAGACCTTGGTGAAGAAGGCGATCAGGCCCTGGTCATACTCGTTGCCGCTCTCGCCCAGGCAGTAGGCGGTCTTGGCGCTGAACTTGCTCACGGCGAAGTTGGCCAGAACGTCGGCCTGGAAGTTATCCAGGAAGCAGATACGGAAGTAGTAGCTATTGCCCGCGGTGACGTTGGGGTTGGTGCAGGTGATGCCGATGGCGGGAATGCCGGCCTCTTCAAACTTGGGGCCGCCGGCCATGGAAACGCCGGAACCGTAGGAGCCCAGAACCACGGACACGCCCGCGCTGACCAGAGAGGAAGCAGCGGAGGGAGCCTTGTCGGTGGAGGAGCCGTTGTCGCCGTAGACCAGCTCGACCTTGTAGGTCTCGCCGCCCAGAGTGACCGTGGGCTCCTGGCTGTTGGCATACTGCATACCCAGGATTTCCTTCTTGCCGCCGGACGCGGAGTCGCCGGAAGAAGGCTCAAATACGCCGATCTTGATGACCTTCTCGCCGGAAGCGGAGCCGCTGCCGGAAGAGGAACAGGCGCACAGGGACAGAGCCATGCACAGTACTAAGATAACAGCAATTACTCTTTTCATTTTCTTTACCTCCATTCAAAAGCAGCATCCATAGTCGGTGGACATCTGTTTTTGTGATATGGAAAATTATATATGAATTTCTGCAAAATTGCAATTGTAAATTACGATAGAAATTGGTGGCCGATCATTCATTTTTTGTTCAAATTTTACAAGCCTGTTTTCGGTTTATTGACAAGATGACCCGCGCCTGTTATAATACCTAACAATGTTAGCAAATTTCATTTTTCGCCCAGCCCCGAATGGTTTCCCCGTTTTGTCACTCCGGTGCCTTTCTTCCCGGTGTCCGCACCATCGCCCGTGAAAGGCTTCTGCGAATTATGAACGCCTCCCCGGAGGGCCGGCACCCGCTATGCAATGTCGCTCTCAGAAACTTGCAATACCCCGGCAATTTCACGCCGGAAACGCACTTAAGGAAAGGACGATGCCAATGAAAAATCAACATGAAGTGGAAAAACTGGCCTATGCGATGACCCGTCAGCGCTACTTGCTGAACCGGGACATCGTGCACGACCTGTTCACGGAGCTGTCCCTTTCCGACTACATTGCCCTCCACAGCATTGCGGAAGCTGCCGGTCAGGGTGGGTCAGCGGAGCAAACCTACCTGCGGGATTTGGCCGAGCGACTGGAAATGCCCATACCCAAGGCGTCCAAAATGGTCCGCAAACTCCATGAACGGGGACTGGTTTTCTGGTCGCACAGCGGAGACGGGCGCGACGGCACCTACGTCGTTATCACCGATTCCGGCGCGCAGGCCATGGCGCGGCAGGCGGGCATTCTGAACGCCTACTACAGCCGGGTAATCGAGGCCTTCGGATACGAAAATCTGAAGAACCTTCTGGAACAGATCTCCCGTCTGGAGGACGTTATGAACGAAGTATTTACGAAAGGAGCGGTCGGCGCATGGACATGACCCAGTTGAATGACTACACGACCCGCAGCGAGGCGGTGTGCCGCCGGAACGACACCATCTCCCCCCGGCTGTACGAGGAATACGGTGTCAAAAAGGGGCTTCGGGACGAAAACGGCAACGGCGTTCTCGCCGGACTGACGAACATTTCCAAGATCACGTCCTCCAAAATTGCGGACGGCAAAAAGATTCCCTGCGACGGCCAGCTCTGGTACCGGGGCTACCGGGTGGAAGACCTGATCGGCAGCCTTGGGGAAACGGAGCTTGGCTACGAAAAGATCGCCTATCTTCTGCTCATGGGACAGATGCCGGACAGCGCCGCCGCGGAAGAATTCCGGAGGCTGCTGGGCGAGTGCAGGACGCTCCCCACCAACTTCACCCGGGACGTCATCATGAAAGCCCCCGGCAAGGACATCATGAACTCCATGACCCGGGGCATTCTGACGCTGGCGTCCTACGACGAGCGCGCCATCGACACCAGCGTCAGCAATTCCCTCCGGCAGTGCATCCAGCTGATTGCCGAGTTCCCGCTGCTGGCCGTTTACGGATACCACGCCTATAATTACTACGAAAATATGGACAGCATGGTCATTCACCGGCCTGACCCCGCCCTTTCCACGGCGGAAAACCTTCTGATGATGCTCCGCCCCAACAAAAAATACACCGCCACGGAAGCGAAGGTCTTGGACACGGCGCTGATTCTCCACATGGAGCACGGCGGCGGCAACAATTCCACCTTCACCACCCGTGTCATCACCTCCTCCGGTTCCGACACCTATTCCACCATCGCGGCGGCTATGTCCTCCCTGAAAGGCCCCAAGCACGGCGGCGCCAACATCAAGGTCATGGAAATGATGGAGGACATCCGCCTGCACGTCCCCGACTGCTCGGACAAGGAGGCTCTGGAGGATTATCTCGCAAAGATCATCAACAGGGACGCCTTCGACCGGAAGGGGCTTGTATACGGCATGGGTCACGCCGTCTATTCCCTGTCCGACCCCAGAGAGCGGATTTTCAAGGGCTATGTGGAAAAGCTCGCCGCCGAAAAGGGGCGCGGGGACGACCTGACGCTGTACCGCAACGTGGAGGAGCTTGCTCCTCAGCTGATTGCGAAGCACCGGCGGATCTACAAGGGCGTCAGCCCCAACGTGGACTTTTACAGCGGCTTTGTCTACGACATGCTGGGAATTCCTCAGGAGCTGTACACGGCCATGTTCGCCGTGGCGAGGATCGTGGGTTGGAGCGCCCACCGGATCGAGGAGCTGATCTGCATGGATAAGATCATCCGTCCGGCGTACATGAGCGTCATGGAAGAACGGGAGTGATTCAGGCAGCATGGACTATTCACTACTCGCCGGGCAGCTTCTCAATGTGCAGGCGAATCTCCTGCAGGTCCCGGCCTACCAGCAGCTTTCCAAGATGGTGCGGGGCGAGCTGTTCGTTCTGAACTATCTCGCCACCCACGAGACGGCGATCCATCCCAAGGAACTCAGCAAAAAGATGGCCGTCAGCACCGCCCGCATCACCTCTCTTCTGCATCACATGGAGGAAAAGGGACTGATCGCCCGCTCCTCCGATTTAAGCGACAACCGGCAGATTTTTGTCCGGCTGACAGAAAACGGGGTAAATGCGATACAGAAAGCCCGGGCGGAGGTCATCTCCCGGGTATCGTCCCTGCTGGAGGCACTCGGCCCCGAGGACGCCCGGGAATATATCCGCATTCAGGAAAAGATTCTGGACAATTTTCTGGGAAATTCTTAAAAACCACTTTATACACGCGGGTTCCGCGGGGAGCACACTTTCCCCCGCAGAACCCGCTTCTTTTTTGGAACGATGCCCACATTTTCCTCTGTACTTTTTTGGATTTCCGTGTTATACTAACGTTGCAATAATCGAAATTATGTTTGTAAAAATACTATTTCTTAACAAAATGATTTCATCATTTTATTTAAGCCGTTTCACGGCAGACCGCCTGGGGGGCGGTAAGAAATGTATTGACTTCGTTTTTTAGCGGCAGTGGCCGCCGGCCGCAATCCAGCGGCCTAATAAAACGCTTTTAAGCGTTTTATTAAAAACTCGTATAAAAGGAGGCCGCGCCGGAATGAAAGCCCGAAGCTATATTGCCATCGACTTGAAATCCTTCTACGCCTCCGTGGAGTGCATCCAGCGGGGGTTAGACCCCATGATCACCAATCTGGTGGTCGCCGACCCCAGCCGCACCGACAAAACCATCTGCCTTGCGGTCTCCCCTTCTCTGAAATCCTTCGGCATTCCCGGCAGGCCGCGGCTGTTTGAGGTCGTACAGAAAATCGGACAGGTCAACGCGCTGCGCCGGAATTCCGCCCCGGGACGCACTTTTACCGGCAAATCCCACGACTACACCGAACTGCGCGGTCACCCGGAGCTGGAGGTGGACTACATCGTCGCGCCCCCGCAGATGGCGTTTTATATGGAGACCAGCGCGGCCATTTACAATATTTATCTCAAATACGTCGCCCCGGAGGACATCCACCCCTACTCCATCGACGAGGTGTTCATCGACGCCACAAATTACCTGAATCTCTACCGCCTGACTCCGGAAAAGCTCGCCATGAAGATCATTCTGGACATTCTGGAAAATACCGGCATTACGGCCACCGCCGGAATCGGGACGAATCTGTATCTTGCCAAAGTAGCCATGGACATTGTGGCGAAGCACATTCCCGCAGACAAAAACGGCGTGCGCATCGCCCAGCTGGACGAGCTGCGCTACCGGCAGGAGCTGTGGTCTCACCGTCCCCTGACGGATTTCTGGCGGGTCGGCCCCGGCTACGCGAAAAAGCTGGAAAAGGTGGGGCTGCGCACCATGGGCGACGTTGCCCGGTGTTCCGTGGGCAAGCCTACGGAATTTTACAACGAAGACCTGCTGTATAAGCTGTTCGGCGTCAACGCCCAGCTGCTGATCGACCACGCCTGGGGGTGGGAACCATGCACCATCGCGGACATCAAGGCATACAAGCCGGAGTCCAGCAGCATCAGCCCCGGTCAGGTGCTGCAATGCCCCTATACTGCGGAAAAGGCCCGGCTGGTCGTCAGGGAAATGGCGGATGATCTTTCCTTGGACTTAGTGGACAAAGGACTTGTCACCGACCAGATCGTCCTGACGGTGGGCTACGATATTGAAAATCTCACCGACCCGGGACGAAGCCGCGCCTATCAGGGCCCCGTCACCGTTGACCGCTACGGCCGCAGAATTCCCAAGCACGCCCACGGCACCGTGAATCTGGGCGGGCATACCGCTTCCTCCAAGGCCATCGTCAGTGCTGTCGCGGAACTTTACGACCGCATCGTGAACTCCGCTCTTCTGGTCAGGCGGCTGTATCTGTCCGCCAACCACATCGTCCCGGAGAACTCCCTGCCCCGCCATGAAAGCACTGAGCAACTGGACTTTTTCTCCGATTTCGCTTCTCAGGAGAAGCGCCGCGCCGAAGAAGCAGCCGCTCGTGAGCGGGAAAAGCGCCGCCAGCAGGCGGTGCTGGCCATCAAAAAGAAGTACGGAAAAAACGCCATTCTGAAAGGCATGGACTTAGAGGAAGGCGCAACCGCCAGAGACCGGAACGGTCAGATAGGAGGACACAAAGCATAATGGGCGAATATGACGATCTAATTTACCTGCCCCACCCCGTTTCCCGGAAGCATCCCCCCATGTCCGCCATGGACAGAGCCGCGCAGTTTTCCCCCTTCTCCGCCCTCACCGGCTACGAGGCCGTTCTTCAGGAGGCAGGCCGTCTGACGGATAGCCGGGCGGAATTGACGGAATACAGCCGGGACATTCTGGATCAAAAGCAGCAAATCCTTCTGGACGCCGCCCCGGCGCACCCGGAGATCACCGTGACCTGTTTCATCCCTGACCGCCGCAAGCAGGGCGGCGCATACGGGACGCTCAAGGGAAATCTGAAAAAAATCGACCTCAGCCGCCGTACAATGGTCATGCTGGACGGGACGGAGATTTCGCTGGACGACGTTGTGGATATCCAGTGCAGCCTGTTTACCGGCCGGGTCTGATACTATTTCCTGATTAAAATCAAAGATTTTAATTGGAGTTCAGTATGATACGCAAAAAGGACGTATTGCAGCACTGCAACACGTCCTTTTTTGATCTATGGTTTACGTAACATCATCCGCCGGAATGGTGTCCCGGTAAATGCCCAGAAGCCGCACCGTCGGTTTGGAAATCGGGAGCAGCTCGTCATAGGCGGGAATCGCGCCGTGGATATTCTCGCACAGCCAGTCCATGTGAAGCAGGTCTTCCGCCCCAAGCGTCCGTATGCCATCGTTCTTGACTACGCCGCCCTGTGCGACGATCTTCCTGCGGAAGGGGTCGATCGTTCCGTTTTTGATGCCGCTGCGCAGGTAGAGCGCCAGATTCTTGATGCCCTCCGGCAGATCGTCCGCCAGCTTTACGTCGATCACGCCGCTGCTCATCCCCCACCAGTCGTTCACTGCCTGCCCGTGGATGTCGTCCCATGTGCCGGACAGGATCGCCCGTATCACGTTTTCATAGAACTTTCCCCATATCCAGCAGGGTGAACCCAACGGGATAAATTCGCCGCTGCCGTCGATGTAATAGGTGCCGTACTCCGTGTGCAGCTTGTCCTCCGCCGGTGTATCCCGGTTGGAGATCACGCGGATTCCGTCCCGGATGAACTCCTGCGTCGGGTTGCCCGGCATGCACGACCATTTCAGCTCGATCTGCGCTCTGGGATTGGTGAGCTGCGCGCCGAGGGCAAAGGCGTTGATGGAAGCGGGGACGCCAAAAATCGGATAAGAACCCACGTAGCCGATTCTGTTGTTGTCCGCCATGGCCCCGGCGATCGCGCCGGTGATGAATTTTCCCTCGTAGATGCGGCTGTAGTAGGTGCGAACCGTGGAATAAGGCATATGAATGGAGCAGTTCAGGAACCGCACCTTGGGATAGCGGATGGAGACCTTCAGGCTGGGCGCGACCAGCTGGGGCGTCGTAGTGAAAATGACCTCCGCGCCGTCCGCGACCGCCTGTTCCAGAAGCGCTTCCGCCTGAGCGGCCGTGTCCGCGCCAAAATAGCTGCGCACCGTGACGGCGTTCCCCAGAGCGTCCTCCAGATGCTTTCTCCCCACGTCATGGGCGCACGTCCATGGGCTGGTCTCCACGGTACGCTGGTGAACGAAGGCAACATTGACATGTCCCGGCCGCCACAGTCTGCCGAACAGCGACTGCTTTGCGGCGGTTCCCGCCGCTTCCGTCCGCACGACCAGATCCGGCAGATCCATTGCCACCACGTTTTCCCACAATTCGCCGAGGGTTTTTTTCAGCTGTGCGCCGGACAGCGTTCCCAAATCGGTAAAGGGATGCACCTGCAGCCACAAAAGCAGCGCTTCCTCCGCCCGGATATGCAGGCTCCGGCCTCCCAGCGCATCGAACGCCTCCCGGAAATACTGAAAATACGCCCGGAAACGGCGGCGTTCTTCCTCCGTCCACTCCCGGTCCTTCGGCAGATTGGTAAGCGCCAGCAGCTGGATGTAGCACCCCGGATGGGTGTAGAGGGCGTCGTAAAGCCGCGTATATTTGAAAAAGTCCAGAAACTCATAATAAGCGCGAATTTCCGGGTTGTCGCTCATAGGCGGCACGATCCGGTAAACGACGCTGGGAATTCTGATTGCTCCGTAATATTTCAGCACGCTCAGTCGCTTATTTCCCTCCTGAACATAGAAATTTCCCAGATATTCATAGCAAATAATGGGGTCGCGGATGCCCTCGTCCCCCTGATGCGCCCGGCACAGCGTCATCCACTTCATTGCGAATTCCGACTCGCAGTCCAGCAGCGGAAAAAAGCCCGCCGAAAAAGCGGAAATTCTCCCCGCGCTTTTCACGCCAACGATGCGTTCAATGGGTATTTCCAGCGTGCCGACATTCTGCGCTCCCTCCGAAACGCCGTCGCCCAATATTTGATCCAGCACCACCGGGAACGGGTTCTGCCCCTTCCCCTGCAGCACGGCACACTCCTTTTGTCCAAGCCTTACCGCTTTCAGGTATTCGTCTTCGGCCTCTGCCACCGTCATTTTGATTCCTCCAAGATACTTATCTGATCGACAAAATCATACTTCTTTTCGGAAGGAAAAACAATGCGCAAAAAGATTAAAAAACAGCCGTTTTTTTCCCTTAATCGAAGCAAAACCTATAAAAACCTGCAAACGGCGGGATGCTGCCGCAGATGAGCCACCCACAGTCTGCTTACACATCTCAGCGAAAAACGCCAAAAAGGAACGAGCCGAAATACGACTCGCTCCTTTTTGTCTTTGTTTACCGGATCTCCACCTTGACCGATACCGTTCCGCTGGGCTTTGCTGTGGTGTTGCCCTCGCAGAAGAGGTTCAGCGTCACTGTGCCGGTTTTTGCTTTCGCGCCGGGAATCAGACAGAGCGCGAACTGACCGCCGCCAAGATCCAGCACCTCATATGTGCCTTTCAGTCTGGCGTCCTTCAGCTCCACACGTTCCGGCGTGTTCACCGTCTTGTCCGTGGTGGTAATGGTCAGACGCGCCATGTCGTTGGCGTCCTTGGCGTAAAGCGATACGGAAGCGACTGTAAATCTGGCCGTACCGCACTTCACGGAAAGCGCCGTATAGGCTTCCTTCTCCATGCCCTCGCACAGGATCTCCAGACGGTATTTGCCGGTCAGCGCCAGCCTTTTCCCGGGGACCTTCGACACATGAAGCGTCCCGTCCTGTGCCCAGGTCAGGATGAAGTCTTCCGTCACGTCCTGACTGTAGTTCCTGCCGTCCTGTGCCCATGTTACCTTGACCTGCTTCTTCAGAGAAGCTCCGTCGAGACAGTTCCTGTAGGTGGACGTCACCACGACCTCAGAGGCGTCACGGATCACGTCGATACCGCCCCTGGCTCTCGCGGTCATGGTCACGGCGGATTTCTTCTCCGCGGGAATTCTCACCATAAGTGTCGTGACTCTCTTGGGCGTGACCCACAGCTGCACCTTGTAGCTGCCGCCGTAAACCGTCTTCTCGTTCACTGACAGGGTGAGCAGGCCGTTTTCGTAAGCCGCGGTCAGGCCGTCGGAGGGTACGTTCTTATTGTCCGTCACCAGAAGCCCCACATCGCCCAGCGTATAACCTCTGATGCTGGTGGTCACCGTCACCTGTGTCTTCTCTTCCAGACGCTTGTTCAGGCTCAGTCTGGCCTTACTGAGTCTCAGGATCACGGGAGTCTCGGTCACTCTCACCTGCGCGGTAGCGAACAGCATTGTGCCGTTGGGAAGCTCGCCCGTCATGGTAATCAGGCAAACATTGCCGCTCTCCAGACTGCCGGTTCCGTTCCAGCGAATCAGCCCATCTTCACCTATGGTCAGATAATCATCAAAGGCCGCGTCCAAAGTGACTTTCCCCTGCTTCAGTGCCAGGGTATAGACCACATTTTCCAGCTCACCGGCGTAGTTCCGGTATTTGGGCTGAAGCGCAACGCCCTTTTCGGGGAAGGTCAGATCGATGCTGCCCGCAGCTTTCAGGCTCATGGTCACCTTCTGCCCTGCCGCCAGCGTTCTTACCGTCAGCTTTACCGCTCTGCTGGTGGGTGCCTGAACGGTCAGCGCATAGGACGCCTTGGAAGCGGAACCCTGTTTGACTGTTACGGTGAATTCGCCGTCTTCGTTCACAGGGGACACTTCCAGCGCTTCGCTGGGATTTGTGACCGTTACTTTGGCCAAGTCCAAGTCCGCCGGGGTGGCTGTCACCTTCAGGGTCATGCTGTCCCCAAGCTCTGCGTTCAGGTTCACGGAGGTCTTGCTGAGTCTCAGGGTCGGCGTTCTCTTGTTCACCCTCAGGGGCAGATCAAGAACGGAATCGGTACCGTAGAAGCTTACCCGCACTGCCTGTTTGCCCGTGGGAATTTCTCCGATGGGTACCAGAGCAATTTCTCCGGTATACAGATTCAATTCGGTATCTTCAAAGCCCGCGGGCAGGGTCACGCTCTTTACATTCAGTTCTTCCAGACTCTGCTTTCCGGCAGTCAGCTTCAATGTCACCCCCAGGCTGTCCGTCTCCGACAGGGTGACGGAGGAAGCGGACAGTTTCAGCCTCGGAGCCTTATAGCTCAGCTTGACGCTTGCCTTTACGTTCACGGGAATCGCCCACTCAGTGGTGTACACCAGCAGATTCAGGCTGGCGCTGCCGGACTTGGGCGCGTTGCTCAGGGTCAGCTTTGTTCCATCCATTGTCAGCCAGTCGGGTGTGGTGCCTTCGACCTTGGTCACCGTGCCGCCGGTGATGGTCAGCGCCTGACTCTGCTCAGTGTAGAAGGGGTTGAAGGTAAGATTGGCCGCTTTCAGCTTCGGCATCGTCTTCTTTACGCTGATGGTCACAGCGTCGTCGGTGTGGTACTCCACGCCGTTCACCAGAACCACGATTTTACTGCTGTAGCTGCTCTTGACGCCCTTGGCGTTGTCCAGCGCTTCCTGTGTAGGCACCAGCAGCAGCTGCCGGTCGTCCTTCACCCGCAGGTCGAAGAACTGCCGGGCATTCTCGTCCTCCAGATACGCGCCGGTGATCGCAGAACCATTGTCCGCCGGCATCGCAAAGAGCGCCACTTCGTTCTGCTCCAGCAGGAGAAGAATGTCGATTTTCGCGTAATCGGTGCTGTAAAGCTCCGTGGTCACCTTTTTGGTGCCCAGATCAACGCCCATCACGTCCTCGCTGCCTGCCTTTCCTGTTACGTCCACACGGCAGCGGGCAGTGAGGGTTCCATCTCCGGTGTTCAGCGACGCCACAACATAGGCCGTTCCCGCGTTCAGAGGCGTTACGCAGCCGTCGCCGCTTACTTCGATCACGTTGACGCCGTCAGGGTTCTCCACGCTCCAGACGACCGCTTTTCTGGCGTATTCCGGGAAAGACTGGAGCTGTACCGGCTCCGCGCCCACACTCAGGGTGATGTACTCCCGATCAAGCGTCAGTTCCGGGCAGGGGCCGACGGAATTGAAGTGGATTGCAGCATTCAGAAGCGGTTCGTTATACTCCGCAATCTGAACCTGTTCCCACTGCCTCTGGCTTCCAGCGTAATATACATCCTTCAGGTTGCTACAGTCTCTGAACGCGCCCCACTCAATTTTTGTTACGCTCTCCGGAATCACGATGCTGGTCAGCATACAGTCCCAAAAAGCAGATCTGCCAACATTCGTCACGCCATCCGGGATTGTATAAGCGGTGTTTTCCTTTCCTGCCGGGTAGGTAACCAGAACCGTGCGCTCCTTATTGAACAGGACGCCATCCACAGAAGCGTAGGCTTCATTTCCTTCATCTACGGAAATGTCCCTCAAATTGTAGCAGAAGTCAAAGGCGTTGTCGCCAATGCTTGCCACGCTCCGCGGAATCGTCACACTGGTCAGGTAACCACAGTTGTAAACGGCACAGCTGGCAATGTTGGTCACACCCTCAGGAATTATATACGTAGTATTCTTTTTTCCTGCCGGGTAAGTGATCAGAGTCGTCTGGTCTTTGTTGAACAGAATGCCATCAGCAGAAGCATAAACCGTGTTCCCTTCATCTACAAAAATATTTTCCAAGATGAAGCAGGCGCCAAAGGAAGTGCTGCTAATACTCGCTACACCCGCAGGAATCGTTATGCTAGTCAGACCGTTACAGGCCATAAAGGCGGCGAAGCCAATGTTCGTCACACTCTCCGGTATCACCACACTGGTCAGGTTTCTGCAAGCGGAAAAGGCGTTATTGCCGATGGACGTTACGCCTTCCGGCATCTCCACGCTAGTCATGTTGATGCACTGGAAGAATGCATACCTGCCGACGCTCGTCACGCCCGGCTCCATGACTACAGACAGTATCTTCTCCCGGTAAGCATTCCAGGGAACATCAGCAAAATTGGGATAATCCGTCATTTCTCCGGTACCAGAGATGGTCAGAACGCCATCTTCCGTCAATATCCAGGTCAGATTCTCACCACAGATGCCGTAACCGGTAATCAGGTGAAGCTTTGCACCCAGAAGCGGTTCATTCCCATCGCCGATTTTTATTTTGTTCCACTGAGCCTGGTTTCCTGCATAATATACGTCCTTCAGGCCGCTGCAGTCATCAAATGCAAAGTCGCTGATGCTCGCCACGCTTCTCGGGATCGTCACGCTGGTCAGGCTGCTGCACCCGGAAAAAACCGGCCAAGGTCCGTTGTGCGGAACATCGCAATCATCGAAGTCAGGACTGCCAATGCTCGTTACGCCTTCCGGTATCACCACGCTGGTCAGATTCTTGCATTCAGCGAACGCACTTTCTCCAATGATCGTCACGCCATCCGGAACCCTATAGGCAGCGGCTTCCCTGCCAGCCGGATAAGCAAGCAGCGTTGTGTGATCCTTACTAAACAGGACGCCATCCGCAGAAGCGTAATCTGCATTACCTGCGTCTACAAAAATATTCTCAAGGCTGCTGCAACCGACGAAGACAGAGTCGTAAATATCCGTCACGCTTCCCGGAATCGTCACGCTAGTCAGGCTGCTGCAGCCGCAGAAGGCATAATCTTCAATGATCCGAACGCCCTCCGGTATCGCCGCGCTGACCAGACTGCTGCATTCGGCAAAGGCGGAGATGCCGATGCGCGTCACACTCTGCGGGAGCGTCACACTGGTCAGGCTGCTGCACCCGGAAAAAGCAGAACCCTCGATTGCTGTCACGCCCTCCGGGATCACCGTATCAACCAGGCTGCTGCAGCCAACAAATGCAGACCAGCCAATTTCCGTCATGCTCTGCGGGAGCGTCACACCGGTCAGGCCGCTGCAGAATGCGAAAGCAGAACTGCCAATTTGGGTCAGACCTTCCGGTAATGTCACACTGCCCGTAAACCCGCTGCAATAACCGAAAGCACGATAGCCGATGTCGGTCACGCCCTTTGGAATCGTCAGTTCTCCTGTAAAGCCGCACCCGACAAATGCGCTCTTGCCTACATGTGTAATGCCTTCCTCAAGCACCAGTTTCTTGGGAGAATAGGCATACCACGGAGCCGTCGTGTGCCAGGCATCATTCTCAGAAACAACATCATAATCCTGCATATCTCCGGTGCCGGAGATAGTCAAAGTGCCATCCGCGTCGATACCCCAGGTCAGATTTTCGCCGCAGCTGCCGAAAACGACATATCCAGCAGAATTAACATGAAGCTCTGCATCAAGAAGCGGTTCGTTGCTGCCATAGACTGTTATTTCCTCCCACTGAGCCTGAGTCCCCAGGTAATACACATCTTTCAGGCTGCTGCAGCCTTCAAAGGCACCGTGGGAAACGCTTGTCACACTCTCTGGGATCGTTATGCTGGTCAGACTGGCGCAGCCATCAAAGGCAAAATCAGGAATGCACGTTACGCCCTCCGGGATTACCACACCGGTCAGTCTGCTGCAGTTTCGGAAGGCAAAGACTTCGATTGCTGTCACACCTTCCGGTATCGTCACGCTGGTCAGGCCGGTGCAGCCGTAGAAGGCACCGTACTTTATGCTCGTCAGGCTTGCCGGAATCACCACATTGGTCAGGTTCTGGCAGTCCCGGAAGGCTTCCCGTCCGAGACGTGTCACGCTCTTCGGAATTGTCAGACTGCCTGCGAAGCCACACCCCCGGAAAGCTTCGCAACCTATGTACGAAATTCCCTCATTCAGCACCAGCTTCACAGGAGAAAGCACATACCAGGGAGCCGTTGTACGCCAGTTTCCATCCTCAGAGACAGAAGTATAATCCCACATAGCACCAGTGCCGGAGATGGTCAACGTTCCCTCGGCATCAACGCTCCAGGTCAGATTCTCGCCGCACTTGCCGCTGGTTGCTCCAATCTCCACAAAGGTAAAGCCATTTTCCTTTGCGTAGCTCTCCGCCGCAGAGCCGGCGGCGCCCCGGATCACCAGATTCTGAAGCTTTGTACCGTTGTGGAAGCCTACAGATTCCTGACTGATGGTCGTAACGGAAGCCGGAATCGTTATTTCCGCCAGATAAGCGCAGCCGATACCGCTGAAGTCGATCTCCGTCAACCCATCAGGCAGAACGATGGAAGTCAGATTCTGGCAATCACCAAAAGCCTGAGCGCCAATCTTCTTCGTTCCGGCAGGCACCGTATAGGAAGTGCCGGGTCGGGCGCTGGGATAAACGATCAATTCGGTGCCATCTTTGCTGAAAAGCACATTGTCCTTTGCGCAGAGGTAAGGATTGCTGTCCACAACAGTGATCTGTTCCAGACTATTGCAGAGGGAGAGGTTCATGCCCCAGTCACACTGCGCGCCGATAGTGACGCTCACAATGTTTTGGCCATCGAAGAACAGAGCACTGCCTACCCTTGTCACGCTGTCCGGAATGGTAAGCTCCGTCCGGTTGCTGGTAATCGCCAGCAATTCCTTCTTGTCCTTGGTGTACAGCACGCCATCTTCCGCACAGAAAGCCGTGTTTGCTTCATCTACAGTAATGCTGTCCAAACGGCAACCGTCTATAGCACTTTCCCCGATACTCTTTACCCCGGCGGGAATATGCAGACTGCTCAGGCCGCTACATTGGAACAGCGCCATCTCGTCCAAAGTCTCCAGATTCTCAGGCAGGACGATCTGTTTCAGGCCAAAGTTGTTTGCCAGTGCGTGGCTGCCAAGTTCACGCAGGCTTGCGGGCAGAGAAATGGATTCCATTTTCTCCAGATAGGCAAGTGCAATGCTTCCGACGGAGGTAATGCCCTCATTCACGACCACTTTGCGAATCAAATAGGAACGCCATGGCGTATTGGCTCCGCCATAAATGCTGTTTGGCGTTTCCCCCATAACATATTCAAAGTCCGGAATAGCACCGGTGCCGGAGATGGTCAACGTTCCCTCGGCATCAACGCTCCAGGTCAAGTTGTCGCCGAAGGTGCCGGAACCGGTAGAACCGCTAGGATCAAAATGGATATCCGCACTGAGAAGCGAATCGTTGCCGTCGGAAATTTCGATTCCATTCCACTGGCTCTGACTTCCGGCGTAATATACATCTTTCAGGCCGTCGCAGCCAGAAAAGGCACTCGACCCAATTCTTGTTACGCTTCGCGGAATCACCACGCTGGTCAGGCTGTGGCATTCATTAAAAGTGAATTCGTCAATGTACGTCACGCCTTTTGGGATCGTTATGCTGGTCAGGCTGAGGCAGCTATTGAAAGCACCCATGCCGATTTCTGTCACGCTCTCCGGGATCGTCACGCTGGTCAGATTGCTGCAGTTCAGGAAAGCAACACCGCCGATAACTGTCACACCTTCCGGAATTGTCACGCCGGTCAAATTGTTGCAGCCGCCAAAGGAATAAACGGAAATCTCCGTCACGCCTTCAGGAATTTGATAAGTAGTGCCTTTCTTTCCAGTCGGGTAAGTGACCAGAGTCGTGATGTTCTTATTGAATAGAACGCCATTCACAGAAGTGTAGCCTGTATTCCCTTCCGCTACGAAAATGTTTTCCATATTTTCGCAAAAACTGAAGGCACTACTGTCAATGCTCGTCACGCTCCGGGGAATCGTTACGCTTGTCAGGCTGCTCCAGCCCATAAAGGCACCAACGCCGATGCTTTTCAAACCTTCGGGAAGGGTCAGACCGCCTGTAAAACCCCCGCACCTAAAAGCATAATGGCCAATGCTGGTCAGGCTTTCGGGAAGGGTCAGGCTACCCGTAATACTGCTGCAGCCTTCAAAAGCATAGTCACCTATATGCGAAATGCCCTCCTCAAGTATCAGCTTCACAGGAGAATAGGCATACCAGGGAGCTGTCGTATGAATCATACCATTTTCGACGATATCAGTGTAATCCCACATAGCGCCGGTGCCGGAAATGGTCAGAGTACCACCCTCGACATCGATGCTCCATGTCAGATTTTCGCCGCACTTGCCGGACGCGACTGCGCCGTCATCCCCCGGAAGAGCGTAAGTATCCACCAGAGTCTCCTCCGGAAGCGTCTCATCCGCGGACGTTTCTTCCGCAGGCGTTGTCTCCGGCTGGGTAGGCGCAGTTGTTTCCTCCGTCGCAGCGGTCGGCTCAGTGGTGGGAACCGTTGCTGGCTCGGACGGCTGAGTCGCGGAAACCTCTGTCGTCTCCTCCTGCGGCTGGGTCTCCTCCGCCGATGCCCTCGGCGGCAGATAGGAAACCAGAGTCAATAAAACCATCAGACAAGCAAGGATTCGTTTGAACATGGTGCAGTCCCTCTTTCTATGTTTCCGCCCCGGCGGAAACATGAATTTTTTATGAACTAATTATAGCACTGTCGTATCATATTTTCCACTGTTTTTTCAGAACTCTGGCTAAAATTTTTATACTTCTTTTTCAGCAGACTTCACAAATGCGCTTCCCTATCAATATCTGCCACAGAAAAAAACTCCCGCATACCTAACCGTATCAGGTATGCGGGAGTTTGCTATGCGATTAGATTCTTGCCACACCGGACTTCCGGGCGGCTTCTGCCACGGCCTTGGCCACGGCGGGGCCGACTCTGGGGTCGAAGGCGGCGGGGATGATATAGTTCTCGTTCAGCTCCTCGTCGGAGATCAGATTCGCCAGCGCGTTGGAGGCGGCAATCTTCATTTCCTCGTTGATGTCGCTGGCGCGAACGTCAAAAGCGCCGCGGAAAATGCCGGGGAATGCCAGAACGTTGTTGATCTGGTTGGGATAGTCGCTGCGGCCGGTGGAAACCACTCTCGCGCCGCCTGCCTTCGCTTCGTCCGGGAAAATCTCCGGGGTGGGGTTGGCACAGGCAAAGATGATGGCGTCTTTGTTCATGGTCTGCACCATTTCCTTCGTCACCATGCCGGGGGCGGAAACACCGATGAACACATCGGCGCCTACCAGCATATCGGCAAGAGAACCGGCCTTTTTGTCCAGATTCGTGACCTGCGCCATCTCTTCCTTGATCCAGTTCAGTCCGTCACGGCCCGCGTAGATCGCGCCCTTACGGTCGCACATGGTCACGTTCCTGAATCCGGAGGACAGCAGCAGCTTGACGATGGCGATAGCAGCCGCACCAGCGCCGGAGGTGACGATCTTCACGTCGTCCTTCTTCTTGCCGACGACCTTCAGAGCGTTGGTCAGACCGGCGAGGGTAATGACAGCGGTGCCGTGCTGGTCGTCGTGGAAGATGGGAATGTCGCACTTTGCCTTCAGCTTCCGCTCGATCTCAAAGCACCGGGGAGCGGAGATATCCTCCAGATTGATTCCGCCGAAGGAGCCGCTCATCAGATACACGGCGTTGACGAACTCATCCACATCGTGGGTCTTGACGCACAGGGGGAAAGCGTCCACGTCGGCAAAGGCCTTGAACAGGGCGCACTTGCCCTCCATAACGGGCATACCGGCCTCGGGGCCGATGTCGCCCAGACCCAGAACGGCGGTGCCGTCGGTGATGACGGCGCACAGGTTGTGGCGGCGGGTCAGCTCGTAGGACTTGTCGATGTCCTTCTGGATCTCCAGACAGGGCTGGGCAACGCCGGGGGTGTAGGCCAGGGACAGGTCGTCCTTGGTTTTGCAGGGTACCTTGCAGATGACCTCGATCTTGCCGCCCCACTCCTTGTGGAGCCGCAGGGACTCTTTTGCGTAATCCATAATTTTTCTCCTTTGTCGATACAATAATTTATGATTTTACCATTACGGAAATGCCGTTGGGAATCAGGGTGACGGAGGCGTTTTCGCCCTTGTCCTGTTTCGCCATGGCCATGGCAGTTTCCAGATTGGGGGCGTAGTCCAGCTTCATCTCCCGGAGGGTCTTCTCCATTTCCGGACGGGAAACGAAGATCACCCGGTGCTTCATGAGGATTCTCGCCAGAATCTGGCTCTCCCACTGGTCGGGAATGGTCTCCGACTGGGGGGTATTGACGCACTGCTCAAAATGCGCCGCAGGGGTTTCGCAGTCCCGGAGGGAGGTGTAGAAGCCCTCACCGCCGGTGCCGTCGGCCAGCTCGGCGCACATGATCAGCACCGCGCCCTCCTTGGCGGAAGCCTCCGCCGCGGTCAGCCCCTTGACGCTCTGGTAGATGTTCTGATCCAGCGGCGCGCCGCCGTTGGAGGTGACGACGATGTCTCCGGGGACGGCCTGCACCTCGCAGTACTGCCGCAGGAACGCCACACCGGCTTCATGCGCCTTCCGGAAGTCTCCCGCGAAGGCCGCAACCGTCTTTTTCTCCTCGTCGATGACCACATTGACGATGTACGCCAGCTTTGCCATCTCTGCCGCCGCTACCATGTCCCGGTGAAGGGGGTTGCCCTCCAGAATGCCCGTGCGGGCATAAGGGGAGGCGATAAACGCGCCGCAGTGGTTGCCCAGCACCGTTGTCTTATCGCAGACGCCGGGCAGGATGCTCTTGCGCCCGCCGGAGAAACCGGCGAAGAAGTGCGGCTCAATGAAACCCTCCGCAATGAGCAGGTCGGTGTCCACCGCCGTCCGGTCGATGACCAGCGGTGCGCCGGAGGGCAGAACGCCGATCTGAACATTGGATTCCGGGTCAAAGGCGTCGTGAACGACGATTTTCTCGGAACCCGCAATTTCCTTCCCCAGCTTTGCTTCCAGCTCGGCGGTCGTTGTGAGCCGGTGGAAACCGGTGGCTACCAGCAGCGTCACCCGAATCTCCGGATTCCCCTGCCGGAGCTGCGCCAGCATGGGGGGCAGGATGTCCCGGCTGGGCACGGGGCGGGTGTGGTCGGAAATGATGATGGTACAGCGCTTCTTCCCTGCCGCCAGCGCGGCAAGACCGGGCGTTCCCATGGGCGACGCCATGGCTTCCTCCACCAGCTCCCTGCCGGTGCGGTCGCTTTTCAGCTCGTCCACACGGGAGGTCAGCAGACCGTTATAGGGAAATGCAACATCCAGATGGCTTTTGCCGTAAGGAATCGCGATCATAAAGAATCCTCCCACACGTTTGTCATCGGGAACCGGCGGTTGGCCGGTTTCCAATTATGTTTTTTAATAGTTGCCCTTGAAAACGTCCTTCTTGACGGGAGGACGATAGTCGCCGAAGTAAGCGCCAAAGTCCATGCCCAGATAGTTGCACAGGTCAAGGACTTCCACCATGGTGTTGTCGTTGACGGGGATGCCGTTTTCCATGATGCGCTTCACCGCGGCAACTTCCTTCTCGCCGTGGGTGTAGATACGCTCCTGACCGTCGGCCTTGGGCGCGTCCCGCAGCTCCTGCAGGTACTTGGAGAAATGCTCCTTGATGGCGGCGGGGTCGCCGAAGTAGGCGGGGTTGATAGCCATAAAGCCATGGCAGATCTGACCCTTTCCGCCGGTCATGCAGTAATTGGAGGTAGCGCCCATGGACAGGATGGAGGAGAAGATCTCACACAGCATACCATAGCCGTAGCCCTTGTGGCTGCCCAGCTGCTCCGTGGAGCCGCCCAGAGGCATGATGCCGCCGCCCTTTTTCGCCACGATATTCGCCAGCACGTCAGGAGCGTTGGTGGAGGGATGACCGTCCTTGTCCAGCGCCCAGCCTTCGGGCAGGGGCTTTTCCATCTTGTTGTACATCTCCAGCTTACCGCGGGTGACGACCGTGGTGGAAGCGTCGAAGAAGAAATCATAGGGCTCGGCGGGGAACGCGCAGGCGATGGGGTTGGAGCCCAGCATGGCCTTCCGGGCAAAGGTGGGAACCATGATGGCTTCGCTGTTGGTGCAGGAGAAACCCATCAGACCTTCCTTGCAGGCCATCTTGGCATAGTAACCCGCGATGCCGTAGTGGTTGGAGTTCCGGACGGAGACGATGCCCACGCCGGTGGTCTTGGCCTTCTCGATGGCCATTTCCATGGCCTTATGGGAAACCAGCTGTCCCATGGCCTCATGGGCGTCGATGACGGCGGAGATGGGGGTCTCGAACACCACTTCGGGCTTGGCATGGACGTCGATCATGCCTTTTTCGATGCACTTGTGGTAGCGGACCATCCGCTGCATACCGTGGGACTCGATGCCGTACAGGTCGGCAGTCAGCAGAACGTCCTGAATGATATCGGCCTCCGCTTCGGTGAAGCCGAACTTCTGGAACGCTTCCATGCACAGCCGGTGCAGGGTGTCATAGGACCAGTGTTGATATGCCATAAGAGTACCTCATTTCTTAAATTTTTTTGTTGTTTTCCGGTGTTCCGCGGGAAGCCGAACCTCCGGAATGCTTTCCTGCACAGCCGGTGCAGGGTATCATAGAACCAGTGTCTGTACTTTATAAGAATACATTATTTTGGGAGCTTTTTCAATTATAATTTTTGGATTCGCTTATAATTTTCCAATATTCAGCTCCCGCTCGTGGAGGATCACGCCGCTATTCTTCAGCGTCTGCTGCAGCTGCCGGATATCCATTGCGGAAAAATCCTCCGTCAGCGCGGCCGCGGTACCGGCAGCCTGTCCGGTGACAGCGCAGCAGGGGATCACCCGCATGATATCCCACATGGCGTCCGTCACGGAGGTACACCGCCCCGCCATGATCAGATTCTTCACCTTGGCGGAATACAGCGTGGAAAACGGGACCTCGTAAATCGGCCCCCGCTTTCTCCAGTCGGAGACCATGCCGACGGAATCGGCGAAATATTTGTGCATTTCCCCTTCGTCCAGCGTATATTCCCCCTGAATCCGTCGGGTCATACGCAGTTGGGGCATGGTCGCAATGGCGGTAGGCACCCACGAAGGGTCGCTGCGGCGCTTCTTCCGGATGTCATTCAGGGTCGATGCGTGGGAATACTGCATCATTTCCGACACTTCCCCGCAGCCAAGTCCGCCGAACCGGCGGTCAAGCAGGGGACGCGCCGTCCGTCCGGCGTCTTCCTCCGCCGGAACGTCTGAAAAGCCCAGCATGTTGAGCCGATAACCCTCGCTGCCCTGAGAGTAGTACCACGCCGCCAGAATGTTGCCCTGCTGATTGGTTTCTGTCGGCGCGCCGGCAAGATGGGCAATGCAGGCGTCTCCCGTGGCGTCCACCACGGTGCGGGTGCATATCCTCTGCCTGCCGGAGATGCTTTCCACAATGACCGAATGAATGCGGTCTTCCCGCACCTCCGCGTCCACAGCGTAACAGCCGTAGAGAATCTTCACCCCCGCCTTTACCAGTTCCTGCTCGGCCAGAATGGCAAAGAGCCATGGGTTATAGCGCACACGGAAGCGGTGATCCTTTTCCGTCCGCCCCGCCGGGTCTGCACTGTCCAGCCAGTTGGCGGGGTATTCGTCCTCCGCGCCCATGGAAATGGACAGCCTGAGCAGTTCCTCCGCCAGTCCGAAGGAAACCTGATGGCCGACGCCGTCACACAGCGGGAGATAAATAGTGACCAGTCCCGCCGTCCCCAGACCGCCCAGAATGTACTGCTTTTCCAGCAGAATCACCCGTTTCCCCAGCCTTGCCGCCGCCAATGCAGCGGAAATTCCGCCGAACCCGCCGCCGCAGACCAGCACGTCGCAGCTGTCCAGAATCGGTATTTCCTTTGTCATGGCTCACCCCCGGTAAATGGGCGCCAGCGCGTCATGCACCGCCTTGTATTTCAGGAACAGCTTCTCGTAAAGTTCGTGGGTCGCCGGGTCGGGCCTGGAAACGGAGTCGATCTCCACGCAGGTTTCCGCCGCGTGGGCGAAGCTGTCAAACCAGCCGATGCCTACGGCGGTCAGCATGGCCGTGCCGAAGGAAGAATCGTCCACCTTGACCTTCTGCAGCTCCAGTCCCAGAATATCCGCCACGATCTGACGCCAGAGCATTCCCTTCGCGCCGCCGCCGATGATGCGCACCCGCTTCATTTCCACGCCCAGTCCGTTCAGGGTGTTCAGGCAGTCCTTCAGGCTCATGGCGACGCCCTCCAGCGTAGCCCGGGTAAAGTGGGCAGTGGTGTGGCTGGAGCTGATGCCGGTGTAGCTGCCCTTCAGGTCCGGGTCATTGTAGGGCGTCAGTTCGCCGTTTAAGTAGGGGTGGAACATCAGGCCGTCGCTGCCCGGAGCGATCTTCTCCGCCGGAACGTTCAGCTCAGCAAACGGCTCCCGGCCGATGGTGTCCCGATACCAGCGGTAGCTGGCGGCGCAGCTGGCCGTCGCCGTGCCGGGATACCACAGCCCCGGCACCACATGGCGGTAGTTGAAAATGAATTTGGAATCCAGCGCATGATCGGTCACGATGCAGATACGCCCGGCGGTTGCCAGCTTCACCGTGGCGTGCCCCGGCTCCACATTGCCCGCCGCGAAAAGCTCCATCACCGTGTCCGTAGTGCCTACCAGCACCCGGGTTCCCTCCGCAAGGCCGAACTCCGCTGCCCGTTCTCCGGTCATGGTGCCCGCCACATCCGTGGGTCTGCACAGACGGGGCAGCCATTCCTTCCGGATGCCGCCCACCGCGCACAGTTCCTCCGACCAGCGTTCCCGCCTGGTGTCGTAGAACATGGAGCCCTCCGCGTCGATGGTATCCGTCTCCATGGTGCCAGTCATGCGGAAGCGCAGATAGTCCTTGGCAAAAAGAAGGTAGCGGATCTGTCCCCAGATTTCCGGCTCGTGCCTGCGCAGCCACATCAGCTGAGGCAGCGTCCAGACCGTGGTGGGGGCATTCACCGCCTGATCCATAATGGTATCCAGGCAGGTGTCCTTCAGCTCCTGCACCTCTTCCTTGCTGCGCTGGTCCGTCCAGAGGATCGCCCGGCGCAGTACCTGCTTCTGCTCGCCCAGCAGCACCGCCGTGTGGGTAGCCGCGTCAAAGGACAGAGCCTTGATCCGCTCCGCCCCGACGCCCGCCGTTTTCAGAATATCCCCGAAGGCGGTCTTGAACGCCCGGCACCAGTCCTCCGGGTCCTGCTCACACCAGCCGACGTGAGGATAATAGGTGGGATACTCACAGCCGGCGGTGGCAGCGATCTTCCCTTCCCGGCTGAGCAGCGTCAGCTTTACGCTGCCGCTGCCGATATCCACACCCAAAACGTAATCTGTCATATACGCACCATCCTATTGAAGATGCCCCGGATGAACCTATGCAGCTGTTCATCCGGGGATAAAAGGAAATTATTTGACCCAGTCGTGCTCCGGGTCGTTGCTGCGGTTGAAGCCCTGATAGTCGCCCGCCATCAGCCACAGGAAGTAGGTCTGGTAGCCGGGAGTGGAGACGGTGGTGTGGTAGCCGTAGGGGAACTCCACCAGCTCGTCGTTCTTCACCCGGTAGGCCTCATCCAGGGAACCGTCGGCGGTGTACAGGCACTGCACGGCAAAGCCCTGCCTGGGGTCAAACAGGAAGTAGTAAATTTCCTCGGCGATGCACTCGGTGGGCATATTGTCCTCGTCGTGCTTGTGAGGCGGGAAGCCAGCCCAGTTGCCCTCGGTGCAGTAGGCCTCGCCGATGGTCAGGACTTTTGCGTTGGAATTGCCGTCGATGATGAAGCTGGTCTCTCTCTGGAAGGGAACGCGGCCCAGCAGCTTCAGCACCACATGATTCTCCCGAAGCACCTGGGGAGCGGTCTTTTCCTTCACGGGTGTGCCGCAGACGGCGATCTTGATATGGTCGATGGCTTCGATCTCCAGATGCTGCTCACGGGGCATATAGAAGCTCTCGGCCTTCCGGTTTTCAAACACATTGGCGCGGTTGCCGATGTTCTCATGGCGCTCACCGTCGAAGGAAACGTTGCAGCGGCCCTCCAGCATGATGAAGGCGACTTCCCGGTCTTCGGTGTAGAAAGGCAGCTTCTCCCCGGCGTCCAGCTCGATGATGCCGAACTCCAGCTTTTTCAGGCTGCACCGCCCAATCTTGCAGATGGGCGTGTAGCCCTTGGCAGGAACGTAGGTTTTCTTGTAATTCATAAATTCTCCTCCTTAAGAAGTTTATCAACAACGGCCTCCCAATCTCCGACGATGCCATAGTCGGCATAGTCGAAAATCGGTGCCTTCGGGTCCGAATTGATGGCGACGACCTTCCCGGAGCCGGACATACCGGCCAAGTGCTGCACCGCGCCGCTGATTCCCACGGCAAGATACAGCTTCGGGCAGACCGTAATGCCCGTCATGCCCACCTGACAGCGGTAGGGCGCAAATCCCGCTTCCACAGCCGTGCGGGACGCTCCCAGGCTGCCCCCCAGCTTTTTTGCCAGGGCTTCCAGCTTTTCAAAGCCCGCCTTGGAGCCGACACCTATACCGCCTGCTACGATGATCTCCGCCTGAGACAGGGGCTTTCCCTGGGCGAAGCTTCCGAAGGAATGGAGCTTCACCCGCTCGTCTGGGGTATAGGTGATGGTTTGCACGTCCGGCGTTTTGGCCGCCTGCTTCTCCGGCCGGAACGTTCCCGGACGGACGGTGGCCATCTGAATCTCACTCAAAGAGCGGATGTCCGCCATCAGGGAATTTCCAAATGCCGGACGGGTCTGAATCAGCTGCTCCCCCTCCATACGCAGGGCGGTGCAGTCCGCCGTCAGTCCCGCGTCCAGCTGCCACGCAAGCATGGGCATAATATTCCGCATCCGCACCGTCGCCGGAGCCAGAACGATCTGGCTACCCCATCGGCGGATCGTCTCCGACAGGAAGGCGGCAAAAGCGCTTTCGTCCCCAATTTCCGGGGCGTTGAGTTCAAAAATGCGGCCCGCGCCATATTCCGCGGCGGTTTCAGCCTCCCCCGCCGGAACCAAAGCCCGCAGTTCGCCGCCGGAAAGCCGGGCGGCCTTGCTGAGCAGGCCCTTATCCACGCCGAAGGGGCATAACACCAGAATCTCCTTCATGGCCGCACCTCCCGCAGAAGCACGCGCAGATTCTGCACACCCGCGTCCAAGTCCGTTTCCTTTGGCCCCCGGCGCAAACCGGGGAATCGGGATTCCATTGCCACGACCTTGGTCAGCGACCCTTTCAGGCCGCAGTCCTCCGGGGTCAAACCCAGATCGGCGGCTGTCAGAATTTCCACCGGGGTTTTCCTTGCCCGGCGCATTCCCAGAATTCCGGCAAGACGCAGCGGATAGGAATAGCTGCTGAAGCTGATTACCGCAGAGCCGGAAACGGTCAGATTCTGAACGCCGTCCTCCAGCCGCCGGGTGACCAGCAGTTCGTCCCCCGCCGCTTCCACTTTCTCCGCATTGGAGATGCAGGGAAGCCCCAGCGCCGCCGCCAGTTCGCCGGGAACCTGCCCGGTCTCCCCGTCGATGGCCTTGCAGCCGCAGAAAACGGCATCAAACGGCCCCAGCTTTTCCGCCGCCGAAGCCAGCGCCCGGGCAGTCGCCCGGGTGTCCGCCCCGGCCATGAGACGGTCGGTAATGAGTACCGCCCGATTGGCCCCCCTTGCCAGCAATTCCAGCAATGGGCCCTCCAGTTTTGGAGGGCCCATTGTCAGGACTGTGACACTGCCATCCCTGTCCGCCAGACGGAAAGCGGCCTCCAGCGCGGACTCATCCGCAATATTCCATTGCAAACTGGCCCCATCCCGCTTTAACCGGTGCTGACCGTCCACCTCAACGGAGGAGGAAACGGGTACCGCCTTTACACAGACAAGAATGTGTTTCATATTCGTTTTACAGCAGCGCGCCGAACAGGTCTACCAGCTGATAGCCCTCGGGAACGCACAGGCTGAAGCACAGCCATGTTTCGGGACACGCCACCAGCATCGCCTTGGCATCGGTGCGGGTCAGATCGTCCCAGCGGCCGCCCGCAATGCGGGTCACCAGCTCGGGCATATAGCCGTAGGCAACGGCGGTGCCGCAGGACTTCGCCAGCTTCTCGTGGTTGAACATCTCCGTCAGCTCGTAGCCCGCGGCCTTGGCAATACTGCGCACCGGGGCGAACTCGTGGAAGGTGCGCGCCAGACGGTCGTCATCGTGGCAGGCGCCCAGCGTGCCCAGCGCGGCCTTGGGGGAAAGCTTCTTCTCTTCCAGCAGCTTTGCGACGAAAGCGGTGGCGGTGGTGACGCCGGCGGTGATCTCGCAGCCCCACTCGGGGTACTTCTGGGTCATGATCTCGGCGTCGTAGCTGTCCAGAACCACGACGGGAAGACCCGTTTCGTTCAGCGCCTTGGCGCACACTTCGGCCTGCTTGCGGACTTCCTCGGTGTAGCCCATCAGGTCGCCCAGCATCACGCCGGAGGCAGGCTCATTGGCAAGAACCTTGGCGGAAACGCCCGCCTTTGCCAGCAGCGCCAGCAGATGCTTCGCCATTTCCGGAACCTTGATGGCGGCGACTTCGCCGATGTACACCAGAACGTCCGTGCCGTCCTGACCGTAGGAGGGCTTCTCCACACCGTAGATGTTGCCGGTGGTCTCCACGTTTTCGATCAGATTCATGACGCTCTCCGGAGCGACCTCGCTGACCACGGCTTCGGTGCGGGCTTCCCGGATGAACAGCGGCGGCTGATAGCCGGTGGCGCAGTCATTGGTGCAGGCGTCGCAGAGCAGGCACTCGTACATGGCCTGACCCATATCCTTGTCAAATTCCTGAGCCTTCTTGTTGACCATGCTCAGCAGCAGGCCCTTGGCGCGGGGGGTGTTCAGTTCCTTACCGGTCTGGTGCTGGACAGGGCACAGATGGCGGCACATCCAGCAGAAGCGGCACTTTTCCGCATGATGCAGGGCATTCTGACTAATCATATTGTTACCTCCTATCCTTTCCTTACAGACCCAGCTTGTAGGGGTTCATGATACCGTTGGGGTCAAGCTCCTTCTTCAGCGCCTGCAGCACCTGAATGGCGGGGCCGTACTGCTCTTTCACCAGACGGGACAGCTTCAGGCCGACGCCGTGGTGATCGTTCAGCACGCCGCCGTTGGCCAGCGCCGCACGGACGCCGCAGTTCCAGACCTGATTGTGCAGGCGGAGGGCTTCCTCGGGGTCCTTGGGGGGATTGTCGATGATGAAGCGGGAATAGTTCATGGCGCCCCAGTCGTACCAGTGGGAGCTGTGGGAGATGAAGCGGACGCCGTAATCCTTGAAGTTATCCTCCACGGCGGCCTTCATCGCCCGGTAGATCTTCTCGATATTGTCGTGGGTCGCCACGGTATCCAGCGTGCCGAACATCTGGGGCAGATCCATGATATTGTCGGGATAGAAGAAGGTAATGCGGTTCTGGAACCACTTTTCGCCGTATTCCGTGCCCAGATCTTCCGCGCCGTACTTCTTGGCGATGTCCAGAACGATCTCCAGCTCGGCGGCGACGACCTTCTCGTAGCCTTCCAGCGTCAGGTTCAGGAAGGAGCCGCGCTTCTCAAAGCCGATGATCTTCTTGATGATGGAGACGGTCTCCGCCTCGTCGAACAGACGCACGATGGAGGGCTTCACCGCCTGCACGATGTCCCGGCAGGCCTGATAGCCCACGTGGATGTCGGAGAACAGGAACGCATGGTGGATGCGGGTCTCGGGCTGCTTGACGATCTTGAACTTGGCCTTGGTCATGATGCCGAGAGTCCCCTCGGAGCCGACGAAGAAGGGGATCAGGTTGGGGCCGGAGGAGTGCTTCGGCACGGGCAGGGTGTTGATGATATCGCCGTTGGGCAGAACCACTTCCAGAGACAGGCACATATCGTCCATCTTACCGTACTTGGTGGAGAGAATACCGATGCCGTTGTGCGCCAGCGCGCCGCCCACGGTGCAGCAGGTCATGCAGGAGGGCAGGTGCATCACGGAATAGCCCTTTTCGTTGACCAGATCTTCCAGCGTGGCAAAGATCATGCCGGTCTCGCAGGTGACAAAGCCCGCCTCGGTGTTCAGCTCGATGAGCTTGTCCAGACGCTTGATGTCCAGCAAAATGCCGCCGGCCACCGGCAGAGCGCCGCCCTGACTTCCGGAGCCGCCGCCCCATGTGGTGACGGGAATTTTATAGTAGTTGGCGATCTTCATGACCTTGGATACTTCCTCGGTGGTGCCGGGGCGAACGATGATATCAGGCATGGGACCCTGCTCACCGGCATCCTGCCATTTCCGGCTGAGCCAGAAATAGTCCACGGAATATACCGCACGTTCAATTTCCTTGGTGGATACGTTTTCTACACCGACCGCGTCCTCCAACTCGGAACGGATCATGTAGAACATCAAAGACTTGTCTTGCATGGTGCTTCTCCCTTTCTGATTTTGTAATGAAATTTCACACTTGAGAATCATTTTTCGCTTATAATTGTATTCGCATTACATCCTCGTCATAAATATAGCACATTGTAATCAGATTTTCAAGCACCGGCAAGAATAATTGTAACGAAATTACACCTCCAGATTTAGGCATTTCGCCAATTCTGTCAAGAACCTCCTCAGTATTTCAGGCTTTCCATACTCTTTTCGATTTGCAGGGACTTTGCCCCATCCGTCCGCATGGCGATATAAGTGTAGATGGAGTCCGCGATGGTCAGCGCCGCCACGCGGGAGGCGATGGACACGACCCGGTATTTTGTCTCCTTGGAGTTCGTGTTCAGGCTGATGTCCGCCAGCTTGGACAGGGGATTTTTGCCCGCGCTGGTCAGGGAGATGACCTTTGCCCCCCGATGCTTTGCGGTTTGGGTGCTGTCCACCACGCAGCGGGAGCTGCCGGAGTGGCTGACGGCAAACACCGCGTCCCGCTCGTCCAAATAATTGCAGGCAATCACCTGCAAATGGGGATCGGTGTAGACTGCGGCGTTCAGGCCAAGCCGCAGCAGCTTGTGGTGTAAGTCCATGGCCACAGGCGCGGAGCCGCCCAGACCGAAGATCACGATTTTCCGGGCGTTCATCAGCAGCTGCGCCGCCGCCGCCAGCGTTTCCGGCTCCAGCATATCCCGGGTGAACTGCAAGGCCAGCACAGCGCTCTGGAACACCTTGTCCCGCACTGCCTGCACGGAATCCTCGGCGCTGATCTCCTCGTGGATGATCTCGTCCGGAGAAACCGTCGCCTGCGCCAGCGTCAGCTTCAGGTCCTCATAGCCGCTGAAGCCCAGCTTCTTGTAAGCCCGAACAACCGTGGGGTCCGAAACGCCGCAGGCATCCGCCAGCGCCGCCACCGACAGGTCGATGATCCCCCGGGGATTTCCCCGGATATACTCCGCCACTTTCCGCTCGGATTTGCTGAGGTTTGGAAGGGAATTTTCGATTCTCAGCAGCAGCGCCGCCAGAGAGGTATTCTGTACCGCCATGCCCGTTACCGTCCTTCTCATTATAGTATGAAAACAGTATAACATAGTCTTTTCCAAAAGGAAAGCGTACAGAAAAAAGAAATTCCCAAGGTTTTGAAGCCTTGGGAATTTCACACTTATTTGTACTCAGCCGTGACGCCGGGGTTGCAGAGGATGATGGAAAAATCCCCCTCGAAAACGGCGTCCCTGACCTGACAGGGGAAGAACACCTCGCTGCCCTGTTTCACAGGGAGCGCATTCTCTCCGCACCGGATGCGCCCCTCCCCGGACACGACAATGCCGATCTGCACATCGCCGGTATTTTTCCTCGCCATAGTGCCGGAAACCGTCACCATGGTGCAAGAGAAATAGGAGGTATCCCGGTCGCCGAAGATCTCGATCTCCCGGCCGCCCGGCTCCTGCCGCAGCACCGCCTCCTTGCTCTTGAGCCGGTCAAGCAGCTTGTCCAGCGGCAGTCCCTCATAGTGAAAGCTGTTCAGCATCCGGCTTTCGTACAGCTGCTCGTCCTCCGGCTCAAAAATCCCGAAGGGATTTGCTTTCCGCCGGTATGCCAGCAGATACTCCTGCGGGAACGGCACCGCCGTGAGGTCGGAGGGCTCCTGAATCTCCGCGACGAAGCACCCTGCCCCCAGGGCGTGGGGAACGCCGCCGGGAATCATGTAGCTCTCGCCGGGCTGCACCGGAATTTTGTGGCAGAAGCTTTCCAGCAGCGCGGCGTCTCCCTTCCGGTAGGCCGCTTCAAACTTTTCCCGGGTAATATCCTCCTTGAAGCCCAGAAGGATGTACGGCGGTTCGGGAACGTCCTTGCGCGTTCCCAGAACATACCAGCACTCTTCCTTGCCGAACCGGCTGTTCCAGTATTTCCGGGCGTTTTCCCGTGTGGGGTGGCACTGCAGCAAGAACGGGGCTTTCGCGTCCAGCATTTTGATGAGCATCCCCAGACTGGTGCCGTATTTCTCCATGTGCGCCTTACCCAGAATGGTTTCCGGCGCCCGCTTCACCACGTTCACCAGAAAATCCCGCGTCCCGTCGGGGAGAATGACCTCGGCGTAGCCGAGATTGGGATTTTCCGGGGTCGCGCCGTTTGCTCTCGTCAGGGAGCCGACCCAGGCTTCCGCACCGTTGGGCGTATCCGCCGGATGCTCCACGCCCCGGAATCTGTCCAGCTCCCGTCCGCCGTCGGCTCTTACTTTATTCGGCACCAACGGCCAGGGTCTGTTGTAAATCTCCATAGGCCCAAACACCGCCTCTTATTTAATCACGATACTTATCCCGGTAAGCCATCAGCACCAGAGAGCCGATCAGAATCGCGCCGCGGACGATGTACTGCAGGTAAATGTTCCAGTTCAGGATGGTCATGCCGTTGATCAGCACGGAGATCAGCACTACGCCGACCACGGTTCCGTAAATGGTGCCGGAGCCGCCCGCCATGGAGGTGCCGCCGATAATCGCCATGGACAGGCAGTCCGTCGGCCACTCCTTGCCATACGACCAGTCCGCCTGATTGACCTGCGCGGAGTTGATGAAGCCCGCGATCGCCGCAAGGATCTGCACGGCGATGAACACAAACGCCTTGGACTTGAACACGTTGATACCGGTCAGGCGGGCCGCTTCCTGATTGCCGCCCACGGCGTAAACGCTGCGGCCGGTGGTGGTGTGCTCCATGATGAAGTAGCACAGAACCGCCGCCACAAAGAAGATGATGACGGGATAGGGTACCACGCCGAACAGCCGTCCCATGCCCACCTGCACATACCAGTTGGGATAGGCGTTGGGGATGGGGTAGTTGTTGCAGATGATGGCGGCCAGACCGAACATCAGGTACTGTGTACCCAGCGTGACCACGAAGGGCGGCAGATCGTAGGTGTTCTGCAAGAAAGCGTGGAGCAGGCCGATGACCACGGCGAAGGCGATGCCCACAGCCATGCCGATCAGGCAGGCCAGCGTCTGGTTATATCCGGCGGCGACCATGTTCTTGCAGAACACGGCCACGAACATGCCGGACAGGCCGACCTGAGAACCCGTGGACAGGTCGATCTTACCGCAGATCAGAACCATGGTGACGCCCAGCGCGATCAGGCCCTTGATGGCGCCGGAGCGAAGCAGGTTCATCCAGTTGTTCAGCTTCATAAAGGAGTCCGTGGAAATCCACAGCGCGATAACAACCAGAATCAGAACGATCTCCGTCACATGGTTCAGAAAGTGGTACATGACTTTTTTCTTGTTAATTCTCTCGTTCACTGGAATGTCCTCCCATACAAAGCGTATACAAATCGTTTGTTGTCATGGAATCGATCTTTTCCGTGGTCAATTCCTCGGTGATCCTTCCGCCCCGCAGCACCAGAATGCGGTTGCAGACGCCGGGCAGCTCTTCCAGCTCCGTGGAGACGAAAATGGAGGAATTCCCCTGCTTTGCCTGATTCCACATGATCTCGAAGATCTGCTGCTTCGCGTTCACATCGATGCCTCTGGTGGGTTCGTCGTAGATCATGATCTTGGGGTCGTTGTTCAGCCAGTTGCCCACGACCACCTTCTGCTGGTTGCCGCCGGACATGGAGCTTGCCTTGGCAGAGATGCTGGAAAGCTTGATCTGCAATGCCTTGACCTGCCGCTCGGACATTTCCTTACGCTTCTTCCGGCTCTCCACCCAGCCGTTGATGGTGGTCTTCTTCATACCGGCGTAGCAGAGGTTGCTTTCAATGGAGTGCTTCAGGATCAGGCCGGTGGTCTTTCTGTCCTCAGGGGTCAGGCCCAGCCCTGCGTTCTTCATGATGGCTGGGGTACGCTTGAGATAGGTCTTTCCCTCGATGATGACCTCGCCGGAATCCGCCGGATCGGAACCGAAAATGCCGCCCAGCAGTTCCGTCCGCCCGGAACCAAGAACGCCCGCGATGCCCAGCACTTCGCCCTTGTACAAGGTAAAGGAGATATCCTCGTACCATCCGGCGCGGGTCAGGTGCTTGACCTCCATCACCGGCTCGGCAGTGGGCACCACATCCGCCGGGCGCTTGCGGATCTCCGTCTTGCCGAACATCATGGCGATCATACCGGCGTTGTCGATCTCCTCGATGTTCTTCTTGCCGACATACTGGGCGTCCCGCAGGACGGTGACGGTATCGGCGATCTCGTGTATTTCTGCCAGTTTATGAGAAATATAGATAATGATTACATCATTTTCCTTCACTTTACGAATGGCCGCAAACAGCTTTTCCACCTCCGCCTTGGCCAGTGCGGAAGTCGGCTCGTCCAGAATCAGAACCTTGGGGTCCTGACTGAGCGCCTTGCAGATCTCTACGACCTGCCGCTGCCACATGGGCAGGTGCATGATCTTGGATTTGGGGTTGATCCTGACGTCCATCACCTTCAGCAGGCGCTCGGTCTCCGACTGCACCAGCTTCCAGTTGATGAGGCCGCCCGGCTTCTTCGGCAGCCGCCCCATGAAAATATTTTCCATAACCGTCAGCGTAGGAACCAGACTCGTCTCCTGATACACCAGCACAATACCGCTCTTTGCGGCATCCGTCGGGTTCCGAAAGCTCAGCTTCTGTCCATCCAGATAAAATTCGCCGCTGGTCGCGCTTTCCGCGCCGGCGAAGATCTTGCAAAGGGTGGATTTTCCCGACCCGTTTTTGCCCAGAAGCGCGTTGATCTTGCCGCTGTCGAAGGAAGCGCTCACGTGATCCAGCGCCCGGGTGCCGGGATAGTCTTTCACAATGTTATCGCAGGAAAGGGTACTCACTTTTTATTCACCACTCTCTTTGATTGGAGAGGCTCCGGGTGCGCCAGCCCCGGAGCCTATAAATTGCCTACGTGAATCGCGGAAAATCAGCTGTTGGCCAGCTTGTAGTAGCCGTCCAGCCAGGTCTGAACCTCAGGGAGATCTTCCTTGCTGTGGATGATGCCTTCCAAGTAGACGGTGTCGCCCCGGGGGCACTCGGTCTCTTCGCCCCGCAGGGTCTTGACCAGCTGCTCAACGGCCTTGTAGCCCATGGTGTACATATCCTGCTCCAGCGTGCAGTACAGAGGAGAGTTCTCGTCCAGAAGCTGGGTAGCGGTCTGCTCGCCCATGTCGTAGCCGACGACGGTGATCTTGTCGGACAGGCCCATGTTCATAACGACCTGCACAACGACGTTGGTGAAGGCGGCGGAGGTGCAGTAGAAAACGTTGCAGTCGGGAGCGCCCGCCAGCATGGCTTCGACGATGGGCACGTTGTCGTTCTTGGAGGTGGAGGACTGCTGGGCGACGATCTCATAGTTGACGCCGTTGGCGGTCAGCTTTTCCAGGAAGCCGCCGTAGCGCGCCTTGGACTGCTCGGGGATGGCAGCGTCAAAGTCCATGATGGCAATCTTCAGGTCGTTGCCGTACTTGTCGGACAGGTACTTGGCGGTGTAGTCGCCCAGCTTCTGGCCGTTCAGCAGGTCCTGAGAGGTGAAGCCGCCGCAGACGAAGGAGGCGTCGTTCAGCTTGATGTTGGCCACGGCCACTTCGATGCCCTTGTCATAGGCTTCCTTCAGGATGGGGATGGAGGCTTCTTCGGAGTAGGGGGTGATGGCAATGCCGTCAACGCCCATGTCGATGTAGCTGTAAACCAGCTGCTGCTCGTTGGCCAGGTCGCCCATGGAGTTGCCGATGACGATGTTCACGCCGTAATCCTTGGCGGCATCCTCATAGCCCTGCTGAACCATCTTCATGGTGAACTCGTCCTTGAAGACGATACCGGCGATGGTCAGTTCCTTCTGCTCGGTCCCAGCTGCGGGGGCAGCTTCGGTGGCAGCCTTGGTTTCGGCCTTGGGTGCTTCGGTTGTTGTGGGGGTCTGGGACGCGCCGCAGCCGGCCAGCATGACCACTGCCATGCTCAGTGCGAGGAAAAACGCTACGATCTTTTTCATTTTGTGTGCTCCTTTGTTTTTATTTTATGCCGGATATCCCGGCACAAGTTACGGTTTCATGCGCGCTTTCATTGCCGTTTTGATACCCGTTATGTATCAATCGGTTTTTCGGTTACGTAAGCGCTTACGTTTTGCGGTTCAAAAAAATGCAAAGTCCTTTAACCTTTGGTTTTTTCCTTTGCATTCTTCTGTTTTATACCAGGTTTCTTACCGACTCACGTTTGACAAGGGAAGCAGACAGCACCACAGATTCGGGGATTCCCGTGCCGCCGCTCTGGGTCTGGTGCAGCATCAGCTGGATGCTGCGGCGCCCCATTTCGTAAATGGGCTGATGGATGGTCGTCAGCTTCGGCTCGAAGGTGGAGGCCATCGCGATATCGTCGTAGCCGACCACGGATACGTCGTTGGGTACCCGCAGTCCCACGTCGCTCACTGCCGCGCACACCCCAAAGGCCAGAGAGTCGTTGGCGCAGAAGATTGCCGTGGGGCGGTTCTTCTTTGCCAGCAGCTTCTTCGCCGCCGCCCGGGCTTCCTCCCGGTTGGTGTTGTCCATGATGGTGTACCGGTCAACATACCGCCGCAGACCGGCGTCCGTCATCGCCCTGCTGTAGCCCTCGAAGCGCTGGTAGCTGGGATAGGAGGTGGTTCTGCCGCCGATGTGGCCGATGCGGGTGTGGCCGCATTCCAGAAGGTGGCGCGTGGCCTGATAGGCCGACTGGTCGTTGTTGATGTAGATTCTGGGAACGTTCAGTTCGCCGATGGGGTCGTTGATCAGCACCAGATGACGGCCTTCGCTCGCGACCATCTTCGCGAAATTCCGCGTCTCCTCCAGACCTGTGGACGCCACGATGACGCCGTCGATCTGGTCGGAACGTAAGGCGTTCAGGAAATAATCCGTGACGTAGCTGTCGCAGATGATGTTGAACAGCAGGATCTGGTGGGCTTCCTTCGCTCCGTCGATAGCGCCGCGGATCAGCTCGGTGAAAAAGGGGTTGTCGGGTGTGTTTTCGTAAACAAACAGGAGCGTATTGGTCTTCTGCTCTGCCAGTCCCTTCGCCTGCTTGTTGGGCTGGTAGCCGTTCTCGTCAATGACACGCTGGATATAGGCTCTTGTCTCCTCGGAAACGCCTTTTTCGTTGTTGATAACACGGGAGACCGTGGCTGTCGAGCAGTTGGCAAGTCGCGCAATATCTTTCAGAGTCATTTCATTCACCCAATTCGTAACCTTTTACGAAACCGCTTACGTTGTCTATATCGTAACAGATTTCCCCTCGAATAACAAGTGCCAATATTTACCATAAATTGCGGCTCATTTTTGGTTGATATGCCATTTCCAGAAAGGTTTCGTCTTCTCGCCGGAAAGGAGCCTGTAAATCTCATTCTGCAGGGGAAGCCGCCTGCCTGAGGGGTATTTCTTCCGGTATTCTTCCCCCAGCTGTGCCTTTTCCTCCGTGCTCAGTTCACCAAGGAAGTCCTTCGCGTAGTTCTGAATGGCGATCAGATACCATTCCGCCTCACTGCCCAGATGCTCCCCGGCGGAAAACAGCAGCAACCGCACCGCCGCCACCGTCTGCTCATGCTCCGGCTGCGAAGAAGCGAACGTCTTCGCCCACTCCCCCACCGCCTCATAAAAAGCGGCATGTTTCGGGCTTTGCTCCACCTGCAAGCCGAGGTAGACGGCGATCTTCTTCCCCGCCATCCGGTTTTCCTGCGTCCATTTCACATATTCGTCGATCAGTTTCTGTAACTGTTCCATATGCACACCTCGTTTCTACCCACCACAATAACAGCCAAGACCGGGTATTGTCAATCATTATTTCTGCCGATATTGACATTTTGGAAAAAATACCGTATCCTTGTACAAAAGCGAAGGAGGCTTACACCATGAGCAAACAGAACAAATCCACGCAGGTGAGAAACCGTATTATTCTGAACGGCACCGCTCTGCTGCTTCTTGCGTATATGTTGGCGAAAATCGTTCAGGCATATATTGCCGGCGGTGCCGACGCCCCCAGCGTCAAGGTTTTGCTTCTTGGCATCGTCGTGCTTGGGGGCGGCATTGTCTTCGTCGTGCGGTATCTTGTTCTGCTGCTGAAAGAATACTACCGTAAGTCGGAGGATTCTTCGGAGAAGGAGCAGTAATCCGTTTTTCCCGTTTTTGTGACAATATCCCTTTAAAATTGCAATAAAAATGTTCCATTCAAAAAGAATGGAACATTTTTTATTGCTTACACGATCCCCCGTGCGATATCCTCCGTCATGCAGAAGCGCACGTCGGGCAGTCTGCGAAGCAGAGAACCCGGCCACTGGGGAACCATTTCCCCATGCAGCACATGCTTCAGCGGCCCGCTCTGCCATGGGCGGTTCAGCGCGATATACACCTTTTCAGAAGACAGTATCTGCTTCATGCCCACGGTGATGCACCATTCCGGCATTCCCGCCAGATCGCCGCGCTGGTAGCCGAAGGCATTGACCGCCCGGGTCTCCCGGCTGATGGGCAGCACACGGGTCCCCAGATCGGCATACGCGTCCGCGGTGATGGGATCGTCGGCTTCCGCCGCCTCGTTGAAGGCCACATGACCGTTGATGCCCAGTCCGCCAAAGCACATATCCACGCCGCCCAAACCGGCGATCAGCTCGTCGTACTCTTTTTCATGTCCCGGCTCCGGGAAATGCCGCTGAGACTCCGGCATGACCAGACTCTCATCCACCCGGTCATAGAATTCCCGCTTCATCCGGCCGTGGAAGCTCATGGGGTCGTCCTCGCTGATCCACTGGGTCGGAGAAACCAGATACTCGTCCATGTTGAAGAAGTGGACGTTTTTCAGAGATACCCGCTGGCTGTTGATCAGCTTCGCCAGAATGGGGTACTGATCCGTAGGCCCCACCGGGACAATAAAAACCGACGGCTTAAGAGCGTTGACATAGGAAAACAAGCAGAAAATCAACGCTTTTAAGGGCAGAGGGCAAACAGGTTAGCTCAAAAATTGAATAACCAAGCGACAAAAGGGATGTT
>OLGD01000516.1_pt1 | contig 76778 bp, 58 predicted proteins | sample 1605311 | NCBI WGS metagenome assembly OLGD01 (sample SAMEA3888917, study PRJEB22519) | human gut metagenome | biome: human gut; feature: human-associated habitat; material: faeces | place: Denmark | collected 2010
CGAGCATTAAATTCTAGCGGAAGTTCAATCTCCCCCCTCTCTCCCGACCGCCTCCCGGCAGAAGTCGGGAATTCCCGTTTCGGTAGCGTCTTCTCCCATCTGCGGGGAGGTCTGGAGGGCGACCGGCCCTCCAGCTCCCTCGAGCATTAAATTCTAGCGGAAGTTCAATCTCCCCCCTCTCTCCCGACCGCCTCCCGGCAGAAGTCGGGAATTCCCGTTTCGGTAGCGTCTTCTCCCATCTGCGGGGAGGTCTGGAGGGCGACCGGCCCTCCAGCTCCCTCGAGCATTAAATTCTAGCGGAAGTTCAATCTCCCCCCTCTCTCCCGACCGCCTCCTGGCAGAAGTTGGAAATTCCCGTTTCGGTAGCGTTTTCTCCCATCTGCGGGGAGGTTACGGAAGGTTATTTCCGGCCGTATCCGGCAGTTCCCGGCAGATGCGCAGCGTTGTCCGGCCACAGGGACAGACTTCGCGACTGATCCGGACCAGGTCGCCGGTGCGATAACGGATTACCGGACACGCTTCGCGGGTGAGCGAGGTGAGAACCAGCTCGCCGACTTCGCCATCCGACACCGGTTCGAGGGTCTCCGGATCAATGCATTCGACACAGAAGTGATCCTCCTGGACGTGCATTCCACAACGTGCGGCACATTCGCCCGCAATACCGGGGCCCAGCACTTCCGGGGGACCGTAGTTGTTGAAAACCAACACCCCCAGCTGCTCCTCCAGCGAACCGCGAACTTCCGGAGTCAGCCGTTCTCCGCCGAGGTGGAGAAGCCGGAGCGCCAGTTCGCTGCGGCGCATACCGGTCCGGACGATGGTTTCCGCCAGGTCCAGTGCGCACGAAGGGTTGCATACCAGGGTATCCGCCTGAGCGTCCTTCAGCAGCCGCAGCTGCCGGAGGGAGTCGCCGCCGGAGGCCGGCAGTACGGCCGCCCCGACCCGTTCAATGCCGCCGTGAAGGCCGAATCCTTCGGTCAACGGCCCGTAACAGAAGGAGACCTGGACCAGCTGGTCTGCAGTGAGACCGCCTGACACCAGAATCCGGGCGCAGAGCATGCTCCAGAGTTTGAGATCATTTTTCGTATATCCGACGAAGAGCAGCTGCCCCTCCGGACCTTCCGCCGTATGCATTCTGGCCAGCTCGCGTCGAGGCACCGCGAAAAAGCCGAAGGGATAGGCGTCGGCCAGATCTTTTCGCGTGGTAAAGGGAAGACGTCGGATGTCGTCGATGGTTTTGATGGCGTCCGGTGTTATGTTTTTCGTCGCGAATTTTCTGCGGTAAAACGGCACATTGTGCGCCTGCTCCACCGCCCGGCGGAGGTGGGTGGCCTGCAGACCGGCCCGGTCGGAACGCGGCATGCATTCCGCGGCCGGGTCGAAAATCCGATTGGAAATCAGAAATCGAGACATTTTTACGCAGTCAACTTTTCCGTCAGAACAGTTCTTCCGCCCGTACCAGTTCAATCGGCTCGTCTTTGAGCTGCTCGACCGCCTTATCCGGATTTTCAAAGCGGAAGACGATGATCGCCTTGTTGCTGCGGCCGTAGGTGAAGGCGTACATGTATTCGACTGAAAGCGCATGCTTGTCGAGAATCGCGAGGGTGTCGGCAAGACCGCCTGGATGATCCGGAACCGTCAGCGCGAGGACGTCGGTCACCTTGACCACGTAGCCGGCCTTCTCCAGCACCACCCGCGCACGGTCGTGCTCCTGAATCAGCAGCCGGAGAATGCCGTATTCCCGGGTGTCGGCCAGCGACAGAGTGCTGATGTTGATCCGGTTCTCCTTCAGCACCTGGCAGACCTTGCTCAGGCTGCCGGGCTGATTTTCCACGAAAAGCGACAACTGTTTGATCGGCATGATTACGCTCTCCTGTTTATTTCTTCCGGGCCGCCTGCCGGCCGAGTTCGAACATTTCAAGGTTCAGCTCGTGCAGCTTCTGCGGCAGAAAGTCCTTGATCACTTCGAGCCACAGCGCGTGATCGATTCCCAGATGCGCCGAGAGCGCGCCCAGCATCATCGTGTTGAGCGCCTTCGGATTCTTGAGCTTCTCCGTCGGCACGTCGGCAGTGGTGATCAGCACCCCGCCCGGCCGAAGCTTATACTGGTTGACTTCGACCTGCGTCGGCTCCATCACGATGAGATAGTCGCTCTCTCCTTCCGGAACCATCGGGCTGGCAACGGATTTGCCGAAACGCACCTCGCTCGAAACCGAGCCGCCGCGCTGGCTCATGCCGTGCACTTCGCTCTTTTTGACGTCGAATCCGGCGCGGAAGAGCACCTCCGCGAGAATATCCGTAACCGTCAGAACTCCCTGTCCGCCGAGACCGGCGACGGTGACGTTGGTGGTCTTTTCCATCTTATTTCTTCTCCCCGTATGACTTGATTTTCGCCAGCGCGAGAATGCACGGGCGCCGGGCAATGATGACGCTGCAGTCGTTCCCCGCCAGCCGCTCCTTGACCAGCTCGCGGAACTTCTCCTGATCGGCGGTGGAGTCAACCACATCGACATGGTCGACGCCAATACCGCGAACCACATCTTCGATCTTCACCTGCGGCGCGGGAGTGTGATCGAGCCGCCGCCCGGTTCCCGGATGCTCCTGAAGGCCGGTCATCGCGGTGGTGCTGTTGTCCAGAATGATCACCAGGTGCCCGGTCGCCGGACGGTTGTAGACCATTTCGACGATACCGTTGATACCGGTGTGCAGAAAGGTGCTGTCTCCGATCACGCTGACCACCCGGCGCGCCTCTTTTTCCGGCAGCACCCGGCGCATGCCCAGCCCCACGGTGATCGAAGCGCCCATGCAGACGCAGGTATCCACCGCTTCGAAGGGGGGCAGTACGCCGAGCGTATAGCAGCCGATGTCGCCGGAGACGATGCAGCCGAGGTCGCGCAGCGTCTCGTAGGACTTCCGGTGCGGGCAGCCGATGCACAGCTGCGGCGGTTTGCCCGCCGGCGGCGCGCTCTCCGGCGTAAGATCGCCGGCGAGCAAATTGCGCACCCGTTTGACGTTGAGTTCGCCGAAGCGGAACATCTCATCTTTGCCTTCCACCGGAATTCCGGCGGCGCGGATTGCGTCGACCAGCACCGGATCTCCCTCTTCGACCACGACACAGCGATCCACCGAGGCGGCGAATTTGCGGATTGTCTCCATCGGCAGCGGATAGGTCATGCCGAGCTTGAGGATCGACGCCTCCGGGGCGGCGTCGCAGACGTGCTGGAAGCTGATTCCCGAGGTGATGACGCCGAGTTCGCGGCCGCCCTTGACCAGACGGGTGAATTCGCCGCGCTCGTTGAGTTTTTCCAGCTCGTGCAGGGTGGCGCGGAGTTTGCGGTGGGCGATCCGGGCGTAGGCCGGAATCATCACGTTGCTCTTCGGATCCCGGTCGAAGTGTCCCGCTACGGCTTTCCGCAGCGCGTCGCGCCGCTGAAGGATGCACTTGGAGTGGCAGACGCGGGTGGTGACCCGGAGCAGAATCGGCCGCCGGTACTGTTCGGAAAGTTCAAACGCGCGGATTGTGAAATCATAACACTCCTGCGAATCGGCCGGCTCCAGCATCGGCACTCCGGCGGCGACGGCGTAGCGGCGGTTGTCCTGTTCGTTCTGGCTGGAGGCCATGCCGGGATCGTCCGCGCTGACGATCACCAGCCCGCCCGGCGTGCCGGAGTAGGCGATGGTGAACAGCGGGTCGGCGGCCACGTTGAGACCGACATGCTTCATCGTCACCAGCGCCCGGCCGTTGGCGAAGGCCGCGCCGATGGCGACTTCGAGCGCCGCCTTCTCGTTGGGCGCCCACTGCGCACAGCCGCCCTCCTTATTGAATTGATCGAGAATTTCCGACGACGGAGTACCGGGATACCCGGTCCCGAGGTTGACGCCGCAGTCGAAGGCGGCCATTGCGATGGCTTCGTTGCCGCTCGCCAGAATTCGTTTCGCCATACTGTTTCTCCTGTCCTGTTCGCTGCCGGAAAGGCGGAGAAGCCCGCCCTCCGGCGTATTCTCATTTCTCTTTTGCAACGCTGGCGGAGAGTTCCGCGATCAGCGCCTCCTGATCGTCGGCCCGCTGTTCGACCGTTTCGGTCAGCTGATCCAGTTCCGTTTCATCCGGCGTGAAGCGCGGATCGTTCAGCATCTTCAAAATTTCCACCAGCTGCATCGAAACCTCCGCGAGGCGGTGGACCTTCTCCTCCGGGAGCTGGTCGAGTTTTTCGCCGGCCGATTCCAGAAAATCGAAGAATTCGAGCCGGTCTCCGACCAGTTCCATGATGGTCGAGCGCAACGGCGCCTTGAGTTCGTCGTCCACCCGGTTGTAGTTACCGGTCAGCTCTTCGAAGCGGTCTTCGATGTAGTTGTAGAAGACCGCCTGCTGTCCTTCGTCGACGAAGTGGAGCTTCTCCCGGCCGAACGCCCGTGCGAAGAAATCCTCGAACTCCAGTTCGCGGGCGTAGCAGTTGTCGAGAATGAAGCTGTCGATCTCCACCGGCGAAAGCGGCGAACCGATCTCCCGGAGCATGGCGGCGATTTCGGCGGTTTCGCCGCGGGAAAAGCGCATCCCGTCCGGCAGCTCCGGCTGGTATTCGTCGTCGTTTTCAGTCTGCCGCCGGTCGAGCACCGTGTGGTCGCCGTCACAGCGAAGTTCGATTGCTCCGGTGCGGTGCAGATATTCGTCGCACGAGGCGGCGTGCTCCGCCGGAGGGAGAAAATCCCGGCCGCAGTAACAGGCCCAGCAGAGCTGTTCCGGAATTTCCAGATAGTTTTCGAAGCGGTCGATCACCTGGTCGAGCGCCTTGTCGAACTGCTGCACGAAGGCGGCCAGATCGCTCTCCCTGCGTTCGTCGCCCGACAGGTAGCGGAACTGCACGTGGCCGGCGTCATAGTCGGTTACTTTGCAGAGCAGCGCATCGCCCTTCCGAAAATCGTGTTCGCGGTAGAAGTCGCCGAGATCAAAGACGTTGAGCGTCACCAGGTCCGTCGGTTTCGCTGAGTTCCGGATTCCGGCATTTGCCGGGGAGTCGGCGAGGAAGAAGTCGAACACCTGTTCCGAGCCGAGCAGCAGATGGTAATGGAACACCTGCGACAGGGGGGCGGTCACCTCATGCCGCCCCGGTTCCGTACCGTACGCGGCGGTGAGACGCACTTCGGAGGGGAAGATTTCCGGAGCGACGAAGGGAGCGAACCGGTGCCCGGGAAAAAGGATTCCGTTTTCAATCTCCCACGCATCGGGCGTGACCGGAAACGCAAAGTTGCGGAAGAATCCACTCTTCAGCCGAAAGCTTCCCCGACCGTCGGAAAAGAAGCGACCGTCACCGTCGAGGAAGCGTTCAATCCGCTCCTGCAGTTTCTGCGATCTGCCCGCACCGACCGCCTTGAGCACCGCCTGCATAGTGAAATCGCCCCCTGCGGCGGCAGGCAGAAGGGATTCCACAGCCTCTTCGATCACCTTGAGCGGAACATCGTTATCCGGCATGATTCACCCCCGCGATTCTGGAAAGTTTTTCATAGAGAAAGTTCCGGATGTGGATCTCCAGCGCCGCCTGATCGAACTCCTTGAGCTGATCGACCGTGATGGCGTCCTCAATGTGGAACTGGCCGCTCCGGGTACGGCGCAGAGCCGCCAAAGTTCCGCCGCAGCCGAGTTTTTTCCCCGCATCCGAGCAGAGAGAGCGCACGTAGGTTCCCTTCGAGCAGTGCAGCGTGAAGTCGCAGAACGGCAGCTCGCAACGGGTAATGTCGAGCGAAAAGATGGTGATCGGCTTGCTTTCCCGCTCAACTTCCACCCCTTCGCGGGCGAGTTCATAAAGTTTTTTTCCATCCTTTTTGACAGCGGAAACCATCGGCGGCATCTGTTCCTGTTCGCCGACGAAACCGGCGAGGACGGCGCGGAGCTGTTCCTCCGTCACGCCGGACCAGTCATGTTCGGCGACGACGGCGCCGTCGAGATCGAAGGAGTCGGTCTCCAGGCCGAGCTGGAGTGTCGCTTCATAGGTTTTGTCCTCTCCGCTGAATTTGGAACTCAGCTGAGTGAACTTCCCAAGCACCAGCACGAGCAGGCCGGTTGCCGCCGGATCGAGCGTTCCGCAATGGCCGACCTTCGGTACGTTGAAACGGGAGCGGACGAAGTTCACCACGTCGAAGCTGGTCCACTCCTTCGGCTTGTCCACCAGCAGCACGCCGGAGCTGGTGAACGGAGGAAGACGGTGTTTTTTGGGATTATAGCGCATCAGATATCCTTTGCAGTTCCACAGTCGAGCAGTTTGCCGACCTCCTCCCGGAGCAGAAATTCCACCGCTCCGGAATCGGGGAGGTCGAGCGTAATTCCCGCGGCCATGTCGTGGCCGCCGCCGCCGAGGGCGCGCGCCATCGGGCCGACCGGATAACGGGAATCCTTGCTGCGGAGCGAAACTTTGAACGCATCGCCGCGACGGTAGTAGAGGGCGACGATCACCGCGCCTTCCAGTTCGCGCAGCAGGTCGATCACGCCTTCACCGTCGCGCATGTCGAAGTGGTGAGCGACAAAGAGTTCCTCCGGCAGCCAGGCGTAGACGAATTTCCCGTCGAAGGCGAATTTTAGATGGTTTTGAAGCAGATCCGCTTCAAATTCCTGCTGGTTGCGCGGTTTGCTGAAGAAGACCGCGTTGTTGATTTTTTCCAGCTCCGCGCCGCAGTCGAGCAGCCGGGCCGCAATTCGCAGCGCCCGGCCGTCGGTGTTGGTAAAGCGGAAGCCGCCGGTGTCGGTGATGAGCCCGAGCAGCCAGGCGGTCGCCGCTCCCCGGGAGAGCTCCCGGCCGGACGCAAAGGCGATCTCTGCCGCGAGCAGGCTTGCCGCCGCCGCTTTCGGATCGACCAGATTGCTTCCCGCTTCGACCGTGTTCCCGCTGTGATGATCCACATTGAGCAGCGGAAGGGTCTGCAGAAACTCTCCGTCAAGTGCATCCCCCCCGGCGATACGGAGCGGATTTGCGCAGTCAAGCACCAGCACGAGATCACAGGCGGCGGCCTGTTCCCGGCTCAGGGCCGGGAGCGGCGCATTTCCATCTGTCATCCAGAGATAGCGTTGCGGCAGCGGTGCCGGGAAAAATGCGTCAGCCTGTTTGCCCGTATCGCGCAGAAATTTCTGCATGCCGAGTGCGGAGCCGACCGCGTCGCCATCCGGTTTTACATGGGTGAGGATCAAAATCCGTTCCGCCGCAGCGAGTTTCGCCGCCGCATCGCCGGGAGTGCAGAACTCATGCATCGCGGTTGAAATCCTCTTCGTTGAGCAGTTCCAGCACCCGGTCGCCGAGTTCGGTCCGCATGTCGAGCCGGAAATCCAGCACCGGCGTGTGTTTGAAAGCGAGAACACGCGCCAGGCGGTGCTGAAAATCGAGCCGCAGTTCATTGAGCTCGCGCATGATCTTGTGCTTCCGGGCGGAATCCGCGCCGAAAATGCTGATGTAGACGGTCGCGTTGCGCAAGTCAACGCTCGCATGCACTTCCGTTACGGAAACCAGAACTCCCGGCGCGGAGATCAATCCCCGTTCAATCGCCTCGGCCAGTTCCCGTTTGAGCAGTTCATTGACCCGGGTCAACCGGTCGACTTTTTCGGCCATGGGTCACCCCTTTCTGCTGAAAGAAGCAGCGCTCGTCAAAGCGTCGCCTTCTTGAGTTCGATTTCGTACAGTTCGATTTCGTCTCCTTCGACAAAATCGGCGAAGTTGTCGAGGCGGATGCCGCATTCGAGACCGGCCTTGACCTCCTTGACGTCGTCGTGGAAACGGCGCAGACTGGCGACCTCTCCATTGTAGATCAGCTCCTTGGCGCGGCGGACCCGCGCCTTCGCTCCGACTCTGACTACGCCGGATTCGACCATGCAGCCGCAGATCTTCGGCCCCTTGGAGAGTTCGAAAATCTGAAGAATCTTCGCTTCTCCGATTACCTTCTCGCGCTTTTCCGGTTCAAGTTTTCCGGCGAGGGCGTCGGTGATATCCTCGAGCAGTTCGTAGATGATGCTGTAGAGGCGGATTTCGACATGCTGCTTCTTGGCCAGGTCGTTGACGCCAGGATTGACCCGGACGTGGAATCCGATGACGATCGCATTGGTCGCCGCCGCGAGCGATATGTCGTTTTCGGTGATCGGACCGACCGCGTTGGCGATCACTTCCGCCTTGATCTTCTCCGAAGGAAGCTGATTGAGCGACTGCGCGATGGCTTCGCCGGAACCCTTTACATCGGACTTGATGATGATGTTCAGCGTGTTGCGACCTTCCGCATTGAGCTTGCTGAAGAGATCCTCCGCGGTTGCAATCGCACTGGTGGCAAGCATGTGGCCGCGCTTGTCGGCGATCCGCCGTTCGGATTCGGCGCGCGCCGCCTTTTCCGATTCAAAGATTTCGAGACGGTCGCCCGCTTCGGGTACACCGTTGATGCCGACCACCTTGACCGGCATGCTCGGACCGGCGGACTTCACCCGCTCGCCCTTGTCGTTGATCAATGTGCGCACCTTGCCATAGTGTTCGCCGCAGAGCACGACATCGCCGACCCTCAGGGTGCCGTCCTGCACAAGGACGCTGGCAGTGGGGCCGAGACCGTTCTCCAGCTGGGCTTCGAGGACCACGCCAGAGGCGGGACGCCGCGGATTGGCCTTGAGTTCGAGCATTTCCGCTTCAATGAGGATGCGTTCGAGCAGATCGGGCAGCCCCTTGCCGGTCTTGGCCGACACCCGGACGGTCCCGACGGTGCCGCCCCAGTCTTCGCTCGAAAGGTTGTGCTGCTGCATGTGGAGAAGCACCTTGTCCGGATCCGCATCCGGCAGATCGATCTTGTTGATCGCCACGATGATCGGAACTTTCGCCGCCAGTGCGTGATTCATCGCTTCGACGGTCTGCGGCTTGAATCCCTCCGTTGCGGAGACCACCAGGATGACCAGGTCGGTCACATTGGCACCGCGGGCGCGCATGCTGGTGAAGGCCGCGTGTCCGGGGGTGTCGATGAAGGTGATGTTCTTGCCCTTGTAGTTGATGGTCGATGCGCCGATGTGCTGGGTGATCGCCCCCGCTTCTCCATCGGTCACATGCGTGTGACGGATCGCATCCTGCAGCGAGGTTTTACCGTGGTCGACGTGCCCCATGAAGGTGACTACCGGCGGCCGCTCCTTGAGGAAAGCCGGATTGTCTTCCGGCTTCGGCTTGGCCGGCGGCGGAGGCGCGGCCGGTTTCGGCGGCGCGCCGATGGTGAGTTCGATGCCGTATCCGGCGCAGAGTTTTTTTGCGTTCGTTTCGCTGATTGCCTGGTTGATGCCGGCGAGTTCACCGAGTTTGATCAGATCGGTGATGAGCTCATTCGGGCGCTTGCCCACCGCTTCGGCAAGGGTTTTGACCAGAATCGGAGCCGGCAGAGTGAGCTTGCCGTCGACGACGGCGGAAGAGCTGCTCTGCTGCTCCCTGCCGGAACGTCCCGCTGGCGCGGAGGACTGTCGCCGGTTGTGCGAGTCGTCCTTTCTGGAGGTGCCTTTCTTTGGAGCACCGCCCTTGCGGTTGGATTTCGGCATGGCGGTTTCTTCCGCCTCGAAAAGGTCGGCAAAATAGGATTCAACCAGCTCGACCATATCTTCCGGAATAATGCTGTTTTCCGCATCCGGAGTCTCGATGCCCTGACCGGCCAGCTCTTCGAGAACGGTCCGGGAGGGGACTCCGTACTGCTTGGCGATATCTTTTACCTTCAAAATTTTACTCACAGTTTCATCCTCCTGTATCCCATCGTCCGCCTCAGTCGTCGAGCAGGTTGCGGGCGACGTTCACTTCATCCTGATCGATGCCTTCGATATCGAGCAGCGAATCGAGATCCGCCGCCTTGAAGTCATCGACGGTGACGTAGCCGTTGTTGACCAGAAGCCGCGCCGTCTTCTCGGAGACTTTGAGCTCCGCCGCAAGATTTCGGGCGGCGGCACGGAGTTGTTCGGCGATCGAATTGTTTTTCGGTTCGGCGCCGTCATCTTCGTTGCGGATGCTGATATTCCAGCCGATCAGCTTCGAGCAGAGGCGCACATTCTGCGCCTTCTTGCCGAAGGCGAGTTTCGACTGCTCTTCTGTTACCCGCACGATCAGTTCATGCTTCTCCTCGTCGACCTCAACCGACTGCACCTTGGCCGGGAGCAGGGCGTTGACCGCGTATTTGCGGATGTCCTCGTCGTAGGGAACGATATCCACCCGTTCGTTGCCGAGCTCATCGGTGATGTTGCGGACCCGCTGGCCGCGCATGCCGACACAGGCGCCGACCGGGTCGACCCGGGGATCGGTGCTCATGACTGCCACCTTGGTCCGTTTCCCCGGTTCACGGGCGATGCCCATGATCTTGACCACGCCGTCATGGATTTCGGCAACTTCGCGCTCGAAGAGCTTCTCAACGAATTCGCGGCAGGCGCGCGAGACGATCAGGCTCGGGCCGGAGGTGTTGATATCCACCTTGAGCAGCAGGGCGTTGATCCGGTCGCCGGGCATATACTGTTCGTCGTGGATTTTCTCCTTGGAGGGCATGATGCCTTCCGCCTTCTGGAAGTCGATGATAACGCTCCCTGCTTCGAAGCGGCGGACGGTGCCGTTGATAATCTGCCCGACGCGGTCGGCGAACTCCTCCTGCACGTTCTCCTTCTCCGCTTTGCGGAGCTGCTGAATGATCGCCTGACGCGCGGTCTGGGCGGCGATGCGCCCGAAGTTGCGCGGAGTGACCTCCCATTCGACGACGTCTCCGAGCTTCACATCGGGGAACCGTTCCCGGGCGCGGGCGATGACCAGCTGATCGCAGGTCGGATTGCTTTCGACCACTTCCAGCATGGCCCATGCCTGGATCTGCCCGGTGGCGGGGTCGATTTTCACCTTGAGTTCGCTGGCCGGATGAATGCTCTTGCGCGATGCGGTCAAAATGGCGCTCTCCAGCGCCCGGACCAGACTTTCGCGGCTGATTCCGCGTTCCTGCTCGATATATTCGAGAATCGTCAATAACTCGTTTGCCATCGAATACCTCCGTTGCTTGCCGCCGGGATGACGGCCCGGCAATCTTCCTCTTCCTGTCCCGACGGAATTCGATAAAGAAAAAAAGCGGGTAAATCGAACCCACTTTCCCGTCACCGTCCAGTTGCCCATTAATCCACCCGTAATATAAGGTGAAAGCGTCGATTTATCAAGCCGGAAATGTAATTTTTTCACGGAGAAGAGGGCTTAGCCGGGGAAATGGGAGAAATTTTCGCATTCCGGCAGGAAAAATTCCAGTTCCCGTGCTATAGTAAACAGATCATTACAACTGTGGAATCATATGAAAATGACTCACCCAGGACAACTTCGCGTGGCGATCGTCGGGCTCGGCCTGCTCGGCGCCTCCCTCGGCATGGCGTTGCGTGGCGGCCCTTACCGGCGACTCGGCTGGACCCGCCGGTCGAACATCCGCCGCTGGGCGCTCGACTGTGATGTAATCGATGAGACCTGTGACGATCTGGGCGAACTGCTTTCCCAGGCGGACCTCACACTTCTCGCGCTGCCGATCCCCGGCATCGTCGAATATCTGGAGCGGTACGCCGGTTTCTGGCGTCCCGGCGCGGTGGTGAGCGATCTGGGCAGCGTCAAATCGGAGGTGATGGCGGCGGCGCGGAAGTTTCTTACGCCGCGCGGTGTGCACTTCGTCGGCGGTCACCCGATGGCAGGAACCGAGAAGAGCGGTCCGGAATCGGCGTTCCCGGAACTCTACGTCAATGCGGATGTGTTTCTCTGCCCGTTCTCCGACACTCCGGAGGAGGCGGTGGTGCTGCTGGAGGAGTTCTGGCGCCGGGTCGGTACCCGGACGAGCCGGATCGATGCCGCGCGCCACGACGATCTGGTCGCGCACACCAGCCACGTGCTGCACATTCTGGCGTCGTCGCTGGCGCTGAGCATTCTTGACGCCCCCGACCGGCAGACCCGGAGCGAACGATTTTCCGGCTGTGCGACCGGGTTCCGGGATACCTCGCGCATCGCGTCGAGCAATCCGGTGATGTGGCGCGAGATCATCGAGAGCAACCGTCCCGCGGTGCTGAAGGCGATGAGTGATTTCGAAACGTGTTACTACTCCATGAAGCGGATGATCGAAACCGGCGACTTCGACGGATTCGAGCGGGAGTTCGCCCGCGGCAAACTGCTCCGCGACAGTTGGATCGAATACAAACAGACAGGGTTGAAAGATGTCGGACGAATTGGCGATTGATGTGAAGCACGCCTCGGTGTTCCTTGGCGGGCGGGAAATTATCCACGATATGAACTGGCAGGTGAAGAAGGGCGGCCGCTGCTTCATCCTCGGGGCGAACGGCGCGGGCAAGACCACGCTGGTCAAGATGCTCATGGGATATGCCTGGCCGAAGTTCGGCGCCGAAGTGAGCGTGCTCGGCAACCGCTTCGGGCGGACCAATCTGGTGGAGCTGCGCAAGCGGATCGCCTGGGTCAGCCCCTGCATGCAGCAGTTCACCGAGACCGACTGGACCGGTCTGGAGATGGTGCTTTCCGGCATCGACGGCACGCTGGGGCTCTTCCGCAAGCCGCTGGAGGAGGAGATCACCCGGGCGCGGGAGCTGATGCGCCGTTTCCGCTGTGAACACCTGGTCGATCAGCAGATTTTCACGATGTCCAGCGGCGAGCAGGTGAAAATTCTGATTGCGCGCGCGCTGCTGACCCGGCCGGATCTGGTGATTCTCGACGAACCGAGCGTCTACCTCGACATGGCGGGGCGGGAGTTTCTGTTGAGTGAAATCAACCACATTGCCGAGACGCTGCCCGAGGTGACGATCATCTTTATCACCCAGCGGATCGAGGACATTCTGCCGGTGTTCCATCAGGGGATGATCGTTGCGCACGGGCGGATCGTCAGTGCCGGCGAGCGGGAGGAGATTCTGGACGAAACGCATCTTTCGGAAGCGTTCGGGATGCCGATCAAACTTTTCCGCAACCGGGCCGGCCGGTTCTGGGCGTTTCTGGAGTAGTTTCTCCCCGCCCGGAATTTTCAGACACCGCACTATGAAGCAAGGAGATTTTGCCGCATGATCGACCCGAATGCGATTGCCGCGCGCCTTGAGCGCGAACTGTTTGACTCGATCGTTCCCTTCTGGGAGAACCATTCGCCCGACCCGGTGAACGGCGGATTTTTCAACCTGATCGACCGTGACGGGACGGTGTTCGACACCGAGAAGTTCGTCTGGATGCAGTGGCGGAACATCTACATGTTCGCTCTGCTGGCCAACACGCCCGCCGCGCCGCCGCGCTGGCTGGAGCTGGCGGAGTCGGGATTCCGTTTCTGCCGCGCCCATGCGCAACTGGAGGATGGCGGATTTGCATTCAGCGTGACGGCGGAGGGGGAGATCTCCGACTATGATCCGCTGGTTGCGCCGATGATCGAAGCGATTGCGGCGATCGCTTCGGCGCAGCTGTTCCGCGCGACCGGGCAGGATGTGTACCGCACCGAAGCTCTGTTGCGGCTGAAGCGGGTGCGGGAGATGATCCGGGCGCGGGAGGCGGCCGGGCCGCTCCCGGGAATTCCGGCGTTCCGTTCGCTGGGGGCGTGGATGCACCTGGTGAATGCGGCGGCGGAGGTGTTCGCCTGTGCGGGGAAGATGGATGGTTCGCCGCGCCGTTTTCTGGAAGAGGCGCTGGAGGTGCTGCCGGGGTTCCGCCATCCGGAGAGCGGGCGCTGGATCGAGAGGATCGGTTTGGACGGCTCGTTCCGGTTCGGGAATTCCGCCGGGCGGATGCTGATGCCGGGGCATGGATTTGAGACGCTCTGGTTCATGGCGGAGGCGGCGGAGCTGATCGGGAACCGCGAACTTCTGGCGAAAATTCCGGACTGGACCCGTTCGGTGTACGAAAATGCGCTCGACCGCGAACAGGGCGGACTTTTCCCGATGCAGGATGCGCTCGACCTGCCGCTGGTGCTCAAGGAGAGCGTCGGCCTGAAGTGGTGGTGGACGCACAGTGAAGCTCTGCTGGCGCTGGCGATGTCGTGGAAGATTTCGCGCGACGAATGGTTCCTTGCGCGGTTTGAAGAGATTGACGCGTGGTGTACGGCGCACTTCCGCGACAGCCGGAATCCGGAGTGGTTCGGCTGGGTGGACCGGGCCGGGAATCCGGTCTCGCTGGTGAAAGGAGCGCCGAGCAAGACTTTCTTCCACGTGCCGCGCTGTCTCTACTGCTGCGCGAAGTTTCTCCGCGGCGAATAGCGACGGTCGGTATCAGTTTGCGGGGGCGACGCAGGCGAGCAGCTCCCGGAACGGACCGGCGACCGGTTCGAGAAAGTCGTTGACCATCGAGAAGAGCCGGGGAGGCGACAGGGGAACCGGTTTGATCTGGAGAAATTCCCATTTCGCTTTCCCGGTCAGGTAGGGTAGCAGCAGGTGAAACGCCTGTTGGAGCGTCGCCTGTTCCTCATTGGGCAGCTGCCAGAGTTCCATATCGAGTTTGCGGGCGTAGGCGGCGAGCTTGCTCCATCCTTCGAGGTTGAATACGCTGTAGGAGAGCGAAAGGGTGCGGGTGATTTCGAAGGGCTGGAGTCCATTGTACAGGAACTGGATAGAGAGACGCGGAATCGTCTTTTCCCGGAGGTGGCGCCGGGCGAGGTCGGGCTGTTCCAGAAACATCGCGATGGCGACGAACTGGGCGTCGTACCAGGTGGCGTGATTGGAAAATACTTTCTCCTCCTTGATCGGCAGCGGATTGCTGATATACCAGAAAAAGTAGTCGGTGAACCAGTGTTTCAACGCTTCCCGGTCCGCCGGAGTCCATTCGGAAGTGAAGGGGAGGGCGGCGGCGGCTTCGAGCAGTTCGCAGAACATGTTGGAGTCGATCAGGCCCCAGGAACTGCCCTCCGGCCGGCCCGGCACGAACTGGGCGAAATTGAGGTGGGGCGTCATCGCGGTTTCGGGTTGGAGAAACCAGCATTTCAGAAATTTCCCCGCTTTTTCAGCGTAGGCGGTTTTCCCGGAGAGGCACGCCGCGGCGGTGAGAATGCCGGTATTGCGGCACATCTTCACCAGCGGGAAGAAATCATACTTCGCGTAATCCGGATTGGTGACACCGTCGCGCTTGATCCACGGCAGGCCGTCCGGAGTGTCCGGATTGGGCCAGTCGTAGCGGGAAAGGCTGACGTAATCGTGCGGATTGCCGGAGAGGGGCGGCACGGTTTTGAAGGTGACGCTCAACTCCGGTTCTTCGAGAATCCGGTCAGCTTCGGCGAAGAGTTCCGCCTGATATTCGGGAGGAAGATCTTTGCGTTTTCTTGTCCAGTATTCTTCATTGCAAAGAGAAAAACTCATGATGAAAAACTCCTTTGCCGCTTTATTCTTCCAGAACCATCTTGAGGAAAAGAGCGGGGCACTTCATCTCGGTGATGCCGCTTCAGCGACACCCGGAATCCTGAGTGGTTCGGCGGGGTGGAGCTGGCCGGGAATCTGGTCTCGTTAGTGAAGAGAAAACGTGCCATATGTATACGTTTTCTTTTTTTCTTCCTTATCCTTACTGCATTTTTTCCGTGAGGTCACTGTCAACATAAACGGTCAGATTTGTCGGAGATTCCTTCATCTCTTCCTTGCTCATGGGTTCCACATGCCCGTCGATGAAACCGCAGTTCGCGCGCTTGTTGTGTGAAAGGCCGACGCCGGAATTTTCTGCAATCTGCCCCGGAAAGAAAGCATAAAATTGTTTTCCCGCATTGGATCCGGCAAGGACGGAACGGAGCGTGTCAGCCAAAATGAATGTCTGACTGGGAGTTTTCGCCCGATTGGGCAGAATGGTGACGTTGTTCCAATTGGTTGAGGTGTCACTGTTTTCCATGAAGATCTTTCCGGTTCTTTCATACCGGGCGACGATACCTTTCTGGCGCCACATGCCATAGGTGCCGCTCCAGATGTTGATTGTACCGTCATTTTTCGGGTTGGCCGGGCAGGAGAGTACCGTGAAGGGAATGTAGGCTTTGGCGCCATCCTCCAGAGTCGGCATGGCGCCGGAACCGGTTGCGGCTCGCGATAAGACAGTGGCGAACGTTTCCAGACCGCTGCCTGTACCATACTGGGTGGCGACCACCATTTGGTCGTTATAGTCGGATGCATACTGGATTTGAGCCATCATGACCTGTTTTTGATTGTTGATGCAGCTTGTTTGTTTCGCCGTACTTCTCGCATGGTTCAGTGCCGGCAGCAGCATAGCAGCCAGAATAGCGATGATCGCTATAACGACGAGGAGTTCTATCAGCGTAAAATTCTTTTTTTTCATAATCTTTAATCTCCTTATATTAAACGAGTTTGGTTGAGTTATCATCAGTGCTGTCACAGGTGGAGAATTTGAAATAACAGATCATTTTTTTCCAATGCGATTCCATGCCCCCAGGTTAAAAAGCCGGTTCGGACTCCCCTCATTCCGCTGTTAACGACGATGGATGCCGCCAGGATGGAACCTGATTTCAAATCGAGGCCAAGCTCTTTCCCGTTCAAGCGAATTTCATAGAGATAGTGATCATTGTTGAGCCGCTGAAACTTCACGGAAGATTTGCGCAGCAACCCCCGTCTGGGCCCGAGGAGGGCATAAAGCGTTTGTCCTTCGGCGCATTTCGCGGCGGTAAGCTCCCAGAATTTTCCAGTGGAAGCATCTTCGCTTTTTCTCTGTTGAACAGCGAGCTGTACCGAATCTCCACGCCAGGAGTCAAAAGCCGGATAGGAGTTTTCATGGGCTTTGTCTTTGACCAGAACTTGGAAAATCAGTTCTTCAGGGGTGTAGAAGGTACGAAAACGGGATTCAATGTCTGGAGTCGTTTTCTCCGATTGCCACGCGGTCCAATTGGCCTGACCGCTGAAATTGATCCAGTCGCCGAGCTGATTCAATTCCTGAAAGTTTTTCGGAGTTTCGGGCCTGGCTGGCACGGCAGGAACCGACAGTTCTGTGCGGCGGAAAACTCCGAACGTAAAGGCTATGGGAGTTGCGTTCCCGTTTTTATCCCCTACTCGCACCGTCTGGAATTTTGTTCCGGCGGAGGTCCCCGGTGCAATCCGGATCTGAAATTCGGCCAGGTTTTGCGGGGCTATTGTGACGGCCTCCGGCGCTTCGAGGAGCCGGCATCCCGGCGGCAGTGAAATATCCGGAACGAATGTGAGTGCTGTATTCCCCAAATTGTTAATTCGGATTCTGAAGATGGTGTTGTCGGCCTCCGGGACATAGAACCCCCGGTTGCACACGATGAAACCGGTCAAGTCCGTGATGGGTTGCAGCACCAGTGGCTTTGCTGCCCGCGGTTGCGGTTTATAATCCTTTGCAAGCCGATATAGCTTCATTGCCGGCGTGTCGGCTTTGACGAATTGCTGCTCTTGATTCTTGTCAAAAAAGAGATACGTGATGCCGTCTGCATTGGAAATTCTGCCGTCCGTTATCGCCAGAGGTCTTCCGTCGATACCGGCAGCCTTTCTCACTTTGAGAGCTTCCGGAAGCGCGATGGTTAGTTTGCGGTTTTCCTTTACGCCATTGTAAAGGACAGCGACAAGGTCGTTTTCTCCTTCAAAAACGCGGGCTCGAAAAGAGTTGATTCCCTTCAGATCTCCCACGTAAATACGATGAGAGAGAACCCGTATCAGATGCAGATAGGCCGCCATGCTTCGCATCGGGGTGCGATTGGCATCCATCAAGCTGAAGTTGTTGGTTTTTTCCTGCCTGAATTTGAATTCGAAAGCAAAATAGCGCTGAATGCCGAGCGCCCGCAATTCCGCCGCTTTCCCGGTGATTTCGACGGCGCTGTATTGATCAGGAGCGGTGAAGCCGCGATTGATCCCGCTCCAGGGGCGTGGCTTGCCGCTCTCCGTGACCCAGTAGGGAACTCCAGCACGCCGTGAGCCGCTTTCGATCTCATTCCTGCGCAGAGCCGTAACCTCCGGTTCCATGGCGGAAACATCGGCATAGGTGTGATAACTGAGGATGTCGACATCTTCCAGCAGGCCGTTGTCGATATAGGAGCGGTAGAATCTGGTTTGAGGACGGGTGGTTGAGAACACGCCGCCAATAACCAGAGCATTGTTCCCGTTGTCGAAAAACACCCGGGAAACTGCTTTGGTGAATGCCGTTACATATTCTGCTGGGAACCGGTTGCCGAAATTCACGTCTGGTTCGTTCCATACTTCGAATGCCTTCATCACTCCCCAATGTTTTACAATGGCATCCCAGCTTTCCGCGGCGGAGATGAGATTATCGGGATAAACATTTTCTCGGGAACCGGAATTACCTTTTGTTACGGGGGCTCGATTCCATGCCGGTGTATCGTGAAAGGTATCAAGCGCTTTGATCCCTTCCTCTTCTGCGATGCGCCGGTAGAGTCCGAATCGACCGCCGAAGTTGTATTTGCCTTGTTCCGGTTCAATGGAACGCCAGCTCAGCCGGTCGCGGTTCCATAGGATTCCATTTTTTTTCAGAATTCGCATGAAATCGCGGATACCCTTTTCGTCATTCGGAGGTGCGCCCCAGCTCAGGGAACTGTCCATGGCAAAATATTCGTCCACCTTCGCCGGGGGCGGATCATCCACCATGAGTCCTAGACGAATATCGAGAGTCGGCCAGATCAGCTCAAAGAACCCCCGGCCTGGCGGAGGCGGAGCCGAAAGCGTGCCGTTTCCGTGATCATATTTCCCTGTGCCGGAACAGATTTCCGCTCCGTTGTAATCCAGATAGCAGTAACGGGGAGAAATCGAGCCGGGAGCCGTCATTATTTGCATTTGAATGACAACCGGAGCGTTGTCACCGATGTGCCGGAACAACGCCGCGGGATCGGCAATATGCCAGTCTGGACTCACTATTTTCACATTACTGGAATCGATGATGACGGAGGAAAACTCCGTTTCGCCCTGCCGGGAGGCTCCGAAATCCTTTCCTCGCACAACCAGCTCAAATGCGGTGAGAGGGCCGCGGAATACTCCGTCATTCTTTCCGCCCCAATGGGCTTTGGAGCCTGTGATATCAATTGATATCGTCTGCTCTTTCTCCGGATTTCCGGAGGCATTCAGCACGTGGCTGTGACACTGTCCAGCAGAATCGGTAAGGCGGACGTCAACCCGGCGGTTGCTGCCGCGCATGGTGAAAGAGAGTTTTTCCGCATCGATCGGTTCTTTGAAGCGATGGACTGCCGAGGCGTAATCGCCATGTCTGCTGGTGTCAACCTTCAGCTGAAGTTTCCGGCCGTCGGCTTCCAGTTTCGCATCAGCTCCCGGAGCGAATTCTCTTCCTCGATTCAACGTCCAGAGCCGGGATATGGCTGGAATCGAGATCCGGCGAGGCGTTCGATTTACTTCAACAGCCTTCAGGTCGGCAAGACGAACAGTGCCATTTTTCTCTGGCAGATCGACACGGTGAACCACGATGCCGATCTGCTTGATTTTTCCTCTCAGAATACCGTCGTTTTTTCCTCCCCAGTGATATTGGGATGTTTCGGTTACCGGCATTTCCAGATACTGCCACACGGCTGGATTGCCGGTGAGCGGGATGAAATACTGATGGGTCTGATCGGCGGAATCGGTGAGACGGACCGCAATGCGCGTCGCATCGCTTTTCAGCTGAAACTGCAGTTTTTCGAGTTCGCGAGGCGGAGTGAGGGTTCGATACGCGGCAACATAACTGCCGCCCCGGTTGAAATCACCCGACAATACCAGGGATTTGCCGCCTTTAAATGGAACATCGGCATTGCAGTGGAGGGCTCCACGGGCACCGGGAAATTCTGATCCATTGCTGAAGCTCCAGCCTTCCTGCGGCAGTTCCAGTGCCGAACCCCAGAAGCACAGCAACAGGCAAAGCGGAGATAGAGTCACCTTCTTCATCTGATTTCAGAACCTTTCTTATTAACGCTGATTTGATTCTCTCGAATGCAATCCACAATAATAACAATAATAAATTGGATCAATGTGATTTAAATTACTTATTCCCCTTAAACCAGTTCAAGATTCCTTTCTGCTGTTTTTCTGTTTCAGCAGCTGTGTCAATGACTTGGGTTCGATCAGGGAAACCATGGCTCCGTCGGGGTGTTTCAACAGAGAGATCGCCTTCTGAAGAACATCCTCCGCCGGGAAGGTGAAATATTCCGTGTTCGGATAGCGACGGGCGTCGGAGGGATAGTTGCAGTGCGCCGCCAGCAGAACGTCGCGCCCCGGTTCCAGCCCGAGCTCCAGCAATGTTTCCACCACCAGCGGCATGAAGTTCTCATTCAACACCGCCAGCGCGTCCGGGCGCCTCTTTTCCGGCAGGCTGAAGAGCAGTTTCAGCAGGTTCTTGTTCAATTGCGGACGGGCGTGGATGTGGTCCAGCCCCAGCACCCACTCCGGATGCGCCGGGTCAAGCTGATTCTGCATCCGGATGATCCGCTCGGACGAGGTGTTTTGAAGAATCAGCGCCGCCGCACGGTGCCGCCCCCGCTGGTGAAAATACTCCAGGCACCGGGCCAGCAGCGATTCCGAATCGAACTCCAGCGAGGGGTACTGATGGTAGGAGTCGCTGCTCCGGCGCGAAATCACTACGCACGGACACGGCGTCAAAGCGCTCTGAATCTCCGGCGACGGCACGAAATTGACGAAGATGATCCCCGCAAGCAGATGGTTCCCGGCATCTTCGATCAGCCGCGCCAGCTCCTGATGCAGCCCCGAGTTGGTGTTGTCCACGAAATAGTGCAGCAGACGCATCCCCGGCGTGCGGGTTTCCAGCTCCCGACCGACGTTTCGCAGCGCAGCGAAAAAGGTGTCCACCGCGCCGATCTGTTTTGGATTCTCCGGGAAAACCAGCGCGTAATGGCAGAGGTGCGGCGGATATTCCGAAACCACCGTCCCCTTGATCCCCCGGGACTCCAGAAATCCCTCTTCGATCAGTCGGTTGATGCTCTTCTGAAAGGTCGCAACGCTCAGCCCGTATTCCGCCAGCAGAACGTGTCGCAGCGGCAGCGCCGCCCCGGGCGGAAACTCCCCGCCGGTGATTCGATTTCTCAAGGTTTTGAGCAGTTCCGGTTGTCTCATCGTCGCCTCCTTGTTTTTAAAAATAATATGATTTTTTTAAATATCAAGAAGAAAAATTAAAAAAATTCACGATTTTTTGAGATTCCCGGAACCGGGCTGCGACGGTTCTACTGGAACTTGCGCATATCGGCGAGGAAAACTCTCCTTGCGCCGTTCTCCATCGCGTTGAAGATCAGAAAATTGTCGTTGTCACACCAGACCGGGTGCGGATCGAGGCGGAAGTTGTAGCTCTTCGCCAGCCCGGGCGTGGTAATGTCGACCCGGGTGAGGGCGCGTTCGGTGTTCGTTTCAAGATCGATCAGCCGGATCGGAATCGAACGGTCCGGCGCGGTGAAACACTCCTGAATGTAGCAGTCGGTGATTCCCCAGCGGCCGTTGTGGTGGAACGAGGGGTGCCCTGATCCGGTGAATTCCCCGATGGGGCGAAGGTCGGAGCCGTCGTATCCGCATTGGCAGAAGCGCAGTCCCTGCCGGTAGATGCCGAGGTTCATCGTGAGCCCTCTGCTGTCGCGCGTCCAGTTGGTGTGGTGGCCGCCCTTGTCCCACTCCGTCGCGGGGATGGCGTTGTAGAGTTCGCTGCCGTCCGGGCGGATGGTGAAGACGTCGAACCGGAGCGCCGGGCCGACTTTCGCCATCGCGTCGAACATGCCGCCGGTCTTCGGGTAGAAGCGGAGCGAGAACATCAGCCGCGTTCCATCCGGACTCCACTTGGTGTGGAAGTTGTAGACCTCGCTTGCTTCGTACTCCCGGCGCCGTTCGGCGGTCATGGTCCGCTCGACCGCTTCGCGGGCGGAGATCAGCAGCCGGGTTTTGCCGGTGGCGATGTCGGTGAGGTGGACGCCGTCCTCGGGGGAGGGGCCGAAGTGTTCCGGCACCAGCTGGTCCGGCACCATCACGCCGTAGCCCCACTGGGTGCGGCGCATGGTGCGGAGATCGGCGGAGAGGGCGTAACGCCCGTCCGGCGAGACGTGGTAGACGCACTGCTCCAGTTTGCGGCTCGCCCCGGAAACCGGATCGAGCACCATACCGAAGGGAGTCCAGGTGGTGGTGTCCACATCGTTGAAGAGGAGCTGGGAATCATCCGCGCCCCAGTTGATGTTGGCGCCGAGCTGATATTCCCAGCCGGCGGTCTCCCAGACGACCCGTTCCCCGCCGGTTTCGGTATCGATCAGCACGACTTCGGCGCGGTCGCCGGGACGGGGGAACTCCTCACGGTCGGGCAGACGGAGCAGCGCGACGAATTTTCCGGAGGGGCTGAGCGGCGAGGTGTCGAAGAAACGGTGGATGACGTTGCCTTTGTGCGGCGTCAGGCACCAGATCGGCACTTCGGAGTCATAAAGGGCATAGCGGGGAAAATTGCGGGGAAAACGGTCCGGATCCATGAAAAACTCCCTCCTGTTCATCCGTATGATGATTCACTCAGGAGGGTAATATACACCACGGGAAGTCGATGTCAATCCATGGAAACCGCATTTTCGTCACGAGGCGGGGGAGACGCAGGCGAGCAGCTCCCGGAACGGACGCGGTACCGAATCCCGGAAGGGAAAACGGCACCGCATCCCAGAAGAAAGAGAAGAAGATTTCTGCCGCATGAGCGAAGCTGTTACCGGCAGAGCATTATTGCAGCAACTTCCCCCGGAAACATCTGGGGTTGATTGTCATTCCGCGCCGTTTTCCGGAGGGACGTACAGCGCAATTTCAAAGGTCCACTCCAGGACGGTTCCGGCCGGAATTCGCTGCACCGCATTGTTCCAGCGGGCGTCGGGATGGGTCTGCACATGAAAGTTCTGCTTCGCCCAGTGCCGGTTGTCTTCGAAGCGGACCGTGGCATTCCGGACATCGGCAAAATAGATTACGTCAGATGGATACGCCAGAAAAACCTTTTTGCCGATCAGTTTGATCCGCTGTTCGAAAACCTCCGGCAGGAGCAGGTCGCTGGAGACGCCGTTCGCTTCGACAAAACGGATTCCACGCCCTTTCATCTGGGCAATCGGAATCTGAAACTGCCAGAAAAACGGGTAGGAATGAGAATAAAAATCCTGCTTCAAGGTGATCCGGGTCCGCACTTGAATCCTTTGGGGGGTGAACCGCATTTCCAGCAGATAGTCCGCCGCGTCCGGATACGTCGGGGCAGTGAACGTTCCCGAATACCGGAACAGCGTCTCGCCATCGGAGGTTGTCTGCTGTTCCGTCGTATTTTTGGCGTCGCTTTGACGAAATACGACGCTTTTCCCCTTCGGCTTGTCCGGCGGTGTCCTGCAGGCACCTTCCAGCTGTGAAAGATTCAGAATCTTTTCTCCTCGGAACGTCAGGCTGGTGAGAACCCCCTTCGGGGATATTTTCGCCTGAAATCCATCGCTCCGGTACTCCGCCCCGACGCAGAATATTCCCGACGACAGAAGAGACAGCAGCAGAAAGAATCTCATTTTTTCTCCTTTTCCTGTTTGTTCCCGACCATTCCGCAGAGTGCGACAATCGAAGGGTGTTCCACCCGGAGCCGGATCGATGCAATGGAGCGCTCCGGTTCCGGATTGTTCCAGTCAAATCCGAATACGCCGACAATGCTCTGTGCTCCGGCGGAGCTCCAGAGACATTCCGCGTTCTTCAGCGCCTGCCCGGGCGCGCCCCACCAGTCGCCGATATTCTCGCCGACGACGAGAGGAATCTCCCGTTCTCCGCCGTCGCTGTACCGGACGAGATAGCGCCCGATTGCCGTTCCCCGTCGGGGCGTCCAGGCCGAGGTGTGCAGAAATTGAATCCGGCTCAGTTTTGCGTTGACCGGAATCGGTTTGCTCTCCTTCGGCAGATGGGTGCCGGGGAGTGCCGAGACCGCCACACAGGACATTCCGCCGTTCTTCTGCGGCTCCAGAATGGAGTAGCGCGTCCCGCCGAATTCGCAAACGCCGGTCGGGAAGTTCTTCAGATCATTCTCGGGCCCCTGATCGTTCCATGCTCCCTGCCGGTCTCCGGCAACCCGGTCGGCGAAGGAGGCGTTGGCGGCGCTTTTCAGAGAAAGGGGAAACAGGCATTCCGGAGGAATCGACCTGGTCTTGCATTTGTCCATTCCGGCATAGGGACGGGCCAGGGAACGGGTCGATTCCGTCAGCATCACTGTCAGAGCATTCCGGGCCAGGATTGCCGCGGAGGAATCCTGTTGCGCCAGTTTTGTCACTTCCGCCTGGACGAAGAGAATATCGCCTTTTCCCACTTTCAGATGGGCCTGAACCATCCCGAATGTGTCGGTCCCCCAGCCTCCGGTGTTGCCGCCGGTGCCGATCGCGCAGCGCGACACGGGCAAAAGGAAGTTGTGGTAGACGCTGCCGTCCTTCTGGTTCCAGAGAAACATCCGTTCCTGCGGAAGATCCTTCATCAGCGGATGACGGCGCTGGAGCGTTTCGCAGAAGAGGACCGGTCCGGCCAGACGGTACTCCAGCTCCTCCAGAAAGGGAATGCGCCCGGAAAAATTCTGTTCGAACACAAGAAGGCGGCCGCCGTTCTCCAGATAGGAGCGGATTTTCTTCGCCTGCTTTCGAACGGCATTCCCGGCGATGGAATCCGCTCCGATGATCAGAAGATCGCACGACTGCCAGTCGTCGCGTTCGCCGACGGGCTGCGCGTTCACCCCGAAGCGCTTCAAAAGGCGGGTCGTGGAGTACTGTTTGAGCTTGCCGAATTTTTCCGCTTCGTCGAAGAGGGCGATTTTCCGGTAATCCGTCTTCAGAGGAGCAAAGATTCTGGCCGCGGATTCCAGCAGAAAACGTTCCGAATAGACCGGGCGGTCGACCGGAGCATCCGTCGCAATCTGCCAGTGTAGTTCGTAACGCCCCGGGGTCTCCGGAAGAGAAAGCTGAAACGGGAGAATCTTCTTTTCGCCGGTTTTCAGAGCTCCCGCCTCCAGTTTCTGCTCCTGAAGCAGACCTGTCTCTCCGGTCAATTGCAACGTCACCGTCAGCCGGGAAAGATCCCATTGAGAATTGTTGATCACCGTCATGCGGTTCCGGTAAATGTTTCCGGTAAAAAGATTGCCTTTGACAATCTCCGTGAACACACCGACCGGAGCGCAGGCGCGGCGCATGGCTTCCGCCTCTTTACTCCAACCGAATTTCGCTCGGTCGAACGGATAGAAATTCTGCGGAAGCGGGAAAAAATCGAAACGGTGATTGGTCATCAGAATGTCGAACCCGTCGCGCCCCGGCCATAGCTTGCGGTTGGCTTCCAGAATATGCTCGACATGATACGCTCTCCAGGTGGAAAAGTCGTATTTGAAGTTCCGGGCGCCGAACTGGCGAAGGAGGTAGGCCACCAGTTTGGCATTGGGAGTGCGCGCATACCAGTGGTTCAGCAGATCGAGACAGGCATCCCATTCCGGTTCCGGAGCATCCGGAGATTTCCAGATGCTGTCCAGGAGCTTTTTCTGCTGGTAGTAGAAGTCGACGAAATAGACGCACTCTCCGTTGACCACCGGAATGCCCTGCGGGGCGTGAACCCGGGCCGCCTCCTGATCGAAGTCGCGTCCAACCTCCTCAGCGCGGGTGAAGGGCAGCCCGGAGGCGCCTCCGGTGTAGTCGTGGACGGAGATGAAGTCGTATTTTTCCTTTTTATCGTAAAGCTCACGGATGTTGCTGGCGGTGAACCAGTAGCGTCCGGAAGAACTCATGCAGGGGCGATGCTGTTTATCCAGTTTCCGGTAGAGGTCGTAGATGTGATTGAGCATCTTTGTCACGCGCGGCGAGTAGTCGCGCAATTCGTTGCCGAAACTGTACGAGGCGATGCAGGGATGGGAGTAGTAGCGAAACAGCCGCTCAGCGGTTTCTCTGACGAACCGGGGATGCAGATCACCCTTTTCGTCGCAGGCGTAGCCGTACTGTTTGGTGTCGATATGTTCCGCCCGGGTGCTGTTTTTCAGAAGGACGCGCGGATAACTCAGTTCGTCGCGGACGAGGAACCCGAGCTCATCCAGAAGCTCGTACTGACGGCGGAAAAGCGTCATGGTGTTTGGGCGTATCTCATTGACATTCATTTTCTTATATTGTTCGTAGTAGCGCCGCGCAACATCGTCCGGGTTTGCGGAGAAGGCGTAGATGGCATTGCGGGAAACAAACCAGTTGGGCAGAACGCCGCGCAGAAAGACCGGTTTCCCGTTCAGGAGCAGTTCCCCGTTTTTCGCCTGAAAAGTTCGGAATCCGAACCGCTGCACGCCCATAACGACGCCTGCTTCATTGCGAACCCGGACTCCGTACAGTTCCGGGGATTCGCACGACCACTCCCGGGCCGACGGAACCCGGACTTTGCCGGAGAGCATCGGTCCGTATTCGGTCATCGAGGTATCGGCGAGCGAAAAATCCGCGACGTTCTTCCCGGATTTCCACTCGAAGATTTCTCCACGCGCCGATCGGGCACTGCCTCCTGCGAGCAGACAGTCGACCGCAGCTCCTTTGCGATCCGAATCGGGTGTCACCAGAATCCGGCGACAGTGGACCGCGGGAACGATATCCAGATAGACCAGCCCGTAAATTCCGCGATTAAATCCCCAGCTGAGCAGCGCTCCGCTGTGGTGGAAGTTGAGCTGGATTTCATTCCGGCCGGCACGGACATATTTCGTCACATCGAGGAGAAATTCCCCCTCCGGTCCCAGATAGGTCTTGTATTTGTAATGGTTGCGCCCGGCTTCGCGGCCGTTGAGCAGGACCGTGAGTTCCCCGACGACATCGTCGAACGTCAGCAGCACCCGCTCGTCCGGCTTCCACGCGGGCAGTTCAAACTCTCTCCGATAGACCGCCGCCACGGCGAGATTGAAGTTGCTGCCGTCAGCCCGAAGCGCTTCCGGAACCAGCATCTTCTGCATCGCGTGCTCCTGTCGGGACTGAAATTTCCGGATCTCATCCGCGTTTTTGGAGAAGCAGACCGCGCCATCCCAGACGCCGGAGAGCGGAAGCCGGCGCAGGTACGGCAGGTACGGGTCTGAGGTCGAAAGGTCCGGCCGGAAGCTGGAAAAATCATCCGAGGCGGAGCAGAGGACACAAAAGAGAGACAAAATCAGCAGTCGAAAGAACATTTTACATTCCAATTTCATCGAATTTACCACTTCAGTTTTATTGAATTTTCCACATGGCCGAATCATTCCACACCTCATCGTAGAGAGCCTGTACGCCGCCGAACATGGGTTGACGGCTGCGATAGGTTTTCACGTGAGAGTCCGCGTGAATGAGATTGCATTCCCTGAGTCCGCCGTGGGGGACATAAAGATAGTAGTTGCTCTCGCTGGCGTAGTTGTTGATGCGGAAGCAGTTCATTTTCTGTGTGACGTTGCCGAACTTCGAGTCTCCGAGGAGGATCAGTTTGGCCGCCTGTTTCGCCTTGGTCATTTTTTTCCCGCCGAGCTGGGCGTTGTATCCATAGCAGACGTAGGCCCAGGTGTTGTGTGTCGTACTGTCGTAAGGGGTCTTGTTGACAGTTTTCCAGAGATCGCTCTTCCATTTTTTTCCGTACCAGTCATCCGGAACAGAGGGACACAGCATCACCGGGATCGAAGCGAATTTCAGATGGCAGAAAAGGTAGGACCAGTAGGGCGAGGCGACGTCGGCTTTCGGCAGCATATCCTCATAGTTGCTCCAGTACATGGCCATACCAATTCCCAGCTGTTTCAGGTTGTTGGTGCAGCTGATCGATTGCGCTTTTTCCCGTGCCTTGTTCAGTGCCGGCAGCAGCATCGCCGCGAGAATCGCGATGATCGCAATAACGATGAGGAGTTCGATCAAGGTGAAGAAATGATTTTTTTTCATCTGCACGCGTCCTTTCCCGGTTTGTCATATATTATACCTGAAACCGGAGAAAAGCGCAAGAGAAAAAACAGCGATTATATATCCTTGATTTGGATAAGTATATCCTGTCTATTATCGATGCGGGGAATTTATCATGAGGCCCCAGGGGGGGCGCCGTCAGGGAAGAGGGAGCGAGAAAAGTTGTAAGATGTTGTTGAAGAATATACAATGAAGGATGAAGAAAAACCGGGGTGGAGAATGCGTTTCTCCGCCCCGGGCAGTTGGTACGATGTATTGATGGTTTCTGCTTATTTGACCGGTTCCACCTTGAAGTTGTCCAGCAGGACCTCCGGAATTTTGGAGGAGATCGCCAGATTCGCCATCGGAATGACCGCGTTCGGATACTTTTTGAGATCGGTCGGGAAGGTCACTTCAAACGAATACTCCTTCCACTGCGTCTCAATCGCGCAATCCTTGCGCAGCAGATTGATCGGCGGATGGTTGCCGGAAAGCCGCTGATTGTTCGAGTTGAAGATGAAGAGCAGACTGCCGTTTGCCGAACCCTTCGCCCAGAAGCTGACCTTGTATTTCGTCCCGCTGATCATCGGGATGGGGACGGAGGAGATCGACGCCGTTTCCCCGTCTGAAACCAGTTTCATGCTCATTTCGCCGTTGATGAAATCGGATTTCACCACACTGGCCGAGAATTTCTTCTGTCCCCAGGAGCGGCTCCAGAGGCCGGGGAGCGTGTTGTCTTTCTCGAAATCGATAAGGAATCCTCTGCCGCAATCTTCCGGCGAAAGCTCCGTCAACGTGATGTTGCGCAACTCCAGCGACTGCTCCTTGCCGCCGCGCAGGTAAAAAAGAACATTGCCGGAACTCTTCCTGCCGGAATAAAACCAGTTCCGGTAACGATTCCACTCTCTGCCGACTTCGAAAATCGGAAATACCTTGTTGTCCAGCTCCAGAATGAACTGTCCCTGGCCGTCGCTGCCAGGGAGGCTGCCCCGCGCTTCCCAGTCGATGACGTAAAAAGTTTCCGGCTTGAGCGGCGCCTTGACGACGAGCGACGCGGTCCCCTGCATGGCGGCGGTGCGTTGAATCGCGAAGGTGTTCTCCGCACTCTTCTTCCACTCCCGCTGGGGGGTGATCTGCGGCGCGACCGGGGTCTCCGCCACGAGGGCGATCCCGCACAACAGAGCGGGGGCAAACAGGTTACATGATTTCATTGTTTCTCCTCCTGTGTCAATCCTTGAATGATTCCGAACGCAAGACGGTTGCGGAACGGCTGCTTTCCGTTCGCCCAGCACGCTTCACGCACCGGTTTGCCGGAGGCATTTTCCGCATCGTCCACTTTGATTTCGAACCCCAGCTCCTTACCTTTTGCCGGGAGCAGCGACTCCGGGATGCTCAGTTTGACCGTGTATCCCTCCTGCGTCGTCTCCACGGAACAGGGCAGGGCAATGGCGGTCGTCTTGACCGGATGGTTCATGAAGTGAGTCCGGTTCGCCTTCCAGCGGGGCAGGAGGAACAGCCGGAACACCTCCCCGGTGTACTTCTCCGGATGCTCCAGCGCGGAGTGAGCGGGATTCCGGTCGAAGAACAGCTCGACGCAGTCCTGATCCCAGAGGGCACGATCGTTTGCTTCCGCTCCGGAATCGGTGGCGTCCTTCACGTGGACGACCAGTTCGACGACTTTGCCCTTACGTTCGAGCCGGAACGAGGCCTCCAGTTTGCTGTCCCGGCTCCGGAAGCTCTGTTCCGTCCCCGCCGGAGCCGCAGGATTCTCCGTCACCTCGAGCGGAATCCGGCTGGATCGGCCGTCGGCGATCAGCCCGAGATACGCTTCTCCCGCGGCACTTTTGACCTTGCACGGCAGATCGAGGGTGAACGATTTGCCGGCATCGATGGTGAAGGCGCTGGTCCCGTCAGGGCAGATGAGACGCCCGCCGAGGCCGGCGCTGCATTTGACCTCGCGGTTCCCGGTGTTGAAGAGCGTCACCCGGAGGATCGATCGGCCTGACTGGTCCGTGATGAGCCGGGCGGCCCGCTGTACCTGAATGAGCTGATCCATCCGGATTTCCAGATTTTTCAGCAGGGTGCCGAAGCTCTTTTCGCCGTTTTTCGGCCGCAGGTAATATGGCGCGGCGGAGAGGTGCAGCGCCTTCGCTTCCGCAATCGGATTGCCGAAGAGATCCATCACGTCGAATGCGGAGAGGTCGACGGAGAGGTCTCTGCGCGACGCGTAGTTCCAGAGAGCGGCGATTTCGCGTCCGTCGCGGGTGAATACATAGCAGATGACGCCGTTCGGATAGCGGATTTTATCCACCGGTCTGGCTCCTTCGAAGAAGCGCGCCAGCGGATTGTAGGCCACGCCGATCGCGGAGAAGGTGCCGTCGGTGCCGTTCAGTGAGACGAAAGCGCGGAAGCGCTCGTGGATCGTCTTCTTCCACACCGAGTCGATGTGGACCGGGCAGCTCTGGGTGACTCCTTCGCCCAGATCGGTCAGGAACCGGGTCGCCGCGTGGTGCGGTTCAAAGAGCGACGAGTTGTAGTGATCGCGGTAGTCCGCCTGCCGGAGATAGAAGAGCTCGGTGTTCCACGTCACCGGCGCGTGAAAGGGGGCGATCTGGCGGTGGAACTCCCGGATCTGCTCATCCGCGGGGTAGGGGGAGCCGATCTGCGGCGTAGCGTAGGGGTGAAAACTGATCGCGTCGCACCAGGCGGCACCGCCCGCTTTCAATCCTTCGATGGTGAACCTGGCGATGTTTTCTCCCTTGTCGCTGGTGGAACAGAAGGCGATGATGCAGGCATCCGGAATTTCGCGTTTGATCTCCTCGTGGGCGATCTTCAGGTATTGCAGATAGCGGCCAATCTCCATGCAGAACTGGGGTTCGTTGAAGATTTCGAAGAGGCGGATCCGGCCCGCCGAGCGCCGGGCGTATTCGCGGATGAAGCGGCGGAACTCCTCCTTCGGCGGATAGAGCTGGTTGTGTCTGCCGAATTTCACCTTTTCGCACAGCGGAAGCAGCCAGTCGCGGAAGCGGTAGGTTTCGAATCCGTACCGCCGCTCGATGAAGTCGGAGTTGAGCGGGACCGCCAGCATTTCGATCTTATGTTTGCGGTACAGCGGCAGATCGAAGTCGAATTTCTCCGTGTTGTACACACCGCGTTCCGGTTCAAAAAGGTACCAGCTGCCGATCGAATAGCCGCTGTCGTGCGAGCGCAGCAGCCGGATGCCGAGGCGGGCCATCAGGCCGAGACGCTGGTCCGGATTCATATTGGTGGCCGGGTAACAGAGCTCCTGCGTGTTGCCGACGAACCGGCTGGCGGTTCCGCCGTTGAAGCCGACGCAGGCATCGCGGGTGAAATCCAGTTTGCGCGGCGTATACCTGCCCAGGACCGCGATGCTCCCGTGGTAGGAACGGCCGCCGGGGAGTTGCGGCGAGAGGGAGAAGGCGCCGATCCGTTCCGTCGGGAAGGAGAAGGGGAGTGCAGCACTTTCTCCGGGAGCAAGCTTCACCTCCGCCTCAAAGACCGGTTGATCCGTCTTGAAGTAGTCGTCGTGGAGCACCACGGGAATTTTTCCGGAGTACGGTCGGTCTGTCGTATTCCGGATGTGGAGCGTTGCCGAAGCGGTTTCGCCCCGGTCGTAGACGGGGGCGCCGGGTTCGACGCCGGCCTCGAGCCCGCTGTACTGGTCGCCCCGGTCTGCAACGGAGACGCGGATATCGTCCAGCCAGATGCTGCCTTTATCGCCCGGCTGTCGCTCGAATCGGAGCATGTATCCGCCCCCCTGATCCTTCCCGGTGCGGAAGGAAAACTCATATTTTTTCCACTCGGGAGTGAGCCGGCAGTATTTGCCCCGCAGATTGAGCGGTTTTCCCGGCGCGCGGAAATCGGTCTGAGCGTTGACGGCGCCGCTTCCCTTCGCCTGAAACGAGACATGAATTTCCGCGTCGGCCGGCAGCAGGAAATCCCGGCATTGCAACCGGTACTCCTCGCCGAACGGATTGTCGATCCGCAACGAGACCTTTCCTTCGGATTTCGTCCCGGGGTCGATGGCGGGCAGATGGGATTCCAGCTTCGGATTGACCTTCGGCCGGTAGAAGCGGTCAAAGGAGTAGCCGCACTTGCCCAGCTCGAACGAACCGTTGAAAAAGAGATTTTCCGCCTGCGCGTCCGCCACTGTCAGGGCGGAGAAACAGAGCAGGACTCTGGAGAGGTGCTTCATATTGAACTTCCTGACTTGGTTGCTGATTAAAAGTGGAGTGTTCCCCCGGGAACATTGTTGTTGTCGTGCAGAAAGAGTTCGTCACTGTTTTTGACGTACACTTCGCGGAAGTTCCGGCCTTCCACATGGGTGTCCACAAACATGATGTTGGCCCGCCCCTTGAGGCCGAGAGCTCGGCCGACGGTCCATTCTGTTGTCACCGTTTCATCCAGAATGCGATCATCGGTGCCGCCGTGGACAAACGCGAACTCCGTCACCTTCTGGTAGCGGGCCAGCCAGCGGCCGCCGTTTTCGGCGATGAAGGGGAGGCGGCTGCCGTTCTTGAACTGCGAGAAGCGCCGGAGCATATGCTTGTAAGGCTGAGGGTGATCGGGGTCGTAACTGCCATCCACCCAGGTGTTGATGCCGTAATCGGTGTGGACCGTTGTGCGGGTTTCCGCCGGGCAGTGGTGGACGGTGGTGGCGGTTCGTTTCCGCGAATAGGGGGCGCCGTAGGGGATCAACAGAGAGACCCATTGATATTCCGGATCGTAGGTTTGCACATAAAGTCGTGTCTGACTGGGGACCATCCAGTCGTTGTTGTCCACGGCGTAGGCGCTGACGGCGATCCCGAGGGTTTTCAGATTGTTTTTGCAGGCGATTTCGTGCGCTTTGCTTCGGGCCTTCTGCAGGGCGGGGAGCAGCATGGCGGCAAGAATCGCAATAATGGCGATCACGATGAGGAGTTCGATCAGCGTAAAAATGCGACGTTTTTTCATCGGAATGCATCCTTTCCAGGTTTCTGTAATATTATACCTGAAACGTCGGCAATCCGCAAGACGAAAAAGAGAGATTATATGTCCTGAATTTGAAGAATCATGTCATATTCATGCATTCGCGTTGCCGGCTGTTTTTTCGGAACGCCAGCGGGGAGAGGCCGTAGCGTTTACGGAACTCTTTCGAGAAGGAGAACTGCGTCTTGTAGCCACACCGTGAAGAAATTTCCTGAACGGTCAATGCGGTGGAAGCCAGAAGTGTGGCAGCCAGCAGCATCCGCTGTTCGATGAGGTAGTGTTTCGGGGGAATGCCCAGCTCTTTCAGAAAGAGGCGGTTGAGAAAATCCGGCGTTACGTGGAGTTCTGCGGCGAGGGCCTTGACGTGAAAGGGTTCCGACTGGTGGTATTCGAGGAAGTGGAGCGCGTCCGCCAGCTGAGGATCGGGAACTTTGCCGGCTTCCCGGCTGAGCTCCATGACCAGCTCCATGGTCAGGGCGGAGATATGGGAGATGGAGCGTTCGGACTTCTCCTTGAGGAGCCGGTGAAGCTCCTTGAGAATGGAGAGAATGGGATCGAGATTGCCGAGCCTCAGGACACTTTTCGAAAGGATGCCGGTGGTGGCGAGCAGCGGCAGGTGGAGTTGACCGCAGATGCCGAAGACAATTTTTCGGCAATCCTCCTGAACTTCCAGTTTCTTGGTTTTTCCGGCGGGGATCAGGCAGAGTTCGCCGGCTTTCACCTCCAGCCGGGTGTCGTCGAGCTGAAATGTCATGCTGCCTTCGAGCACCAGTTCGAAGGAGGACATGGTCTGGTGGAGCTGAAGAAATTTGTATCCACGCGAAAGGATGGCAGGGTAAATGATATATTCGGTCCACAGGGGGATGGCGTGGTTTCGGCCGTAGTCCCACGATTCGGAGTTCATGTGAAACGGAATTCCCTGCCGGATGATTTCCGACCGGGGCTGAAAATCAACACGGTGGATTCGACGTTTGGAATCGCTCATGACTGCTCCCGCTGCTTTCCTGGATACATTGTTCCCTGCGGTTCCCGAGCCGGAGCAGAGGAACCGCAGAGAATATAACACGGAAACGCTCCGGTTTCCAGCAGAGTTGATTCCGGCGGCGGTGGTTCTCGGGGAGCTCCCGAGTTTTCAAGCGCGGTTCTCCGCATCAGCGTCGGCTGTCTCGAACCGTTTCAACGGCGGAACAAAGTGATCCGGCCCGCCGTACTGTAGCCATTTCCGATAGATAATGACCAGAAAGACGAATCCTGCCGAGGTGAAGAACGAATCCCATACGAACATGTAGCGATAGTCGCCGACGATGTCGATGAACGTTCCGGCGGCATAGGAAAACAGCGCGATCAGTCCGGTGGAGAAAATTGCGCAGGCGGCGCTGAACTGCCCGTATCGCTCTTTGGGGAAAAACATTACCCAGGAGGGAATTGCCGATACCAGCTGAAAATCATAGACGATCGCCACTATGACTGCACAGATGGTAAAGGTTTTTGTATCCTTCACAAAAAAGAAGGCCCAGATGTTGGTAATGATGATCAGCAGAGCACCGAACATGTAAATCCGGAAGGGTTTCAGCCGGTCGATCACCATCCCCAGCGGCAGGCCCAGCAAGACATTGACCAGCATTCCATAACTGATGACTTTGCCGAACTGGTCCGCGCTCATTCCCAGCTGCTGCGTGGCGTAAAGCGAGTTGAACATGCCGCGGCAGATGGTGGAGACGTCGTTGATGGCAAATCCGAGGAAGATGAGAACATAAAATGGAATTCCAAACGATTCCCGGAAAAAGGTCTTGATTCCAGCGAAGAGGGAATGGCCGGTCTTCGGCGGCGGCGGCGGGTATTTGCCCTCGCGAACCGTAAGAAAAACCAGCGTGAAAGCCGCCAGAAACATCACCCCTTCCGCGATGAAGACCAGAGGCATGTGCTGTTCGGCCAGCGGCATCAGGATCGTGGCGAAAAAGAATCCGCCCGCGGAGTTGAAGATCATGAAGATCGCCATGAACCGCCCGATGACCTTGCCGGGAATCACGTCGGTGCAGAAGTAGTAGAAAACACTCACCCCCATATTGGTGAATGCCTGGAAACTCACCATGAGAAATCCGATTACGACGATGGTGAAGATTTCAGGCGGAATGGCGCGCGCCAGTTTCTGCGCCAGTTCCGGACCGAATTGGATGAAACAGCCCAGCGTGATCAGCGTGACGCTCAGCCCCGGCACTCCGATCAGCATGAAGGGCATGCGTCTGCCGAAACGGGTGCGCAACCGGTCACTGCGAAAACTGATCCAGGGGTTGGCGATCACGTTGATGCAGCATGGCACGGTTCCCAGAAGAACTCCGATTGCCATGTTGCTCAGGTTCATTTGTTTCAGAAAGATCGGCAGCAATGCCGGCGTCAGCTGACGCATCGCGCCCAGCGCAAAGACGCCGGTGTAGAGGATGAAGAAAACCAGCAGAAGGCCGAGTTTGGTGTAACGGAGCGTACCGATCCGGTAGGGCTCCGGCTCGCTGACAAATTCGCTGCTGGGGACACAATATTTCGGGATCATCATTCTTTCCAGGGAGGTTCGGCCCCGTCCGGAAGGAGAGGGCCGTTTCAATATAACATTTCAGACAGAGCGGGGCGGCAACGCGGTTGTTTGGCTGCCGCTCCGCAGATTTTGTCCGGCTATTCCAGCAGAACAAGAGGATACTTTTCCGGATTTTTCACCTGACCGATTCCGGGAACGATGTGAATCCAGTTTTCCCGCCCCTCGCCATCGTTGTCATTGACGAGGAGGTTGAAACGGAACCCGGTCTTCAACACATCCGGGGTCAGCCCCAGGACGGCAAACGGAATCGTCAGCCGGTAGCTGGTTTTGCCGGATTCGCGTCTGGTCTCCAGGTGTGCGGCGGCAACCGCTTTTTCCGGGGAGAGGCCGTCCGGCGCGCTCCAGCAGAATACTTCGCTTTTGCCATTGTCACAGCGGGTCAGGCCCAGCTCCCACATGCCGCCGCGTCCGGGGAGCGCGATGGCAAACTGGATGTTGTCCCCCTGCCAGACATTGGCGCCGGAATATGGCTGGAAGTGGCGATCATCCGTCACATCGACGGCGAGCGTGAAGTTCTCCTGCCGGCGCCCCAGTTGAACTGCGGCGCTCAGATCGTGCGGTCCTTTCCAGTTCAGATGCTCTTTGGTTGGATCCGCACCGATCAGACTGAAGACCTGTTCCCGCTGATTCAGGACGAAATCGGGAGCATTGGTTTCTCGTTTTGCCGGAATCAGGACGGAGGCGTTGACCGGCAGTTCGAGTTGACAGCTCCAGCCGGCCTGTTGCAGATTCCCGGTCAGTTGCATGGTGCCGCGGGTCCCGAAAGGCAGTTTGAATTGCCGGGTCGCATTGCCGTGAAAGGCAATCTGCCGTTTTTCGCCGGGAGAAAGAATGATCTTCTGCCGGGCGTTTTGGAACTCGATTCCCGTCGGCGCCTGCAATTGGAAGGAGAATTCGCCTTTTTCTGCCAGAGGATTGAAGAGGGAGAGCCGGAGTGTGAACTCTTTCCCCGGCACTACGGCTCCGGCAAGTTCTGCTTTCATGAGGTCTTCGGCGAGGGTAAGGTTTTCTTTCGCCGGAACCTCCAGAGCGGTCGGGAATTCTCCTGCTTCCAGCAACAGGAATCCGTTTTGCGGATGCAGGGTGGCGGTGTTCCCCATGAGGTCCGTCCGTTCGCCTGCCGATGCTCCGGTATGGAGCAGCAGTGCCGCCGGTGTGGCGTTGCTTTCCCGCCAGCAGGCCAGCAGTCGTTTCTCTTCGTTGCAGAATTCCAGCAGCCAGATTCCGGCCGGTGCCGGCAGTTGCCGGATGAATTTCTGCGTCCGGAAGAGGGCGGTAAGCGTATTGTATGCCACGTAAACCGGTTTTGGCTGAAAGTCCCGGGTCAGCAGCCCGTAGTTGTGCTCGCCGTTGGTGGGGTCGAACCCGTCGTTCCGCAGGTCATACCAGTTGAACGCGATCGCCCCGCGGCTCCAGGCGAACAGCAGTTTCTGCCACAGACTCGCCGCCTGCGGCCGGATTCTGCCGTCCACTGCGGTCAATGCGGTTTCCGTTGCGTACCAGGGACCGGTAATGCCGAGCTTGCGCCGCAACGGCAGGAAGCGGCCGTCGATCATCCGGACATAATCTTCAAACGTGCCGTGTTCATGATGGGCGTGGACTTCGAAGAACCCCCGAGTGCCGGCCAGCGCTTTTTCGATGTAGTTCGGCCCATGGGAGCTGGCGACCTGCCGCATGGTGGCAAAACCGCCGGTCAGCCGCTGTGCCGCAGGATCCGCCTTGCGGATCTCTTCCGCTCCAGCCCGGAACAGCTCCGCATAATCTTCTGCACCGAAATTGTAGAACGCGGCCAGATCCGGTTCGTTAAACTGTTCGTAAAACCGGATTTTCCCTTTGTAATGCTCCGCCACGTTACGGATATACTCCCGGTACAGATCGGTTCTCGGCCGGATTTCTCCGCGGATATCCAGACGGGGGCGGACAAATCCCGGTTTCACCGCCCAGCTCGGCGGAGCTCCGAGCAGAGCTTCCAGTTCGATTCCGTAAGCGCGGCAAAGGTTCAGTGCCTCATCGGTTTTTTGAAAGTTCCATGGGGAATCCGGCTGCGGTCGCAATTCACGCCATTGAATGTCGTAACGCAGTGCTTTGATTCCGGCCCAGGCTGCCAGAATGACTTCCCGCTTTTTTTCCGCTTCGGTGCAGCGCCGCCAATGGGAGTGAACGCCGAACAGAAATCCGGGAGCAATTCCCCGGGTCGGGCCGGAAGGGGTCAGCGCCGCCAGATAAAGTTCTCCGGAGCGTTTCCTGCCCTGCCGGTCCGACAGCTGATAGCGAACCCGCCACCAGCCCCGGGAGGGCAGGGGACCGAAGACGAGGCGGCCCTTGTGAGCCGGAGTAAGTTCAAAGGAGCCGGAACGCTGAAATTTTTTTCCGTAAAAATCTTCGAACTCACAGAGCGCGCGACAGTTGACGGCACGATTCCCGATCATTTCGAATGAGAGGGCGGCGGTCGCCTCCTGGTCCGGCAGAATGATCGCTGCGGGGTTGTCGGTTTCCAGCTGAACCCGAACGGCATCCAGTTCGGAGCGGATTAGTTCGAAATCGCCTGCGATGGCGGTACCCGCCTTGACCGGCTGGCGGAAGACGACGGCGAAACCGGCAAGAGAAATTTCTCCATCGATTCGTCCATTGCGATCTCCCCCCCAGTGAGCGTCACTCCCCTCCGGGGTGATGGTATATTCCACCCGATCGGAACCGGCAGCGGATATCGGGCGAAATTGGAAGATTTCTCCCTTCGAATCCGCAATGCGAAGACGCAGTTCCTCGACCGAATCTCGTTGTGAAAGCTGCAGCTTCAGGGAGAGTTGTGCCGGAAGTGCGCCAAGCAACCGCGGCTTGCTCAACACGATCTCGCCGAATGGTGCGTTGCCGTTGTTCCAGTGAAAACCGATTGCCGGGCTGCCGTCGGGCAGGGTGAGTTTTTCCACTTGATGGCCCCGCTCCTTCGCTTTGACGGCAAAAACATTTTTTTTATCAAGATGCAGTGGCGTGCCGAGCAACGCAACCGTGGAGCCCAGCAGCAGAAATGTCGACAGAAACTTCATTGCGGCAACCTCAGTGTGTGGAAACGCAAATGCCGTTCCAGACAACCTCTTCCAGGACAAGGACGCTGTTGTACAGCTCCTCTTTGGAGAGGGATTTTACATGACCGTCTCCGAAGGCGGCGTTGGCCCGTTTGTTGTGACAGATTGCCGCTCCTGCATTGTCGCTGGTGACATCCGGACGAATTCCCCAGTAGTTTCTGCCGGCTCCGCTCGATCTGAGGGCGGTGCATTCGCTGTCCAGAATCAGAGGAATCCGCGACGGGGCTTTCATTTTCTTGAAGTTGTAACCGGAGTTGTTCCAGTCGATATCGTGACAGTAATCGCCAGTTTCCGGCAGATTTTCCTCATAGCGGGAGATATCGGTACTGCCCCGGTAGCGCCGGTCGTAGGTGCCGTAAGTAAACCAGGGATTGTAGTCTTCATCCTTGGATTTGTTTGCCGGGCAGACCATCAGTTTTTTGGGCACATATGCGGTTCCCCCGGTATTGCCGACCAGAAATTCGCTCCAGGTCTTGCCGCCGGCGGCAAGCGAATAGCGCATCATAATGCCTTTGAAATCGTCCGAATATTGAAGTGCCGCGAGCATGACCTGTTTGAGATTGCTGCTGCAGGATGACATCTTCGCGGTTTCGCGCGCTTTGTTCAACGCAGGCAGCAGCATCGCTGCGAGAATGGCGATGATCGCGATGACGATCAGGAGTTCGATAAGGGTGAAAATACTGCTTTTTTGATTGGTTTGTTTCTTCATAAGCTCTTCCTTTCAAATAAATTATTCTTGCTTGGTTCTATAAGGCCATCAGGGCGATTCCGCCGCAGATCAGCGGAAATGCCCAGAATACACACGTGGAACACGGTTCGTGCCGGATGAACCGGTTGTACAGCAGGAAAAATGCGATGCAGCTCCCCTGCGCAATCGGATAGCCGATCGAGCCGCCCCCCTGTTCCGCCACGATGTTCAGACCACGGTAAAAGAAGAAAAACAAGGCGAGAATCTGCACCACGCTCAACAGAAGAATCGCTTTCCAGCACCCTTTCGGCCGTATCCTGCGCCGCGCAAACGGCGCCGTCAGCGCAAACAGCGAGACGGTGCCGAACTGGACCAGACAGGCGCGCAGTTCGCTGCTCATCCCGATCTCTCCCCAGTAGGACGGCAAATTGGCAAAACATTGCGCCAACCCCGAGGCGGCAAACGCTCCGAAGGCCGGCCACAGCCATTTCCGCGACCGCTTCCCGCGGAGCGGAACGGCGCGGCTGAACAGGAAGATCCCGCCCAGAAGCAGCGCCAGACCGCCCAGCCGGTTCCAGGTCGGCGCCACCTGAAAGAACAGCATCCCCATCACGAACGGGCAGAGCAGCGCGCTCTGCGTGATGCCCCATACCGCGCCATTGTCCCCGAGGACCATGGCGCAGCGCATCAGATTCAACATCAGATAGTTGCTCATACCGGCAAGCAGGACGGCTCCGCAGATCAGCACTTTTTGATGCAACGTTCCGGCCAGCGGCGGCTGAAACAGGATCGCACCGGCCGCCGCGGCGGCAACCAGCAGCGAGGCCCCGAACTGGATGAAATTCATATCCAGCCGTTCCGCCGCCGCCTGGCTGACGGTAATGCCGATCCCGACCCAGCAGAGGCCGGTTAAAAGAAGTAGAATGACCCCGTAAATCATTCAAAATCAATGATCCCCGTTTTTTCTGCCGGAAATGAGTCAATCACCAGATACCGGCTGCTGCCCACCTGTTCGAGGCGGCCGGGAACCGGTACATCGTCGATGCGGCACGAGGGGGTACCGGCATTGTTCGGCAGGAGCATTCGCAGACGGCACCGTTCATGCTCTGAGAGCAGGGAGAAGGTGATTTCGCCTTTTGCCGTATCCCATGTGTAATGGTATTCCACTGCGGCGCCAGACGCCGCATATTCGAGGCGGACGTGTGCCTTTTTCTCCCCGGCGGCGACGAAGCGCGGCGAAAGTGTCACATCGCGGAACAGTTTGCCGTTGTCCACCACCCCCGCCAGTCCGGCGCATTCGGCATGCATGAGCTCGGCGCCGCACCAGCAGCGCGGTCCGCCGCCGATGTCGTTGCCGGAGTAGTCGTAGAGAAACGCCACTTTTCCGTCGCGGCTGATTTTGCGCCCCATCCGTTTCAAAATGTCCACCCCGTACTCCTCTTCGCCGGTCTCGAACGCGCCGAGCGCCAGCTCGCCGGCGACAAACGGGGCGATGGCGCCGTTGACGTAAGCTCCGGCCTTCATTCCGTGAAAGAGCGGGTAGGGCGGTTCCAGATTGCGGAAGTCGTCAAATTCTCCCTGATATTTCTCCCGCATCGCCCGGTAGGAGGCGATGACGCGCCGTTTCTGGTCAAAATCGAGGATCTCCCGGTTCAGCGCATAGGCGTTGGAGAGGCTCATCTGCCGCTCCTCGTCCACACCGTAATTCACCGAATCCAGCGGCAGGAAGTGGCGGAAAAAGTCGCCGTTCCACAGATATTTCATGATCCGTTCGCGCAGCGCGGCGGCCTCCTCCTCGTGCCGGACGGCGGAGGCTTCATCGCCGAGATAGCGATAGAGTTTCGCCATCAGCAGTTTGGAGTGATACAAGCCGGTGTTGTCGCCGTGGAAGATTCCCATGGGGTCGTCAGGATGAATTTCCCGATCGGTCTGGGAGCGGGCGCTGTCCAGAAAATCCCAGGTGTCGAGCGTGCGCGGCCGTTTGGCCAGGCCGTGGGCGGCATCCCAGCGCAGGGGATCGGTGACGACGTAGCGCAACCCTTTTTCGACCCGTGGCAGATTGCGTTTCAGCCAGTCGTCATTCCCGGTCGCCTGCCAGATCATGTAGACCCCTTCGACCATCAGGTATTCGATGTCGGCCTCGAGTTCGAGGCGGCAGAGACCGAAGTCGAGCCCCTCTTCATAATAGCAGCATTCCGGGGAGGAAATCTGGTGACGCACGCCGTTTTCCACCCACGGCCGGCCGGAATGCATATCGGCAACGGGGGCGATGATCTCATAGAAAAAGCCTTTCGGATGCTGTTTCTCGAGCAGCAGGTCCGGGAAGCTGACCAGATCCGGCTCTGTATACCGGAACCCTTTCATGGTGAGGATGTAGTCCCGGATCCAGTTCAGGTTCACCCGGATCCGTCTGTCGCCGTACAGAAAGACCCGGTTGTTGAATTGCATGGCGCCGTTGCACATGCCGAAGAGCAGTGACAGCGGCTCTTCGTGATACCCGGTCGTCGCATTGGGAATATTGCCTGTTGCAATGAAACTTCCCGGCAGTGTAGTCATAATCGTCTCCTTGTTGATTGTTTCGTTTTATTAATTATAGTATAGGCGAAATTGCAGGGAAAAACAATTGCAATGATGTTACATTACTTATTGTTTTGTTACCTTTTAAGGAAACGAGAATGTAACTCCTTCTGGAGGATGGGCAAAGAGGCCGAACCGGTTTCCCGCACCGGCGTGAGATGGCAGGAGGTTCCTGTCGAATTATAACTTTGTGAAATTGGTGCTGCGGCTGGCGGCGTGATTTCGCGGGGAAGAATATATCACGAGATCACGCCGGCTTCCAGCGCTCTCCGGATTCCGGCGGAAAAATCCTGCCCGCCGGCCGGTTTTTTTCCCGGATCCTGCGGGAAAGGAGATGTTAAATTTGTATCATGGAAAAACGGTTTTTATCATTGACGGCCGGAAGCGTTTCGGATATAGTAACCGAAATGCAAGGAGGTTTGCAATGGCCATTCAGAAGTTCTCCATCAGTCGTGATCCGGTTCTCTACGAGGCGTGGCCGGATGTCGCATTGACTCCCAACGGCAAGATGATTGCGGTCTTCAACGAATGCACCCATCATATTGATCGCAGCTATACGCGGATCATGCTGACCGAGTCCACGGACCGCGGGCGGACATGGTCTCCCAAACGGCCACTGACCCCGGCGGCCCGGAAGCCGGAACTCTACTACAATTGCCCCCGCATTACATTGCTGCGCGACGGGCGGCTGGTGATTATTTTCGACCAGATGGCGTGGGGGGCCGGCGGCGAAGAGACGCAGACGGCCGGAAATTATCTCTGCTTTTCCAGCGATGACGGCGCCACCTGGAGTGAACCGGTCAAGACGCCGCTCGTCGGCATCGTGCCGGATAAACTTCTCGAACTGGACAACGGCCGCTGGATCATCTCCGCGCACCATGCTCAGGATGGCGCTCTGGCGCAGTTCCTCCGCTGGTCGGATGATCGGGGAAAGAGCTGGAGCGACCCGGTCGTCGTTGCGAAGGATCCCGCGTTTCAGCTCTGTGAAGTCTCCCTGCTGCCGCTGGGCAACGGCGTGATCGCCGCCTTCCTGCGTGAAAACAGCGGGCGCGGGCTGGACTGCAAGAAGACGCTCTCCTTCGACAACGGTGAAAGCTGGGGGCCGCTGATCGACTTCCCGCTGCCCGGCTGCCATCGTCCCGTCGCCGGAATGCTTCAGGATGGCTCGATCCTGATCACCTACCGCTTCCATCAGGGAGGTATGGGGGGATTTGGAAACAATACCCAGAACTTCTTCGCCGCGCTGACCGATCGCAATTCGGTGCTGGCGACTTCGCGGAGGGAGTCCCGTGCCCGAATTCTGCCGATCGATTTCGACCGTTCCCCTCACGCTGACCTCGGATATTCCGGCTGGGTTCAATTTCCGGATGGGGAGATCTACATCGTCTATTACATCGTCGATGACGCGGTGAACCGGGGGCAGATCCGCGGCTGTTCGCTTCAACCTTCGGATTTTTTCCTCCCCTGAGCCGATGAAGCAGAGAAACCGCGACAATTGCAAGAGGAATAACATCATGAAAATCGAACATCTTTCCGGACTCATCGCCGCGCCCTTCACGGCGTTTCATCCCAATGGTGAACTCAACTGCGACATGATCGCCCGCCAGGCGGATTCCCTCGTCGCCGACGGCGTCAAGGGGGCCTACATCTGCGGCACCACGGGGGAGGGGATCTCCTGTTCCGTCGCCGAACGCATCGCGATCATGGAGGCGTGGACCGCCGCGTCGCGCGGCCGATTGAAGCTCATCGCGCACACCGGCGCGCTTGCGCTCGGCGACATCGAGGTGCTCGGCCGCGAGGCGCAGCGGCTCGGATTCTACGCGACTTCGGTGGTGCCGCCCTGCTACTTCAAGCCGGGCAGTGTCAAGGCGCTGGTGGAGTTCTGCGCGGCGGCGGCCGCAGCGGCTCCTGAGCTGCCGTTCTACTACTACCACACGATGAATTCCGGCGTGAATCTCCCGATGGTGGAATTTCTCGAGAAGGCGGACGGACGGATTCCGAACCTCGCCGGAATCAAATTCAACCACCACAATCTTTACGAGTATCAGAACTGCCGCTGGGCCTGCGGCGGCAAGTACGACGTCATCTACGGCGTCGATGAGTTCTTCGCGGGTGCGCTGGCGGTCGGTGCGGAGTGTTTTATCGGCAGTACCTACAACTATTCCGCGGAGTTGTACACCGCCGTATGGCGCGCCTTCGAAGCCGGCGACCGGGCCGCCGTCATCGCGGGAATGCACAAGATCTGTCAGGGGGTCGATCTGCTCAACCGGCATGGCGGCCTCGCCGCCGGCAAGGCGATGATGCTGGTCAAGGGGATCGAGTGCGGAAATCCGCGGCTGCCGTTCCTGCCGCTGCCGGAAGCAAAGCGGCAGGAGATCGCCGTGTCGCTGCGGAAGATTCTCGAAAGCTGAAACTGATCGGCGTTTCCGATCAAAAGAAAAAAATGCCCGTTCTCCGACTATGGAGAACGGGCGTTCGCTTTTTTCATCAGTTGTAGGTGCTGCGCAGATCATTGACGGCAAGAGTCTTCTGCAGCTCCTTCAACGAGGTTTTCCGCTTCGGGGTGAACTCCAGTTCCACCGGTGTTTCCGGGAGCAGCGTCACGCTGTTGTCGCTGAAGATACCGGGAATTCCGGGCGTATCCAGTGTGACGAAGAACGCGGGTTTGTCGGTGGTAAGGCGGCAGAAATAGCGCCCGCCCTTCTCGTCGACCTTGACCTGGAGGGCCGCTTTGCGCAGATCGCACCGTTTGAAGGGGGCGAAGAAGAAGGTGTTTTCATGCCGGAAGCGCCTTCCGTCGGCCGTTTCCGCGACGGTGACCAGTTCGACGAAGCTGGCGTCGGGATCGAGGCCGATCAGTTCGGACGCCTTGAAACTTTTGAGCCGGCGGTTCTCGTTGGGGCGGAGCGGGGCGGAGAGTTCGAAGCGGCGGAGCTCCTTCCCGTCGAAGTCGTATGCCACGGCGGTCACGGTCGCCGTGGCCTTGACCGGCAGATCGCTCACCAGATGGAGCCGGAGCACTTTCGTCTCATCCTGGTAGAGGACGCCGAGAACCGGGGCGAAGAATCGTTTCGCATGGTACTGGAGCTGCTTCCATTTGCCGCCGTATTCGATGCTCGCCCAGGAGGCGACCGGCCAGTCGTCGTTGAGCTGCCAGAAGATGGTTCCCATACAGCGCGGCTTGAGGCTCCGCCAGAATTCGACGCCGGTCTTGATCGCCAGCGCCTGCTGAACTTGCGACAGATAGAGGAAGTTTTCGAAACTCTCCGGCATGCGGAAGTATTTGCCGAACATGCCGATGATCGGCGCGTTGCCGCGGACGCATTTCTGATGGTGATCCATCACCGGAGAAAAGACGTTGAACTGCTCCGGCGGGCAGAAGCGTTTGACCGTTTCGAGCGACGGGAAGGACTGGTAGCCGAACTCCGAGCAGAAGCGCGGCTTGACCGAATAGTAGGCGCTGAATTCCCGGCCGCCATGCCACACCTCCCAGTAGTGCATGTCGCCGCAGGAGTCGTCGTGCCAGCCGTCGTTGAAGCTGTTGGGGCCGCCGCAGGGGGAGCTCGGCCAGAACATCCGTTCCGGATCGAGTGTCGCGACCATCCGGGCGAGTTCCCGGTTGAGCCGGTCGTAGTGGATGGTGTTGACGAGGCGTTTGTCCTTTCCATACCAGCCGGTGGCGCCGATCACCTCGTTGTCGCCGCACCAGAGGGCGAGGCAGGGATGATGGCGGAGGCGGCGGATTTGAAAGTTCAGCTCCTGCCGGACAGTTTCGATGAATTCCTCGTCGGAGGGGTAGAGGCTGCAGGCGAACATCATATCCTGCCAGATCAGCAGCCCTTTGCGGTCGCAGAGGCGGTAGAACTCTTCGGATTCATACTGGCCGCCTCCCCAGACGCGGAGCATGTTCATATTGGCGAGCCGGGCGGATTCGAGCAGATCATCGAGCACTGCCGTCGTCACCCGGGCGGGCATCGCGTCGGCGGGAATCCAGTCGGCACCCTTGCAGAAAACGTCGAATCCGTTGACGCGGAAATACATGGAAACTCCGTATTCATCGGGCTGGTTGACGACCTCAATCGTCCGCAACCCGATCTCCTGTTCGACACTTTCGTCGTCGGTCGAGACGGTGAGCGGGTAGAGCACGGCTTCTCCGAGACCGTTGGGCCACCAGAGCTTCGGATTTTCGACGATGAAGAGCGCCTTGACCCGGTTTTCTCCTTTTTTCAGCGTTGCGGTGACGGTTTTCGTTTCGCCGTTGAAGGTGAAGGTGACCGTTTTCCGCCCGGAGCGCAGAGCGGAGAGTTCCGCGACGGCGGTGACGGCGACACGGTTTTTCTCATGCTTCTGGACGGCGTGGACGAAATCGATCCGGGCGAGGTTGACGCCGGTGAGGGTGAGCGGCGCATAGACGCCGGTAACCATCAGCGTGATGCCCCAGTCCCAGCCGCCGTGGCAGTGGACTTTGCGGATCAGATTGAGGTGGGGCACCTTGGAGCAGCTGTTCATCGGGATTTCCCGCTTCTGGCGGAGCGCCTCTTTTTTTGCCTCGAGTTCCGCAGATTTGAAGTGAATCCGGATGACGTTGCGTCCGGCCTTGAGCGCGGCCTTGACCTCCGGGCGGTAGCGGCGGAACATGTTGTTGCCGGTGAGCACCCGGTGGCCGTTGATGAAGATGGTCCCGAAGGTGTCGAGCTGTTCGACATTGAGGTAGACGCTGTCGTATTCGAGCAGGGAGGACGGAACCTCGAACTCACGTTCGAACTCCCACTCATACTTGCGGAATTCCTGAACGATGGTTTCGTTGCTGCCGAAATAGGGATCGGGAATCGCTCCCGCTTCCAGCAGGGCGGAGTAGTTGTCGCCGGGCAGTGTCGCCGGAATGGTACGGCCGTTTTCCCATTCGGGGCTTTTCAGCGACCATTCGCCGCTTAAATCGATGAAATTCTTCATTTTTGCTCAATCCTTGCAACATTCATGTTGTCCTGTTTTTCATAGAATATATTGGCCGGCTGGTCAAAATCAAGACGAAACCGGAGCGATTGTTTGCAACAAAAATAGAATTTGTGCAAAAAATGTAAAAATCAATTGCAAACGGGCTGTTTCACGCTATATTGAGGAGGAAAGGAGACGATGGAATGGCACATCCCACACAGAAGGAGATTGCGGCGCGGACCGGTTTTTCGATTGCGACGGTGTCGCGGGCGCTGGCGGGTTCGCCGCTCATTTCCGCCCGGACCCGCCGCGAGGTGATGGCCTGCGCCCGGGAAACCGGTTATCGGGATGAAGTGTGCCGCGAAGTGGCGGTCATCATGCCGGACGTTCCTTACGGCGCCTATTTCGGGACGTTGCTGCATCAGCTTCAGGAGGAGCTGAGGCGGAACCGCTTCGTGCCGGTGATCTTCTCCACGCTGGAACTGCATGTGCTGGAGAAGATGCAGTTCTGTGGTGCGATTTCACTTCTGGCGCACAACGGCCTGGAAGCCTACTGGGGAGCGCGGCATACGATTCCGCTGGTGTGCATCAACACCCGCCCGCGTCATCTGGACGGCATTTTCACGGTCGGTTCGAACGATGTGCAGGGGATGAGGAGTGCCGTCGGCCATCTGATTCAGCTCGGCCATCGCCGGATCGGGCGGCTGGGCGGGGGGTATTCGTTCGGCGACCGCACCAACTGGAACAGCTATGCCCGCGATCTGGCCTTTCGCGATCTGATGGCCGAACATGGACTCCCGGCGGAGCTGCGGGTGGCAGTCGAGGCGCAGAGTGTCCCCGAGGCGGTCCGGCAGCTGCTCGATATGAGAGTGACTGCGATGATTCTGCTCAACGAGGGGATGGAGCTGGAGGCGATGCACGCGCTCCGGCTGCTGAATGTCCGGGTGCCGGAAATGCTTTCGGTGGTCGGCTGGTCGAGTGATGCGGTGGCCCCCTTTCTCGAACCGTCGCTCACCAATCTCGAGCAGAACTACACGGAGCTGGTCCGCTGCGGCTGTGAAATCTTTCAAAAACTGCTCAACGGGGAGCCGGTGGCGGGCGATGTTCTGGTTGATTACCGGTTCCGGGTCCGTTCCAGCACCGCTCCGCCGCCGGGGGCTTGACGCTCAACGTTTCTCCGGATAGAGAATCTCGAAGAACGGAGTGCCGTATTGGAGTTTCGCGGTGTCGAGTTCCAGCTTCAGCCCTTCCGCCGTCTGCCGGACCGGGAGTTTTTCCGCCCGGCTGCCGTCGAGGTGGAGTGCGTAGACGGCGGGAGGCGCGGCGTGTTTGTTGGCCAGCGAAATGGTCAGTTTCCCGGTGCGCATCAGGAGCGGGGCGCCGCCGAGGGTCAGCAGTCGTTTTCCGTCCTTCGTGGTGGCCATGCCGCAGTTGACCGCGTCGGTGGCGAAGACCAGAAGAAGCCGGTTCGCTTCAGGGAGTGTTTTCTCCGCCTCGAGCGAAATGAGCGTGACTGCGGCGGGAACCGAACACTTTTCAACCCGGAATGCTCCGGCGGTGACCGGCCGGTCTTCCTTGAGGACCGCTCCGGCGAGCCGTGGCGTGGCCACACGGAGTGTACCGCGGTCCGGTTCGAAAAGGAGTTCGCCGGTGTCGCTTTCGAGAATGGTTCCCTTTTCATCGGTCCGGTTCGTTTTCGGCAGGCCCCCCTGTTTCCGCAGACGACGGATCATGTCGGCGTAGATGGCGGGGCGGTCGCGCCGGGCGTCGGAGGTGACCGCCTCCACGCTGGTGCCGTAGGCGCGGGAGAAGATCTCGGGCACAAGAGTGAGGCTCGGCTGAACATTCCCCACCGGGTCCAGCGGTTTTACTCCGGTGGCGCGGACGCCGATCCGGGTGAGGAAGCCGAGCATGGTGTATTCGGTAGCCAGCGCGTCGAGCCGATGGGCTGAGCGGAGGATTTCCGGTGTGACGATGAACTCCACCGAGTGCGGGCTTGCCGCCACATCGCCGCGCAGGAAGGCGAAGGCGCTCACCGCGTCGCTCGCCCGGAAAATCGGGTCGCTGAAGTCGGCGTAGTTGTGCGGTGCCACCGGCCGGAAGTTGTTCCCCGGCAACAGCTCTCCATGCGGCAGCAGCAGGCTGATTCCGTTCAGAGCCGCATAGCCGGAGAAGAAAAGTCCCATTTCATGCCGGTAGGGATTGGGGGCGCAGTCGGCGAATTCCGTGACCACCACCGGCCGGTTGAGGCTCTGCTTGGCGAGGATGCGGGCGAGGTAGTGGCCGCCGGAGCGCAGTGAACTGGTGTTGTTGCGGAAAACCTCTCTGGCGCCGAATGCGGTCTGGACCGGATAACCGGGAACGCTTTTCGCCGGAAGCGGCAGCCCGGCGTGTCCGTGGTAGGTGTGGAGGGTGGAGACTTCGAGCAGCTCCCGCCCGGGGGCGTCGATCATGCGCATGTAGAGGTCCCAGTTGGTGAGCAGGGCCTTGCAGCCGGTGGAGCGGACGACGCCGTGGTAGAAGCGGGTCAGCTCCTGAATCTTCTTCTGCATGAACTCGCCTGCTTTGCGTCCGGCGGGGGTGTCGCTCTTGAGGAGTTTTTCCGAAAGTTTCGGCGCGCCGGGGCCGTAGAACTTCTCCCACTCCGGCGTGAAGGCCGAGAGGTAACTCGGGGAGACGCGGAAATCCTGTTCATTCATGAAGAGCAGAAAGGCCAGCACGGGATCGTCGGCGTAGCGTCTGCCGTTGATGGTGTTGACCCGGTTCAGCAGATACTTCACCCCTTCGGCCCAGTTGCGGCGGAAGGTTTCGTTGACGTAGAGCTGGGCGTGGAACTCTCTGCCGAGCAGATCCTTCCCGACCCAGTGGCCGGGCTGGTTCGCGTCGGTCCAGCCGCAGAAACTGGTCATCAGGTCGCAGAAGATGTAGATCCCGTTTTCGGCGAGGCGATTCAGCGCATAATCGAAGGCGCGGAGTTTCTTCTCGTCGAAGTATTCGCGGAACTCCTCCTGCGACTGCGGAATCATTTTCGCCTGATCGATGGTGACGCCGTTCTTCTTGTATTTGTCGTTGACGAAATCCGGGCCGTGGAAACGGACCAGATTGATGCCGAGCCGCTTCATCTGCTCAATTTCACGGTCGATTCTCCTGAGATCGGTCGTGATCCACATTCCCGTTCCACGGAACCGAAGGGGGCGGGCTGGATCCTGTCGGGGCGCGCATTTCCCGGAGGCGTTGATGATGAGACGATCCCCTTCACTGATAGGCGGGCGGGCGGCAATCCGGGAGAAGTCGAGGGCACTTCCTGCCTCAGGGAGTCGAATGGCACGCTTCATTTCTACGGGCTTCCAGTCGCGCGACGGGTAGTAATTGATGATTTGCCCATTCTGCGGCCGGATGCCGTTCCGGTCTTCGAAAAGCCGGGGTGCTTCCAGCTGTGCAGAGCCCATGTCGATCGTCAGGGCAAGCCGCAGTTCCCCGGCATCCTCTGCGACAAACGGAATCTGCACGCGGGAGAATTCCTGCGAAAGGCGATTCCGGCAGCCGAAAGGAAACTGCAGTTTGCGGTTTGCGGAGAGGGTGAGGCAGCTTCCGTCATGGCTGGAACCGGAAACGGTGTAGAGATAGACTTTCCCCGGTTTCAGAACTCCGGCCGGGACGGTGCATGAGACGCTTTCCCCGACGGGAACAGGGAATAGCGGGCGGCCGTTGGGGGAGATTTTTTCCGTTTTCGGAGCTGGTTGCAGCTGTTCCGGAGTCCACTCAGTGAGCGGTTTCGGCGGGGTGCCCTGCGGGATGATGGCAACGTGCGGAATGCCGTACATTCTTCCGTCAAACCCGTCGTGGGGCGGAATGTTCACGACGCCCGCCGGAAAATCCTTCCGGTAAACGGTATCCGGTGTCATGGAGCCATGTCCCACATGTCCCCAGTAGAGAATCTGCGGGGTGCGGATCCAGCCGGCGGGAATGGTGGGTTTTCCGCGTCTGTGGACGGCGATGTAGACCGTCGCCGGGCGGTCGATGGTAAAACGGTATCCCATGCCCGGCTCCCCCGCCGGACCGCGCGGTGCGACGACGTAGAGGGCGTTTTCAAACTGTTCCGGCACCTGAATTTTGATGTTGCCCAAGATCATCCGGGTGGGGGCGCGCGTGACCTTCAACCCCGGCGAGGAGAGGTCGGTTACGTTGACTGTCTCTCCGGCAGCGACAGCGAGCGGCAGAACCCATGCGAACAGAGGCAGAAAAAACTGTTTCATCCGAACATACTCCTGCGCTTATTTTACCGTGCTGGGAATGAGGGTGAGCTGTTCGTTGAAACTGTAGAGGACGGCGGAGGCGGCGATTCCCATTTCCTTCCAGGAGATGCCCTTTACGTAGTTTTCGGCGAACTTCGGCATTTGAAGAGCTTCCACGTGCCCATCCAGCATGGCGGTGTTGATTCTGTTTCCATGACGGGCATGTGCGTGACCCCCGGTGCTGTTCATGTTGCTGTCACGGAGGTCGCCGCCCTGACACCACTGCTGGATAATGTTGTTGTAGATCCGGAGCGAATCGAAGAAGATCGGAGCCGCCGGTTTCCACTTCTGGCTGCGGAGCTTCAGGAAATAGGCATCGGAATCGCCAGAGATGTTGATGTTGACGTTGCCGTCCCAGCCCCATTTAGCAGGATCGGGGAACGCGTAGAGGACGCCGTAGGCTTCGCGGCTATACGCGGGTTCATCCTGTTTCATGGTGAGCTGCTGTTTGGGGCAGTAGGTCACCCCGTCGCTCAGATAGTGCCGGTCGGCGAGGTATTCCCGATAGGAGTGGTTTGCGTCGTAACGGACGATTAGATAATCCTGGTAGTCGGTCGCATAGAGCTGGGCGCCCGACATGCACTGCTTGAGATTGCTGATGCAGCGGACACCCTGTCCCCGTTCCCGCGCCTTGTTCAGAGCGGGCAGCAGCATCGCCGCCAGAATGGCGATGATTGCGATCACCACGAGGAGTTCGATGAGGGTAAAATATCGTGAAATTCTGCGATGACAAGATGTGTTACTTCGCTGCTTCATAAGAAAACTCCTGTGTAAGTTGTGAACTGGGAATGCGCATGGAAACCACCGAATTGCCGGCGTCCTCCGCCCGGCGGTGGAGATAGGTGACGGCGACGACGGTGCCGTCCGGCAGAAGTTCCAGCCCGGGATATCCGCAGTCGAACTGGAATTTCGGTTCGGCCGGGGCGTGGTGCAACAGCTTCAGCTGAAGTTCTCCCGGGGTGCCGTTCTTCAGATCCTCCCAGCGGCCGACCCAGCCGCAGAAGTGACCGAATCCGGCGGTATCGGGGGCGACGTTGCGGAAGACGGCGAGGATCCGACCGTCCGGCAGATAGCGGGCGATGTGACGGTCTCCCCGCAACCCCTCCGGAAGCGGGCGCGGTTCGCTCCAGCTCGTTCCGTGATCGCGGGAGAAGATCACCATCGAAGGGTACTCCCGGTTGTTCGCCCGGAGCAGGCAGGCCCACTCCCGCCCGTCGGGGGAGGGGAGTACCCACGGTTCGCACAGATTTGCCTCAGGAAGATGGGTGACCGGTTCGGGGGGAGTCCAGCTCAACCCGTTGTCGCAGGAGTAGGAGCGGATGATCCGGTTGCTACGCGCTTCGGAGCTCTCCGGATCGCGGGCGTTGGTCAACCCGACCAGCCGCCCGTCTCCGGTCGGCAGAATCGCGGTCCACGGCATGACCGAAACGATGTCTCCGCCGCAGGGCTTCATCGGCGTCCAGTGTTTTCCTCCGTCTTCGGAGAGCGAGCAGACCATTCGGCGGCTCCCCGGTTCCTGCGCGTAGACCACCAGCCGGAGCGGCGCTTCCGGCGTCGGCAGATGCCAGATGGTCGGGCAGTTGACGTAATCGCGCCAGTTTGCCGGTGTCGGCAGAAGTCCGCTCCAGCTCCGGCCGCCGTCGGTGCTTTTTTTCAAGGGGCCGCAGGGACCGCCGTGGCCGATGGTCCAGACGCAGAAGAGCGTCTTCCCATCCGGCATCAGCACCGTGGTCGGGTGCCCCTGATAGGTGGTTCTGCCATCGGAAATGATGGTTTGCATCTCCGTATGACTTGATAGATCAAGAAGCGGCGGAAGCATGGAGTCCCTTTCATAACTGGTTTGAATTTTTAGGTTATCTGTTTATATTATACGACAATGAATGCCGGTTGCAAAGAGTAGAATTCTGATAAAAATGATAAAAAAATGACAAACATTGAAAGTACTGCTTTTTTCCGGGGAAAAATCGACATTGCCTCCGCTGCCACGCGGGAGCATCCGCGCGTTCTGCTCTGTCGGACCTTTCCACAGCAGGTGCATCCCCGGATTACTCGGACCTTTTTCCGGCGGCTGGTGCTGGTGCTCTCCGGCAGCCGCCTCTGTCGGTACGGGGACGGGGAGCGGTTCGTCGACCGCCGGATCGTGCCGGGAGATGTTTTGCTGGTCGAACCGCGCGCCAGTTTGTGGAACGAGGAGGAAGGGGAGTACGAGCTATTGTCGGTGGTGGTGAGCTACAACTTCATCCGGCTCGTCTCCAAGAGACGCCGGGCAGGGGATCCCGTGCGATATGACCCGGACGCGGTCCTCCATTGCGGGGCGGCCTCCCGTGACTCACTTGAAGAGCTTCTGCACGCGCTTGCCGCGGTCGTCGATAACGGCAACGAGGAAACCGCCGGCGACATTCTGAACGCGGTCTGGAGCCTCGTTCGATTCGCGCTGGAGGCTCCCGGCGAACAGCCCGGCAATGCGTCGCACCGGATGCTGGAAGAGGCGCTTGACTATCTGGAACGTCATCTGGGGGAAGTGGTTACCTGTGCAGATGTCGGTCGTCATCTGCGGGTGAGCGGCAACTACGTCTCCCAGCTTTTCGCCCGGCACATGCACTGCGGTTTTTCCGAATATCTGACCGGCCAGCGGCTGGAACTCGCCCGCCGTCTGCTGCTGCATTCGGATTTGAATGTCGGGGAGATCGCCTCCTGCTGTGGATTCCGTCATGCGAACTACTTCATCCGGGTTTTTCGCGGGCGCTTCCACTGCACTCCGCTGCATTACCGGGGAAATGCGGCCGCTCTGCGGGGCGCGGACGAGGAGGAGCGGTGTTTTTTCGGTAATAAATTCTCCCTCTGACTTTAAAAAAACAGAATGTGGCGCTATCTTATGAACATGATGAAAATGATCTTAAAAAAACACTGGTTGTGCGTCGCCGCGGCGTCGCTGTTTCTCGCCGGGTGCGGCAAAGAGCATCCGGCGCCGCCTTCTGAACGCAACGAGCTGGTCATCCGCTTCTTCGACAGCATGAAGAACCACGATGCCGCCGCCGCTTCCGAGCAGGGCAGAAAGCTTCAGGCGATGGATTCCGGCAACGATTACGTGTCGAAGCTGGTCACCATTCAACAGAGCAATCTTTTTGTGGACCGAGCGCAGAAGGCGCTCAATTCAGGAGATGTCTCCGGAGCGACAGCCGCCGTGGAGGCCGGGCTGAAGCTCTATCCGCTCAATCATACGCTGACGCAGCTGCGGTCGAATCTGAGAATACTGAAACAGGCCCCGGGGCTGATTCAGGCGATGCGCAGCGCCGAAAGTTCGGCGGCGAAAAGCTCGGCACTCTCCGCGGCGAGCACTGCACTTGCGGGCAATATGACCCCGGAGCTGACCGCATACTTCGACGCCTATCGCGCCGGTATTGCCGCGCAGGCTGAGCGTGAACGCCGCAAGGCCGTTTCGGAACCGGCGGTTCCCGCGCCGAAGGCTCCGGCCGCTCCCGAATCCGCCGCGCCGGGGAAGAGTCCTTCTGCGCGGTGACGCCATGTGGAGAAGAAGCGTCGCGGCTTTCCTCCTCTCCATCGCCATCGCTTCCGCCGGAGAATCCAGCGGCGGGATCTGGGATTTTCTGCCTGAAGTGGTCGCGACCGTTGATGGCAAACCGATTCGCCGCAGTGAGCTCTCGGTCAACCTTCCGGCCGGAGCGGTTCCTGATCGCGCGGCGCTGGTCTCTCTCATGCGGGGCGCGGTGGAAGCGAAAATCTGCCTTTCTCTGATCGATGAGCTGCTTCACTCCGCGGGAATCGTTCCGAGCCGTGAGCTGGCGTTGGAGTATCTCAAGCAGTTGAATTCCCTGCTGCCGCGGGGAATTCCCGGTACACCGCCGGAACGGTTCTCCATACTGGCGTCTCAACCGCAGTTTCAGCTCAACGCGGCGCTTCACCGCTGTTTCGCCCGGATGGCGCCGGATCAGATCAAAGTGACCGAACAGGAGGTAGAAACCTTTTACCGCCTGAATCAGACACAGTTCCTGCTGCCGGAACAGTTCGATCTCGGAATCATCCAGTTTCCTGTGAACCTTCCCGCGGGGCGGGAGGAGGCTGAGACGGTACGTTCCCGGCTGTTGCAGGGTGAGGCGTTTGACCGGGTTGCCCGCGAGGTGAATCCACAGGGCGTCACTCTCGACGCCCTGCGTGTTGCCGCGTCACTCCGCAAAGAGGAGCCGGAACTGAAGGTCGGCGGCATCAGCCGCCCGTTCCGGGTGGATGATTTCTGGGTGATCGTCAAACTGCGGGGACGGACGCCTTCCTCCTTCGTTCCTCTGGAGGCGGTTGCGCCCTATATCCGTGAACAGCTTGCCGCCGCCAAAGTCGGCCGGGCGCTGGAACTCTATCTGCGCGGCCGGATGCGGACGATGAAGATCGAATTCCATCTTGACCCGATCGCTCCCGGGAGTTCGTCTGCCGGCTCCCGGTAGCAGTCGTGTTCTGTTCAGCGCCAGAGCGCAAGATCGAGCGTCGATTCCATCTTCTCCAGTTTCGGCATCAATTGCTCGAATGCCTTGCCCGGCCCCCACGCTTCGATCAGAAAGAGTTCGCCGTCCCCCCAGGGGAGAGTGTTGTACGGCACGATCACCAGCCGGTAGTGGAAATTCTCTTTGCCGACGCTGCGTCCAGCACGGATTCGGCGGGCGTCCAGCCCTTCGACGGTCTGGAACTCACGGTCCTCGGCAATGGTGTAGTTGTTGGTCTCGGTGAGCGCGCGGCGGATGAGCTGCTCCCAGAAGGCGAGCGAGCCGCCGGAGAGATTGTCGCGCCGGGTGAGCCGAATGACGCAGTCGTTCGCCGAGACGGCAACCGCTTCACGGGCTTCGCCGGAGTTCCCCGCGTAAACCGTCACGAAATCCTCCGGCAGCGTGAGGTCGAAGGGAAGGGTGGATTTCTCGTTCACCGGAATCGAGGATTTTCCGGCGGAACTGCCCAGCTGCTTCACCCAGTCGAGCGGAATCACCGGTCCGGCCTGAACCGGGCGTGAGCCGGAGTTCTGGAAGGTGACCGTCAGCGTCACATAACTGATCCGGTTCTCCGCCTGCTTGAGGCGGGTCTGAAGCTGCTCGATTTCCGTGGTGACGCGGGCGAGCTCCTGCTCCACCTTGAGCAGCTCCTCGACCTTTGCGCTCCGCTTGAGCAGTTCGGCAAGGCGAAGCCGCAGTTTCTGCAGATTGTCCAGCCGGATGCCGAGGTCGGAAACCTGTTCGGTCAGATCCTCGCCGGTGATGCGGCGCGCCAGAACCGTACCGAGTTTCTCGATCTGCGCCACGACGCTTTCCGCCTGGGCTGCGGGAATCCGCAGCACGGTCCGGTAGTTGCTGATATCCTGCGTATAGCCGCCGCTTTTGCGGACGATCTCCTGCGATTGGGCGAGCGCGGCTCCGGTGTCGTCGACATTGAGCGTGAGCGAAGCGGTGAAGGCCATCTTACGTCCGGCTTCGCCGCGGAAATTACGGGCCGATGCGCCGGATTCGTAGGAAACCGCCTTGTTCAGCGGGGCGGTCTCCGCCAGAACCATCGGTGCGGCCCGGTCGGCGACAGCGGCTTTCATGACGACGGCGGAAGGGGCGGAGCATCCGCTCAGAAGCGCGGCGGATGCCAGCCCGAACAGTACGGAATGAAGATGTTTCATGATGCGGGAACTCCCTCCTGGTTGCGGTGTCTCTCTGCACTATAGACCGGATTTCGGCTTTTTCAACCCCCGGCCGCAAAAAAAGAGCGGAACTCCGTTTCCGGAATTCCGCCCTCCATTCTTCATCAGGTCAGTAGCAGTTCTTCCCCCGCTTGACCCACTCCCGGATCCGCTGGAAGAAGGCGTAGAGCGCCGGGATGAACGCGATGCCGATCAATGTGGCCAGCAGCATTCCGTAGAAGGTGGTCACTCCGATTGCCCGTCGGCTGCCCGCGCCGGCTCCGGTCGCCACCACCATCGGGTAGACGCCGATGATGAAGCTCCAGGCTGTCATCAGCACTGCGCGGTAGCGCTGTTTGAACCCTTCCAGCGCGGACTCGTTGACCGATTTCCCCGTGGCGCGTTCCTGTTTGGAGAACTCCACCATCAGAATCGCGTTCTTGCTGGCCAATCCGATCAGCATCACCAGGCCGAGCTGGGCATAGATGCTCAATGAGAGGTCGCACAGATGCAGTCCGATGAAGCCGCCGAGCACCGCGATGGCGATCGAGGTGATCACCGGCAGTGGAATGCTCCAGCTTTCATACTGGCCGACCAGGAAGAGGTAACCGAAGACCAGAGCCAGCAGCATCAGACCGACGATCTTCCCTTCGTTGCCACGCTCCTGGTAACTCATGTCGGTCCAGCTGATCTGATAGTCATGCGGAATCTTGTCCCGCACGATCTGTTCGATCCGTTTCATCAGTGCGCCGCTGCTCACGCCCGGCATCGCCTGAGCGTTGACCGCGGCGGCCATCGCCAGGTTGAACCGTTCGATCTGACGTGGTCCGATCATGTAGGAGACGCTGGCGATGGCGCTCAGCGGCACCATCTTGCCGTCGTTGGTCTGCACCTGAATCTGACTGATGTCGGAGAGCCGCGAGCGTTCCTCCGCCTCTGATTGCACCTTTACCTTGAAGCTGTAGCCGTAGAGGTTGAAGTCGTTCACATAGTAGGAGGCAAGCTTGCTCTGCAGCGTGGTGAACACCCGGCTGATCGGGATGTTCATCGATTCGGCCTTGCTGCGGTCGAGATCAAGATAGAGCTGCGGCGTGTTCGCGTTGAATGAACTGAACGCATAGAGCGCTTCCGGCGCCACCTGTTTGTTGTTGAGATTGGCGAGCAGGCCGTTCAGAGTGCTCGCCAGCTCCTGCGGCGTCTGGTTGCCGGTCGCCTGAAGCACGAAGCTGACGCCGCCGGTGACGCCGAGACCCATGATCGCCGGCGGCAGGAAGGCGTTGATCTTCGCCGACGGGATCGAGGCGGTCTCCTGCAGGATCTTCTCCTGAATTGCCTCGACCGAAAGATCCGGCGTGGTCCGTTCGGACCAGTCTTTGAGTTTTGCGATCATTAGACCGACGTTCTCCCCTTCGCCGCCGATGAAGCTGAAGCCGCTCACCGAGAGCACGTCCTGCACCCCGGGGATCTTGGAGATCTTTTCATACGCCTCTTGAATGGCCTGCTCCGTACGGTAGAGCGTCGCCCCGGGCGGGAGTTCGACGTCGCACATGATGGCGCCCTTGTCCTCCGGCGGGAGGAAGGAGCTCTCGGTGTTTTCGAAGAACCAGTAGTTCGCCGCCAGCACTCCGGCGAAGAGGATCAGCATGATGATCACCCGGCGGACCAGCAGTCCGGCGAAGAGCATGTAGCCGCTCCGGCTGAAGTTGAGCACCCGGTTGAAGCCCCGGAACACGACGTTTTTATCCGGATTGTAGGGGCGCAGAAGCAGCGAGCAGAGCGCGGGGCTGAGGGTCAGCGCGTTGATTGTGGAAATGCACAGAGCGATGCACATCGTCACCGAGAACTGCAGATAGATCGTTCCGACCATGCCGCCGTAGAAGCCGACCGGTGCATAGATCGCCACGATCACCAGCGTGGTGGCGAGAATCGCCCCGGTAATCTGCTGCATGCTCTTGATGGTCGCCTCTTTCGGCGGAAGATGCTCTTCTTCGATGATGCGCATACAGTTTTCGACCACAATGATGGCGTCGTCCACCAGTGAACCGATCACCAGAATCAGCGCGAACATCGTCAGAACGTTGATCGAAAACCCGAGCGGCACCAGCACGACGAAGGTGCCGATGAGGCTGACCGGAATCGCCAGCGTCGGAATCAGCGTGGCGCGCCAGTCCTGCAGGAAGAGGTAGGTCACCGCGACCACCAGGATCAGTGCGACCACCAGCGTTTCGACAATTTCCGCCATCGTCGTACGGATGTATTCGGTCGGGTCGTAGCCCAGCTCGTAGCTGATTCCTTTCGGGAAGCGTTCGGAGAGCTCCTTGAGCCGCGCGTTGGCCGCGTTGATGACGTTGAGCGCGTTGGCGTCGTCGTTGCGGTAGATCGCCACGGAGACCGATTCCCGGCCGTTGAAACGGCTGTTGTTCGAATAGTTTTCCGCGCCGAGTTCCAGACGGGCGATGTCGCGCAGTTTGGTCAGCTGACCCTTGCTGCCGACCTTGATCACGATGTCGCCGAACTGTTCGGTCGTCTTGAGGCGGCCAAGGGTGTTCACCTTGAGCTGGAGATATTCGTTGCTGCTTTCGGCGCCGACGGTTCCGGCGGCGGCCTGAACGTTCTGCGATTCGATGGCGGAGATGACATCTTCCGGCTTGATCTTCAAGGCGGACATGCGCATGGGATCGAGCCAGACACGCATGGAGTAGTTGCGCTCACCCCAGATGGCGACATCGCTGATGCCGTCGATTCGGGCGAGTTCATCCTTGACGTGGATTCGCACGTAGTTGGAGAGCTCCAGCTGCGAGACCTCCGTCCCGTCAGTGGTGAACGCATACATGCCGAGAATGTCGCTCGACCGCTTCTTGACCTGAACGCCGAGCGCTTTCACTTCGGCGGGGAGGGAGGGTTCGGCGCGGCTGACGGCGTTCTGCACGTTGACCTGCGCGATATCGGTATCGGTCCCCGGCTTGAAGGTGATGCTCAGCTGATAGCTGCCGGAGTTGTTCGATTGCGAGGAGAAGTAGATCATATCCTCGATGCCGTTCGCTTCGGATTCGATGACCGTCGCGACGGTTTCGGCGATCACTTCGGCGCTGGCGCCGGGATAGCTGGCGGAAACCATGATCTGCGGCGGCGCAATCTCCGGATATTCGGCGACTGGCACCTGGAAGAGGCAGAGCACTCCCGCGATCACCGTGACGATGGAGATCACGAAGGAGAGCTTCGGGCGCTCGATGAAGATTCTGGAAATCATGATCGAAAACCTTTCTTCCTCTTCATTTCGCCCGGACCGGATTGACCTGCGCGCCCGGCGCCGCCTTGTGTGTGCCGTCCACAATGACGATTTCGCCCGGCTTGACCCCTTCGAGGATGGTCTGGAGGTTGCCGATCATCGCGCCGAGCCGCACATCGCGGCGTTCGACCTTGTTTGCCGGAGTCACGACGTAGATGTAATTGCCTTTGGCGTCGGTCATCAGGGCCGAGAGTTTGACAGCCGGGTATTTTTTGTCCGCGACTTTGGAGATCATGACGGTGACGAGACCGCCGGGAACCAGCTTGGCGTCGGGGTTCGGGAAACGTGCCCAGATCTGCATGGTGCTGGTGTCGGTATCGACCTTGTTGTCCACCAGAGCGACTTTACCGTTCAGAGGATACGCCGTGTCGTCCGCGAGCTTCAGGCGGATCTGCGCCTTCTGCTTCATCGTCTCGATATCGCCGAACATCGATTGGAAATCCCGCTCGCTGATGGCGAAGTTTACATAGATCGGGTCGATCTGAACGATGTCGACAAGTTCTCCTGTCGAGGGAGTCACATAGTTGCCCACCGTGAGTGTCACCTTGCCGATCCGGCCGGTGATGGGGGCGTAGATGCGGGTGTAGCTCAGGTTGTTTTCCGCATCGAGCAGCGAAGCCTCCGCTTCGGCGAATTTCGCCTTGTTGAGATTGTAGAGACGTTCGGCGTCATCGTAGGTGCTTTTGGAGACAGCCTGCTGCTGTTCGAGCGTCTTCTGGCGTTCATAGTTGATCTTCGCGTAGTTGAGTTCCGCCTTGCACTGATCCACCTTCGCTCTGGCCGCCAGCATCTGAGCGCGGTAGGTGGTGTCCTCCAGCTCGTAGAGCAGCTGCCCTTTTTTAACCATGTCGCCTTCGCTGAACTTGATGGAGTTGATGTTGCCGGAGATGCGTGGAATCAGCGAGACCTCTTCGATCGCCTCCAGCCGCCCCGGGATGGTCCGGGTGGAGGATTCCGAGATTTCGACCGCCGGTTCGACCAGGACGCTGGCGACCGGCTGTGCGGGTTTCCCCGCCGGTTTGTCTGCGGCGGCGGCGCTCAGTGTGAGCAGCCCCGCCATTCCCAGAATGGCCGCTTTGCAGTAGGTTGTCTGATGCATGATATTGTTCTCCTTAATTGGTTTGCAGTTCGCAGTTGAATTGATCGAGCAGCTCAATCAGATGAGCGTTCTCTTCGGCCGGGTGGCGGGCGAGAAAGCGTCCGGTCATGTGGCTGAAACGTTGTTCCAGTTCCCGGATGAGGCGGCGTCCGCTTTCGGAAAGCCGGATTCGGACCGCCCGGCGATCCTCCTCATCCTGGCGGCGTTCCAGCAGCTCCCGACGGACGAACATTTCCACCATTGCCGAAGCAGCTCCGGACGTGAGCGAAAGCGAGGCTGCGAGTTCCTTGAGACTGACCCCTTCCGGTCTGGCTTCGGTCAGAATACAGATGTTGCGCAGCAGTTGCTGCTGGCGCAGGGTGAGGTTCATCGCGAGTTCGATTTCGTGTGGCCGCTGCTGGTCCAGCGCGGACTCCCGCAGACGGTCCACGATCTGGAAAAGCAGTCGCCAGAGTGCGGCGTCTGCTGACTGATTTCTTTCCATACTATATATCGTTTCTCCTGTTTGACAGGCATATAAAATACCACCTTTTTAATATTTTGCAAATCCTAATTACTTCCGATATCTAACTTTTTTATTTCGGAAAGCGTTCTGAATCCGAACCGGAATGTTGCGCGGGGCGGAATCGGCGAAAATCACGGGCCGCTTCCGGAAAACGAACCCGCGGCTTGGTGGTTGCGCCGGTTTTTTGTGAAAACAGCAACTTCCGTTCCTTGCAAAGCGGGAAAAAGGGGATATATTATCAGGATTATGTGCGAATGGTTGAAACTGAATGAAAGTTTTTTGAAATCACCAGTTGAAGGAGCAAAAAAGAATGTATGCGATCATCAAAACCGGCGGCAAGCAGTATAAGGTCAAAACCGGCGATCTCGTCGAGGTCGAAAAGCTCGACGCCGAAGTCGGCGGCAAAGTGACTTTCTCCGAGGTCCTCGCTGTCGGGGAAGAGGGCGGGCAGCTCAATGTCGGTTCGCCGCTCGTCGCGGGCGCTTCGGTCGAGGCGGTGGTCAAGGATCAGTTCCGCGGCAAGAAGATCGTGGTTTTCAAGATGAAGCGCCGCAAGGGATATCGTCGTACCCGCGGGCATCGTCAGGGGCTGACCCGCGTCGAAATCGGCGAAATCAAGGGTTGAATTGCGATGTTGTACGATGCCAACGGCGCCCTGATGCAGACGGAACTGCCGGGGATTCCACTCGTCAATCGCGGCAAGGTGCGCGACGTCTATGATCTTGGCGATGCGCTGCTGTTTGTGGCGACCGACCGGTTGAGCGCGTTTGACGTGGTCATGCCCAACGGTGTGCCGCGCAAAGGCGAAGTCCTGACGCAGATCTCGCTGTTCTGGTTCGACCTGATGCGGGATGTCCCGAACCATCTGATTTCCGCGGATGTCACCACCCGGCCGGAACTGAAGGCGTATGTCAAGGATCTGCAGGGGCGGTCGATGATCGTCCGCAAGGCGAAGGTGATTCCGGTGGAGTGCATCGTCCGGGGGTATCTGGTCGGCAGCGGCTGGAAGGATTATCAGAAGTGCGGCATCGTTTCCGGCATCCGGCTTCGTCCCGGCTATCAGCAGGCGTCGAAACTGGATGAACCGCTGTTTACCCCGTCGAGCAAGGCGGCGGCGGGCGAACACGATGAAGCGATCTCCTTTGAACAGGTTGTGGAACTGATCGGCGCGGAGAAGGCGGCGGAAATCCGTGATCTCTCTCTCAAGATCTACACCACGGCGCGCGATTATGCGGAAAAACGGGGGATCATTGTCGCCGATACCAAATTCGAGTTCGGCGAAGTCGACGGGAAGGTGATTCTGGTCGATGAGGTGCTCACGCCCGATTCGAGCCGTTTCTGGCCGGCGGATCAGTACCGTGTCGGCAGCAGTCCGGTCAGCCTTGACAAGCAGTTCGTGCGCGATTATCTCGAAACGCTCGACTGGAACAAGACCGCCCCCGGGCCGGTTATTCCCGCCGACGTCGTCGAAAAGACCAGCCGGAAGTATCTGGACGCGTACCGGATGCTCACCGGGCGCTCTCTCCGGTAGGGGAGTCGGTCGGGATTCGGGCGGCGGCCGTTGGCCGGCCGCCCTTTCTGTTTCAGGAGTTTTTGATTCATGCCGGATCTCTTCAATGAATTCACTTTTCTCCAGATGCTGACACTGATCGTCAGTGCCGTTCTGATCGGGATCAACAAGACGGCGATTCCCGGAATCGGCGTCTTGCCGGTGGTGCTGCTGACGATGGCGTTTCCAGCCCGTCTTTCGACTGGGCTGCAGCTGATTATGCTGGCGATGACCGACCTCCTGGCGGTCGCCTGGTATCGACGTCATGCGGATTGGAAGATTGTGCTCCGGCTGCTTCCGTGGGCATTTGCCGGTCTGGCGCTCGGCTCCTGGACACTGCGCTATGTCAGTGATGAAGCGATGCGGCCTCTGCTGGGAGCGATTGTTCTGATTCTTGCGGCGCTCAATCTCCTGCGCGCCAGGCTGGCGCCGGAAAAAATTCCTTCCGGTTCGGCGGTGGCGGCCGCCTGCGGGGTGACGCTCGGATTTACCACGCAGGTGGCGAATGCGGCGGGGCCGGTGGCGGCGATCTATTTTCTCGCGATGAAGCTGCCCAAGGAGAAGTACATGGGGTGCAGCGCCTGGTTTTTCCTGATCATCAATTGGACCAAGCTGCCGATCTTTCTCTGGGAGGGGCGGATCACGATGGAGGCGTTGAAGATCGACCTTGTGATGATCCCGTTCCTGCTGATCGGCGCCGCGCTCGGAATTCTGCTGCTTTCGAAGATGCCGCAGAAACTTTTCGAAAACATCATTCAGGTTCTTGTGGTGGCGACAGCGATCAAGCTTTTCTTCTAATCCGCAGTCGAATCCGGCACGTCACGGGGGGCGGTGTCGGGCAGGTCCAGCAGCATTGCCGCATTTTTCCAGAAGATCTGTCCCCGCTCTTCACGCGTGAGCGGCAGGGAGCGGATGAAGGCGAGCTGCTTTTTCTGGCTGCACCATGGGCTGTCGGTCCCGAAGAGGATCCATTCGGCACCGTGGCGGCGGATGATCCTTACCAGCCGTTCCGGCTCGATGTACTCCGGCGTGACAAAAGCGAGATCGAAATAAACCGGCAGACCGAGCAGATACTTCTCCACATCATCCCACAAGGTCATTGAGCCGAGATGCGCCAGTACCAGCCGGAGTTCCGGAAAGCGGCGGTGAAATGCCGCCAGTCGTTCCGGATCGGTGTGCCACGGCGGCTGGAACATGATGTCGTAGCCGGCATGAGTCACGACGAAGAGGCCGAGTTCGCAGCACCGTTCCCAGAGCGGGAACAGCCGCTCCTCGCTGAATTCGAATCGCTGATATTCCGGATGGAGTTTGATCCCCTTCAGCCCGGAGTCCGCGATGAAATCCAGAGTTGTTTCCGGATCGGGATCGTCGGGGTGAATGGAGCCGGTGAAGAAGACCGGTGCTCGATTCTGTTCGGCCGCCCAGCGGTTCACCCCAAGGCTGTTTGCGGGGTTGGTGACCAGTCCCAGCGCAAGGGAATAATCGATTCCGGCTTCGCGCATTGAGGCGATCAATCCGTCGCGTGTGCCGTCGGTCGCGGGCTCGAGGCGCCCCTGTACCGCGCTGAGTGCCTTGGCAACGACCTTTTCCGGATAACAGTGAGTGTGGAAGTCAATAACCATCATGCAAAAAGGCGGGAACCGGTTCCATGCGGTTCCCGCCCGGGCGTGTCTCTCTGTTTTCAGCAGTGCGGTTCGCGGTCAAGCGGCGCATTGGCCAGCGTCTGGAGCCATTCGACATTCGGGAAGTAGTCCTTGTAGAAGGAACGGATCAGAATCTCCAGCCCCTTCTGGCCATACTCCCAGTCGAGAATCTTGTCGCCGAGCGCCTTGCGGACGTTGCTCTGATCGAAAACGATGTCTGAAGAGAAATAGGGGAAGAGGTCGCCGAGGAAGCGCGCCATCAATTTGTTGTCCATCGTTTCCGCGACCGGGCCGCCGTTGACGGTGGTTCCATCGAGGCGGAGCACACGGCAGATGGAGTTTTCGATCTGATGGGTCGAAAGCGGGCTTTCGCCGGTGATGTGATACGCCTGATTGTTGACCGGCTGCTGGAAGAGGGCGGTAATTGCCTCCTGGACGTAGTCGATCGGTACGAAATAGACGTGCTCGGAAGGCACCGTGGCAAAGTTGATCTGCAGATTGGCCCAGCCGGTGTGATCGATATGGTGCTTGGAGCAGTAGTGGCTTTTGAGTTTGCCCAGAAACTCCAGAATTCGATAGAAGGCCAGCGGCTTGCGGATCCGGCCGTCAGAACGGCGGCCGGTGATGATCGCCGGCCGGTAGATCGTGAAGGGAATGCCCGAATTGCGGACCAGCATTTCCGCCTTGAATTTGCTCTCTTCGTACGGATTGTTGAATCCGTTGTCGATCGGCATATTCTCAAAAGCGGTCCCGACCAGCTTCCCGGCGATATAGGCGGTTCCGACATAATGGAACTCTTTCACCTTGAGCAGCTGGGCAAGTTTGACCATGTTTTCGGTGCCGTTGTAGTTGATGCGGTAGGTGCGCCCGGTCGGATCTTTGCCGAGGTTGACGTCGGCGGCGCAGTGGAAGATGATCGTGGTCCCGGCAAGCAGCGGATTTTTCGCGAGCTCTTCCGGATTGATGGTGGTCACATCCCCCTCGATCACTTTGACCGATTTCAGGATCCGGTCGGCGAGCTCGGGGCATCCGTCAAATCTGCACTCGTCGCGGATGATTTCCTCGGTTCTCTGCTGTGCGCTCTTTACCGCAGTTTTGCGGGCAAGACAGACGATTTCATAATCCTGCCGCTCACGAAGCAGCGCAACGACAAACGCACTGCCGACCAGACCGGTGATCCCGGTCAGAAAAATCTTTTCCATCAGACACCTGAACAGTTTCATTACGAACTTAATGTACGAAGAATTAACTATACACCTTTTTTGTGGAATTGCAAGCAGTTTCTCCAAAAAAAGCGGCATCGCGCCGCCGGAGCCTTGACTTTGACATGATTCCGGGGTATTTTATCTGAAATGGATGCAACTTGTCAACGGGAGTTTTTCAATAATGCCTTTTGCGCGTTTTTCAGCACTGTTTTCCATCGTTGCGGCACTGCTGCTCTGCGGGTGTGGCGACGAACCGGCCACCGCTCCCGGCGGCGCGATTACGGTGAGTGCCGGGCTGCCGCCGATCGCATACATCGCCAACCGGATCGGCGGCGATTTCATCCACGCGAAATCGGTGCTGCCGGAGGGGCGCAGTCCGCATGATTACTCTCCCGGTCCGCACGATATCCGCGCGGCCGCCGCTTCCCGGCTGTTTCTCACCACCCGGATGCCGTTTGAAAACACCCTGCTGCGCCCCCTTGCGCATGGAAATGTGAAGGTGGTGGATGTCTCGGAAGGCATTTCTCGAATTCCCTTCGGCGTGAACTGCGATCATCAGCATGCCGAAGATCCTCATGCCGGCCACGCGCATGCGCCCGGCGAACCGTGCAGCGATGACGGGCTTGATCCGCATGTATGGCTTTCGCTGGACAACGCGGTTCGTATTGCGGAGAACATCGAAAAGGCCTACGCCGCGCTCGATCCCGCCCATGCAGCCGTCTACCGGGCCAACCGGGAAGCGCTCTCCCGGGAATTTACCGCCCTGGAGCAGGAGGTGAAACGGGAACTGGCTCCTTATGCCGGCGCGGAATTCTACGTCTATCATCCGGCATTCGGGTATTTTGCCCATATGACCGGACTCGGACAGGCGGCGATTGAACTTGGCGGCAGGGAAGCGACCCCGGCCCATCTGGCCGGAATCATTCGTCGTGCGAGGGAACATGGCGTTCGGGTGATTTTTGTTCAGCCGCAGTTCAATCCGGCCAGCGCTCGGGCACTGGCGCAGGCGATCGGCGGCGAGGTGGTCGGCATGGATCCACTGGCTGCCGATCTCCCTGCCAACATCCGGGAGATGACGCGGGTCCTCAAACAGGGATTCGCGGCCCGGAAGGAGAAACGGCAAGCCGATGAACGCCACTGAAAATATCATTGAACTCCGGGATGTCTGCTTCGGATACGAGCCCGGCCGTCGGGTCCTGGATTCGGTCAACCTGACGGTGAACCGCGGACAGTCCGGCTGCATTGTCGGCCCCAACGGCGGCGGCAAAAGCACGCTGCTCGGCCTGCTGCTCGGTCTGCTGACTCCGGAGAGCGGCGAAATCCGGATTTTCGGTGTCTCTCCGGTCGAAGCCCGTCCCAAGGTTGGTTACATGCCGCAGTTTCATCAGCTTGACGGAGCCTTTCCGGTGACGGCGCTTGAAGTGGTGCTCATGGGGCGGCTCCGCCGCGGATTCTGCGGGCGCTACTCCGCGGAGGATAAACGAATCGCGCGTGCGGCTCTGGAGGAGATGGGGATTCCGCAGGTGGCGGAGCGGAGTTTCGCCGCTCTTTCCGGCGGTCAGCGGCAGCGGGTATTGATCGCCCGCGCCCTTGCCTGCGAACCGGAACTGCTGCTGCTCGATGAGCCGACCGCCAATATTGATCCCGGTGCGGAGGAGCAGTTTTACGCCACACTGGAAGTTCTTCGCCGCCGCATGACGGTGCTGACCGTTTCCCACGATCTGGGATTTGTCAATCGCGAGGTGGATCTGGTGATCTGCGTCAACCGCCGGGTGACGGTCCATGAAGCCGGGCGGTTCGACGCCGCGGCGGCCAATGCGGTCTATCATCACGAAGTGAACCTCATCAAGCATGATCACGACTGCTTCTGCAACTGCAAACATGCCGACTGCGGCCGGAAGGAGGGGCGGTAGCATGGAACTGCTGCGGGATTTCTTTCTGCCGGAGATGGTGTTTCTCCGCTACGCCCTGCTGATCGGCGCACTGTCGAGCATTGCGCTCGGTGTGATCGGCACGATGGTGGTGACCCGCCGGATCTCGTCGATCGCCGGAGCCAGCGCACATGCCGCTCTCGGCGGCGTCGGCGTCGCTCTCTTTCTGCAGCGGGTCTGCCTGTGGGGGTGGTGCACTCCGACGCTCGGCGCGGTGGTGGGGGCGGTGGCTTCCGCTCTGCTGGTGGGGGCGGTGAGTCTCTGTGCCCGGGAGCGGGAGGATACGATCATCAATGTGGTCTGGGCGCTCGGGATGGCAATCGGTCTGCTTTTTCTTGACCGGACGCCGGGGTATGTGGACTGGCAGGGATATCTGTTCGGTAATATTCTGCTGCTCTCGCAGCAGGAAGTGTACATGACATTGATTCTGGATGCGATCGTGCTGATTCCGACGCTTCTTTTCTACAACAGCCTGCTGGCGATGTCGTTCGATGGAACCTTTGCGGAACTGCGCGGCGTACGGGTGAGGCTGCTCTATCTGGCTTTGCTGGCGTTGACGGCGCTGACCATCGTGCTGCTGATCAATGTGGTTGGAATTATTCTGGTGATCGCGCTGTTGACGCTTCCGGCGGCGACGGCGGGTTGTTTTACGCGGCACCTCTGGTCGACGATGGTGCTTGCCACGGTGCTGAGCTGGTTTTTTGTCACCTGCGGTCTGCTGGCGAGCTACTGGTACCGGATGCCTTCGGGACCGGCGATCGTGATGCTGGCGGGGGTGGTCTATGTGGCCGGTCTGGCCGTGAGTGCATGGCGTGGACGCAACCAACGGAGATGAGGCGGAAATGAGAGGGTTTTGCATGAAGATTGCGGCGTCGGCGCTGTGCGTTGCCTTCCTGCTTGCGGCGGGATGCGGCAGCCGTACGGCGAATGGTTGTCTGGCGGAGGCGTCGGAGCGGGCGTCCGGCGGAGACTGGAGCGGGGCGCTGAAACTTGCCCGGCGTGCCGTGGAGCTGGAGCCGGACAACGTCGCGGCACTGATTTTCCGGGCGACGGCCTGCGAAAAGTGCGGAGAACGGGATCTCGCGCTCGATTCGGCGCTTCAGGCGGTGAAGGTCAATCCGGAGAGCTTTGCCGCCCAGTACACGCTGGGCAGGCTGTATTCTGCGGATCCCGCCCGATATGCCGATGCTTTGAATGCGCTGGAACAGGCCTACCGCCTCAAACCGGATGATACGAATACGCTGATTCTGCTCTGCAACGTTGCGGTGGCGATGCGTTCCCGGCAGGCGGTGAATTATCTGCTGCAGCTGAAACGGCGGCCGGAGTTTGCCAAAAATCCGGCGCTGGACAATCAGCTCGGAGTGGCCCTGGTTCACTCCGGAAACTTCAATGCCGCCAAACAGGCGTTCATGGATGCCTGCCGCAATTCGAAGAACAATCCCGGCATGGTCTACAATATGGGTGCTTTTCTGGACCGCTACACCACGTCCAGGGCGAATGCCCGCGGCTTCTACAAATTCTTCCTCAAGCTGACCGGGGGCAAGCCGGAATATGCCGCTGCGCGCGCCCGGGTGGAAGCGCGGCTGCGGCAGTTGGACTGACTCCTCGGCCATGGCGTTCGGCATATCCAAGGAGATCATCGAAGATATCAGGTCCCGATGCGACATCGTGGAGCTGATCGGGATGTTCGTGCAGTTACGCCGCGCCGGAACCAACACCTATAAGGGCTTGTGCCCCTTTCACCAGGAGAAGACTCCGTCGTTCCACGTCGATGCGGCGCGGCAGACCTTTCACTGTTTCGGCTGCGGCAAAGGAGGGGATGTCTTTCGGTTCTTCATGGAGAAGGAGAACGTCGGTTTCATCGACGCCCTTCACATGCTCGCCTCCCGGGTCGGCGTGGTGATTCCGGAAAATTCCCCCGGCGAGGACCCGGGGGCGGGGCGGCGGCGGGCCGGGGAGCGCGAACGGCTTTTTCAGGTGAACGAGGCGTTCGCCGAATTTTTCCGTCGAACTCTCGTTTCGAATCCCGCTTCGCCTGCGGCGTTGTATCTGCAGAAGCGGGGGATTCCGCCTGACGTAGCCGAAAAGTTCCGGATCGGCGCCTGTCCCGACGACTGGACCGCCTGTCTTAACTACGGGCGGAGCATCGGATTTACCGATGCGGAACTGGTCAATTCCGGCGTCGTCAGCCGAAAGGCGGAGACCGGGCGCTGTTACGATCACTTCAAGGGGCGGCTCACCTTCACCATCGAGAACGAGCAGGGCCGGGCGGTCGGTTTCAGCGCCCGGGCCCTGGAAGCGACTCCTGCCGGCGGAAAATACATCAATACCACCGAGACGCCGATTTTTAAGAAAGGCAATCTGCTCTACGCGCTGCCGCAGGCCCGGCGAATGATGAGCGAGAAGAACATGGCGATCATCTGCGAGGGGCAGCTTGACACGATCGCCTTTCACCGGGCCGGATTCGAATGCGCCGTGGCGCCGCAGGGAACCAGTTTTACAGAAAATCAGGGGCGGATTCTGCGCCGCTATGCGGGGCGGATCTTTCTTGCGCTCGACTCCGACTCCGCCGGTCAGAAGGCGATTCGGCGCGACCTGGAGATTCTGTTGCCGATGTCGTTTGACATCAGGGTGATCCGAATTCCGGGAGGGAAGGATCCGGATGAGCTTTTCCGCAACGGTGGTGCGGAAGCGGTTCGCCGGGCGGTGGAGGGGGCGGTCTCCTGGCTTCAGGTGCTCTGCGATTCGCTGCCGGAACGGTATGACATGAGTTCGCCCGCCGGACGGGGACAGGCCGCCGCCGAAGTGGCGGAATATCTGGAGAAGGTGACCAATCCGGTGGAGCTGGAGCTGTACGTGCGCGAGGCTTCGATCGCTCTCGGAGTGAGCGAGGACGCTTTCCGCGCGGAGCTCGGGCAGAGCCGTCGGAAACTGCGGATGGAAGAGGAACGGCGCAGCCGCTTCTCCGGGGAGGACGGGAAGAAGCCGGAGGTCCGCCCCGCTGAAGAGAGTTATCCCGCCGCTTTGTTGACGCTGCTGGCGCTGGCGGTGAACTACGAGGAAGCCGCGCGGCAGATCGCGGAACTTCTGCCGCCGGAAGAGCTTTCCGGAGAGTCTCCGCCGGAGCGTGCGATCAATCTGGCGGTCAATGCCGCATTGAACGGAGAGTTCGATCAGGCTGGCGGCGCGATTGCCGATATGCTCATAGAACACCCGTCTCCGGCTGTCAGTCGTCTGCTGGTCGGCGAGCATCGTTACGCCGACGTCAACCGGGCGGTGCTCGATTCGATCGGGGAGTTGCGCCGGCTTCGCCGGGAAGAGAAGCGCCGGGAGCTGACGCTCGAACTGCGGCGGGCTGCTTCACCGGAGGAGAGAACCGCGATTCTGATGAAACTGGTGGAATTGAACCGGAAATAAAAAAGGAGTGCTCATGTTGATGAAACCGTCACGTCATTTTCTGCTGGTGGCGGCCGGAATCGCGTTTGCGATGAGTTCCGGCTGCGTGAAGGAGATCGAGCAGCGTGAAGAGCTGGGAGTGGGCGTCATCGCCGAACTGCCGGAGTATCCGCAGCTGGCGCGCTACAAACTGTCGCTCAAGCTGGTCAGCGACCGGACTCTGACCGCCGGAAAGCCGGGGCGGGTAACCTTCTCGCTCCGGAACATCGATGACCGTCCGCTCCGGCTGGTCGAGTGGTATTCGAATGAACCGGACAATCTGCTGATCTACTGCCAGCCCTGGCTGCCGGGAACCACGGAGCCGGATGAAGGGCTCTGGATTCCGCTCTCGTTCGATGTCAAACAGCCGTCAACGCGCTATCCGCTGGAGATTGTTCCCGGAAACAACGTCCTGATTACCAAGGAGCTTCCATTTGTCGAGAAGCTGGCGGTCTCTTCGGAGGGCGAACGCCGCTACTTCATCAAGGCGGTGCTGAATCTGCATTCGGTCAGTGCGGAGAGTCCGGTGGCGGCGATCGCGGTACGTTCGCCGCGGCGGAGTGACCTGCCGGTTGAACGGGGGAAATAAACCTGCTTCCGGAGGACGCGGATTGGTGCCGTGTTCCTTTCCGGGGGGGAGCAGAGAGAGGAGCAACTCCATGCGTTTCAAGGCGCCGTCGGAAATCACCCGCGACTATCGATCCTTCAAACGGTTTCTGGTGATACTGGAGACTACCGCCGCGTACGGTTTTCACGACCTGGCTGAACAGATTCACCCGCTGAAGAAGCGGTTGTGGAAGGAGCATGCGCTTACCGGTCGAAGCCGGCCGGAGAAACTTCGCATGCTCTTTGAAGAGCTAGGGCCGACCTTCATCAAGCTGGGGCAGATTCTCTCTACCCGGCCCGACCTGGTCACACCGGAGTATGCGCGTGAGCTGGCGAAGCTGACCGAAAAGGTGTCGCCGTTTCCGCTGGAGAAGGTGCGGGAGATCATCCGGCGGGAGCTGGGGAGGGAGCCGGAGGAGATCTTCCGGGAATTCTCTTCCGAGCCGCTGGCAGCGGCGAGCATCGGACAGGTCCACGCCGCGGTACTCAAGGACGGCACCGCCGTCGTGGTCAAGGTGCGGCGGCCCGGAGTCGACGCACTGATCGCCACCGATCTGGAGATCATGCTCTACATCGCCCGGAAGCTGGAGAATTTCAACGCATCACTCGCCCGTCTTCGGCCGGTGCGGATCGTCGAGGAGTTCGCCTATTCGCTTCGTCGCGAACTGAATTATCAGTTCGAAGCGGCCAACCTGCTCCGGTTCACCCGGAACATGTCCGGCAGTGAGGGGCTGGTCATTCCCCGCCTCTATCTGGACTACACCACGATGCGGGTGCTGACGATGGAACGTCTGTTCGGAGATTCCGCCACGCAGGTGCTTGCCGTGGAGGAGGTGCGGCAGAAATACGATCTCCCGCGCATTGCCGAGCTTGGAGTCAATTCACTGCTCTCCCAGATCTTCGAATACGGCTTCTTCCATGCGGATCCTCATCCAGGGAACATCTTTTTGCTTGAAGGGAATCGCTTCGCCTTCATCGATTTCGGCATGATGGGGCGAGTCAGTGAAGAGGAGAGGCAGGATTTCGTCAGGATCATCGACTACATGCTGCGGGGACAGATTTCGCTGATGACCGACACGGCGCTGCGCATGACGATTTCCGGCCGTTTTACCGGCAGCCGGCTGGAGCTGGAGCGGGATGTCGGCGACCTGGTTGACGAGAACATCAATCTGCCGCTGGATAAACTGAGCGTCTCGCACATTCTCGAAGAGCTTATGGAGATGTTCAACAAATATGAACTCTCGCTCAAGCCGAACCTCTACATGATGTTCAAGGCTCTGATCACGATCGAGCATCTCGGGCGGACATTCTACCCGCAGCTGCGGATTGTGGAAATGGTCAAGCCGTTCGTTCAGAAGCTCAAGATGCGCGCGCTCAACCCGGTTCCCTACCTCCGGCGCTTTTTCGACACGCTAGGTGAGAACATCACGTCGCTTCAGAACATGCCCGAGGCGATCCGCAACATCAGCGGAAAACTGGAGCGGGGCGATCTGACGCTCCGGGTGGAGCATCACCGGCTCAACGATATCGAGGAGACGCTCTACGTGACCGGAGAGCGGATGTCCCGTTCGCTGCTCATTTCCGCCCTGCTGATCGGCTCCGCCCTGATCATTGTGGCGAAAATTCCTCCTTTCTGGGGTGAGATTCCGGTGATCGGCACGCTTGGATTCTGCATCTCGGGGCTGCTGAGCATCGCGGTGCTGCTCGATGACTACCGGAAGCGGAAACTTTTCCTCCGGGAGCGTCTTCGTCGGAAACGGCTCGAAGAGGAGGAGCGGAACCGATGAATATTCCGTGGAAAACCCTTGCCGGCGGCATTTCGATGCCGGAGCTGGGGCAGGGCACCTGGCGGCTGGGCGGCGTTTCGGAGCGGGATCCGGGCAATGACGACGCCCGGGACGTTGCCGTGATCCGTCGTGCGCTCGACGCCGGACTGATTCACATCGACACCGCCGAAATGTATGCGGGCGGTCACGCCGAGGAGCTGGTCGGCGAAGCGATACGGGGGGTGGAGCGTTCACGGCTCTTTCTCACCGGAAAGGTCTGGAAGACCCATCTCGGCGGCGACGGACCGCTGCGCGCGGCGGAGGCGAGTCTTCAGCGGCTCGGCGTCGACATGTTCGATCTCTACCTCGTACACCAGGTGAATCCCGAGGTTCCGCTGAAGGAGACGATACGGGCGATGAACCGGCTTCAGCGCAGGGGACTGGCACGCCATATCGGTGTGAGCAATTTTTCACTGGAACGGCTGAAGCAGGCGCAGGCGCTCTCCGAAGTGCCGATTGTCGCCAATCAGCTTCACTACAACCTGCAGGTTCGAGAAATTGAGCTCTCCGGACTGCTTGACTTCTGCCGCGAGACGGGAGTCATGGTGATCGCCTGGCGGCCGTTGCGCGGCGTGGGCTGTGCCGTGCCGCTGCTTGAGGAACTGGCGGCAAAGTACCGTCGCACTCCCCGGCAGCTGGCGTTGAACTGGCTGATCTCGCAGCCGGGGGTGGTGACGATCGTCAAGGCGTCCGATCCGCTTCACCTGGCGGAAAATGTCGGTGCCGCCGGCTGGCGGATGGCGGAGGAGGATGTCGAGCGCCTCAGGCGGGAGTTCCCCGACTGCCGCACGGTTTCGGAGGCGGTTCCGCTGATCTGAACTTCTGTTTCATATTTTTCAGTTTCTCTGTCGTTTTTTTTCATAAGTTTCAAACAGACGATGGGGAGAAGCCCTTGCTTTGCACTGTTTCCCGGGTATAATAGGAGAAACCGAGGAAAGGATGTAGCAGATGCTGGAAAAAGGGACGATGACGCTCGGGGTCAACTACTGGGCGAGCCATGCCGCAACGCGGATGTGGACGCAGTGGGATGCCGCCGTGGTGGAGAAGGATTTGGCCGCACTGGAGAAAATCGGTTGCCGATTGTTGCGTGTTTTTCCCATCTGGCCGGATTTTCAACCGGTGATGGTGCTGCGCAGCAACTGCGCGAAGGGAGGCTATCCGCGGGCATATGCGTTTACCGGGGAGCGGCCCCTGCCGGCGACCGAGGCGGGACGCGCCGGGGTGGATGAGACGATGATGGAGCGGTTCGAGACGCTGGCCGATCTGGCGCAGCGGCACGGGATGAAACTGATTGTGCCGCTGATCAACGGGCACATGACCTTTCGAGTCTACTGTCCGCCTGCGGTGGACGGGCTGGATGCCTTCACCGATCCGGAATCTCTCTTCTGGCAGAACCGGTTTGTCCGCTACTTCGTCAAGCGGATGAAACATCATCCGGCGATACTCGCCTGGGAGCTGGGCAACGAGAGCAACTGTCTTTCCGTAGCCGACACCCGGGCGGCGGCGTGGAACTGGGCCGCGCAGATCTCCGCTTCGATCCGGCTGGCGGATCCCTCCTGGCCGGTTTATTCGGGGATGCACAGTCTGCAGCTGCACGACCGCCAGTGGGAGACTCGGCCGAACAAGTGGCTGCTTGCCGATCAGGCGGAGCTGTGTGACATGCTCACCACTCATCCCTATCAGATGTGGCGCAGTTACGTCAACTGCGATTCACCGAATACGCTCCGCTGGGTGATGCTTGCGCCGACGGAGAACCGTCTTTACGCCGACATCGGCGGCAAACCCGCCATCGTCGAAGAGATCGGCACGCTGCGGCGCACCTTTTCAGATTTTCCGGCGCTGGGCCGGCAGCTTCGCAACATTCTCTGGCTGCTCTGGGCGTCGGATGCGCGGGCGCTGCTCTGGTGGTGCGCCTTCGACCAGACCGGTATGGAGTTTCCACCTTATGACTGGGACGAAGCAGGGATGGAACACGGAATCCTGACCGGTGACCGCCGTCTCAACCCGACCGGGGAGGCGATTGCGGCATTCGGCGACTTTCTCCGGCGTTCCCCCGTGCAGTCACTGCCGCCGGCAGCGCATACCGCGGTCTGCATCTTCGGTCGCGACCAGGAGCACTATGAGCTGGCGAATGCGTCCAACATTCTGGCGCGACAGGCCGGACTGACGTTGAAATTCGCCTTTTGTGAAGAGGAGATTCCGGAGGCGCCCTGCTACTTTCTCCCCTGTCTGAAGCGAAAAGGGGGATTGAACCGCGCCGCATTCCGGGAGTTGTCGCGCCGGGTGGAGGCGGGTGCGACGCTCTGCGTCACGTTGGACAGCGACGCTTCCCCGGTCGAGATGGCTGAGTTCTTCGGTGCAGAGATCGTCAGTCGCCGGAAGGGCAGGGGACCACGGGAGTTTTCGCTGCAACTCGGCGGAAAGCCGATTGTGCTGCGACTTGCTCCGCCTCATGAGTTTACTCTGGCTGCCAGGGGGGCCTCCCCGCTCGATGAGAGTGGAACATTCATGGAGTTTCGGCGGGGGCGGGGGCGGGTGATCCTCGCTGCCCTGCCGTTGGAAAAACTGATGCTCGAAATGCCCGGTTCCTTCCAGATGTTTCCCGCATGCGAATTCTACCGCTATTGCGGCGCGGAAGCGCTTTCCGGCGAATTGCTTCATGCCGATTGCCGCGAAGTGCTGATCAGCGAACACCCCGAATCGGAACGCCGCTGTTATGCGGTGATCGCCAACTGTTCGCCGGAGGCGCGGGTTGTCGCACTGAATCCGGCGGCGGGATGGCGGATTACCGGGTGCGATTCGGACTCCCCGGATGTGGTGCTGCAGGACGGCTCCCTTGCTCTGCCGGAGAATGGAGCCGCACTGCTGGTGCTGGAACGGCAGCTGTGATCACACCGTCGTTTCTCCGATGATCGCGGCTGCGGCGGTTTCGAATGTTCCGAACATCGCGTCGATTTCGCTTCTGGTGTAAGCATCTGGGATGTCGGAAGCGTCCGGCTTCTCCGCGAGGAGCGCATCGGTTTCCGCCTTCGTGTAGGCGTCCGGTATGTCGGAAGCGTCCGGCTTCTCCGCGAGGAGCGCATCG
>OLGD01000517.1_pt1 | contig 76567 bp, 90 predicted proteins | sample 1605311 | NCBI WGS metagenome assembly OLGD01 (sample SAMEA3888917, study PRJEB22519) | human gut metagenome | biome: human gut; feature: human-associated habitat; material: faeces | place: Denmark | collected 2010
TGCCCTTGACCTACAAGCTTTTGAAAAAGCTTGAGCAAAACTTTTAAGTGTCTTAGGAGAATTTCTTAATTATAATATGTCGAATTTTGGGTAAAATCAAACTTTTGTTTGACACTTTCTCGAACATATGTTATAATTTTAGGGTAATATTATGCTTATGTATGTTGGGTGTGGCTATTGAAATGAAGATAAATCACATTACGATTAATGACTATCTTACTAAATCAAAGCTTCCCGAAAGTGACTATGTTATAAACCCATATGTGGGTTGTCCTCATGCTTGTGCATACTGCTACGCCTGTTTTATGAAGCGTTTTACAAATCATAACGAGGACTGGGGAAGCTTTCTTGATGTTAAAGAATGTGAAAAGCCAATAAGCCTATCGAGAATAAAAGGCAAATCTGTATTTTTATCATCAGTTACAGATTGCTATAATCCTTATGAGGAAGAATTTCGCATAACAAGAAAAATTCTCGAACAGCTTATAAACGCTAATTGTCAGCTTACGATTTCTACAAAATCAAAGCTTATTTTGCGTGATACATATTTACTCAAGCAATGCAAAAATCTTAAAGTCGATATGTCAATTAACACGCTTGATGAAAAATTTCAATCGGATATGGATAATGCAAGCAGTATCTCAGACAGGCTTAAAACCTTAAAATCTCTGCACGAAAATGGAATTTATACTGTTTTGTTTATGTCGCCTATCTTCCCTTATATTACAGATTTTAAGGCTATAATTGAGAAATCTAAGAGTTTTATTAATGAATACTGGTTTGAAAATCTTAATCTCAGGAGTAGTTACAAATATACTATTCTTAACTACATAAAAAGGAACTATCCTGAATATTATCCTTATTATGAGCAGATTTACATAAAAAATGATTTTTCGTACTGGCAAAAGCTTGCTCTTGAAATAAATGAATATTGTGAAAGTCAAGGTCTTAATTTTAAAAATTATTTCTATCACGATAAATTGGTTGCTGATAAAAAACAAAGGAATAAGGTGTGATGTTTATGAAAAAACTTACTAAAAGTCAGGCAAAAGTTTTCGACTTTTTAAAGGAAAGCATTGCAGATGGAATTACTCCTTCTGTGCGTGAAATTTGTTTAGCAACAGGTCTTAGCTCTACCTCAACGGTTCATTCTCATCTTAAATCTCTTGAGGAGCTCGGTTACATAACTCGTACAACTGGTCTTAACCGCTCAATTCGTATTGTTGGTGAAGAAAAAGCATCACAGGTTCCAGTCATTGGCAAGGTTACTGCAGGTGTTCCTATTCTTGCTTTTGAGGATATTTCTGGATATGTACCTTTTCCTGAAAGTAAACGCAAAGGACGAGAGCTTTTTGCACTTAATGTTGTTGGTGAAAGTATGAAAGATATTGGCATACTTGATGGTGATGTTGTTATCTGTGAAAAAAAACCTGTTGCGGAAAATGGCGAAATCGTAGTCGCAATGATAGACGGTGAAGCAACTGTAAAATCTTTTTACAAGGAAGATAACTATGTAAGATTGCAGCCACATAATCCCGATTTCGAACCTATTATCACAGATGATGTCACTATCTTAGGCAAGGTTATTGCACTTTCACGAGATTATGGTGCTTAAAGCTTTTAATAAAAATATCAACGAGCTACCTAATTATGGTAGACTCCCTCCTTTTCAAACTTTTAATTGAACTCATATTAAATATTTACTCTGGGCGAAACACTTTCGCTCTTTTTGTTTTTAATAATCAGTTAAATATGACATAAAAAATTACTTTGTTGCCAAAATATTTTCAGAAGTATTAAAATTAAAAAGAAAAAATTGCCTTGATGTATTTAATCCTGAATGATATAATAAAAATGTATGTATCACGACTAAATTTGATAAACTAATCAAAGGAGGTCTGATATAATGAAAAAAAATCAAAAAAATGATGAGCAATATATAAAAAATCCTTCAGAGCCTGACGAAAAGGCTGATGAACTTAATGAAAATGGTCCTACAAGCGAAAAGCGTACGGATTCTATTATCGAAACTGGAAGTATAATTGCTTCTAATGGCAAATATACTATCCACTGTCTGACGATTATCGGGCAAATTGAGGGACATTATATTCTATCATCACAAAACAAAACCACTAAGTATGAACATGTTATTCCACAGATTGTTGCTGTGGAGGAAGAACCTCGTATAGATGGGCTTCTCATTCTGCTCAATACTGTTGGCGGTGATGTAGAGGCTGGACTTGCTATTGCTGAGCTTCTTGCAGGAATCCGCAAACCAACAGTTTCTATGGTACTTGGCGGAGGTCACTCAATAGGCGTTCCGCTCGCAGTTGCGGCAAAAAAGTCTTTCATAGCAAAGTCCGCATCTATGACTATTCACCCTGTAAGAATGACTGGTCTTACACTTGGAGTTCCTCAGACATTTGAATATTTTCAGCGTATGCAGGCAAGAATTACGAGATTTGTATGTGAAAATTCAAATATCAATCCAGAAAGATATAATGAGCTTGCTATGAATACTGGAGAACTTGTACTCGATGTAGGAACTGTTCTTGACGGCGAGGACGCAGTCAAAGAGGGATTGATTGATAATCTTGGCAGTTTTTCTGATGCTCTTGACGCTCTTTATGCTATGATTGATAAAGAAAAAAAAGCTAAAAAGAAAACTTCCAAAAAAAGTAAAACCTAAGGAAGTTTGGGCGGACAAAGTTCGCCCTACATATATATTAGTTAAATAAACGGAGGTACATAATGAACATATTTGAAGCCATTGTGCTTGGTGCGGTTCAGGGACTGACAGAATTTCTTCCTGTTTCGAGCAGTGGACACCTTGCTATATTTCAGCACTTTTTTGGGTTAAATGATAACAACCTTTTCTTTAATGTTATGCTCCATGTCGGAACACTCACAGCTGTTTGTGCTGTATACTGGAGGTTATTTTTAAGACTTATCAAAAGTTTCTTTATGATACTGAAAAAAATCTTTACAGGAAAATTTAAATGGAGCGAAATGGACGCTGATGAAAACCTTGTTATGATGCTTATAATTGGTCTATTGCCACTTTTCTTACTGTTCTTGCCTATTGGTGGAGGTATGAAAATTAAAGACCTCGCTGATAAATGGAATTCTGATGGTTATCTGATAATTACAGCGATTTCACTCTTAGTAACAAGCTTTCTTCTTGTTATCGGAATTAATGCAAACCGCAAAACTACAATTCTTTATAAGAGTCATGGCAAGCTTCGTGCAGATGGTGCGGGAAGAAGAAAGCTAAATCCTGTTGATGCAGTTTTTATTGGTCTTTTTCAGGCAGTAGCCGCTATCTTCCCTGGAATATCTCGTTCAGGCTCTACCCTTACTGCTGGAGAACTCAGAAAAATAAACAAACAGCGTGCTTTGGATTATTCTTTTGTTCTTGGAACTCCTGCGATTATTGCGGCCGCTCTCCTTGAAGGAAAAGACGCTCTTTTCCCTGCTGACGGTTCAGCGGTTTCAATCGAATTTTTTCCTACTTTAATTGGAATTATTACTTCTGCTATTGTAGGTTTCCTTGCAATCAGACTTTTCAAATGGTTGCTTTCTACAAACAGAATGTATTATTTTGTTCTCTATACAGCAGGTGCTGGTATAATTTGCCTTGTTATCAGCATTATAGAGCTTATTTCAGGAGTAAACCTCTTTACACAGCAACCACTTACATTCTAATTATCAAATAAAATAGGTTCACTTTAACGAACACAGTTTGCCCTAATCGGTAGTTCATTGGTAATTTCTTAATAAGTAGCAATAGACTACTTTCGCCGATATTGAGCAATAATTGCTTTAAGGGAACCTGATTAAATACTCGTTCTTAAAAATGTCACCGATTCCATTAGTCGGTGACATTGATTTTCAATAGGAGGTATGAATTTTGGCAAATGATTCTAAAAAAAATCCGACTAAAAAAGCTTCATCAAGCAATAAAAATACCGCCACAAAAAGCACGAAAACTACAAAAAATATACAAGCATCAAAGCCTAAAACCAAACGAATAACCAAGGCTGAAAAGGAAAGAATAAAAGCCGAACAAGAAGCCGCAGAAAGGCGACGCAGACGAATAAAATCTATAATAATATCAGGTATTGCTATTTTAATATTCTGTTTATTTATAATTCGTGGCGATATGTTCTGGACAACTGTACACTCGTTTATTTGGGGAATTTTTGGTTTCTGCGGAATATTAATTCCTATATTAATGATATATATAGCATATCAAAGTGGAAAAACAGATATTCCATATCGTATGAATCTTAGATTCTTTATAGCTATATCAATAGCTGTACTTTTTACAACCGCTGTATATCTTTTCTCTCACGGAAAAGTTGAAGGAAATGTTTTTTTCGCAATGGGTGACGCTTATATAGAAGGTATTAATTATTGTGGGGGCGGACTTATCAGTTCTATACTTGGTGCTCCTATGATGGCATTTATTGGTGCAACAGGTTCTCGAATTATTATAGCTGTTTTGCTCTTTATAGATATTATGATAGCCTCAGGGGCGACAATTATAGGCTTTATAGATTTCTTTAAAAAGCCTGTGGAAAAGGTTTCTACTAAGGTATCATCTAAATTTTCTGAAACCAAACAGGAAATAAGCAGACAAAGAGCTATTCGTCAAGAATATCAGCAAGCACAAAAACAAGAACAGCAATCATTCTATATTTATGGCAGAAGAGCTGATGAATCGAAAACGAACCATATAGATATACCTCTTGGAAATGATTCAGAAAAGCCTAATATGCTCCCCGATGATTTTATAAGCGAACAGTATATACCTAAACAATCTAATAATTTTAATGCAAATGATTATGATACCCCGACGATAACAACTCAAAAGCGTAAAAAAAGAAAAAAATCTAATCCTGATATTGAAAATCAAAATAACTCAGAGCCTATTATTTATGAATCTATTCAATCTGAAACAACCTTTGATGAAAACCACGAAGCAGGCTCTTTTGAAGAATTAGATGGTATTCTTTCAGAAAAGGATAACAAGACTATCGCTGACGCTTTAAAGCAGATTGAAAAGAAAAAAAGCAAGAAAAAATCTGTTGAAGAACCTATAAGCTTTGATATACAGAATGTTTCTTCTGAATATTTATCAAATGATAGTGTTTATCTCAAACCACCTATAACACTTCTGAAACCCACTCCATTTACAAACGAAGGCGATATTGCAACAGAGCTTAATCAAAATGGCTCTATGCTTATAGAAACTCTTGCAAGCTTTGGCGTTAAAGCAAGTATAGTAAACATCTGTCGTGGTCCCGCTGTAACAAGATATGAACTTCAGCCTGCTGCTGGTGTTAAAATCAGTAAAATCACAAATCTTGCTGATGATATTGCTATGAACCTTGCCGCTGTTGGCGTAAGAATTGAAGCACCTATTCCAGGAAAGGCTGCTGTTGGTGTTGAGGTTGCTAACAAGGTAGTAAGCATTGTTAAAATGCGTGAATTGATAGAATCACCTGAATTTAACAATGCTAAAAGCAAGCTTACTGTTGTACTTGGCAGAGATATTGAAGGTAATATTACTATTGCCGACCTTGCTAAAATGCCTCATTTGCTTATAGCTGGTTCCACTGGTTCTGGTAAATCTGTATGTATAAATTCTATGCTTATAAGCTTGATTTATAAATCAACACCAGAAGAAGTAAAGTTGCTTATGATTGACCCTAAGGTTGTTGAACTTGGAGTGTATAATGGTATTCCACACTTGCTTGTACCAGTTGTTACAGACCCAAGAAAAGCGGCAGGTGCATTGAACTGGGCTGTAAATCATATGCTTGAAAGGTATAAGCTCTTTGCTGAAAATAATGTTCGTGATATAAGAGGCTATAATGCACTTGTCGAAAGAACAAACGCTGAAATCGACAAAGAGGAAACTCAAATAAGCGATGATGAAAATTCTGACGAGTTTGAGATGCCACAGACTCCTGAAGAGCGACAAATTATGGACGCTGCTATTTCAGAAACAGAAAATAGTGGAAAGCCTCCTAAGAAAGAAAAACTTAAAAAGCTTGAACAAATTGTTATAATTATTGATGAGCTTGCTGACCTTATGATGGCCACCCCTAATGATGTAGAAAATGCTATTTGCCGACTTGCGCAAATGGCTCGTGCTGCTGGTATGCACCTTGTTATTGCTACACAAAGACCATCTGTTGATGTGATTACTGGTATTATTAAAGCTAATATTCCAAGCCGAATTGCTTTTGCGGTTAAATCGCAAATAGACTCGAGAACTATTCTCGATTCAGGCGGTGCCGACAAGCTTCTCGGCAGAGGTGATATGCTTTTTGCACCTATCGGAGCATCAAAGCCTAAGCGTGTTCAAGGCTGTTTTGTAGATGATGAAGAGGTTGAGAATGTTGTAGAGTTTATCAAAAATAACAGAGCTTGTGAATATGATGAAAGCATCGCTCAAGAAATTGAAAACAATTCTATAACTGAAAATAACAGTTCAAAGGCTATTGCCAATGAAGACTCTGACCAAGACCCTATGCTTGAAGAAGCAATTAAGTGTGTTGTTGAAGCTGGACAAGCCTCAACCTCACTTTTACAAAGAAGATTGCGTCTTGGGTACGCAAGAGCAGGACGACTTATTGATGAAATGGAAGCAATAGGAATTGTTGGTCCTCACGAAGGCTCAAAACCAAGACAGGTACTTCTTACACAACAGCAATATATGGAAAGACAAATGAATAGGTCAGATGAAAACTAAATTTCTATATAATATATAATTATTTTAATAGCAAATAATTTCTAATGTATTAAGCTTACTTCAGCTCAGCAAATTGCTTACAATACATTAGAAAGCTATTTGCTATTTTTCTTTTATACAAGCCTATACTATTTCTAATACTAATAAAATACTTGACATTATACCTATCAATCGTGTATAATAGTTTCTATTGAATACTATGCTTGTGTAGCACAGTTGGTAGTGCAGCTCATTCGTAATGAGCAGGTCACAGGTTCGAGTCCTGCCACAAGCTCCATATTTTCCCCCTTGAACACTGCGTTCGAGGGGATTTTTATTTTATTTAGAATTAACGAAATATAGTAATTTGGTATTTATTTGGTGTTTATGGATTAAAAATTTAAAAAAATCCCGCCCCAGAGCTATTAAGCACTGAGAGCGGGATTAATCTTTGCTATATGTTATTTCACTCTAATCTTCTGCCCAACATAGATTAAATCTCTGTTCTTGATGTTGTTAAGCGATACAAGCTTGTCTACTCATGTGTATGTCTCATAATTTTGGCTTCTAATGCATTCATCAACTGTCTCAAGGAATACATTTATTACTACAATAACGAAAGGATTGCTTCTAAATTGAAAATGAGCCCGGTGCAATACCGAACTCATTCTCTTGCAAGTTAATATTTATTTGTCTAATATTTGGGGTTCACTTCAAGTTAGGAGCGGCTTCTGTAATCATAATCCAAGTATTGTATGATATAATATAAAAGCTAAAAATCGTCTTTATGGCGACTTTTTAGAGAATTTAAGTTAGAAAAAAACTAACTGCATAATTACTCATAATTTTAAAGGAACTACAAAAAATCGTTTAGTTATTCATCTGAATAGATTTGAATTTTTATTAGACTTCATCAGCGTCTTTATTAAGCTCTGTAAGAAGTTCTTCGGCACTTGCACCTTCCATAACTTTCTTAAATTCATCACCGCTCATCTTTTCGTTGCTAATAAGGAACTTAGCGACTTCGTGAAGTCTACCTATATTATTCTTGAGAATTTCTTCTGTCTTATTATAGCCAGTTGTGATAATATCGCTGACTTCCTTATCAATCTTAGCAGCTGTGGATTCGGAGTAATTTTTGGAATGACCAAGTTCCTTACCCAAGAAAACATTGCTGTCATCTGTTGAATATGCAATAGGTCCAAGCGTATCACTCATACCATATTGTGCAACCATTGCGAAAGCAAGCTTTGTTGCTCTCTCAATATCATTAGACGCACCTGTTGAAATATCTCCGATAATGAGTGCTTCTGCAACTCTTCCACCGAGAAGAACAACTATGTCTTCTTTCATCTCTTTCTTAGAACGGTATGACTTATCCTCGCTTGGCAAGGACATTGTAAATCCGCCTGCCATACCTCTTGGAATAATTGAAATTTGGTGAACTGGGTCTTGAGTTGGGCAGAAATATGTTGCGATTGCGTGTCCTGCCTCATGATATGCTGTCAACTTCTTTTCAGCATCACTCATTACTCGTGATTTCTTTTCTGCACCAACAACAACTTTGATTGTTGCTTCCTCAACTTCAGTCATTGTAATAGCCTTGAGGTCTTTTCTTGCAGCAAGAAGTGCAGCTTCATTAAGGAGGTTTTCAAGGTCTGCACCTGTAAAACCTGCTGTAGATTTTGCAATAGTTTTAAGAACAACATCTGGAGCAAGAGGCTTACCCTTTGCGTGAACCTTGAGTATTTCTTCACGACCCTTTATATCAGGTCTGCCAACAATAACCTGTCTATCAAAACGACCTGGACGCATAAGAGCTGGGTCGAGAATATCAGGACGGTTTGTTGCAGCAATCATAATTACACCTTCATTAGCACCAAAGCCATCCATTTCAACGAGGAGCTGATTAAGTGTCTGCTCACGCTCATCGTGTCCGCCGCCAAGACCAGCACCACGCTGACGACCTACTGCATCAATTTCATCTATAAATATGATACAAGGACTATTTTTCTTAGCCTGCTCAAAGAGGTCACGAACTCTTGATGCACCAACACCAACAAACATTTCAACGAAGTCTGAGCCTGAGATTGAGAAGAACTGAACACCTGCTTCACCTGCAACTGCTCTTGCAAGAAGTGTTTTACCTGTTCCTGGAGGGCCTACGAGCAAAACGCCCTTTGGTATTCTTGCACCAAGCTCATTATACTTTTTAGGGTCTTTGAGAAACTCAACGATTTCACGGAGTTCTTCCTTCTCCTCGTCAGCACCCGCAACATCGGCAAAGGTTGTCTTACGCTTTTCATCGGAAATGCTCTTAATTTTAGCCTTTCCAAAGCCCATTGTTTTGCCGTCGCCACCCATACCATTAGACAGCTTTCGCATAAAGTATATCCAGAATACTACTAATGCACCAAACAATATAATATTTGGCAACAAATCTATCAACCAAGAATTTTCTGATGCCCTGATATGGTCATACTTCATCGGTTCATCAGGATGCTTCTCGTTATACTGGTCAACATACGGGTTGATTTGGTCAAGAAAAGTTGTAATACTTGCGGCTGTTGCCTTAACAACAGTGCCTTTGTCATCATTGAGCTTAAGCTCAATAGCACCTGTGCCAAAATCTACTGTATATTCCTTAACCTTCATATCCTTAAAGTAATAAACTATCTCGGAAGTAGTAGGTTGTTCTGTTCTCTGTGAACTGAAAATAACTGCAATAATTATTATCAAAACAATCGGAATACCAAGATAAATCAGTAGATTTCTTATGGTTTTTTTATTATCCAAAATTTCTGCCTCCTTATTTTTGCATTGTTATATTAGTTTATCGTAAATTGTGAATAATTTCAAGTGGTAAACCGCTTAAATTAGCCATAAACAGCTATTTATTTTTTTGAAAAGCTGATTTATTCACTTTTTTCATAGATTTCCCTTTTCAAGATACCAACAAAGGGTAGGTTTCTATAATATTCATCATAATCAAGACCATAGCCTACAACAAATTCATCGGGAATTTCACAGCCTTTATAGTTTGGAATTATATCAAAGCTTCTTCTTGCTGGCTTATCCAAAAGTGTGCAAACTGTAACTGATTTCGCATTCTTTTCTTCAAGAAAGTACTCTCTAAGCTTATATAATGTACAACCTGTATCGAGAATATCATCAACTACAACAACATTCTTTCCATCAGCACTTATTGAAATATCCTTCAGAATATTAATTTTACCGCTCGAAACTGTCGAACAGCCATAGCTTGATGCCTGCATAAAATCAACTTCACAAGGGACACTCAACTTTCTGACTATATCTGCAAAAAACATAAAACTGCCTTTAAGAATACAAACCATTAGCAAATTTCCGTCTTGATTTTTCTGACTTATATCTTTTGCAATTCTACTTGTCAGTCTTTCTATATCATCACAGCTAAGCAAAATTTTGGATATATCATTTATCATAGCCTTACCTCTATTCATCTATGTATATCATTAAAACCTTTTGAGTAGTATTTTTAACACAGCACTGCTCAGAAACGCCTATTTCCTCTGCCCATAGAATATTATTTTCATCGGCAAGCAAAATAGCAGAATCACGCTTTTCAGCAGGAATTTTCATCTCAGACATAAGCTTTCTGAGTGGCTTTGTGAGTCCTCTGCCCTTCGGTGCAATGAAGTCACCAGCTTTTCTATTTCTGAAAACTGCTCTATCGGATATTGTAGCATAATCAAGTGAAATGGTAAATAAATTTTTTGTAAATTTTGCTCTTGCAAGAAATTCCTCCATATTTACCAATTCTGTTCGTATATTTTTATTACATATCATCGCTGAACTATTGATAAATACTGGAATTTCTGATTTTCTCTCAGAGTTATTCAAAGAATTTTTATGATAAATTCTGAATATTCCCTGACTTGAGATAGCCATAATACCATTTTTAATTGAAACAGCACCACTATTTTTAATAGCTTTTTCAATAAGCTCTATATGAACACTTTCAGGCTCAATATTTTCCTTGTTGCAGAGAATTTCAATCGTTCTTGCAAGAATAGGCTTATCAAGCTTTTTCAACTTTTCGCAAGAATAACCATTCTCGATTTTGCTTTCTGATAGTGCAGTCTGAGCAGATTTTTCTATAAATTCATCAAGCTCTTTCATACTTTTAGAAAATCTAAGAAAAGCTTCCTCTATCGAGGGATTTATCCCTCTTAAAATTGGCACAACATCAAGGCGAACTTTATTTCTTGTATAAAGTCTTTCAGAATTTGTGCTGTCGTTTACATATGGAATATTATGAGATTTACAATATTCCTCTGTATCTGCTCTCGAGGCAAGAATTAGCGGTCGTATGATATTATCACGCTTAGGCGGTATACCTCTTGCACCCTTTATTCCGCTGCCTCGGCTTATATTCATAAGTATAGTTTCCATACTATCAGTTGAGGTATGGGCAGTTGCGATTTTTGCACCAAGTCTTGTGGCATTTTTATTCAGGAAGTCATACCTAACTTGCCTGCCACATTCCTCGCTTCCGAGATTTCTTTCGGAAGCGAGCTTATTTATATCACATTGTAGGACAAAAAGTTCTACACCAAGCTTTTCGCATAGTTCACGCACGAAATTTTCATCACGAAAGCTTTCATCACCTCTCAAAAGATGATTTATATGACAAGCATAAATCGTGAGAGAAAGGCTTTCTCTTATAGACATCAAAGAGCAGAGCAGTGCTGTTGAATCTGCTCCGCCCGAAAGTGCAACTATTATTTTATCCCCATCTTCAATTAAAGAATATTCTTTGATTGCTTTTAATAATTTATTCTCCACGGCTTAACTCCTGTGCAGTATAACGCATATATTCGCCCTGCCAATGCAACGGCACTGAACGAGCTTCACCATGACGATTCTTTGCGACAATACATTCACCGCTGTTGTTGTCCTTTTCTTCGTCATTGCCACTGCCTATGCTATCATAGTAGCCCTCACGATAAAGAAACAAAACAATATCTGCGTCCTGCTCGATAGAACCTGAATCTCTTAGGTCAGAAAGCTGTGGCTTTCGGTTTTCACGCTTTTCACTTGCACGAGAAAGCTGTGAAAGTGCTATTACGGGAACATTAAATTCCTTAGCAAGGGCTTTCAGACTTCTTGTGATTTCACTTATTTCGTTTACACGACTTTCAGTTCTTCTTGAGCCAGACATAAGCTGAAGATAATCGACTATTACCAAATCTACATCTTTAAGTCGTCTAAGCTTTGCCTTTAGCTCTGGAACAGATATACCTGGTGTATCATCAAAATACATTTCTGTTTTTCTTAGTACATCGCCAGCCTCGATAAGTCTTGCCCAATCATCATCTTGAAGCTTTCCTGTACGAAGCTTTGTACCCTCTATCATACCTTCTGTTGAGATAAGTCTTGAAGCGAGCTGTTCTCTTGACATTTCGAGTGAGAAAAAAGCCACCCTCTTTTTAACGCTTACGGCAACATGACGCATAATATTTAGTGCAAAACTGGTTTTACCCATACCAGGACGAGCCGCAAGAATTATAAGGTCCGAACGGTTAAGTCCTGTTATGACATTATCAAGCGTACCTATGCCAGTAGGAATAGCTCTCATTTCAGAGCTTTCCGGAGAATTCAGTATATCTATTCTATCAAGAACATCAAGAATAATACTGTCTACTCTTTGCAAGCCTGTGCGATTGCTATTGTCATCACGAATATCAAAAATGCTCTGCTCGGCAGAATCTATCAGCGTAGAAACATTATCTCCATATTCAGAAGCATTATTTATGATTTCTCTTGAAGCTAAAATAAGCCTGCGTCTTTGATAGCTATTCTTAACAATTTCAGCATATTCAGTAATATTAGACCTTGACGGCAACATCTCTGAAATCTGATATAGATAGGATTTGAAAGAAGCGTCATCATAGTCTTTTTGCTGTTTGAGCTTTTCAAGAATTGTGATAACATCTATCGGCGTATTCATAACAAAAAGCTCTATCATTGCAGTATATATAGAACGATGTGTTGCAAGATAGAAACACTCTGCCTGTGGAAGTATCTGAATAACTTCCGCCATACATTCTCCGTCCATAATGATAGTTGCAAGAACAGCTTGTTCTGCCTCAGGACTATACGGAAGATTCATACCGTCAACCGAAGATGAAACGGAATCTATATCCGCCATTTATAAAGACCTCCCAAAATTAAAGCTCTGTTACAGACACCTTAAGCTTTGCGACAACTCCGCCGAAAAGCTTAATTTCGCAATTATAGACACCAAAAGCCTTAATATCGCAATCGAGTGAAATTTTTCTCTTGTCGATAGAGAAATTATACTGTTTTTTGATTTCAGCAGCAATTTCCTTGCTTGTTACAGAGCCGAAAAGTCTGCCACCCTGACCAGCCTTTGCTTTAAGCTCAAGAGTTACATCTTTGAGCTTATCAGCAATAGCCTGTGCCTCTTTTGTCTGCTGTTCAATTTTATACTGTTTTGATTGCTCTGCATTTTTGAACTCATTAAGAGCCTGTGCATCGGCAACTCTTGCTAAATTTCTTGGAAACAAAAAGTTTCTTGCGTAGCCGTCACTTACATTAACAAGCTCTCCCTTTTTTCCTGTACCCTTAACATCTTGTAAAAGCATTACTTTCATTACTAATCTAACTTCCTTTCTCATAAAAAAGGCTTAAAGCTATAAACCTTTAAATTTTTATTATAAATCACCAAATAGGTGAGCAAAACCCGCCCTTAAATTATAAGTATTATTGCTGCGGTTCGATAAATGCTGACTCCGCACCTGCAGATTCTGTTTGATTTTGAACCTGTTCACTATTGATAGAGCTTACTATTTGAACAAGCTGTTCTCTTGCCTCTTCCATAGTTACACCCTTTAACTGAGTAGCCGCCATTGTCTGATGACCGCCACCACCCATCTTCTCCATAAGAACCTGAACATTTACATCTCCAAGAGAACGGGCGGAAATATTTATGCAGTTCTTTGTTGGAAACATTACAAATGACGCCTTGACATTTTCTATGCCAAGAAGTTCATCTGCCGCTTGTGCCGCAGCTATTCTGATATCAGAGGTTTCCTCATCTGCACAAGCTATTGCATAGAAATTGAATATTTCAGCCTCACTAACAAGCTTATATTTAGTCTTATATGTACTGATTGAGTTAGAGAACAATCTCTTAACCTCAACCGTATCTGCTCCTTTTCCTCTTAAGAATGCTGCCGCCTCGAAAGTTCTTACACCTGTACGCAAAACAAAATTTTTAGTATCAAGCATAATTCCTGCAAGAAGTGCCTCTGCCTCAAGTCTTGTAAGATTATCACTGCCTAAATATTGTATAAGCTCCGCAACCATTTCAGAAGCCGAAGAAGAATAAGGCTCATGATAGAAAATCATTGCGTTTTCTATATGATTAACCATCATTCTATGGTGGTCTATTACAATAACTCTCTTGCATTTCTTATAAACCTTTGCGAACTCAAGAAAGCTTGGCGAATGTGTATCAACAACAATGAGAAGTGTTCTTTCCGTTATCTCATTAAGTGCGGTATGTTCATCTATAAAAACATCGAGCAAGCCTGATTTTTCTATATTTGAAATAACTGAGCCTGCAAGACTTTGATTCTTGTTTATGGCAATGAATGCGTCCATATCCATACCCTTTTGTATGGTACTCCACAAACCAACAGCCGCTCCCACACTATCTAAATCCGAAAAGCGGTGTCCCATAATGATGACCTTATCGCTTTTTCTTATTTGTTCCTCAAGTGCCGCAGAAATAACTCTTGTTCTTACTTTATCTCTTTTTTCAACACCCTTAGAAGTGCCACCAAAGAACTCGTATCCCTCGCCGTTGTTGACTGCGGCTTGGTCGCCACCTCGTCCGTGTGCCATCTCAAGAGCCTGTCTTGCACGAAGCTCACATTCTCTGAGAGTTTTTCCGCAATGACCTATACCAATAGATATTGTCGCACCAGAAACATCATTTATTCTAATATTTCTTATGGTTTCAAGGATTTTAAACTTCTGCTCAATAAGCGTCTGAATATTTCTTTCCTCTATAACGACAAGGTACATATCATTCTTTTCAAGCTTTTTATAAAAGCCTTTCATACCTGTAGCCCATTCCTGAAGCTTACTTTCTATAAATATAGAAATCTGGTCGCAGACATTTTCGTCACTTGCTCTCTCTATTTCGCTCTTATTATCGAAATCAATAAGAGCTACAACAGGCCTTGAAAGTAAATATTCATCAGAATTTGCTTTATATAAGCTATTATCAACAAAATATATTATTCCGCCGTTTTCAGCAAGAACTCCAAAAGCAACATACCATTTATCGTTATAGCTAACATCTATGCCATTGTGATTAAAATAATCCCTTATATCTTTAGACTCTATAAATTGTGCCGCAGTTTCTCCGATTTTATCCTCATTATTGCACATCTTTTGAGTGAAATTTTTATTGCACATCATAATAACGCCAAAATCATCAACTACAATGGCAGCAACATTTATCAGGTCGAGTGATGACTGATTCATAATCGAAAAAGCACCTGAGGCACTCTTTATAATGCGGCTGACATAATTGCCAAATTTATAGGTGCTAAGAAATACTGTTGCCGCAGATGCCATTGCCGCAAGAAGCTCAATTATAAAAATAGTTGTATTATAATAGTAAGAAACACTCGCCATAACAAACATTACAATCGAAAATATTATAAAGACAGGTGTTGTCACCCATATTTTTTTATTCAAGACAGCCACCCCCCAATCATCTAAAAATACGCACGATTAAATCTCCATAATTACAGGAAGAATCATCGGACTTCTTCTGGTTTTATCATATAAAATCTTGGAAAGCTCGTCTTTTATCTTTGTTTTCATAACACCCCATTCACGGATATTTTCATTATAGCAATCATCAAGAATATCCTCAACTCTTGCCTTGATGTTATCCATAAGTGGTTCAGCTTCTCTTACATATACAAAGCCTCTTGAAACTATATCAGGACCAGAAACAACATGACCATCCTCAGAATCTATTGTTACTACAACTACAATTAAGCCGTCCTGTCCGAGATGTTTTCTATCACGAAGAACGATACTTCCTACATCACCGACGCCAAGTCCATCAACAAGTACCTGACCAGCGGGAACATCAGGAAGTTGTTTCATATAATCTCTGTTAAGTTCGATTACATTTCCGATATTTCCGATAAAGACATTTTCCTTTGGAATACCCATCTGATAAGCCAATTCTGCGTGTTTTTGCAAGTGCTTTTGCTCACCATGAACTGGAATAAAATATTTAGGCTTTGTAAGTCCCTGAATAATTTTAAGTTCCTCTTGGCAAGCGTGTCCTGAAACATGAACTTCATACATAGATTCATAAACAACATGACAGCCATGCTTAATAAGCTCATTAACGACTGCTCCAACAGTTTTTTCATTACCAGGAATAGGATTAGCTGAAATGATTATAAAGTCACCTGGACCTACTGCAACCTTTCTGTGGTCTGAATACGCCATTCTTGAAAGTGCAGACATAGGCTCGCCCTGACTTCCAGTAGTAATGAGAACTATCTGCTCCTTTGGATATTTATTTAGCATATCAATATCAATGACAACACCATCAGGAATATCAACATAGCCCAGCTCTGTGGCAATAGTCATATAGTTAATCATACTTCTGCCTGAGAAAGCAACTTTTCTGCCATGTCTGGCGGCACACTTAATAATTTGCTCAACACGACCAATATTTGATGCAAAGGTTGCAATTATAATTCTTTCCTTTTCGGCCTCTCTAAAGAACATTTCAAAGGAATTTACAACCTTTTGCTCTGTTACAGTGTATCCGGGACGCTCTGCATTGGTAGAATCCGCCATAAGTGCAAGCACACCCTCATTGCCAAGCTCTCCGAATCTTGCAAGGTCTATCATATCACCTGTTATAGGTGTACAGTCGATTTTGAAGTCGCCTGTATGGATAATTGTTCCACCAGGGGTATGAATTGCAAGACCTACCGCATCAGGAATGGAATGGTTTACATGAATAAATTCTATTGTCATACAACCAAGCTTTATTCTCTGACCAGGCTTTACTACATTCATCTTTGCCTTTGACTGAAGATTATGCTCCTTGAGCTTACTACCAACAAGTCCAAGTGTAAGACTTGTGCCATACATTGGAATATTAAGCTTTCTTAATAAGTAAGGCAAAGCTCCGATATGGTCTTCGTGTCCGTGTGTAAGAACTATACCCTTGATTTTATCTTTGTTTCTTTCTATATAGGTAAAATCAGGTAAAACTAAATCTACACCAAGCATTTCACCATCAGGGAATGCCATACCACAATCAAGCAGGAACATATCTCCATCACACTCGAAAAGTGTGATATTTTTGCCGATTTCGTTAAGTCCGCCAAGAAATGTAATCTTAACGCTTGGGAGCGGTGAATAACCTCTTTTTTGTGCCTTTCCCTGTGGGTTTCTCTTTTTAAAAGCCTTTTGCTTTTGGTCAGCCGACTGAAAACGACCCTTTTGAGTCTGAGCTGACTGTCTATCTTGATTATTAGGGTTAATTCTTCCGAAAAGCTTTGCAGACGAACCCTCTATCATAGCCGCCTTGCTCTGCTGTCTTCTCTCATAAGGAGAAAGTGAACCCTGTCTTTGGGGCATACCTCGACCTATCCCTCTACCCTTTCTTTGAGAGCTACCTCCTTGAAAATCGCCGAGGGATTGGTTCTGCTTATTATATTCTGATGTCACTAAAAATAACCTCCATCTTTATATTTATTTTTCCGAACAAAATCAGTAACTTAATTCTACTCCGCAAATGCAATTCTGTCAAGTTTATAGAATTAACTAAAAGCTACTTATAACTATTAAAAGATACTTTATTCAACGGATAGCTTGCTAATTATAGCTTTATTATATATAATATATCTCGAAAGGATTGATTTATTTGAAGAAAATAGAAATCTTTACAGATGGTGCTTGCAGCGGAAACCCTGGACCAGGTGGTTTTGGTGCAATTCTTAGATATAATGAACATATTAAAGAAATTTCCGGCGGTGAGGCTGAAACCACAAATAATCGTATGGAGCTTCGTGGTGTTATTGAGGCACTCAAGGCTCTTAAAGAGCCTTGTGAAGTAACTGTTACAAGCGATTCAAAGTATGTATGTGATGCTGTAACCAAAGGTTGGGCAAGGTCTTGGAAGGCTCATAACTGGATAAAAAGCGATAAGAAAAAAGCTTTAAATTCTGACCTTTGGGAAGAATTGCTAAATCTTCTTGATAAACACAAAGTTAAATTTGTTTGGGTTAAAGGTCACGCAGGACACCCAGAAAATGAACGCTGTGACGAATTGGCTGTTGCAGAGGCGGCTAAGTTCAAGAAATAGTCCTAAATTAAAAGTTTCGTCTAAGCCTTAAATTATTAACTGATAACTAATAAATCATATTAGCTAAATATACTATTTTTTAATTAAATAAAGATAGTTAGGCTATACTAAATATTTCCTACTAAAACGATAGAAATTGTCAAAATAACTATTGCATTTCCTATTGAATAGGTGTATAATTTTCCATACAATGGCAAAGGATATTAAAAGTCATTGATTTATTATATATATTTGAGGTGAAACCTATATGAAGAAAATATATGCGGACAACGCCGCAACAACTCGTCTTTCTAAAGAGGCTCTTGATGCTATGATGCCTTATCTTACAGATTACTATGGCAATCCATCAAGCCTCTATTCACTCGGTGTAAAATCTCGTCAGGCTGTCGAGAATGCTCGTAATACTGTTGCAGAGTGCCTTAACGCCGACCCTAAAGAAATCTTCTTCCTTTCAGGTGGAAGTGAAGCTGATAACTGGGCTATCAAAGGTGCTGCTCATCTCGGAGCTAAAAAAGGTAAAAAACATATCATAACTTCTAAATTTGAGCATCACGCTGTTCTTCATACTCTTGATTCTCTTAAAAAAGAGGGTTTTGAAGTAACTTATCTTGATGTTCACGAAAATGGCATTGTTCGCCCTGAAGAACTTGAAAATGCCATTCGTGAGGATACCGCTCTTGTAACTATTATGTTCGCTAATAATGAAATCGGTACTATTCAGCCTGTAAAAGAAATTGGCGAAATATGCAAAAAGCACAAGGTTATTTTCCATACGGACGCTGTTCAAGCTGTTGGTGCTATTCCTGTTGATGTTAGGAAAATCGGCTGCGATTTGCTCTCTATATCAGCACATAAGTTCCATGGTCCTAAGGGTGTTGGTGCAATCTTTATGCGTAAAGGTTTAAGACTTCCTAACCTTATTGATGGTGGTGCTCAGGAAAGTGGCCGTCGTGCTGGCACTGAAAATATTGCTGGCGTAGTTGGTATGAGTGTTGCTCTTAAACATTCTTGCGAAATTATGGCAGAAAGAAATGCAAGACTTGAGAAAATGCGTGACAGACTTATTGACGGACTTTTGAAAATCGACCGTTCAAGAATAAATGGTGACAGAACTCACAGACTTCCTGGAAATGTCAATATGTGTTTTCACGGACTTGAGGGTGAATCTCTCCTCCTCTCTCTTGACCTAAAGGGCATTTCAGCCTCATCTGGTTCAGCCTGCACATCAGGCTCTCTTGACCCAAGCCATGTTCTTTTAGCAATCGGACTTCCTCATGAAGTCGCTCATGGTTCATTAAGACTTAGCTTCAGCGATGAAAATACTGAAGAAGATATAGATTATCTCTTAGAGGTTATCCCACCAATAGTAACGAGGCTTCGTTCTATGTCACCATTATGGGAAAAGATAATCAAAAATTCATAATTTATTATTTAAGATTTATATATAGAAAGGTTGAATATAAATGGCATACAGTGAAAAGGTTATGGACCACTTTGCAAACCCAAGAAATGTCGGTGAACTTCTTGACGCAAACGGAATTGGTGAAGTCGGAAACTCACGCTGTGGAGATATAATGAAGATGTATATTAAGGTTGAAAACAACATTATTGTTGATGTCAGCTTTAAGACTTTTGGCTGTGGAGCAGCTATTGCAACAAGCTCTATGGCAACAGAGCTTATTAAGGGCAAATCAATAGATGATGCTCTCAAGCTTACAAATAAGGCTGTTATGGAAGCTCTTGATGGTTTACCTCCAGTTAAAGTTCACTGCTCAGTTCTTGCTGAACAGGCTATTAAAGCAGCTCTAAGTGATTATTACCGCAGACAGGGTATTGACCCAGAGCCAATCGTTGGTAAAATTGAGGAACACGATGAACATGGTGAGGATTCCTGTCATTAAGATTCAGTAAATATACAATTATAAAATGGCACAGTTCACTTCAAATAAGCGAACTGTGCCATTTTTATATAATTATATAGCCTTAGTATCTGTAAGGTTAGCTGTAAAATTTATTTCAGGAATTTCTATTTTTTTAATTATTCCAGTTTTGCTATCAGCATAAATTGTAAAATTGCCTGATTTACTTGCGCCTGTAAATATTGCATTATTATCTTCTGATTTCTGATATATTGCACCATTTTCTTCAGAGGCTTTATCAAGAACATTAGTTATAGCCTGTGCAAAACAAGAACTTGGTAAATATGATTTCTCTGTTTCACAGATAAGTTCATTATATGATATTGCGTATGTACCGCCAAGATTTTTAAAAGACATACCCTTTAGGTTTTCGGGGCTTGATATAATAATCGAGGACACACCTTTTTCAGTATGCGAAATATTGCATTTAAGCTTTGTTTCGCCAAGCTCTACATCAGCATTACCCGAAAAGCCTGTAACAAGCTCAGGTATTTTCGGTACTTTTTCTGTGCAAGAACTTATTGAAAATATAAGTACTATTGCCACAGCAATAGTAAATGTTATTTTAAATACTCTATGCAATAACATCACCCTCAGTTTCAGAAGCTAATATCCTCAATCATATCAGTAGGAAGCATTGTTGTTTCTGAAAGCCTTTTTGCTGTCCTATCCCCTGCCAACCCATGTGCATATACTCCGCAAACAGCAGCTCTGAACGGATTAATTCCCTGTGCAGCAAGCGAACCTATCATTCCTGCAAGCACATCGCCACTTCCGCCTCGTGCCATTCCTGCGTTTCCTGTTCTGTTTACAAGCAAAATATTGCCATCAGATATAAGTGTATTTGCACCTTTAAGAACTAAGCTTACATTATTCTCCTTGGCAAAATTTAAAGCAATTTCAGCTCGATTTTGCTGAACCTCGGCAACTGTACAACCAAGAAGTCTTGCCATTTCTCCTGGGTGAGGTGTAAATATAACCGGGGCTTTGGCTTTCTTTAATAAATGTATATGCGGAACAATTGAATTTATTCCATCTGCATCAAGAATAATTGGCTTTTTACAATTTGTAAGTATTTCACAGACTATCTTTTCGGTATCTTCATTATGCCCCATACCACAGCCAAGAACAACTGCATTAGATTTATTTGCAAGAGAAACAAGCTTATTACAGTCTTCAGCAGATGAAATGCCGTTTTTTTCTGCCAAGGGGGTGAAAACAGCTTCTATAAGCTTTCCTGCAACTATTGGATAAATCGACTTAGGCAAAGCAATATTCACCAAGCCTGCACCACTTCTTTGTGCAGCTTTTCCACACATAATAGCTGCTCCCGCCATACCATAGCTTCCTACAACAGCAAGCAAGGTTCCAAAAGTACCTTTATTTGATGATATTTTACGCTCAGGTAAGAGTTTTTCTCCGAGAAATTCATCTGTTGTCTGCATAATATATTCAGATAAATTTATCAGTTCATCTGAAATTCCAACACTTGCTACCTCTGTTTTTCCACAATAATCCATTGACGGATATAAAATATGTGCTGGCTTTAATGTTGTAAATGTAACAGTCAGATTTGCCTTGAAACATTCTCCTTTTACTGAACCATCATCACAGCCTACACCACTTGGAATATCAACTGCCATTACAAAAGCTTTAGAAGTATTGACAAACTTTGCAATCTCTGCGGTATTCTCATCTAAAGCTCCACGAAATCCTATACCATAAACTGCATCAACAATATAGTCTGCATTTTTGATAAGTTCAAAAGCAGTTTCTTTATCTTCTGGAAAATTTACCATAGCTATATCAAGTTTGATAGCTTTTTCTGCATTAAGCTTGGAATCGGTTGTTCTTGGTTCTCCAAGCCTAATTATATCAACCTTGCAGTTATACTTTTTTAAAACTCTGCCTATAACATAGCCGTCACCGCCATTATTGCCTTTACCACAAATTATGACAACCTTCTTACCCTCTGCACCATATTTAATTAGTGCCTCTGCGGCGGCTGTACCGGCTTTTTCCATAAGCTTGATATAAGTTGCCCCATTATCAACAGCAGCTTGCTCTAAATCTCTCATCTGTTGTGCGGATAAAACTTTCATAAATCAACATCTCCTTACAAAAAAGCCGTCCAGATATTCGGACGGCTAAATTTATTATTTACCAAAAATCTTGACCTTAAGCTCTCTCTTAAGGAAAGGTTTCATAGTTTCGAGAGTTTTCTCATTTGGAGCAAAGTATAACAGGCAATGCTTCTTTGAATAAATATCATGCAAAGCTGCATAATAAGTATTCTCACTCTCGGTATAGTCAGTGGCATGATATACGCAATCCTTAAATTGCTTTTCGTCAAAATCAGCTGGCTTTTCACTTAGTTTTCCAAGCATATCAACGCTTTTGACATCAAATTTTAACATTCTCTTACGCTTTTTCATACCGATAATTTTATCGACAGTCATTTCGCCCTGAACTACGATATATTCATACTCAATACCTTTGTGTGACCAAAGATACCAACCGCCATAACAGCCAAAGCCGATAATAAGCAAAGCTACTGGAATCATCCAATCAAAAAATTGTGAAAGATATACTGTCAGAAGTATAAATATAAACGCAAAGACAAAATACAGTATAAGAAAAGTAAACTTAGCAGGATTTACTCTTTTCTTGACAATCTGTTCACTATAATTATCCATCATAAAAATCAACCTCTTTTTTAACGATTGTTGTCATTATAGCATAATTACCAGCCAATTTCAACCTAAAAAGAAACACTCAAAATTCAAATACTGAATTTTGAGCGTTCCTATATTAAGTCACAAATCTTTGCTAAGATACCTTATAGCAAAGCATTATTCAAAAACAATTAAGCGTTTTTATTTTTGATGTATTCATCAATAGCCTTAGCAGCACTCTTACCTGCACCCATAGCAAGAATAACAGTAGCCGCACCTGTAACTGCGTCACCACCAGCATAAACGCCCTCACGAGTTGTAAGACCATCTTCGCCATCTGTAATGATACAGCCATGCTTGTTTGTATCAAGACCAGGTGTTGTGCTTCTGATAAGTGGGTTAGGACTTGTACCGATAGACATAATCATTGTGTCTATATCAAGAGTAAGCTCGCTACCCTCTTTAACGACAGGACGACGACGACCGCTCTCATCAGGCTCACCAAGCTCCATCTCTACACACTTCATACCGCATACATTGCCGTTTTCATCACCGATAACTTCAACAGGGTTTGTAAGTGTCTTGAAAATGATGCCCTCTTCCTCAGCGTGCTCAACCTCTTCTTTTCTTGCAGGAAGTTCATTCATACTACGGCGATATACTATATAAACATTCTCTGCACCAAGTCTTTTTGCACTTCTTGCTGCGTCCATAGCAACATTACCGCCACCAACAACAGCAACATTCTTAGAATGCTTGATAGGTGTCTTGGAACCTTCCTTATAAGCTTTCATAAGGTTAATTCTTGTAAGGAATTCATTTGCAGAATAAACTCCATTAAGGCTCTCACCTGGAATATTCATAAAGCGTGGAAGTCCTGCACCACTTGCAATATAAACAGCCTCATTACCCATCTCGAAAAGCTCATCAATAGTAAGAACCTTACCAATAACCATATTTGTTTCTATATCTACACCGATAGCCTTGAGATTATCAATTTCTTTCTGAACGATTTCCTTAGGAAGTCTGAACTGTGGAATACCGTAGCTAAGAACACCACCTGCTACATGGAGTGCTTCATAAACAGTAACCTTATAGCCAAGCTTTGCAAGGTCACCTGCAGCTGTAAGTCCACTTGGGCCTGCACCAATGATAGCAACCTTATGGCCGTTCTGCTCTGGAACCTTTGGAGTAGCAGTAGCGTGTTCACGATGATAGTCAGCAACAAATCTTTCAAGACGGCCGATACCAACACTCTCACCCTTGATGCCTCTTACACACTTACCTTCGCACTGATTCTCCTGTGGGCAAACACGACCACAAACAGCTGGCAATGCACTTGAAGCGGAAAGAATCTCAAAAGCACCCTCCATATCTTCATTAGCAACTCTCTCAATAAATGCAGGAATATCAATAGCAACAGGGCAAGCACTTCTGCAAGGCTTCTTAGGGCAATTAAGACAACGCTTTGCCTCTTCTACTGCCATTTCATATGTATAGCCGAGAGCAACCTCTTCAAAGTTATTTCTTCTTACTTCTGGGTCCTGAACAGGCATAGGACATTTGTTAGGACTCATATTTCTCTTGACTGCCATATTATTTGACCTCCTTTTTGAATAAGTTGCATGAAGCCTCACGCTGGTGTGCCTCGAACTCTTTATACATCGTGCCACGCTTCATAGCCTCATCAAAGTCTACGAGATGACCGTCAAAGTCTGGACCATCAACACAAGCAAACTTTGTTTCTCCACCAACAGTTAAACGGCAGCCACCACACATACCTGTTCCATCAACCATAATCGGGTTCATACTTACAACTGTTTTTATATCATATTTCTTAGTAAGCTGGCAAACGAATTTCATCATTATTAATGGACCAATAGCGATAACCTCATCATACTGGTTACCCTCTTTGATAAGCTCCTCAAGAGCGTTTGTTACAAGTCCCTTTGTGCCATAGCTTCCGTCATCTGTCATCATGCAAAGCTTATCACTATTTTGCTTGAATTCGTCCTCAAGAATAACAAGGTCTTTATTACGGAAACCTACTATGCTGTGAACCTCACAGCCAAGATGATGAAGCTTCTTAGCAATAGGAAAAGCAATCGCACAGCCTACACCACCGCCTACAACAGCAACCTTTTTAAGTCCATCAGTATGGCTTGGTATTCCGAGAGGGCCTACGAAATCGTGGATATAATCTCCAGCCTCAAGAGTATCAAGCTCCATAGTAGACGCACCAACAATCTGATAAATAATTGTAATAGTGCCTGCTTCTCTATCATAATCAGCAATAGTAAGAGGAACACGCTCGCTGTCTTCCTTTGTACGGAAGATGATAAACTGACCAGGTTCAGCTTTTTTTGCGATAAGCGGAGCAGAAACGACCATTTTTGCAACAGTCGGATTTAAGTGCTGCTTTTCGACTATTTTAAACATTTTATTTCATCCTTTCAAATAATTAAAGTAACTTTTATATTATACAACAAAATAATCTGCTTGTCAAAAGAATGTTGAGAACCTATAATAAGTCACCGCATAGCAATGCGTACAAGGCGAAAATACCCTGTACGCATATAAAAATAAAATTTTCAGCTTAATATAGATTATTAGAAATCTATATCCTTATCATAATATACTGCAACAAGGAGCTTTTCCATTTCTTCCTGTGTAGGAATTCTTGGGTTAGAACCTGTGCAAGCATCTGCGATAGCATTTTTTGCTGTTTCTGGAAGCTTATCCATAAATTCTTTTTCATCAATAATGCTTTCATCAGCCTTAACACCACCAGGACCATAATTCTTGATAGCCTGTGGAATATTAAGCTGGTCATTCATTGAACGAAGTTCTGCGATAAGTGCATCGACAAGTTCTTCTGTTGTTTCGCCCTTGAGGTCGATAAATCTTGCGATTTCTGCATAACGTTCAGCAGCTTCTTCATTCTTTGAGTTATATTTAATAACCTTAGGAAGATACATAGCGTTTGCACAACCATGAATGATATGACCACCTGAGAAAGCTGCACCTGTCTTATGAGCCATAGAGTGAACTATACCGAGAAGTGCATTAGAGAAAGCCATACCTGCAAGACATTGTGCGTTGTGCATAGTATCTCTTGCTATCATATCGCCATCATAAGACTTTTTGAGGTTATTATGAATAAGCTTAATTGCATGAAGTGCAAGAGGGTCTGTATAATCGCAATGCAAGGTTGAAACATAAGCCTCGATTGCGTGTGTCATAGCGTCCATACCTGTATGAGCTGTAAGCTTCTGAGGCATTGTTTCTGCAAGTGCAGGGTCAACAATCGCAACATCAGGCGTGATATTGAAATCAGCAAGCGGATACTTAATACCATTTTCATAGTCTGTAATAACACTAAAAGCAGTAACCTCTGTTGCTGTGCCTGAAGTAGATGGAATAGCACAGAATTTAGCCTTTGTACGAAGTGTTGGGAAACTAAATGGTGTAATCAAATCCTCAAAGCTTGTGTCTGGATATTCATAAAATACCCACATAGCTTTTGCTGCATCAATAGGAGAACCGCCGCCCATTGCAACAATCCAATCAGGCTTAAATTCTGCCATAGCCTTTGCACCACGCATAACTGTATCAACACTTGGGTCTGGCTCAACATTTTCAAAAAGCTGAACCTCCATACCTGCTTCTTTAAGGTAATCAACTGCTTTATCAAGGAAACCGTTACGCTTCATAGAGCCACCACCGACAACAACGATAGCTCTCTTTCCTGTTAATGATTTAAGTTCTTCGAGAGAACCCTTTCCATGATATAAATCTCTTGGTAAAGTAAATCGTGCCATTGTAAGTATACCTCCATTATTTAAGTATTTATTATAAAATATTTTAAATTGCCAATAAGTTGTGATTAACTAATAAAAGTATATAACAAAGTTCAAACTTATTCAGCAATTCTTCTAATTGGAATTATAACGCATAATATACTTCAATGTCAATATTTTTCATAAAATTTCAATAAAAATATTTCACCTTTTATTTCCAAATCTATAACACCTATGAGATTTCTATAATTAATCTTGTAAGAGAAATATCTAATATATTTGCTAATAAAATAATATATTTTAAAAAACTGAAAGACTTGATCAGCCATACTCTTTATAGAAAGTTTTTCTATATCTAAGAGCCTTTACAAGCCAAAGTGATTGTAAAGACAGCTATTTATCGAGCGTCTTAATAATAACAGTATTTTAATTTATAAACTAAACCCCAGCAATAGAACTTAAAAATAGCTCTGTTACTGGGGTTTCCATATAAAATATTAATTATTTATAAAATCATACATCTTGAGAATAACTTGCTGTTGATGCAAGAACCTGAACCATATCCTTAGATACTGTTAAAACTCCTCCACTACAAGTTATTTTCTTAATCTCGATATCGCTTAGATATATCTTAATTTCTCCGTCCTCTAAAGCGGTAACAAAAGGTATATGCCCTGCCATAATCGCAAGGTCACCCATTACACCTCGTACTGAAAGACGAACTGCATCTCCATCAAAAATATTTCCTGCAGGAGTCGTTATACGAAGATGATATTTTTTCATCACTCGCTCCCCTTCTTAGCTTTCTCAATAGCCTCATCTATTGTTCCGACAAAAAGGAACGCCGATTCTGGCAAATCATCATGCTTGCCGTCAATAATTTCTGCAAAGCCTCTGATTGTTTCTTTAAGTGGAACATATTTTCCGGGCAAGCCTGTAAACTGTTCTGCAACTGAGAATGACTGTGAAAGGAAACGCTGTACCTTTCTTGCTCTTGATACGGTCAGCTTATCTTCTTCGCTAAGCTCATCAATACCCATAATTGCGATAATATCCTGAAGCTCATTATATCTTTGAAGTATCTGCTGAACTGCTTTAGAAACTCTGTAATGCTCCTTGCCAACAACTTCAGGTGTAAGTATACGACTTGTTGACTCAAGCGGGTCAACTGCTGGGTAGATACCCTGAGAAGCAATATTTCTGCTCAAAACCGTAGTTGCATCAAGGTGTGCAAAGGTTGTTGCAGGTGCAGGGTCTGTAAGGTCATCGGCAGGAACATAAACAGCCTGAACTGATGTAATAGAGCCGTGGTTTGTAGAAGTAATTCTCTCTTGCAAAGCACCCATTTCTGTTGCAAGTGTTGGCTGATAACCAACAGCTGATGGCATTCTTCCCAAAAGTGCGGAAACCTCACTACCTGCTTGAGTAAATCTAAATATATTATCTATAAATAAAAGAACATCTTGTCCCTCTTTATCACGAAAATATTCTGCCATTGTCAAGCCTGAAAGTCCTACTCTCATTCTTGCTCCAGGTGGTTCGTTCATCTGACCATAAACAAGTGCTGTCTTATTTATAACGCCAGATTCTTTCATCTCGTTATAAAGGTCGTTACCTTCACGGGTTCTCTCGCCTACACCCGTAAAAACTGATATACCGCCATGCTCTTTTGCAATATTGTTGATAAGCTCCATAATGAGAACTGTCTTACCAACACCAGCACCACCAAACAAGCCTATCTTTCCACCCTTTGCGTATGGGCAGATAAGGTCAACAACCTTTATACCTGTTTCGAGAATTTCTGTTGTTGAGGATTGTTCCTCATAGCTTGGCGGGTCACGATGAATATCCCAATGCTCACAATCCTTAGGAGCTGGAAGTTCATCAATAGGTTCACCAAGAACATTAAATATTCTTCCGAGAGTTTCTTTTCCAACTGGAACATTTATCGCTCTGCCAGTATCAACCGCGTCCATACCTCTGACAAGTCCATCGGTACTGCTCATAGCTATACAACGAGCGTCATTGTTTCCTATATGCTGAAAAACCTCAACAACTACCTTCTTATCTCCATTTTGAATATCAAGTGCATTAAGGATTTTAGGAAGCTTTCCCTCATCAAAGCGAACATCAACAACAGGTCCTATAACCTGTATTATTTTTCCGATATTTTTTTCATTTGCCAAGTAAATTTACCTCGCTCTCCGTATGTTGCATTATGCCTCTGCACCCGCAACAATTTCGGTAATTTCCTGAGTAATTGTGCTTTGTCTTGCACGATTGTATTCTATACTCAGCTTGTCCATCATGTCTTCTGCATTTTTCGTTGCACTATCCATAGCGTTTCTTCTCGCTGAAAGCTCACTTGTGAAGCTTTCTCTTGTAGACGCATAGACCATACCCGAAATATAGCTTGGAATAATTGAATTAAGAACCGTAATACTATCTGGTTCAAACATAATATATCCATCAGCTTTTTTATCTTCTGATTGCGGAATAGGCAAAAGCTGTGTTTTCTGTGGAACCTGAGCCAGCATTGAAACATACTTCGTAGAAATAAGCTCAACCTTATCAAATTCGCCATTTTTAAAGCGTTCTGTAATATCTCTGCCAAGCTCTGCACAATCTGAAAGAGTAAGCTTTTCTGTGCTGATATACTTATCCGAAAGGATTTCATATTTATGAGCAATCATATGCTCAACAGTACGCTTTCCTATCGGCAAGATACAGACAGATTTTCCTTCAGCTACTGCATCAGTCTTTTTATAGATATTGCCATTATAACCACCTGCAAGTCCCCTATCACCTGCTATTACAATAAGACAGGTTTTTTTGACCTCACGAGGTTTGATAAATTCTGAGTTTTTTGTTTCATTAGAGATGAGATTAGAAACTGTTGCCATAAGTGCATCAAGATAGCAGCGGCTCTGTTCCATAGCTTCTGTTGCACTTTTCATCTTAGATGAGGCAACAAGCTGCATAGCCTTAGTAAGATGCATAGTTGAATCTATGCTTTTTATACGGGTTTTTATTGCTTTAATATTAGCACCCAAAGCTTTTCAACCTCCTTAGCTATGCAAGCCGACAAATCTTTCAGTAAAGCTTCTGACAGCCTCATCAAGCTCTTTTTGGTCGCTTTCCTCGTAATATCCATCAGCAAAGCGTTTCATAAGCTTTCTATGCTCTAAGGTCATATGAGAATAAAGCTCTTTTTCGTATTCCCTGATATTTTCAAGCTCTATGTCTTTCATAAGGTTATGAACAGCCGCATATATAATCGCTACCTGACAGCCAACAGCAACAGGTGTGTTTTTATCCTGTTTCAGAATTTCAACAATTCTTTCGCCCTGTGCAAGTCTTGCCTTGGTATCTGCGTCAAGGTCTGAACCAAACTGCGAGAAGTTCTGAAGTTCACGATACTGCGAATAAAGAAGCTTTAGTGTACCTGCGACCTTTTTCATAGCCTTAACCTGAGCATTACCTCCAACACGAGAAACAGATATACCAGGGTTTACGGCTGGCATAATGCCTGCGTGGAAAAGCTCACTCTCAAGGAAAATCTGTCCGTCAGTGATAGATATAACATTAGTTGGAATGTATGCAGAAACATCTCCAGCCTGAGTTTCAATAATCGGAAGTGCAGTTATACTGCCTCCGCCATATTCATCAGAAACTCTTGCAGCTCTTTCAAGCAATCTTGAATGAAGATAGAAAACATCACCTGGATATGCCTCTCGACCTGGTGGTCTTCTGATAAGCAAGGACAATGCACGATATGCAACAGCGTGTTTAGATAAATCGTCATATACAATAAGAACATCTTTGCCCTGTGCCATAAAATATTCTGCAATAGCGCAGCCTGTATATGGTGAAATATACTGCAAAGGTGCTGTTTCTGACGCTGATGCAGATACGATTACTGTATAATCTAATGCTCCTGCTTTACGGAGTGTTTCTGTGATTTGTGCAACAGTAGAATTTTTCTGACCGATTGCAACATAAACACAAAGCACACCTGTTGATTTTTGATTTATGATTGCATCTACTGCAATAGAAGTTTTTCCTGTCTGTCTATCGCCGATGATAAGCTCACGCTGACCTCTGCCAATAGGAATCATACTATCAATAGCCTTAATACCTGTCTGAAGCGGAACTTTAACGCTTTTACGCTTGATTATTCCAGGTGCTTCGGATTCTATCGGACGAGTTTCATTGCAGAAAATAGCTCCCTTGCCGTCAATAGGTTCTCCCAAAGCATTAACAACTCTGCCAAGCATTGCTTCGCCAACAGGAACATTTACAACCTTGCGTGTTCGTCTGACAATATCTCCCTCTTTAATCTCTGAGGTATTAGAAAGAAGTGCAATAGAAACTGAATTTTCCTCAAGGTTCTGTGCAATTCCAAATTCTCCGCCCTCAAATTCAAGAAGTTCATTAGACATACAGTTCTCAAGTCCGTATGCCTTTGCGATGCCGTCACCGACCATAACAACAGTTCCAACTTCTGCTTGGTCTATTTTATCTTTATAATGCTTAATCTGCGATTTAATTATACCGCTGATTTCCTCAGGGTGTAGATTCATAGTCCACCTCTCCCGTTTTATAATGTTGCCTTTTGCAGATTAGAACGGATTGTGTCGATTTTATGCTTTATACTTCCATCAAGAAGCTTGCCATCTATTCTTACACTTATTCCGCCAATAAGCTTTGGCTCAACAGTGCAATCAAGCTCGACAGTCTTTCCGCTGTATATCTGCAATTTTTTGATGAGTGCGGACTTCTGCCCATCAGTAAGGGCAACCGCACTCTTTACATATGCGATAGTGATTTTATGCTCTTTATAGTATAGCTTTTCAAATGCCTTTATACATTCAGGAATCTGAGCAGCATATCCTCTCTCGGTAATAAGCTTCATAAAGGAACAAATATATTCCTCTGCCCTATTCTCAAATACTTCATCAATTACCTGTAATCTTTCGCTCAATGGAATATTCAAGGAGTAAAGAAGATGAATAAATTCTGGATTTTCTTCAAGAAGTTTATTTATCTCTCTGAGCTGTTCAAGATAGAGCTTATCTTTATTTTCCTCAAGAGCAAGCTCAAAAATCGCTCTGCCATATTCAGTGGAAACATCGTACATATCAGTCACCTATATTCTCTATAAAGTCATTGATAAGCTCAGTATGGTCTTTTTCGTCAATCTCTCGACCAACAACATGTTCTGCAATATCAATGGATATTTCGGATATTTCGTTCTTAATTTCGTTAATAGCTTTCTTTCTCTCGCTGGCAATCTCTGCATTAGCCTTTTTGACAGCTAAATCAGCTTTATTATGAGCCTCTTGCAAAATTTCATTACTTGATTGCTCTGCCATTTCTCTTGCATTACGAAGAATATTTGTAGCCTCTTCTTTAGAATGAGAAAGCTTTTCTTCATATGCTTGCTTATTAGCCTGAGCCTGTTCGTTTGCCTCGTTTGCTTTATCATAGATATTATCAACTTGAGCCTGACGCTCTGCGAACATCTTTTTAACAGGCTTAAAGAGCAACTTTTTCAAAATAAGGAAAAGTATAAGCAAGTTAAGCAGTGAAATGATTATATGCCAGATGTTTATAGAAATAACATCAAGAGTTTGTATCAAATTTAATTCCCCCTTTTCGGGCTGTATTAATAATTAAGCAACAGCACCTTGAAGAACACCAACAAGGAAGCTTGGTGCTACAAAAATAAGGAGAATAGCTATAACGAGCGCATAGATACCAGTAGATTCTGCGATAGCACAACCCATAAGCATTGTAGATGTAACTGAACCCTTACACTCAGGCTGACGGCCAATAGCCTCACAAGCCTGTCCAACTGCATAACCTTCACCGATACCAGGTCCGATACCAGCAATCATTGCAATGCCCGCACCAAGTGCACAACAACCAAGAATAATACCAATAGCAAGTTCCATTTTAAATAATCCTCCTGATAATTTTAATATCAACAATAATTTTTTAAACTTTTCAATAATTTCTTGAAACTATATCAAGAAATTACGCTCTGTGTTTTTTCAATCGCCTTTTTTCATAGGCTTCCTCTGGAAAACCGTTTGCTATATAAAGCATTGTCAACATTGAGAAGATAAATGCCTGTAAACAACCGCTGAATATATCAAAATATAAAGACAATACAGCAGGTATACCTATCTGCAAGAAAGGTATATCTCCTAATAATCCAGGCAGCCAGCCTAAAAGCAAAGATGTCAAGCCTTGCAAAGCGGCTGCAACCAATACTGATATAACTGAACCTGAAAGCACATTTCCAAAATGACGGAATGTCATAGAAACAGGCGTTGCAACCTCACTGATAATATTTATCGGTGTGAAAACTGCAATAGGCTCTGTATATCCTTTTAGGTAATTTCCAAGTCCACCCTTTAGCTTATAGTGTGTAATAAGAATAAATACTAATATCGCCCAACCGGCAACTATATTTATATCTGATGTAGGTGGATATAAGCCCAAAAGGCTTGATAAACTTGATAACGCCGACAAACCAAGAATTGCTGCAATAAATGGTGCAAAACCCATAAAGCGTTCACCCATATTGCTCCTGACAAGATTTTCTGCTTTTTCTACGATAAGTTCTGCTAAAAATTGTCTTTTTGAAACAGATTTAATATTCAATCTGCGTGTCAAAAACAGACATATCGCAAGAATAGTAAGTATAACTGCCCAAGAATTCACCTGTGATTCTGTTATCGGCAAATCCATTATCGGCATTGGAATAGTGAAATAAATTATTGCACCTGTTACAGTTATTCCCTCTGTCGCTGGTGAAAATAGAATTTTAAGAACAATACAAGCCGCCAGCGGAAGTATCATCATCGCAATAAGCAGAATATCAATTATTACCGCTTTTGCACTCTTTTTCATTCGCTATCACCTCCCTCTTTATCAGATGGTGTAGTAGCCTTTTCGGATTCTGAAGATGTTTCAGTATTTGCCTTTGGAGAATCCTTTATTTTCAAGCCTCGAATTGTCATAACAACTCTTGGAAAGAAAAACGGTATTACCACTGCAACAATGTTAAAGCAAGGTAAAGCTCCACCTATTACTGCAACAATAATTAGCATAAGAAACCTAAATGACTGTGACATTTTCATTCTATTCTCTGCAGTTTTAATTTCAGTATCAGTAAGAGATTTTTGTAGTGTTATTCCCATAAGGAAGAAATTAAACACTGCAATGCCACCGCCAAGAATATTTCCTAAAATTACAGTATAATCAAATGCACCGCATATTAAGAATACAGCTTCCATTATTGCACTAAGAATTACAACACCAATCAACAGATATATCGACTCTTGCTTTATAGCTTTATCTATTTTCATAAAAGCCCTCCGTTAATCTCTGTCATATAATTGAGGCTATACAATATTCGCCATCTACCTTTTCTATCTTAGCTTTAACTATTTTTCCACACATATCCTTATCACCCTCAATTAAAACAGGTGTATAATTCTTAGTATAACCCTCGAGCATACCATCTTTTGTGCGTGTTTCAAGCAGAACCTCTTGAATAAGTCCAATCTGAGATTTCATAAAAGATTGGCGTGTTTTCTCGGTTATATCAATCATTATATTAGCACGCTCTTTTTTGAGTTCATTAGGAATTTGGTTCGGAGCTTTATCCGCAACCGTTCCCTCTCTGCGTGAATATGGGAATATATGTGCCTTTGCAAAGGCTATTTTCTCTGCAAACTTGCAGGATTTCTCGAATTCCTCTTCGGTTTCTCCTGGAAAACCCGTCATAATATCTGTTGTAATAGACGAATTATCAAAGATTGACCTTATATTATCGACAATCTTTGCATACTCCTCCGTTGTATACTTTCTGTTCATACGCTTTAAGGTTTCATCACAACCACTTTGCAATGAAAGGTGGAATTGCGGACAGAATTTCGCTTGTTTATTAAGACGGTTAAGCACTTCTATACTCATCAGTTCAGGCTCTAAGGAGCCAAGTCTTACTCGCTCTATTCCGTCAACCTCGCACACAGCGTCAACGGCGTCACAAAGCTCTAAGCCTATATCAGTTCCATAGCACGAAAGATTTATTCCAACAAGAACTATTTCAGAATAACCTGATTTTGCAAGAGAGGTGACTTCATTTTTTATATCGTCAAGTTCTCTTGAACGAACTCTGCCTCTTGCATATGGAATAATACAATATGAGCAAAAACGGTTACAGCCGTCCTCTATCTTTATAAATGCACGAGTTCTTTTCTGATATGACGGAACAGAAAGTTCCTCGTATTTATCATTCTTTTCATATTTATCTATCATTATAAGACGCATATGATTTTTCAGATATTGTTCTATCGCAGGGACTAAAGCCGCACGGCATTTATTTCCAAGGATAATATCAACCTCTGGATATTTATCACCAATATCAGGAAATGCCTGCGGAACACAACCTGTAAGAACAATAACAGCGTTTTCATTTTCTCGTCTTGCTCTGCGAACCATTTTTTGTGCCTTATGCTCGCTTACACTTGTAACAGCACAAGAATTAACAATAATAATATCTGCATTTTGGTTTTCTTCTGCAGTTTTAAATCCCGCAGCATTAAGGTTTCTCATCATAGCCTCAGACTCATATTGATTAACCTTGCAGCCGAGAGTAATAATCTTAGCTAACATTAAAAGATTCACCTTTTTAATTATTTAAATATCTTATAATATAGTATCATATTATAAAAATTTACTCAACACATTTTATAAAATTAACAGTTTAATAATAATTTATGTGTAATATCAAATATTTAAAATTACCTTATACATAAAAAAACTCCGTATCGCAACTACGATACGGAGAAGTATCTTTGTTTTAAGCGTTTTTATAGATATATGGCTCAATATCAACTAAAAATGACTGAGGAACATCTTCGGAATCAATCTTTAGTGTAATTGGCTTAGTAATATCAAGACTGATTATACCAATTATAGAGTGAGCATCTATAACATATTTATCTGACACAAGGTTAATTGGCAAGGACTTATACTTAGATGTCATATCCACAAAGTTTTTTACATCTTCAAGATTTGGCAGAAAAATATCTGTACAATACATTTTAATTACCCCCAAATAAAAATTTATAATACAGCAATATGCCGAAAAAATTTATTTGCAGAAATTCGCTCTGCTCATATTATAATAGCAGTATTTTTTGATTCGGTCAACCTTAATTCTGAAATTTGTCTACATTTTTTTCATACAATCTCTTTGAATTGATGATTAAAAACGATTATATTTTTAAATACAGTTAAAGAATTTCAGGATTCAGCCGATTCAACAATTTCGGAAAGCTTAGCCCATTTATCCATATATTGCTCAAGCTCATCATTCTTTGCTTGAAGCTCTTCTGAAAGCTTTGTTGCAAGCTCATAATCACTCGCTGTTTCAGGTGCTTGAAGCTGTTCCTCAAGTTCAGAAATACTCTCCTCTATTTCTGTAATTTTTGCCTCAAGCCTATTTAAATCAGCTTTTGCCTTGCGTCTTTGAGCATCTCGCTCTTTTTTATTTTTATAATCAAGCTTATTTTCACTTTCTTGTTTTTGCTTTGGCTTTTGAATAACTTCATCTTTATGAGTTTTCTCCATAAACTCATCATAACTACCACGAAATTCCTCTACGCCTCTATCTGTCAGATAGTAAATCCTATCTGCAAGTGAATTTATCAAATATCTATCGTGAGAAACCGCAAGAAGTGTACCCTCGTAATTCATAAGGGCAGTCTGCAAAGCTTCGCAAGAGCTTATATCAAGATGGTTTGTAGGTTCATCAAGCAATAGGAAATTTGCACCCGAAAGCATAAGCTCTGTAAGAAGAACCCTTGCCCTCTCGCCACCGCTTAAATCAGAAACATACTTAAATACATCTTCACCCTTGAACATAAACCTTGCAAGGGTATTGCGTATTTCAGTATTGGTCATAGCTGGGTACTTATCCGAAATCTCATCAAAGATAGTTTTATTGCTATCAACATTCTGCTGAATCTGGTCATAGTAGCCGATTTTAACACCTTCACCAAGCGTAATCCTACCACTCTGTGCCTCATAAAGTTTCATAAGCGTTTTAAGTAAAGAAGTTTTTCCACAACCATTAGGTCCAATTAGGAATACACGCTCTCCACGCTTTATATCCATATTGACATTCTCGAAAATAGTGTTGCCATCAAAACCAACTGCAAGGTTTTCAACCAAAAGAACATCATCACCACTTCTTTCATTCGCAGAGAGCGTGAAGTTAATTTCACCAGGAGCATTTTCGGGCTTTTCAAGATTTTTTTGAAGTCTGTCAATAACCTTTTGCTTGCTCTCAGCGGTTTTGATATTCTTTTCTCTATTCCAACGCTTTTGCTGTTCGATAATACCCTCTAACCTATGAATTTCACGCATAGTATTATCATACTCACGCTGTTTTGTAAGCTCTCGCTCTTGTTTTTGTGGTAGATAGGTTGAATAATTGCCCTTATACATTGTCAGTCTTTTATGCTCAAGGTCGAAGGTTTTATTCGTAACCCTATCAAGAAAATATCTATCATGCGAAATAACTATATAAGAACTATTTGAATTGAGCAAATATTCTTCAAGCCATTCCACCGCTTGAACATCAAGATGGTTAGTAGGTTCATCGAGCAATAAAAGCTTTGCGCCACATAAAAGCAATTTAGCAAGCTGAAGCTTTGCTCTTTGACCACCACTGAGTGAGCCAACTGGCAAACTCATACGGCTATCATCAAAACCAAGTCCAAGCAAAGCAGACCTTGCCCTACTTCGATATGTAAGACCGCCATCTCGGGTAAACTCATCGTGAAGCATTGCTTGTCTTTCAACAAGCTTATTTGTATCACCAATTCCAGCACTGATTTGGGCATTAAGAGTATCAAGCTCCATCTCAATATCAGAAAGGTGTGAAAATACAGACACAACCTCATTATATGCTGAACGGTCGAGATTTCGGCAAACATGCTGCTCCATATAGCCGATAGTTGTACCCTTGCCAAGACTTATTGTGCCTTTATTGGGCTTATAATCTCCGACAAGAAGTTTAAAAAGGGTTGTCTTTCCGCTTCCGTTTACGCCGATAAGACCAATGCGGTCACCAGGTTGAATCTCGAAAGACATATTCAAAAAGAGGTCATCTTCGCCAAAACCCATATCAAGCGAATTAACCGAAAGCAAAGCCATTTTTTATCCACTCCTACAAATACTTTCTAAAGGGACAAAACCCTTAACGAAAAAAGACTTCCCGAAGGAAGCCTTTTTCTATCGTTAGAGCATTAGACAGCTCTTGTAACCTTTCCCGAACGCAGACAACGGGTGCAGGCATTTATACGCTTAGGACTGCCATTAACAACTGCCTTAACCTTGACAATATTTGGCTTCCAAGCTCTGTTAGATCTTCTGTGTGAGTGAGAAACCTTAATACCAAAGGTAACTCCCTTTCCGCATACATCACACTTTGCCATTGTATGCACCTCCTTATGGTGTCAGCAGGACAAGCCGTGACAAATCGGCTCAATCCGCATAGAAAATCGAAAAATTAAATTATCCGGCAAGAGCCAAATTACTTAATCTCGACTTCTGCTCCAACCTCTGAAAGCTTAGTCTTGATAGCTTCAGCATCGTCCTTAGAAACAGCTTCCTTAAGTGTCTTAGGAGCTTCGTCAACGATAGCCTTTGCTTCCTTAAGACCAAGACCTGTGATTTCACGAACAACCTTGATAACCTTAATCTTCTCAGCGCCAGCAGCCTTAAGAACAACATCAAACTCTGTCTTCTCTTCTGCAGCAGCACCTGCCTCAGCAGCAGGACCTGCAACAACTGCAGCAGCTGCGGAAACACCGAACTCATCTTCAACAGCGTGTACAAGCTCTGAAAGCTCGAGAACTGTAAGACCCTTTAATTCTTCAACAATAGCAGTAACCTTTTCTGATGCCATGATATTTACCTCCGAAAAATGTAATTTTAAAATAAATTAAGCCTCTGCAGGAGCTTCAACAGCTTCAGCAGGTTCGCCGTCCTTATCAACAATAGCCTGGACAGCACGAGCAAATGATGCGATAGGAGCGTTGAACGCACCAAGAACATTTGCGAGCAATACTTCTCTTGAAGGAAGCTTAGCAAGGCTATTAATCTTATCGAGGCTGATAACCTCGCCATCGAGATAGCCTGATTTGATAGCGAACTTCTCGTGTGAATCAGCATACTTAGCAAGAATTCTTGCAGCAGCTACATAATCAGTTTCGCTTGTTGCGATAGCAGTTGTACCATTAAGTACATCATCAAGACCTGAAAGACCTGCATTATCAGCAGCGAACTTAATAAGTGTGTTCTTAATAACAGTATAATGTACGCCTGCCTCACGAAGTTCTTTACGAAGCTTTGTGTCGTCTGCAACAGAGATACCGTGATAATCAACGATAACACCTGCAACAGAGTTCTTGATTCTATCGGTAAGGTCAGCAACTACTTGCTTCTTTGCCTCCAAAACCTTCTGACTTGGCATAACATTTCACCTCCTTGAAAATTGGCACAAAAAAGTGCCTTACCCCTTTTTCCGGAGAAAGGCACAGAAATATCTTAAGTCTGGCTCTTTCCTCGGCAGGTGGGAAAACCCGTTATACAATACCTGCTGTCTTTGGAACAGCTTAATTATTATAACACAATTTCAAACCGTTGTCAAGAGTTAAATCAGATATATTTAGCTGTGTTAATTCTGACAGATGGTCCCATTGTTGTTGTAACGGCAATGCTCTTAACATACTGACCCTTTGCAGCAGCTGGCTTTGCCTTGATGATAGCCTCAAGAAGAGCATCGAAGTTCTCGGAAACCTTTTCAGCACCGAAAGAAACCTTACCGATTGGGCAGTGAATGATGTTTGTCTTATCAAGACGATATTCAATCTTACCTGCCTTAGCTTCCTTGATAGCCTTAGCGATGTCAGGAGTAACTGTGCCAGCCTTTGGGTTAGGCATAAGTCCACGAGGACCAAGAACCTTACCAAGACGACCAACAAGACCCATCATATCAGGAGTTGTGATAAGAACATCGAAGTCCATCCAGCCCTCGTTCTGAATCTTTGTTGTGAACTCTTCTGCACCGACATATTCAGCACCTGCTTCTTGTGCGAGAGCAACATTATCGCCCTTGCAGATAGCAAGTACTCGTACAGTCTTACCTGTACCATTTGGAAGAACTATAGCACCTCTAACCTGCTGGTCAGCGTGACGGTTATCAACACCAAGTCTTACATGAACTTCAACAGTTTCATCAAACTTAGCCTTACCTGTCTGTACGCAGAGTGCGATAGCTTCGCTTGCTTCATAATTCTTTGACTTGTCGATAAGCTTGAGCGAATCGACATATTTTTTACCGTGTTTCATTGGTTTGTCCTCCCTGTAGAGTGGTAAAATCGGATTATTTCCTCCCACCCGGGTTTGATCAATCGACTACTTCTACGCCCATACTGCGAGCTGTGCCCGCAATCATGCTCATAGCTGTCTCAACGCTTGCTGCGTTAAGGTCTGGCATCTTTTGCTCAGCAATCTTCTTGACCTGCTCACGGGTAATCTTTGCAACCTTTGTTTTGTTCGGAACGCCCGAACCGCTTTCGATTCCACAAGCCTTCTTAATAAGAACGGCAGCAGGTGGAGTCTTTGTTACGAATGTGAATGAACGGTCTGCGTAAACTGTAATAACAACAGGAATAATCATTCCTACATCATTCTTTGTACGCTCGTTAAATTCCTTCGTAAATGCCATAATGTTGACACCATGCTGTCCAAGTGCAGGACCAACAGGTGGTGCCGGGGTAGCCTTTCCTGCAGGTATCTGAAGCTTAATAAAGCCTGTTACCTTTTGAGCCATTTTCTTTGCACCTCCAAAATTCGTGGTATAAATGCGGAAAACGGATTTGCCGTTTCCTCCCACGAGGGCTTATGCCCTCAATAACAACAGAAGCGGTGGCTTAGACCGTTTCTGCTATTGGCTTAATCACTCGACCGGCTCAACCTGATGTAACTCAAGTTCTACCGGTGTTTCACGCCCGAACATATGAATGATAACTCGAACGCTGTTCTTTTCTTTGTTGAGCTCGTCTACTATACCGACTGAATCATCAAACGGCCCATCAATAATTCTTACAGAATCACCAACATTATAATCGACCTCAACATTTTTAATCTCAACTCCAAGGCGTTCTACTTCTTCATCAGTAAGCGGAACAGGCTTAGAGCTTGGACCTACGAAGCCAGTGCAGCCGCGGATATTGCGGACAATATACCAGCTATCGTCATTCATAATCATTTTGACAATAACATAGCCAGGAAAAACCTTGCGTTCAACCTCACGGCTTTTATTGTCCTTAATCTCTGTTACCTTTTCGGTGGGAACTCTGATTTCCTGGATAAGATGTCCAAGATTTCTGTTCTCTACGGTTGTTTCGAGATTAGAAGCTACTTTGTTTTCGTAACCCGAATAAGTATGGACAACATACCATCTTGCTTCGTTGTCAGCCATAGTTCCTCCTCCGATCGTACTCAGTTAGAAACATGCATAACCAAACCGAGCAGGGCATAAAGTCCACTGTCGAGTGCGAAAATAAACGCACCGATGATGACAATAGCCAAAAGGACTATACCCATATTCTTAAAGGTAGCCTTTGGAGTCGGCCATGCAATCTTCTTAATCTCGCTTTTTGTGTCACGGAAGAATTTTTTAATTCGCCGACCTGCTCTCACGAAGATATTCGGCTTTTTTTCTTTATCGGTTTTTTTAGCCATAATTTACCTCCGTAGCGTGATCACTTTGTCTCTTTATGAAGAGTGTGCTTCTTGCAGAATCTGCAATACTTGTTCATCTCAAGTCTGTCGGGGTCATTTTTCTTGTTCTTCATTGTGTTGTAGTTTCTTTGTTTGCACTCCGTGCAGGCTAATGTAACTTTTACTCTCATGACGGCACCTCCCGGTATTTCGGAATAATTTAGCCTCCCTCTTGCAGGGAATCTTTGACCCTCTGCAATCAATAAAGCAGACAGATTACCGAATCTCGGTCTGCTTTTATTATTGCAAATATTGCTTATGAAAAAGGCATTTGCAATAATAAAGGGCAAAAAAATAAGCCCCTTGTGAGGTAAAATAAATATACCACATTACTTATAATTTGTCAATGCCTTTTTTCGATTTTTTGAACATTTTATTTTTTACTGGGGGTTATATAGCTTAGGGAACTTTTTCCATATAAAGACACGCTTTTTCAGACTGCTTGGAGCATTTTTAGAAACCTCAAGCATTTCATCACAGCGTTTTATCTTCATAGCTGTTTTTATTGAAGAAGGTTTCACGCCGTTTTTCAGGAGCGTATCAACGCAATTCATAATGACATCAGGAAGCTTTTCATATCTGAAAAGCTCACAAAGTTCCCTGTCATTGCCGAATCTTGCTTCAACAAGCTCTGCAATTTCTCGGATAGCGTCTACTCTCTCTAGAATATGCAGTTCCTTGTTGTCGTTGCTTTCTTTAATAGGTGCTTGATTTTCTGTATCCTTTTTAAGCTTAAATTCAGAAAAAGCTGTTTTCGGATTAGACAAAGCAATTTTATAAATATACTGCTCCGCATAACCTCTGCGACAATTTTCCGAAAATAAAATTCTGTTTGATTGTACAAAATCATTTCTGAGCATAATCGCAGGAATCTCAACTGAGATAATTGACCTTGCAATCGCTGTTGCCAAATCTTCACCCTTGATATTGTTCAAACCAACAGCCAGTGCCTTGGCTTCCTTATCAGAAAGCTTAGACGATGCGAATACAAAATCCGCCCCCTTTTTTTCTGCAAGCTCATAATAGCTTGGAATAAAATCACTATAAAGCGTTCTTGCGAAAACAAAGGATATATACTTTCCAGATGCCTTATAAATTCCAGTATTCAAGGCACTTCCAACAGTAGAATTGCCGTTTTGAAGCACAAAGCCGTTTAGCTTGTTGGCTTTAATAGCATTCAGTGCGTTTCTAATGGTAGAATCTGTTGAATTCATATCAATTATCAAATATTCAACATCAAGGTCAATGCAATTTTTGCTTACCGCTTTAATAATATTTGCAATATTTTCAGCAACATTTCTTGTTGGAATAATAACCGAAACTCTAACACTGCTCATAAAGTCAACACCCATTCCGCAATACCATATATATTCACAATATTCTCTATAAAATATTATAGCACTTTTTTGAACTTTTTGTTGTAGATTTTCAACAGCTTTTTAGATTGAATTTTATATATATTTACCAAGTAAAAACCTTGTATTTTTTAGTCATTTATGGTAATATAGTCTTGCGACACAATTCAATAGCTCTAATTATAGGATTTTTCTATCTATAATGATTTTCTTTATTCTTGCAAGAAGAATGTTTTTTACATTTGGTAAAAACACATTCTCCTTTCTTTAAGTCTTCTTGCAAGAGTAGAGTTTTAGAATTGTGTCGCAACAATCGGAGTTATGTGCTTTTCGGTGCGTGACTTCGGTTACGCACTTTTTTATTTTCTCGATTTATAAAATTTTAGGAGGAGAATACTAATGAGAAAAAACACTGTAAAAAAGATTTTGGCGGCACTTCTTGCACTTGGAATTATTTCAGCACTAACAGCTTGCAGCAATTCACAAACCACAGCACAAAGTACCGCCGAATCGTCTAAATCGGTTTCCGAAAGCCCGACAGAAAGTTCACAAGAATCCTCTGCCGAATCATCAAGTGAGAGTTCCGTTGAGTCTTCTAAGGAAGTTTCTGAAAGTTCGGCTGAAAGCTCAAAAGAATCCTCCACCGAATCATCAAGCGAGAGTTCTGCGGAATCTTCTAAGGCAGTTTCTGAAAGTTCAGTAGAAAGTTCAAAAGAAAGTAGTGTAACCGACCCTGATGCATCAAAAACTTTTTCAAAATCTGATGTAATAAGATATGGAAAGACTATCGTTGCTGCAGAAGCTATAGCTCTTGATTATTCAGCAATAGATCAACTTAACTCTAACACATATGTATGTATTTTGAAGATTAACGATGATAGTTATAACATCTTACTTCATGGCAAAGCTTCCTCTATTGAAAAAAAATATGTTGAACTACTTGAAGAAGGTTTTGTTCCTGATTCTTCCAAAATTGACTTCTTAATAAATTAACATTATAAAATAAAATTTTAGAAAAAAATCTTGAATAAAAAATTTAAACTTCAATAGCAAAAACCGCTTACAGACAATAACTCTGTAAGCGGTTTTCATTTTGCTAAAAACTAAGTTGTAGGGGCGAACTGCGTTCGCCCGTTTGGGCAAAGAATGTTAAGGGCTTCGCCCTTAAAACCCACCAAAGGCTCTGCCTTTGGAATCCGCAAGCCTTTAAAAAGGCTTGACCTAAACTTTAAGTGTCTTAAATAAATATGCCAGCTAAGCGGTAGTTTAGTCCTCCGCGTGAACAAACCTCCCATATACACTACGAGCGAGGCAAAGCCGAACGATTACGCGTCTCCGCCGCGGGTCGGCACCCGCACAACGCTCGTATTCTTTTCCTTGAGGTATGTAGACTCAAGGTCTGCCAAATGCAGCTTAACCGCAAGCGGATACTTTTCATAAGCAAGACTTATTGCAAAGCTTCCTCCCCTTGCCGAATCGTCAAAGCCACCCATATGCCAACGAATAGCCATAGCCTCGCTTGTTTTAAGACGCATAAAGCGTTCAATCAGAAATACTGACTTTTCGCCGTGTCCATAAGGGAATGCGTCCTCAACCGTATAATAAGGAACTTTCTCCCACTGACCTGTAACATCATTCTTGACATTTCTTGTCGAAACCTTATAGAACTGAGCCTTACATAAATCGTGAAGCAAGGCACAAATAGCGAAACTTTCCTCGCTATCCTTGCCCTCCTCAAAATATCTTTCACGAAGTGTTTTATAAACATTAAGGCTGTGAAGTAGAAGTCCACCCTCACAAGCACCATGATATTTCGTGCTTGCTGGTGCTGTAAAAAAGTCTGTTTTCAAAAGCCAATCAAGAAATTCCTGTGAACCTTGACGCTTGACATACTCATTATAAATCTGCAAAAATTCTTCCTTGTTTGTCATAGATACCTCATTTCATATCGTCATTATAATGGGCTCTTTCGCCGCCGATAAATTTAGGACGGGTTCTTGCACTTGTAATATGTGCCTTGCCAATATTCTTAACTGAAATTACAAGCGGTACAGCAACTTCTTTAAGGTGCATACCGATAAGAACTCCGCCGATGTCGATTCCTGCATCAGCCTTAATATGCTCAACTGCAACAGGATTTTCAAGTGTATTATAGGTAATCGTAGCGAACGAACCGCCCGCCTTTGGTTGAGGTACAACATTAACCTCTGGCTCACGAAGCTTTTCGGCGGCTTCACGCTCTGTTATGATTGCTCTGTTTAAATGCTCACAGCATTGAGCCGCAAGGAAAATCCCCCTTGATTTAAGTTCGGGATAAATTCCGTCAAAAATTGCTTGTGCAATTTCCATACTTGATGCCTTGCCGTAATTTTCACCCTTAACTGTACTTGATGAACAACCAACAACAAAAATACTTCCCCTGCCGATTTTTGCCTGCTCAATAATTTCAAGTACCGCTGTTTTTGCTTGCTGTGTAAGCTCTTCAAACATAAAATCACTCCCAATAAAACTCTCAAATAGAGCATAAGGCATTCTGCCATATCAGCAGAACGCCTATGTTCCAATAGTTATACTATTTTACTTAATCAACTGAATTATTCCTCAGTTGCTTCTTCTGACTTTTGGTCCTCAAGAAGCTCTCTGATAGAAAGGCTGATACGCTTCTTATCGAAGTCAATCTTAGTAATCTTAACAGTTACCTTATCGCCAATCTTAAGAACATCTTGTGGCTTTTCGATTCTCTCAGTAGAGATTTGTGAAATATGGATAAGACCATCAATGCCAGGAAGAATGTTAGCGAAAGCACCGAAGTCTGTCATACCTACGATAGTAGCCTCTGTTACAGTTCCTTCTGGATAATCACGCTTAAGGATTTCCCAAGGGTTATCCTCTGTATTCTTGTAGCCAAGAGAAATCTTGCCCTTTTCACGATCAAGATCCTTGATGTAAACTTCGACAGTATCGCCAACCTTTACAACCTCTGATGGGTGCTTAATGCGTCCCCATGAAAGTTCAGAAATATGAATCATACCGTCAATTCCACCGATGTCAACAAATGCACCGTAAGAAGTGAGGGACTTAACTGTGCCTGTGTACTTCTTGCCGATTTCTGCTGTTTCCCAGAATTTATCAGCAAGCTTCTGACGCTCTTCCTTGAGAATAGCACGAATTGAGCCAACAGCTCTTCTTCTGCCCTTATTTACTTCAATAATCTTGAAAGAAACTTCCTTCTTGAGGAGATTCTCAAGTGGCTCGCCTCTTGTAGCAGTTGCCTGTGATGCAGGAATGAATACACGAACACCATTAGCTACTGCAATGACGCCGCCCTTCACAACATCAGTTACAAAGCCAGTTACAGGTGTATCTTCTTCATTAGCCTTAATGATTTCGTCCCAGCCCTTGATAGCGTCAAGACGCTTCTTAGAGAGCATGATTGTACCCTCTTGGTCATTTGTACGCATAATCAAAAGGTCAAGCTCATCGCCAATCTTAACAAGATCTTCAGCCTTAGCATTAGGGTCGTTAGAAAGCTCTGCAAGAGGAATAAAGCCTGCCTGCTTTCTGCCGACATCAACATAGACTTCGTTAGGAGCTATGCCAACTACAACGCCATGCACCTTCTCATCTGTATTAAAATTTTTGAGAGATTCCTCAAGAAGCTCTGCAAAGTTTTCTGCTGTGTTTTCTGTTTTTTCAATGTTCTCTGTCATGGTATTAAATACCTCCTTAATAATCCTTGCAGGAGTAGAAGCCCCTGCAGTTATGCCAATTATATCAGCATCAATCAGAGCAATGTCATCAAGCTCGGCAGCACTCTCAATAAGATAAGTTCTCTCACATTTGCTTTTACACACCGAGAAAAGCTTTGCCGTATTAGAGCTTTGCCTTCCGCCTATGACAACCATAATATCGGAGATAGAGGCAAGTTCTTCTGCCTCTGATTGCCTAATTGATGTGGCACTACATATTGTATCAAATATTTTAGCATTTGTATATACTTTTTTGAGAAGTTTTAAACAATTTTTCCATTCTTTTACATCATAAGTAGTTTGGGCGACAACACATATAGAAATATTTTCAATATTTTCGAGTTTTTTTAGTAATTTTCCCAAATCTTCATAATTTTTGAAGATATAATGCTCGCCCTCGCAGTGACCTACGATACCCTGAACCTCAGGATGATTTTCATCTCCTGCAATAAGTATAACCTTGCCTTCACGAGAATTGTCTTTTACGATTTGATGAATCTTTGAAACGAATGGACAGGTAGCATTTTCGTATGAAATTCCTTTCTGTTCGATTTCATCAATCACACTCTGAGGAACTCCATGAGAGCGTATAACGAGTGTTCTGTCCATACTGCTCAAATCGTTCGGAGTATCAGCGATTTCAACGCCTCTTTCTGCAAGCTCCGCAACCATATGCGGATTATGGATAATAGGACCGAGTGTAGTAACCTTCTTGCCCTCTTCGAGCAGATTATTTACTATTGTAACGGCTCTGTTCACTCCGAAACAAAATCCCGCTGACTTTGCTAAAATTATTTTCATGCTTCACCTCCAAGAGAGTTTCTATTATTTTAGAAAGCCTTTCCGAAAGAAATCGACATTTCTTTGCACAAGTACCGTTTTCTTTTTCGACCTGTATAGTATCGCCTATTCTTACTGTTATTTTTTTAAACGGACGAATTTTTCCTTCAAAGTATATTGAAACTGGAATTATTGGTACTCCAGCTCTCATAGCAAGCAGTGACGCACCAGCTTTAATCTTAAAACTGGTCTCATCATTTACAATTTTGCCCTGAGGAAAAATTCCCACTATACAACCATCATCAAGGAGCTTCTCCGCTTTCAAAACTGCTGATTTATCAGCACTGCCTCTTGCAACAGGAAAAGTTCCTACACTTTTCAAAAGCCATGCAAAAAGCTCTCCATGGTCATCAAAAAGCTCTGATTTAGCCATATAATAAATCTTCCGTTTCATAACGCAGGAAATAATTATAGGGTCAAGCAAGGAACGGTGGTTTGCACATAAAATTGCACTCCCCTGAAAATTTTGCTCTCCTATTATTTTAACTCGAAACAGAAAAAAAAACAAGACCCTACACAATACTTTTAAAAAATGGTACATTAGTACAACTGTCCTTTCGGAAAATATCTCCAAAATAGACTGTTACTTTCTTGAATTAAGCTCCTCTGCACGCATTTCCTTAATTCTATCCATTACAACATTACTTGCATATCTGTATTCTTGGCGGTCGCCGTTTTTAATTCCAAGCTCCTCTACGGAAATAGGCTTTCCCCACGAAATAGTTACACGCTGAAAAACTTTGATTTTCTTATTTTTTGGGGTAATACATACAGGAATTATCGGAACATTCATCTGATGTGCAACAATAGCTGCTCCCGAACGAGGTCTTAAAAGCTCGCCTGTTTTAGAACGAGAACCCTCGATAAAAATTCCGAGAAGCTTTCCCTCTGAAATAAGTTTTTCGCCCTCATTGATAGCCTTACCGTCACCTGCTCCTCTTTCGACTGGAAAAGCACCGAGTGTTCTTATCAGCTTTGCAAGAAATTTATTATGAAAAAGTTCAGCTTTAGCCATATAGAATATTTGACGCTTTTGAGTTAGTGCAAGGAGTACAGGGTCATAGTTTGAAAGGTGGTTTGATGCAACAACAAATGCACCATCGTTAGGAACATTGTGCTTTCCCTTAACTTTATAGAAAAATAACAGTTTAAATATTGGGATTACAACAATTCTTCCAACTACATAAAGTGGATTTCGTTTCATCAGACTCTCTCCTCTACAAGCTTAACCAAGGCATCTATGGATTCTTCAAGAGTCATATCTGAGGTATCGAGAATTATGGCATTTTCTGCAGGCTTTAAAGGAGCAATCTCACGATGAGAATCGTTATAATCTCTTGTTATTATGTCCTTTAGAACCTCGTCATAATCACATTTTATTCCTTTTTCTTCAAGCTGCTTAACTCTGCGTTTTGCACGAATTTCTGGTGAGGCTGTAAGGAAAATCTTGACGCTTGCATTAGGCAAAACAACTGTGCCAATATCTCTGCCATCCATAAGTACATTATCAGTCTTTGCGAAATCTCTCTGTGTATCAAGCAAATATGCTCTTACTGCAGGAATTGCCGAAACCTTAGATGCCATCATTGATGCTTGTTCTGTACGAATTTTTTCTGAAACATCTTCATCACCAAGCAAAACATGCTGTTCACCATTAAAGAAAACTATGTTAATATCAAGACTTTTCAAAAGTTTCTCGATTTCTGCTTCGTTTTGAATATTGGTATTACTTCTTGCAGCTGCAAGACCAATAGTTCTATACAAAGCACCTGTATCAACATAAATGTAGTTAAGTCTTTCGGCAGCGGCTCTTGCGATTGAACTTTTTCCTGCACCGGCAGGTCCGTCTATTGCTATTGAAATCATTTTTAAACTTCCTTTCAAAATATTATTTTATATTGTCAGTCTTGAAACTGTAAAAAGCACTATAAAATTTATCTGAATTTTTCAAGTCGATATAATTGTTCATCATCAATTTCTTTAACACCATTTTTATAATCATAGCCAAACTTTTTGTAAAATTCTACCGCTGTAATCGATGCGGGTATTTCAATTCTCTTTGCTCTAAAAAAATAATCATCTTGCTCAAGTGTTTCCATAATTTTTCGTCCAATTCCTTGTCCTTGATATTCAGGTAACACAAAGATTGTGAACAAACTGCTTTCATCTTCTTTGCCCCAATAAGAACCAATCGCACCACAGCCAATTATTTTCTCATCTTCACAAACTACATACAGATTTGTCCAATTTGAACGCTCAATTAGTTTATCGGCAGTTAAAAAACTAATGTCATTTTCTATGTACTCACTTGAATAATCTTTTGAATTTGTTGTTCGTAGTGTTTTAGCAATAACTTCTGCCAATTCTACACTATCTTCATTTTTAAATTTTCTGATAATCATCTAAAACACCTCTCCAAGTCTATATTTGTTAAATTGATATGATTTCTTTCTAATATTAAAGCTTACTTTCTATTAAGCCCTCAAATTCAGACAGCCATTTAGGACGATAACCATTTGTATATCTAAAAATATTGAACTTTTTCCTGCACCGGCAGATCCGTCTATTGCTATTGAAATCATTTTAAAATACAATTTTATCTCATAATATTATCATTCTTAACAAATGGAATAGGTTCGGAGCTTTTCATCTGAAAAAATCCTATATCATCAGCAATAATATCATACAGATTATCCTCACAGTATGCAAGCAAATCTAAGTTTACCATTTCATCATCGTTCATTTCGTCCAAGACATATGTAGCATACTGACCACAGCGTTTAAAATGCTTTAGTATCAATGTAATTTTTCTTTTTTCGTCATCGGAATATATATCTTGCTTACAAAGCGTTTCAGATATAAAATCGCAAAAATACTCGAAATCTTTGTCCCAGTTCATATTGCCATTGTTTTGTGCTTCATAACGAAGCTTCTCAAGCTCTCTCAGTAATTCTCCCTGTAAAACATTGGCTTGTCCTATCTCAGGAACATAATTTTTCCAAATATAATTACATTCATCAAAATATTTTTGAGTATAGTTTTCTTTCATTAGCTGTTTAAGAATTATATTTTCATTCTCATCAAAATCATTGAACATAAAATCCACCTTTCCAGTATTAAAGCTGACTTTCTATTAAGCCCTCAAATTCAGACAGCCATTTAGGACGATAACCATTTGTATATCTAAAAATATCGTTTTTTATTTCCGCAACCTTTACAAAACCATTTTCGTTATCATAGAATATAACCTCATCGCAATATGGAATAACTGCATTAAGAGATTGAAAGCGTATTGAATAACGCCTATGAACATCTTCTTTTGGAATATCATGACCGCCCTTGCGAACCCTGTTTTCTATTCTGCAAAGGCTTTCGTCCTCAGTGCTTAACCCCACATAATACATTCTGACATAGTAACCTTTTTGACGAGCCTTTTTTATTGTACTTAGCGTCATATGACCTGAAAGAGTCGTTTCTTGAGTAAAGGATATATTCTTTTCAAGGCAGTCATTTATAATTTTTATAGCCTGTCTGCCTGCGGAAATATTATTATAATTGTGTTCCTTTGCAATATAATCAGCATCAATTATTCGTCCGAGAATCATTCCCTGACCTTCAAGAACTCCACGAAGACTTGTTTTTCCTGTGCAATCTAAACCCGCTATAATTGTATAGGTGTTCATCTTCAGCACCTCTTTCAATTATTTTACATAGCAGCCGACTCCCCTGCAACAACTCCTGTTGCAAATGCTAATTGAAGATTAAATCCACCTGTGTATGCGTCTATATCAATAAGTTCTCCTGCAAAATATAAGCCTTTTACTAATTTTGATTCCATAGTTTTTGAGCTTATTTCTTTAACACTTACTCCGCCTGATGTGACGATTGCCTCGGCTATCGGTCTGAAAGCCTTAATCGTAATCGGAAAAGCCTTAATCAATTCCAAAAGTCTGTGTCGCTCTGCTCTTGTAATCTCGTTACATTTTTTATGTTCTGATATTCCAGAAAGTGAAATTATTACAGGTATCATTTTCTGTGGCAAGAGTTTGCCCAGTGAATTTATAAAGTCCTTGTTCTTAAATTCGGAAAAATCACGAAGTATTCTTGCATCAAGCTGTTCCTCGGAGAGTGCTGGCTTTAAATCTATAATAATCTTATATCTTCCGCTCTCCATTTCTTTTATGTGCGATGAGGCACTCAGAACAATCGGTCCGGAAAGTCCGAAATGGGTAAACAAAAGTTCTCCAAAATCTGAATAAATCGTCTTTTCCGTTTTTGTATCTAAAAGGTCTATTTTTATATTTCTAAGTGAAAGTCCCATCATATCACAACAGTAGCTTTCAATAGATTCAAGCGGTACAAGTGAGGGCTTTATCTTCGTGATAGTATGTCCTGCCTGACGGGCAAGAACATAGCCATAGCCGTCACTTCCTGTCTTAGGATATGATGCACCGCCACATGCTAAAATCACGCTATCGGCAAAATATTCAACACCATTTGAATCTTTAACGCCTTTTATAGTGTTATTTTCTATTATAAGTGACTTTATATTTTTCTCATAGATTGAACAGCCTGCACTTTCCGCACAGCTTATCAAAGCATCTGCTATATCCTTAGCCTTATCCGAAACAGGAAAAACTCTGTTTCCACGCTCTGTTTTAAGTTCTACTCCAAGCATTTCAAAAAAGCTCATAGTATCTTCTGGTGAAAAGCGATTCAATGCACTATAAAGAAATTTAGGATTTGTCGGTGTATTATTCATAACAGTTTCGATACTGCAATTATTCGTAACATTACATCTGCCTTTGCCTGTTATGAGTACTTTTCGTGCAGGTCGGGAATTTTTCTCGAAAATTATAACCTCTGCCCCACTCCATGCCGAATGGATTGCCGACATAAGGCCTGCCGCTCCGCCTCCGACAACAATTACACTTTTATTTTTTGTCAAGAGCGTCATCCTCTCCGCTTTTTTTATAGACTTTATATTGCGACCAGATTTTCTCAAGCGTATTAAAGGTTTTTTCCGCCTCCTCACGCCTATTCAGAACAGTAGCTACAATAAGTGCGTTAATCATTCCAAGAGGTGCTACAAGAGAATCGACTACACTTGCCATACCACTTCTTGCAAGAAGCAAATAGTCAGCCGAATCCGCCAAAGGGCTTATAAGACTATCTGTGAGTGCTATTGCTTTAGCACCACGCTTTCTTGCTGTTTGAACAGCAAAAACAGCTGCCTTTGAATATCTCGGAAAGCTTATTCCAATCATAACATCATCTTTGCACATACGCATAAGCTTTTCGCTTATTTCTGTTTCGCTATATGTATTGATTACCGTAACATTTCCGAAAATCATTGAATAATAATATCCAAGGAAATTTGCCAATGCCTCGGAACTTCTTACTGCAAATATATATATCTTTCTTGCTTTTGATATAGCATCAACAGCATTATAAAAATCTTCTTTTGAGGTTTCTTCTATTGTTGAATTTATTCTGTCTATTTCTTCTTGTAGGATAAATTCAAGAATATCCTTTTTGCCGATACGCTTTGCTGCAACATCAATTCTCTGCACAGAAGTAAGCTTCTCACGAATCATCTCCTGCATAGCGTGTTGCAATTTTGGATATCCATCATATCCAAGCTCTGTGGCAAATCTAACAACTGTCGATTCACTTACTCCAACAGCATTTCCAAGCTTAGATGCTGTCATAAAGGCCGCCTCATCGCAGTGGTCACTTATGTATGTAGCTATGAGTTTTTGTCCTTTAGAAAAACTCGGTAACTGCTTTTCAATTTTAGAAACAAGATTTTCCGCCATTTTTAAACCTCCGAACGCTATATCAGTTTATTGAGATAGCGTTATTTATACCTTTTTTGGCATACCTATAAATATTTTATTACTAATTCTTAATAAAATCAAGTAATATGAAGTAAAATCTGAGTTTTTTTGAATAAGTAAGCAAAATATTAATGAATAAGCAAATGAAAAATGATGTACTCAAGTAGAGGTGTATTATATCATGAAAAATCAAGTCTACACAGATGACCACACAGTCGGGAGATATCGTTCTGTATTCTAGAAATCAGCTTGTGGTGTTTTTCGGCTCGAATTCGTGGAGCTATACCAAATTGGGACATATCAGCGGTCTGTCTGCCGATGAGTTGACAGTATTGTTGGACAAAAAGCAGACGGTTATAGAACTTCAGCTAAAGTCAAAGTAAGTCGCGATAATAAAGGTGACTTACCTTGGGACAGAAAAGATTGCAGGCGGTTAAAGACACACATACAATACGGCTTAAATACTGCGATTTCATAAAAAGGAAGTTTGAAAATATGTTGGTTTAAAACCGCATTATGATTTCTCTATATATGAATGCCGAAGAATGTTCCCAAGTTTGTACTTGCCCCTTTGCGAACATTAAGTCCAGCCTGAGCAGTGACTTTGACAGAATAATCCGTCTTTTTAACATTGCTTGGCTTTGTAACTGGCTTAGTTGTTGCGGGTTTGGTAGATATGTAGTCCTTATAAATCCAGTTCATATCAACTGAACCCGAAATGCCTGGCACACTGCCATTTTCTGAGTACTGCCAGATTGCACAATTGTAGCTTGGTGCAGACACGCCCCAGTTTGCAAGCCAGATGTCGTACTTATTTATCAGCTTGTCTTTATGCAAATAATTGCATAGCCAATTCGGGTTGCAATAGAGCATTGGACGATAGCCAGCAGACTTGATTCTATCGCAGAAGGCAATAACAATGCTTGTAAGCGTGTCTTTGCCAAGATGAGCTTTGCGAGATTAGTTGCTCCAAGCGTCAATGTATACGCTGTCTGTCCTGTACGGTCAGCAAGAGCCGTAAGCATTGCTACAAGCGTGTCTACGCCGTATTTTGTACTTGGCGATAAATCAAGACCATTGCAATTAAATCCGTCACCGAGAGTAACATTTGTGAGTTTTGAGCAGTTGGTAAATACTGATTTTCCTAATTTTGCGACAGTGTTAGATATTGTCATATCAATAAGAGATGTACACCCATAAAAAGCATTGTCTTTAATTTCTGTTACGCTATCAGGGATATTTATACTTTCAAGACTCAATCAGAAGTTAAAAGCCGTTATCCCTATTGTCGCTATATTATCAGACAAAGTAACACTTGTCAGCTCAGTACAAGTATTAAATGCACCTCGTCTAATTTCTGTCCACTCGCTCGGCACAACAAACTCAGTAACTGTACCTGTCAACACACTCTCATACAAGTCAGATTGCTGTTTATACTTATCTGCCTCTCGCTCCGACTGCTTGATTTTGCAGTACATTGCAATGTCTGTTAAGTCCATATCAATCACCCTTTTTTATTTGCTTATAGATTTGATTTGCATAAACGCTTGCTCCAGCACAGAGAATACCTTGCGTAATTGCTGCAAAGATTGCAGTCCAAACATCTTGTGTTGATATTATTTAAGTAGCTGACCTTCTATCCACTGTGCGATATTAACAGCCATATGCTGAATTGTGTATGACACAATATCAAATTGTGAATTATTGATAAGTGACTTAGAAATCTTGCAAAGTGTTGCAGCAAGGAATCCTGTAAGAGAAATCGACTTAAAACTTGCCGATGTACTTTCAAGCTCTGTAAACTCTGTTGCATAAGCCATTTTATTATCGCTTGTATCTGTATCAATGTATGGAATTGTAAGAGTACCGCCGACATTATACTTTGTTGCAAGTTTAAAAATAGGGCAAATTTCTTTCACCTTATCAATAATCTTATTTTCAATGCTTGTTGGTATAATCGCACCATTAGCACCGAAGGTGAGATTAGTGTCAGCACGAGTTTCAACAGCCTTCGGATTTCGGATATAAGCTTCAAAAAGTCTTGTTTCGGTTTCTTCTGTACTGTTCTTTTTATTATCAGATTCATCAATTTCAGCTTCTCTTGTTTCTTTTACAGCTGAAATAGTCTTATTGAGCCTTGCAAGCTCTGCTTTGATTTCATTATAGCGATTAAGTTCGCTATCCTCAAACGCCCTGTTCTCTGTCTTTGCTTTATTGATAAGAGCGTCTGCCTCATCAAGTAGAGCATTTTTCTTTTCGATTAGTGCCTTCATAATAAATTACCTCTCTTTCAAAATTTCAAGTTCTTTTTCATAGATTTCTAAACTGTTTGCTTTCGGAGATTCTTTTCCGATAAGCTTTATGTTTCCTGCAATTCCCCTTGTTTCAAAAACATTCGATTCTTCTTCCCTTACTTCAACGGAAGTGCCAAAATATGCGGGTGTTTTATCGAGGATTGAAACCTCTTTCAAGTCAATATCTTCAAGTGTTCGTCTGTCAATCTCGCCCTCTTTGTCCCAAGTTTCGCCCTCTGCGATAAAGCCGAATGACCAACCACGAAGTTCACCACGCTGAGCTTTTTCGATAACCTGGGTATCACTGATTATTGCCCTCGCATAAAGGCCGATATTATCTTCATAGAGCTCAAGATTGCTTGTAGTGTCGCCTATTATTTTGTCGTGATTAAAGCGAAGCTCTATTGGCGTGCCTCGCTTTATAGCTTTATCGAATGTGCCTGCCCTAACTCGCTCAACAAAACTTCGTACCGCAGTTGCTCCCTTGCCTTTTGGCATTATGCGACTATCACGCTCAACAGCATTCACATAACCGCTTATAACAGCCTCATTGCTACTTCTGATTTCGATTTGCAATATTCTCACCTACCTTCGGGTATAAAAATAGAGCAGTTTTAAGCCATACTCAGGGCATTAAAAAAGCACCTTGATTTCTCAAAGTGCTTAGTTTCTTTTTATGAAGCGTTCTTCTATAAATTCTCGGAAGTCCATTGTTTCACCTGCTTTCTATATTTAACCTGCTAATCTCTTAACAGAGTTTTGATGAACAAATTCTTTTATCTGTTCATAGCCCCAGCCGCAATTTATTAAAGATGATACAAGCATTTCCATACTTTCAACATCTTTTAACTGTTCTGATGTGAGATAATCTCTTATGGATTCCTTAGGCTTAACACATAATTCCTCTTGAAGCTCTTTAAGAGTTTTTCCGAATAATGCTTTGTATATCATCTTCGTGTAATTTGGATACATAAATTTCTTATGCGGAGTGTCGGCAACTTTCATTTTAATGGTATCGGTCAGGATATGCCTTACAAGCACACCTTTCGCACGCTCAATTTCCCATTGCTGACGCTCGGCATACAGTCGTTTAAGTTCTTTTTCCATTTCATTAAAGGCTTTAATATATGCTTCTTTGAACTGCATAGCCTTTTCGCCTGTGTAACCCATAACCAACAGAGTAAAACCATCACGAGTCATAATGTACTCGTGATATGTTTTGTTATTGCCGTCGACTTTATATTCTGAAACTTCAAAATTGAGTTTTCTAAAATCTTCGGAACATCCCAAATTTTCAATATCTCTCAGCACATTAAAATGCTCTTTCCCGAAAACCTCCGCAACATTCCTACTTGTTGTTGTCAAAATTTCCTCATTCTTTTTACCTGTAATCTTTACCAACATAAAATTAATCCTTCCTTTTATTTTATTTTTAGGTATAAAAATAGCACGCTAAATCATCAAGCGTGCTTAATCTTTATAATGACATCTGCCACCGTAATATGCTCCACATTCATCTTTTTGGCATACCATAGGCTTATAAACCGTTTGCGTTATGGTTTGTCCTTTGGTAAGTATCTGGCTTTCGTCCTCGTGGTCTTGCTTCCAGTTTTGGATAGATGTTTCTGACTTATTGTTATACGGGCATATCAAATTATCACCTACTTTCGGGCATAGAAAAACCGCTCACAAGGAGCGGTTGATTATTTTTCTACGATTTCAAATTCATCAGGCGGATAAAGATAATCTTCTTCAGTATTGTCAACTATTCTGTACCATCCACTTTCAACGGATATCACATCATACACACACCTATTAGTTAGGGCTAGAGGTGATGTTTCACCAATGTATTTAACTTTCATCTAACCACCTCTTTACTTTCATTTCAACTCTCTCTTCATCTGCTTCATACCAATGGATTTCTGCGGTTTTACGCTTACCTTCAACAACTATAACTCCTTCTCCTCTAACTTTTTGCCATTTATCTGCATCAATCTTATACTTGGTTTCAAGATACACTCTATTTCTTATCGGTACATTAGTTCCTTTGCCAGCAAAAACTTTAATTTTAGTTATTTTCGTTCCTTCAGCAAACTTAGCGTGATTTCCGTTAGGAAGTCTCACAGGGTAATTTTTACCTGTAGCTCCAACACTTCTGCCAATAAGTATATCCTTTGACTTTATTATATCACTCTTATCAGCTTTTTCAAGGGCTTTAGAGGATTTTTCTTTGCTTTTCCTCGTGATTTTTGTGTGAAAGGTTCTACGTCTTTTCCCTTTATCAAACCTGCCGTCACTATCACGAGGCTGACCGTCCCAGCGTTGCTCTGTTTCTTCGTTCATACTGTCAGCTATCTGCTGATTTACATTCTGACCAAACATTGTTGTTTGATTTGTGTTCGGAGTATAGATTGTGTTTGTTTTCGGGTCGAGAAGAACATCTTGCAAGCCCAAGCGTATGAAATTAAAGCCAAGTGGTTTTAGGTCTTCTTTATATCGAACCTCATCAGCCTGTAAGAAATTATTTGCTAAACCTATTTGATATGCCTGATAGCGTTTAAGTATATCTCCCTTGAGAAGTTCTGTTGTATCAAAAGCAAAATAGTGTCTGTGCCTTTCGCTTTCTAAAAGCAAGCCTTGATTCAAAGCTGTTTCAAAAGCCCTTATAACAGGCATTACAGCCGTTTTAATCGCAGTGGTATAAGATTCATCGTTTGCTGTTCCAGCTATGACAGAGGGTGATAGATTAAAAATCTCGCATAAATAGTTGCTGTGCTTATCACTTTATTGCCTTTAGAATCAAGAGTTTCCTGCGTTTTATATTCTAATCGACAAAGCACATCTTTTGCAGAACTGTATTGACTATCTCCAAAATCATTGACACCAATATAATTCTGTACAGAAATGCTATCCTTAAAATATGGAGTAAAAAGACTCATATCATCACCGCCGAACCGAGCATATACGGTCGCATAAGCGACATTGCGACCTTACTTTTAAGCTCATTATTTTGCTTAGAAGATGAGTTGGAATCATCTGAATAGCTTTCACTTGTATTGCCAAGCTTAATTGAAGTTACACCTTGTTCACGCAAAGAAATTCTTTGCATTGCTTGTGTATCAGATAATGTAAGTGCTTCAAGAGCTTGTGCCATAAGTACTGCTCTTGGTACTTCCGAACTTTTTCCTCTTGGAAATTGTAACTGCTGTTCGGCTTTATGTTTTCGAGATGTAAGCATAAGGCTGTCAATATGTATTGTTGCAAGTACGAGATATTGCTTTCGCTCACCGTCTGTAAGCTCACGCCATTTTCCTGTTGTATCAATACCGTCAATAAGCTCATTTGCTTCATCAAGATTTAAATAGCTGTTAATGCCTTTTTCGAGTTCGAGCATAATTAACCACCTGAATGTTCAGTATCAGCCGCAGGATCAGTTGCAGGTACAAGAGCTGCAAACGGATAGCGTGTATCAGTACTATTGAGTTGAGTAACTGGGTTAGGCAACTGCCAGCCAAGACGCATTACACATCTAAGTGCAACCATATCCTGTTGTGCAAGGTTATATAAGATTTTACCGCTTGCGTCACTGATGACAGCTTGGTCAAGTACCTTATATGTCATATCCTGACGCATTGCATAAACCGCCTGTGACCAATCACCAGCAATAAGCTTAACCTTACTGCTATCCCAGGATCCATTTTTTACATAGTTGATTGCCTGACCGTATAGAGTTGATGGTGTACCCGCCTGCAAGCTTGGAGCAAAGATAAGACCGCCATTTTTGTCACGCAAACCTCTGAAAGATGATTTAAGAGCAATTTCTGCCGCAAAGCCTGTAACATCAAAGCCGTCAGCTTCAACCAAACCCATAAGTTCTGAAATATCCTCGGCTGTGTCAATGCCTGTACCATATGTAACCGTCTTTTTCTTTGTGATTGCTGATGTTGCGATACCGTCTGGCCAGCTTGTTGGCTTTTCGGTCGAGAATAACACAGCACCATCAATGACCTTTCCAAATGCTGAAATAATCGAAGGTTTAAGCTCTGCCCAAATGTCATATTCAGCATCATCAAGTACTGCTTCAGGAATAGGAATAATTACAGCAATTTCCTCTGCGGTAATGTACTTGTTTTCCCATGATGCACTGGATACAGGCTTTAGACCATTATCGCCATTAACAAATCCAGCGACAGGAAGTGCTGACATAATCGGCATTTTAGTCTGCTTTGAACTCATATTAGGCAACTTTTTCATAAGCTGTAGAACTGCACTTTCGTGCTGTACTGCCTGAATAATTTCTTTGCTTGATTCAACCGGAATAAGAGCTTCTGCATCTGTTCTTGTAATAATGTTTCCCATAATAAAAATCTCCTTTTTTATCTGTGACTTCTGATGAGGTCATTCATTGTTTGTGATGTTGATGCTTGCTGTGCCGGATTAATCGGCACAAAAGGTTTCTTTGCAGATTCCTTTTTAACAATTACGGCAGGAAATTCGTCTGAAACAGCTTTTACTGCTTCTTCAAGTCCTGTAATATTGCCGCTTTCATCAACTGTAATCTTGCTTTTGTCTATAAGCCTTGCGAGTAGTTTTGTGTTGTAACCATCAAGGGCATTAAGACTTGCTGTAATAAGCTTATCCTTTGTTGCTGAAATAAGCTTTTCATGTTCTGCTTCAAGTTCTGTAAGCTTACTATCAATGTCTCCAAGTTCTTCGCCATCAGCTACCTTGAAAATTTTTCTTAAAGCAGTTTCATAAGTACTTAGCTTTTCTGCATTTTGGTCAACCTGTGTCTGCTTTGGTGGTTCTGCTTTTGCTTCGGTTTCTGTTGAAGCATTTGTGTTTGTTTCACTCATAGTAAAAGTTCCTTTCATTAAAAATTTTGCAATATAAAAAAGCGTCCTGCACCATAAAAGTGCAGGTACGCTTATTGCCTGTGTTATATATGCGTTTAAATTCGTTTATAAGCCGTTTAAGAGCGTTTAGAAATTGTTAGACTGATAATTTTACCTATAATAATTAAATGCGATTTAGGGCATTTATGAGGGAGTTTTATCTTATGATTTTCCAAAATTCATATTATTTATTCCTTTCTTAAATTTGAGTATAAATAAAAACACCTTGATTTCTCAAAGTGCTTAATTAACTAATTCATAAGTTTTCTCAAAAATATCAGGCTTGCAAGGGTATCGTTCACCGTTCACGCCTGTTATTATATAATCTCCAACAGAAGCGTGAAGCACACCTTCAAGTGTCTCAATGTCCAATTCTACATTTGTTTGATATGCTTCAATTACTACTGGTTTCTTTCTGTATTTTGCCATATTCTCACCACCTTTCTTAAATTTGAGTGTAAATAAAAGCACCTTAATTTCTCAAAGTGCTTAATCTCTGTAATAACATCTGCTATCATAGTATAAATAGTGGTTTCTGGCTTATTGTTGTAAGGATATATCGAATTATCAACTCCTTAGTATTCAATGCCATTTAGAATTCTATTTGCGTAAGTTGCATCCATTCTATCAGAATCATAATCTCCATCTAATTCAAGTTCATAGAATTCTTCTGGAGTATATGGTTTTGCCTTTTCGAGACATCTTTTAAGCATTTTAATGTCCTCATCAGACAATTTGGATTTTTTGATATCTGATTCCATATTTTTCTGCCTCCTTTAAGGTGTCCTCAGAAAACTGCTTAATTGCAATTTTTATATGCTCAATTTCGTTGGGGGAAAGATTGCTTAAGATATTACTATCACTGATAATTTGTGAATAAGTATAATCATTAAATAGAATTTCCTGTTTTCGATGAGTTAAATAAATTAGAAAAGCCTCAGTATCAAAATTCTCCGATTTCCGCATCACATAAATTGAGCCTTTGTTACCCACAACAGTAAGCATATTCATATTACTTTTGTTTGCAAATCCCAAAATATCAGCCATACTGAAAGTTTCATCGCTTCCATGGTTGTGCATAGCAATGTAACTTTCATTTGGATTGTCAATGCCGACACGACCAACATTATGCTCGGTTCGGGTTGTGCCTATTTGCCTTAAATCCATATCATAAACAGCTGATACTTCTACACCGACAGTTTCTTTTTGAGCAGTTCGTAATAATTGTTTATGTGCTTTCTGAAGTGCAAGGTTTTGTTCTTCTGTAAAGCCATAAATTTTTACTAATGGTATAGAATTTATAGCTTCGTCAGTAATTATATGATAATCATTGCTACTATCATTGATTATACCACTTTCCTGCTGTTTTGCAATACCCATAACAGTGCGGTAATCATTCAAAAGCTCCTTATATCGCTCGGATTTTGCAGACTTCATCTTAACAAAAGCAGCAAATGTTTTAGGTGCGTCATTTGGAAGTACAGTCTTGATTTTTTCATACTGCTTACGGCTCTCGTTCCGTTTACGCTTGACTTCCTGTTCCTTGGCATACGCTTTACGCTCTTGGTCTGACCGCATATCTTCAAAGGGCTGCATACTTTTTCGGGAAAAATCTTCCATTTCAGCAGCAGTATAAGCTCCTGCCGGCAATATCGACAGACGGTGACGGCAGTTTGGATGTATAGTACTGTAACCGCTTATCAAAGCTGTATCATAAAGATAGGGAAAATGCAATGCTTGACCTTTAGAACCTTTGTATTTGCCATTGGCAGCTTCTTTCGTCAAAGCATAAACTCTGCCCTCAATACCTTGCTCAGGGCATTAAAAAAGCAATCTTTTTTAGAGTGCTTAGTTTATCTTAATAAATCTTTCTTCTATAAACTCTCGAAAATCCATTGTTTCACCTACTCTCTGTCAGTGCTTAATCTTTGTAGTGACATCTGCCATTATAATATGCTCCACATTTTTCTCCTTGACATTCCGTTTGTGTATAAGTTGTTGTGGTTACGGTACTTCCAACTTTTTTGTTTTCATCTTCACTATCAGAGTTTTCAACCCAGCTTTGCACTGATGTTTCAGATTTATTGTTGTACGGGCATATCAAATTATCACCGCCTTTCAGGTATAGAAAAGCACTCTGCGTTTTTTGCAAAGTGCTTAATTTCTTATCTTGTCCAGTACATACTCAATAAAATCATTATTTAGTTTTAGATTATACTTTTCAAAATAATAAATTTCGGACTTATACCAAGTATAAATACCGTCTGTAATAGCATTATCTACTGAATCTAAATTTTGTTTGGTGAATTTATCGTATACTGGTTGAGAAGTAAAAGCACATTCTGGAAAACTCTTAAGATACATCAATATTTCTTGTTTATGTTCAATTGGAGTATCTGAAGTAATTGACTCTAATTGTTCTATATTCATTTCATTTACATCAATATTGGTCAAATATTTATTTTCCATAATTAACACCTCTTTACTTTCTTGGGTAGAAAAGACGAATTATACCATCTTTTCTTGCACCTATATAAAAAGAACCATCAGAATTTACATATAGTATTTTTGTAGGTGCTTTTACTGTAATTCCCAACTCATTTGCCAATAGCTGAGCAAAACAGTTACCTGAATTTGTAGTATCACCTGTACTACAAGCCAATAATCTTATATTTGGTTCAATGCCATTTATTTTACAGCTCTTAATAAATTCTTTGTAATCTGTTCGTCCTTTAAGAATTACAGATAATGTATAAGCATCTATTGAAGCTTTTTTATCTCCAATAGGATAATCCTGTTTGAAGAACTCTATACTTGTTGGCGAACCGTGAGAAATAACATCGAATGTACTTTCTTCCTTAGAGATTTTAAGAGCAACTGTTGGAAAGTTATTATCTTCTCTATCATAAGAAAAAACGGGATTCTGAGCCTTTTGTCCTTTACTTATAATCTCTTTGCGTTCTTCTCTTGAAAGAGTACTATAGATAAATCTTGCTTTTTTATAAGCTGTCGTATCTAATTCTATTATACCACTTTCTTGCTGTTTTGCAATACCCATTACAGTACGGTAATCTTTCAGCAATTCCCTATAACGCTCGGATTTTGCAGACTTCATCTTAACAAAACCTGCGAATGTTTTCGGAGCGTCATTAGGTAGAACTGCCTTGATATTTTCATACTGCCTTCGGCTTTCGTTTCGCCTGCGTTTAACAGCCTGCTCCTGTGCATAAGCCTTTCTTTCTTGGTCTGAGCGAATATCTTCAAATGGCTGTGTGCTTTTTCGGGAAAAATCTTCCATTTCAGCAGCAGTATAAGCTCCTGCCGGCAATATCGACAGACGGTGACGGCAATTCGGATGTATTGTGCTGTAGCCGTTCGGAAGTACCGTATCATAAAGATACGGGAAGCGTAAAGGCTGACCTTTAGAGCCCTTGTATTTGCCATTGGCAGCTTCTTTCGTCAAAGCATAAACTCTGCCTTGATACATCGCACAAACCTCACAAGTGGGGCTATGCTCCGTAAGCCGCACAAGGTCATAACCCCAGTCTTGTCCCTGTACAGTTTTGGCCTTATTCTGTGCTTCAGCGGTTGTCGAACGGGCAACCATTGCGGTGTACTTATGAATTGAAACCGTTTTGCCATTTCTGTATTTAACAGATGTAATATCTTGTTTCAGAAGTTTCTTTTCAAGACTTTTTTGCATTTCTCGAACTGTTTGACCTGCTGTTAATTTTTCCGCAGTTGCTTCAATACCTGCTTCACGAATAATATCCTGTATTTGTCTGCCAACGAGGTTAATCGCATTATTAAGACTTACATTTGTGTTTTGCACAATAATTTCAATCTGGCTTGTGTTAAGTCCACTCATCATATTATGTAAAATAGGAGCATTTGGGTCTGATATTAAATCATCAATAAGACTTTGCAAACCGTCCTTATAGCTTTGTTTTACTAACTCACTTACAAGCTGTTGTGAAGCCTTACGGAGTTTTTTAAGTTCCTTATTGATTTGTTTCAGCAAGGAGCATTCATAAGCCGTTGAATTGCCGTAAGCCTGCTTTCGCTGAATTATAGCAACCAGCTTTTTCTGTGCCTTCTGATATGTTTCAATCAGTCTTTTCTGCGTATTCATCAGACGCCCTCAATCGGTTCGAGGGCAGGTTCTTCTAAGCCAACGCTTGCGTCAATATCGTCAGAACGTATCATCGCAAGCTCTGCATCGGTATCAGAAGCAGACATATCATCAAGCCTTTGAATCGCTGTATACTGCGACAGTGTAGCTTTTCCGCCTGTGCGAACTGACATGATTTCAGCGTCTTCCGTTGGGTCGGCAGGTAAGCCATCATGCCATGTGACAGTGATTTCTTCTGGTGCTATTTTTGTTCCAAGAATTTCAGCACTTGCAGATATAATTTTCTTCAAAATCGGGTCGAAACGATTTGCAATCCTGCGAGCCTTGGCGAGTGGTGACATCATCAATCGTCTTAAAGCCGAACCGCTTGGAACATCACCTGCCTTATTCGTTAAATCCCCAAACACAGCAGAACCCATTTCAGATATTGTATATAGCTGATTTGTAAGAAGTTCTATCTGCTTGAAATTTGCGTCCATGCTTGCGTCCCAGACAAGATATTCGGGCTTTACTGTATCACTATCACAAGGGAAATAATCTCCAACCTTTAAACGCCAAGTGCCTGTTACTTCGTCCATTTCAAGTGCTGACTGTGGACCTGTCATACTTGGACTTGCAAATTTATCAAGTACCTTGCTTATTTGAGATACTCTGACAATAATTTCAGCAACAATACTGTCAATCGGCTCATAATCATCGTGACCGTATATGTTGTCACTCGTAAGCAAATTTGATATGCGGTAAACAGGACAGGTATTCATTGAGGTTTCAAGGCTAAGTTCCTGTTTTTGGGTGATTTCCTTGCCAATTTTAAAACTGCCTGGTTTGCCATTAAGTTCATAATTATGAGCTTCGCATTGTTCAGGCTCATCTGGTTTATGTATCTGTACCTTTAGTCCATACTGCTTTTTTACAGTGTCGATAAGATACACCCATGCAAATACATGATATTCAAACTTTCTTATGTTATCTTGGCTAACAACAGGAAACCACATTGCAGGGCTTACAACATCAATGTTTGGCAAACCTTTATCGTTGCATGATAAAAGCATAATAGCATCGCCATAGCGTGATACATCAATGCAACTAATATATGCACAGCCGAATAAATCTGTGTCGAGCAGTATTTTATCAATAATTTTTTGCTTATTGTCATCAGCTACTGTTATTTTAGGAGGTTCACCGAAAACAAGGTCGGCGGTCTTTATGCTCAAAAGCCGCTGATAATTAAACACCGTTCCGTATGAAACTATTCTGTCGAAATTGCCTATAACCCGCTCTATTCGTCGAAACTGCTCCTTGTAGACCTCTGCGTGCTCGTTCTCAAACAGCTTTCTGTGCTCTGAATATGTCAGCAATCTGTTTTTCTCACTGTCAGGAGGAAACGCTTTTCCTTTATTCAAAAATGATAAATCTGTAAGCATAAGCATCACCTCCTAAGCTGTACAACACTGGGCAAGCCATTTTTAGCAAGTACAGTGCTGCAAAAATATCGTATATCGTCCATTGCATGGTCATGCTCTTTCAAAGGCTTGTCTTCACCTGTTTTTTGTGAGTGCTGAGTATCCCAGACATAGCTTGCAAATTCCTGAAAGCTGTTTGTACAGCAGTCATTAAACATAATCAAGCCTTGTTGTATACAAGTTGCAGTTAATCGTATGCCGTCAAGTACCGCATTATCGGCTTTCCGCACATTATAGCGACCGTGCCTGCGTATAACAGTGATAAAGCTCGCCGCCGACGGGTCAACGATTATAGCCGTTATCGGCAGTCCGTTAATCAGCTTAACTACCTCGCTGTAATATTCCTCATCGGTTTTCTGTGCCTTTTTGTTTCTGCCGTCATAATAATACTCTCTAATTCTGTACCAAACCTTTCCCGACTTTCCCCAAAGTCCTGCCGAAAATGGATTAAGAGTTCCGTAATCAATACTGACATAATATTGCGAGTAATGTCGCTCATCGGAAGGTACAACACACTTTTCTTTACTGAACATTGGGTAAATCAAGCCATCGGCGGATACCCAGCGACCGAGAATATATCTCTCAAAGAAGTTTCCTGTGTACAAGCTGTAATACCTGCTCTTGACTTCCTCAGAAAGGGTTAAGTTATCGTTCATTGTGAAGTGCAGGTACAAGGCTTTTTTCTCATCTGCTTTCTGAATCCATTCCTGATAGAACCAGTGATAAGGATTGTCAGGGTTGCAGTTAAACCAAAAGCGTGAGCCTGTCACAGAGCAACGACCTAAAGCCTGCTCGACAAACGACCTCGGCATAAGAGCAACCTCATCAAGCATAACGCCTGCAAGCGTAATACCCTGAATCAAGTCCTGACTTGATTCGTCCTTACCGCCAAAAAGGTAAAAATAATTACAGCGTTCACCCTTTTGAATAACAATAAGATTTTCTGAGCGTTTATCAAGAATAACATATCGTTTGCGTATCATATCCAAAAGTGGCTTTATAACATTTCTGCGGCACGAACCAACCGTTTTACCACAAACAGCAAAGTTACAGCCGTCAAAGTTTGTCATAGCCCATAAAACGAACGAAAGCGACATACTCATTGTTTTACCCGAACGGATAGAACCATCAGCTATTACAGCATTATACTTTTTACTTATTGCTTCATTAGCCCACCAAGTCATAACTTTTGCTTGCTTATCACTGAAAGATTTAATTTTCATCAGCAAAAACCTCCTTACCACGAGCAAGGAGTGCAGCCGTTAGACCATCATCTTCGGTTTCAGATGATGTTGGCTTAAAGCTATCGAGATATAGCCTTATGGCATTTGTATCTCCAACACGGCATTTTTCAATAAGTGCTTTTCTGATTTCTGTAATTTCGCTTGTCTGATATTTTTCTATTAGTTCTTTTAGTTTTCTGCGAAAGTCCTTGCGTTTAAGCATATCAAGTGAGCGTTCAAGGCTCTGCAAATCTGCAACAATGTCGTAATCTTGTTTATTATCAACTGATTCCAATAGCTTACTGACCTTATCTATATTCGACATTTAATCACTCCTTAAACATAGTTTAAATAACAGAAACGGCTGACATACTGCAGGACATAGCTTCGCCCCCAGCAACCTGATTTTGTTCGGCAATTAAGTTACTGTGTTCCTGCAGTATGTCAGCCGTTCCCTCCGAGGAGACGAATCAATCCTCATTGTTATCCAGCGTTTGTAATACATAAGACAATTTGATTATCTGTTCCTGTCCTGCGATATGCAGCTTCACAACTGCACGCCTGTGGTGTCTTTCGACTTTGATGATGTTATCTTTTAAGTCGAGCAACACTCCGCTTATAACTTCGTAACTGTTCTCCGTTAGCTTAATTACAGATGGTTCTTTCAGCAAATCGTTTAAGCTTAATATCCATTCAGTTTCTGACTGCGTGAGCGGTTCAGGCTGATGTCCACCACCAAGCAAACGGATAACTCCGTTAATGCCTGAAAGTATGTAATACTGCGACCAAGAGTACATCATCCTAATAAACACATAGCCTGCAAATACTATATACTGTTTGCTAATCCATTGTTTTGCTCTGTGTATCTGCCTGTTTTCAAGTGGCACAACCGCCTCAACACCTCTGCGGAGTAATTCCTTTTGTACATCAAGCTCTGAACCAGTCTGCACCTGCAAGACATACCATTTATTATTTTCCATCATTTGCAGTACCTCCTTTGACTTTGTGCTTGATACGCATAATTTCCTCCTGCAGCTCTTTGTATAGACGAGGATTGTCGTGCTTGAGGGTTTCATACAAGAGAGTCTGATTGCTTTCAATTGCAATTTCTTCATCACTTTTCACCTTAGTGTCGATACCCTTTTTATATGCAACTGCCCTTGCAAGTGCCGTTGCTTGACTTAGCAATTTATCTGCCGACACCTCATTCCAGTGTTCATCATCAAGTGCAGCCACTGCATCATAAACCTTTTGGCTTGCTAATCTTAAAATAGCCTCCGCAGGGTCAAGGTCAGGATAACGCTCCGTTTCAGTCAAAATCATTCGGAAATTTTCTTGAGCAATACGAAGCTGTTCGGCATTGGCAAGAAATCTCTTTGCATATCTGCACACGCTTGCCTGGGAAAGTGTAACTTCGTTTTCCGCAAGGTACTTGCATATTTCACGATAACTTTCACCTGACATCAGCATTTGGTCTACTGTATCCTTAAGAGCCGGCTGAAGCTTATCAATCGAGCCGACTATTCTTCTTTTTCGGCTCATGACTTACACCTCAATCAAATCATCTTCAAGCTTTCCTGCAAGTAATCTGATACCTTTTTCTGTCAGCTTTGCTTCAAGATGCACATAGTCAACATCAGCAATTTCAGCAATCTGCTTACTTGTGACACGCCTCATCTGTATATATCCTGCCTCTGATAAGTAGTTCAAGCTATCAAGATATTCGTTTTCAGGCATATCTTCAAGAGCGTACTTAACTTCTTCAAGTTTTTCATATTTATAGCGAAGAAGGTTAATTGTACGCAATACACGACCGTTATTTTTAATAAATCTTCCAGCCCTCATTTTTGCAATTGCGTTATCCATTGTTTTCACCCTTTCTTAGACAGCTCAATGAGCATATCGTAAATTTTATCTATTTTATCGTCTGTTTTTGCCTGAGAACGATAGAAATCAGCTTTACTTAAAGTGTTTACTTTGATTTCTTCGACATCTTTTTGCAATTTATCCATACTTGTTGCCGTATCGGATTTAAGCTCTTTAAATTCCTCTTTTGTAACATAAGTAAGCTTTATGTGATTAATATCAGCCTCGTGCTGGTCTTGCTTTGACATCGTTCTTTTCAGGAAATAGCCTATTATGCCGATTGCTATTGTCACCGCAAGCCCAACGAGCCACCAGGTGTCTGCTCCAAATTCCATTTTTTCACCACCAAACGAAAAGGTATCATTAAGTCTTAACTTAATGATACCTTAAATCTTTGAAGTAAAATATATGAAATATTTCTCTTTTTTTCTTCAATTTTACCATTTACTACCATAAAGATGTCTGTTCAGAACCATACATTTCATTTATATAATCAGCTATTATAGTTCTGATTGCTCGTTCGGATAATCCATATTGTTTTGCAAGTTGAGCATAGTTATTACCATTAAACTTTCTCACAATTTCTGCGTCACGCTTTATGCAAAACAGCTTGTCCATTTTAGCAATATAAATATTAGTACCACCATACAATTTAACAAGCTCTATATATGCTTTGATTCCTATCGCTTGTGCGATTTCTCTCTGTTCTCTTCTCAAATCTGAGAGCTGTATTTCGATACTATCCATATCCGTCACCTCTCATAGCTCTGCGTTCGGCACTTTTGATATATCGTTTTATAGCCTCAATAAGTTTACTGCCTTGCTGATATGTAAGCCAGACCAAAGGCTTTTCAGCTGTTGCATCAACTCCAATTTCTTTTTTAATGATACCGCAAAGCCGTTCTCCAAGTGATTTTGAGCTTTTCTTTTTATCGAATTTTTTCAGCTCATACATAAGATGCCACACCTTGCGTTGCTGTCCTTCACTCATACCGCCCGGCTGTTCCTCATATCTTGCTGTTCGTCTTATCTTTGCAGGAGGCTCTTCAAGATTTTGTATATGTATGCGTTCTGCAAGTTCATGTACAACTGCCTTGTATTCATCATCTGTAAGGGTTTTGATACTATCCTTGCCTGTTATTGATTCGACAAGCAGATGTAGATTATCACGCTTATTACCGCTTTCAAGTATACCGAGTATTGAACCCATACCGTATATCCGTTGTATCTGCTGTTTTGTCATAAATTTCAGCTCCTTATTTAATTTTCTTCGCTAATCTCATGCATTGCATATATTGATATTTCTGTTCGTAAAAAATCTGCTCGAGTATGCAGATTCGTCTTTTATCATTTTCTGTCTTTTCATCTCGCTGGTATAAAATATCAAGTTCACGCTCGGCATACTCATAGTTTGTTTTACAGCGTTCAGCCATTTTCAACCAAGTTTCCACATAGCCTCACCTACTCAACTGAGATTTTTGTACTCTCATCAACAATCATAGCAGTATCAATAAGCTTTGTTATTTCAGCAATATCACTATCGCTTGTTATACCATTAAGCTCAAGCAAGGTGCTGTAGCTCTGCCATGCCGCCGCCTCGCTGATGAGATAAGCATATTCATTCGCTTCTTGCTCCGATAAATTTCCAATATTGATAAGATTTTTCTTATCTGTTTCAAAGTTTATTCCTTTGAGCTTTTTAGCTAATTTCTTGCGTGTTGTATCGTCTACCGGCAACTGAGCAATAGCATCATTAAGTGACTGCTTAATATATGAGCCTGTCCATACCTTTGTGAGCATACGCTTTGCAGGAGCTGTAAGAGTGTACTTTGTTTCCTCCTTAACTGCGTCGCTATATGCTGCTCCAAATATTTTTTTAAGCAATGTAGGATATGTAAGCTTAAGAGTTTCAGCAATTGTTGCAGTTACTTTATTTCCTTTTTGAGAGGCATATGTAACCGTTTTATACTTTGTATTCTCTAAGTCCTTACTGCTTGCAAGAATAATCTCAGCTTCAAGCTTTTCTTTTTCCGCTGTAAGCTCTGTTATCCTCGATTTTATAGTTGTGAGCTGGTCAATCAAGTTTGTATCAATCATCAGTCTTCACCGCCTTTATAATCTTTTCTGCACAAGCTTTGCAGATATGAAGCTTGCAGTCATCAACAAAGACAATATCTTCGATTGAAGCACAAAAACGGCAGGCAGCTGCATGAGGAGTAATAACGATTTTTTCGCCATCACTTCTTATATCAACTGCTGTGCCAGAGTGGAAGCCCGTTTCAAATCTCATATCTTTCGGAATCGAGATTGAACCATTTTTCTGAATTTTCTTTGATTTTTCCATAAACATTCTCCTTTATAGGTCAATAATGTCCTTGATGTATTCATATTTTTCTCCGATTTTATATGTGGTGCGACCTTCTGAGCTTAGTTTTTCGCTGAATTGCTTTAATCTTGCCGCTATCTTTAATGCTTTAGCCGCACCAACAGCTTGTAAACTACGCTTTTCCGTCATTGTACTGTGTACAGTCATTATTTGCACTGCTTCAAGCAAATACAATGTACTTCCATAAATATCATTTTTGAATACCTCATCAAATTCTTCTGAAGATTCTGATATAAATTTTTCACGATTCAATGATTTTTTATTAGGTGGAATAACTCCTTGTTTTTGGAGTTCCTTTTTGATTTTTGCTCGTTCAGCTTTTTCTTTTGCGGTCATTTTTTTAGCCAATATTGTTATACCTCCTTTATAAACCCCTCTTTGAGAGCAATACTTTTGATTTTAGCAAGCGTTGCTGTACCAATTCCACGATAGCTATGCTCTTGAAGATGCTGTATGAAATTTTCTACAGTATTATTAGCTTGAGCTTTATCGGAAAGCGTATCAATAAATTCACAAAGCTGACTGTCAGTCATTTTTCTAACCTTGACAGCTTTTTCATGCTGAGCACGCTCAAGAGGTGTCTTTTGAAAATTTTTCTTTGCCATTTTATCACTCCTTTAAATTTATCCCCACTCTGCGTTGCCGGGCTTGTGACCGTTCATCAAAAACTGATGAGCCGCATTAAGGTGGGGCATACAGCCCCAATTATTTTAAAGTGGTTTAACAACTGCGATTATGTCAAAATTTTTCATTATTGCATCAGCAAATTCAATATTATCTTTTGTTGCCATTGATTCAAGTGTTTTTGTGAAGTTTCTCATTGCAACAATTGCCATTGGATGAGTGAGTTGAGTTATTGAAATTCCTCCTAAAAATCTAAAATACAACTGAACTATTTCTGGTATGGTTTCATTTATTACTTCATTATTACCTTCTTTGCACGCTTTGGCTAAAGTTATTGATAACTCATTAAGCTTACGATTTTCCTGTTCTGTCATTATATTTCCCTCCGTTAATTCATTATTATTTGCATAGCTGATGCCATTGCAGATAGACCTTCATAGCTGATATTTTGATTATCAAGAGCATTGCTATATACATTTATTGCTCCTCGCAGACCTTGCGGAGAATGTGCAATATTCAGCAAAAATGTTATTTCTTTTTTTCCATGAAGAGCAGGACAAAGTAATTCAATATCGTGATATTCAATGTCTGATGTTAATCTTATTTGTTTTATCTTCGTTCTGTTTGCGATTTGTGCATATGCAGGCTTATTGTTACTGCCAGCTGTCTCAAGATTACCAATAAGACAAATACCAAGCTGTGGATTGACATCCGAAAAAGCTCTGAGAGCTTCTACTGTCTTAATAGGTAAGTGTTGTGCTTCATCTACAATAAGTACTTTTTCACCAGATAAGGCATTGCTTATTGAAAACCACATATCATCTTTTCTGCTTTCTCTTAACCTGAGTGTTTTGCATATCAATTTTAAACAAGCAACTACACCCGATGTACAAGGGTTCACTGAAATATATATTGCACTATTTGGATAATCCTTAATATATTGTTTCGCAGCCATTGTTTTGCCAATACCTGCATCACCGCTCTCCCTTGCAATACCACCTTTAAGATGACAAAGCCTGATAGTCTTATAAACACCCATAGATATAGATGTTTCAACATATCCAACAGTATTTGTTTTGCTCAAAAGATTATTTGCTGCTTCTACAGTTTCAAAAATTTCTGTTAAACGGGATTCCACATTTGCGACATTTCCTTCATACTTATCTTTAAGATATGTACTAAGAGTCGCAGGACTAAGTCCGATTGCTTTTGCCGCCGAACTAAGCGAACCACTTTCGCTTATGTAGTTTTTCAGCTTTTCTTGTAATTGCTTGTTTGCCATAATTACTCATCCTTTCTGTTTCTTGCGTCTTTCAGCACTATGTATCATTCTGTCTATGTCTACATTTGCTCTTGTACTTCCACCAACAGCTTCAGGTAATGATTCATCTGCACGCTGTATAGTAAGTATAGGATTAGCAGGTGTTATTGAAATTTCCTTGTTTCTCTCAACCTCTCTAAGCACAAGGTCAAGAGCTGTATGTTTACCAAGTACCAATGCTTTTTGAGCTTTAAGTGATTTCTTGACAATGCTTTCATATTCTTTAACCTTATGCATTGCAGTCGATACTTCTTCTTGGCTTGCACCATATTCACATATTGCTGTATTATCAGCAGATACAGTCATTAGATAGCGGTCTTCAAGGTCATATATGCGTATTGCACTAAGATTATCAGGATCATACCTGTAATATACTTTTTTGCCTTGCATATCGAGTAGCTCTTTATTAAAGTAGTCTATACGCTGTCCTGATATTGTAAGATGTACGCCTCTTCTACCAACAGTTTGAGCTTTTGATGATCTCATAAGCATAAGATTGAGTTCACTTTCTTCAGCAATTCGTTTATGTAATAAATTTTCTTCATAAACCTGCTGTTTTAGTTTACCTTTATCTTTTGCAACAGCACCATTATATGCATCTCTGTTAAAGTAATACTTAACAATCATTTCTATTTGTTGCGTGAAGTCTATGTCATTTGGAATCCTTTCGCTCTTTAAAATCGTTTTAAGCGATTCTGGCTTTTCAAGTACATTTCCGCCTGTAAATGTTTCAAAAAGACGGCTTATACTATTCTTAAGGTCAAGAAATCTTCGCTCAATAATCTTTGCTTTTGCATTTCGCACAATGGCATTTGTCATCTTAATGCCAAGTCGCTCAAAAACAGGTGGCGGAGTAAACTTATCCTTAGTCGATTTCTTCTGTCTGTGTCCAAGACCGCCAACATCAAAGGTCAAAAATTCTCGACCGTTATCAACATATATATTAGCCGGTATTCCATATTCCATAATACCCTTACGCAATGCAATAAGTGTTGCTTGTGAGCTTGGGTTATTAGTAACATAAATACCTGTTAATATGCCGCTTCGTGCGTCCATAAAGGCTGTAAGGTATAGTCTGTGAGTTGTTTTTCCGTCGTCTGTAGTCATTACATCGAATGTGTGATTATCTGCAATCCACCACTCATTGCTTTCCATATTGTCATATAAGCGTTTGATATATGGAGCATATCGGTCTTTGAAAGCTTTCTCGCCATATCTTCCAAGAGTTTTTAAGCCTTCCGTAATATCATTTTCTATATGCCTGCAAAATGTTGCATAAGACGGAATCTGTTCTAATAGATGAGGCTGTTCTTCTCTTGTCCATAACTTTGTATACTCATAACACTTTTTTACTGGATATTGTCTTTCATCCAAGTAATAGTATAAAAAAGCGTCCCATACAGTGGCAGGTATACTGCTTGCTCCCTTGCGTGTATAACCACGCCCATCAGCAAGAGCCACTTTATCACCTTTTCTTATTGCATTGTATTTGCGTTGCAAAATATCATATGTAATTTTTATATCTGGATATTTTTCAGATACTAACGCTATATATGCCTTATCAGCTTCCGCCTTACTGCCTTTATATTGATTTCTGAAACTTTGCCAGTTCTCGATTATCAATAACCATGTATTTATCTGATTTCGTTGTTGCTCATTAAGCTCTTCTATTGTTCTGCTTGATGTATCAACTTCCTCTTCAGGCAATACCAATCCATGAGATTTTTGATATTTCAGCTGTAATTTAGTGTCGAGTGCTGAGAGCGGTATCAAATACTGCGGTCTGTTCTTATCATTGAGTTCTTTTTTTGCTTCAATAGCACCGTTTAGAGCAGCTCTTTGTAAGTATTGTGTACTGCAGCCTTTAAGCTCAGCAGCTTCCTTAATAGTTAAGTATGTTTCCATAATCGTCACCTCATTTCTATATCAATAATTATTAAACTGTTTTTAACTATTGCTTATGGCTTATTTAAATGACCTGCCATCATCGGAGCAGGGTGGTCAATCTCCTGCTGACCGCCTTGTGGCGGTTTCGGCTGTTTATGTTTCCTGATGATTATTCTGATTTTGTGATTCTTGTTTTTGTAGTGGAGGGAAGGTCATCTTTCGTCCTGACCAGTAGTTTGACGCCGTGTTTTTCATAAGCTCTCGAAAATCTCTTTCATCCTTAAGTCCTTTGATAAAGTAATCAAAATCTCTCTTTGTTTTACAAAGTTTCTTGGCTTTTTTGAGTGTACGCTCAATTTTCACGCTTTTAACAAGTGTACCAAATCCCATTTTGTTCTCTCCTTTATTTATTTTTATTGTTTTCAGCAAGCATTTTTTCTATTTGTTCCCTTACCATTTTGTCGAGTTTATATATGTATATAGCCCATGCAACACGAGGACTATCATATTTACTTATCGTGCCTGCTGGCGTTTTGATTATATAGTGCTTACTTTCTTTATCGTAGAGTAATAGCATTCCACGATTATCAAACATCTTAACAACCATTGCATATAGATTCTCCTATTGCTGTACAAGATACTACTCTTTCACAAAACTTGTGCCTTGCAAAGTGTATGTTATCCGTATAAACTCCACAATATGGGTCACCATCATTGTCTAAATACCATACTACATATGGCTCAGCAGCATACGGATTGTATGCAAGTACCACCTTATCTGCAAAGTTTGCAATTACTGTGTGCGTTCCATTGATTTTTTCTGTGATATTCATTGCTTTCCAGCTCCTTTCCGACCTGCCATCATCAGAGCAGGGTGGTCAATCTCCTGCTGACCGTTCCCAATTGGGAGCGGTTTCGGCTTATTCATGGTTTATAAATACTTTCGATTTCAGCCTCCTCGATTATTCCGATTGGGAAATAATCTTTGCCGTCAATGGAGATAACCTCTAGTGTGCCGAATTCGCTGTTGTTAAATATCTTGCATATTGTGTTTTCCATAATTTTCACTCCTCATTCTCTGCATATATCATTCATACTACAGTCAAGTTCTTTTGAAATATCAACCGCAAGCGGTATTGACGGTAGTTTGCGTCCACTCTCAATATGACCTATCATCGACTGGCTAATTCCAAGATTGGATATATAATAAAAAAGTGGACAAGTATGATAAAATAGAAGACAGAAAAAGGA
>OLGD01000520.1_pt1 | contig 76388 bp, 77 predicted proteins | sample 1605311 | NCBI WGS metagenome assembly OLGD01 (sample SAMEA3888917, study PRJEB22519) | human gut metagenome | biome: human gut; feature: human-associated habitat; material: faeces | place: Denmark | collected 2010
TACAAGCCCGTTCATACAAGCCCGTTCATACAAGCCCGTTCATACAAGCCCGTTCATACAAGCCCGTTCCCGGAATCCGGCACGAAACCATGCTCCAGCCGCGCCGACCCGCCCCGCGGCGCGCGTTTTCAAGCACCGCAGCTTCCCGTCTGCGCGCGCATGGCCAAAAAAATCCGCGCCCGCGCATGGCGCGGGCACGGGGATTCCGTTTGCCGTCCGTTACCGGCTGGCCTCCAGCATTTCCTTGGTCTTCATGAGCCGGGTCGTGTTCTGCCGGTCGTTCTCCTCGAGCTTCATCTGAATGCTGCGGATCGTCTCCGTAAACTGCGGGATCATGACGTACTCCAGCGCGTTCACGCGCCGGCGCGTCTTTTCGATCTCGTCGGCCAGGCGGCTGCATGCCTTTTCGATCTCCGCGAGCTCCAGCAGCTTTGGCAGCGCCTCGGCGAGCTGCCGCACGGCGCCGTCCAGCTCTGCGCCCGTCGTGGCATAGCCATACGGGTAGGAATAGCCCTCCTGCGTCTCCATCGTCAGCTTCGGCACCGGAATGGACAGTACCGACATCGTCTCCGTCTCCACGGAGGCGGCCCTGGCCGGATACAGCAGCGCTTCCTCGATCTCCGCGCCGCTCATCGATGCGCGGGCAAGCACGAACGACTGCATGGCAAGCGAGAGCTTGTGTTCCACCTCGTCGCGCAGCTCCTTGTTGCGGCGCGCATACACGATGAAACGCCGCACGAGCTCGTCGCGTTTGTCCTTCATCATCTTGTGCCCGCGGACGGCAACCTGCTTGCGTTTCTTCAGGTTGCTGAGTTCCATGCGGGTCGGCTTTGCTTGAATGGCCGCCACGGCTTACGCCTCCTCAGGATAGTATTTTTCGATGTAGCTGTCGCGGATACGTTTGAGCTCCGACTTGGGCAAGATGGAAAGCAGCTTCCACCCCAGGTTGAGCGTCTCCTCGATGCTGCGGTTCGTGTAATACCCCTGCGAGACGTACTCCTGTTCAAACGCATCGGAGAACTTGGCGTACAGCTTATCCGTGTCGGACAGCGCCGCATCGCCCAGAATGACTGCGAGCTCCTTGGCGTCGCGCCCACGGGAATAGGCCGCGAACAGCTGGTTCATCGTGTCGGCATGGTCCTCGCGGGTCTTGCCCTTGCCGATGCCCTTGTCTTTCAGACGGGACAGCGACGGCAGCACGTTGATCGGCGGCGTCAAGCCCTTGCGGTACAGCTCTCTCGAGAGGATGATCTGCCCCTCCGTGATGTATCCGGTCAGGTCGGGGATCGGGTGCGTCACGTCGTCCTCCGGCATGGAGAGGATCGGGATCATCGTGATGGAACCCGCATTGCCGCGAATGCGGCCGGCGCGCTCGTACATCGTCGCAAGGTCGGTGTACATGTAGCCCGGATAGCCGCGGCGTCCCGGCACCTCCTTGCGCGCGGCGGACACCTCGCGCAGTGCCTCGGCGTAGTTCGTGATGTCCGTGATGATGACCAGCACGTGCATCCCCAGGTCGTATGCGAGATATTCCGCGGCAGTGATCGCCATGCGCGGCGTCGCAATACGCTCGATGGCCGGGTCGTTGGCCAGGTTGATGAACGTCACCGTGCGCTCGATGGCGCCGGTCTTTCGAAAGTCGCTGATGAAGAAATCCGCCTCTTCAAACGTGATACCGACGGCGGCGAACACCACGGCAAACTTCTCGTCCGTACCAAGCACGCGCGCCTGGCGCGCAATCTGCGCCGCGAGGTTGGCGTGCGGCAGGCCGGAGCCGGAGAACACCGGCAGCTTCTGCCCGCGCACCAGCGTGTTCAACCCGTCGATGGCGGAAATGCCGGTCTGGATGAACTCGGACGGGTAGTCGCGGGCCGTCGGGTTCATCGGGGTGCCGTTGATATCCAGATGCTTTTCCGGGATCAGCGCAGGACCGTCGTCCATGGGCTTGCCCATGCCGTCGAACACGCGGCCGAGCATATCCGGCGCCACGTCCAGTTCGATGGACTTGCCCAGGAAGCGCGCCTTGGAATCGCTGATGCGCAGGCCCTGCGAGCCCTCAAACAGCTGCAACAGCGCCTTGTCGCCATTGATCTCCAGCACGCGGCCGCGGCGGATGGTGCCGTCCGCCTGCTCGATCTCGACCAGCTCATCGTACTTGACGCCGGAGACATCCTCCACGAGCATCAGAGGGCCGACGACTTCTTTAATAGTCCGGTATTCTTTACGCATCCTGCTGCCCTCCCTCCGTCAAAGCGCCAATCTGTGCGTTCATGTCGGCAAGAATGGAATCGTATTCGGCCTGCACCGCATCCTCCGCCACATACTTGAGACGGCCGATGCGCTCCCGCACGGGCAGCTGGATCAGCTTGTTGAACGAGGCGTCCGCCGCCAGCGCATCGAGGCTCTTCTCATAGTTGAGCAGGATGGCATTGAGCATGAGATACTGCTTCTTGGGCGACGTATACGTGTCGACCTCGTGGAACGCATTCTGGTGCAGATAGTCCTCGCGGATGGAACGCGTGGCCTCAAGCGTCATGCGGTCCTTATAGGACAGCGCGTCGATACCGACGAGGCGGACGATCTCTTCGAGCTCGTTCTCCTGTTGCAGCAGGCCCATGGTCTGCTGCACGAGGTTCGACCACTCGGGCGAGACGTTCTCGTTGTACCACGTCTCCAGGCGGTCCAGGTACAGCGAGTACGACTGCAGCCAGTCGATCGCCGGGAAGTGGCGCGCATAGGCCAGCTTGCTGGAAAGGCCCCAGTAGACCTTGACGATGCGCAGCGTAGCCTGCGAGACCGGCTCGGAGATGTCGCCGCCCGGAGGAGACACGGCGCCGATGGCGGAAACCGCACCGATGCGCCCCTCGCCGCCCAGCGTCTTGACGACGCCCGCGCGCTCATAGAACTCGGCCAGACGGCTGGACAAATACGCCGGATAGCCTTCTTCGCCGGGCATCTCTTCGAGACGGCCGGACATTTCGCGCAGCGCCTCCGCCCAGCGGGACGTGGAGTCGGCCATGATGGCGACCTTGTAGCCCATGTCGCGGAAGTACTCCGCAATCGTGATGCCGGTGTAGATGGACGCTTCGCGCGCGGCCACGGGCATGTCGGACGTGTTGGCGATGAGCACCGTGCGCTTCATCAGCGACAGCCCCGTGCGCGGGTCCTTCAGTTCCGGGAACTCCATGAGCACGTCGGTCATCTCGTTGCCGCGCTCGCCGCACCCGACGTAGACGATGATGTCGGCATCGGCCCACTTGGCCAGCTGGTGCTGCACGACCGTCTTGCCGCTGCCAAACGGGCCGGGCACGGCGGCCACGCCGCCCTTGGCCACCGGGAACAGCGTGTCGATGACGCGCTGGCCGGTGATCATCGGCTCGGTCGGCGCCAGCTTTTCGGCGTACGGGCGGCCGCGGCGGACCGGCCAACGCTGCAGCATGGGCAGCTCGATGGTCTTGCCATCCTTCTCCAGCCTGGCGATCGGCTGCACGATGTTGGCTTCGCCGGCGTGGATCCACGTCAGCTTGCCGGAGACGCCGGGCGGCACCATGACCTTGTGCAGCACGGCTTCCGTCTCCTGGACGGTGCCCAGCACGTCGCCCGCGCTCAGCTCGTCGCCCACCTGCGCGACCGGGACAAAGTCCCAGAGTTTTTCATGGTCGAGCGAATCGACGATGATGCCGCGCGTAATGCGGTCGCCCGCCTGCTTGCGCACGATGTCCAGCGGACGCTGAATGCCGTCGTAAATCGACTCGATGAGACCGGGCGCCAGTTCGACAGACAGCGGCGCGCCGGTGGACACAACCGGCTCGCCAGGACCGATGCCGCCCGTTTCTTCGTAAACCTGTATGGACGCGCGATCTCCGCGCAACTCGATGACCTCTCCAATCAGGTGCCTATCCGAGACGCGCACCACGTCGTACATCTGTACGTCCGCCATGCCGCCCGCCACGATGAGGGGCCCCGATACTTTGATGATCGTACCTTGCATAAGTTCTACGCCCTTCCCTTAGTTATTGAATAGAATGTCGACGCCGACCGCCTTTTCGACGTTCTGCTTGAGCGCCTGCAGGCCAATCCCTTCCGATCCCTGATTGTCCGGGATCGGGATGATGGCCGGATAGGCGGCGGCGCTGTACTCCTGTATGGTTTCCGCACATGCGGCATAGAGTTTTTCCGTCACGAAGATCACGGCGTACCCTTCGCGCGCCAGACGGTGCATGCAGCGGTTTGCACGCTCGCCATCCGTCTCATAAAACACGTCGAGGCCGACCGCTTTGAACAGCATGACGGAATCCTTGTCACCGATAACGCCCATCTTAGCCATACAACTCACACAACCTCTCTTGGATGACCGCGTCATCCAGTCCATTGCGCTTGACCGTAACGATCAGCCGGACGGCCTTGGCCTCCCGGTCGCGCGCCAGCAGATAGCCGACGATCCGGTAGACCGATTCAATGTCGTGCTTGTGCGCGCTGACCAGCGAGAGCAGATAGTTCTCCCGCGCCCGCTCGAGCGCGCCGATATTGCCCGTCTTCTGCAGCTCGGCCAATCCGTCCGCCAGCGCGCCGCGCGCCGGGCTGTCCGACAGCACGCGCTGCAGCGATTCCTCCGGCAGCTCATACGCCTGATACAACGCATCGTGGCGAATGCCGCCTTCCGGCAGCAGCACGCTGCGCAGATCCTCGCGCGCGCCGCCCATGGCGCGCAGGCGCAGGAACGTGATCAGGTTGTCAAAGTCGCAAAGCGCACGGAAATAGTCGATGGCAAACGCGTCCTTGCATTTTTTCGCCGTTGCAAGCGCATAGGCCAGGTAGGCCTGATCCAGCGCCACGCTGACGCGCTGCGGTTGGACCTCTACCTTGAGGCGGTCTTCCAGTGCGTTCAACGCCTCGGCAAGCTGCCGCGGCAGCAGCCGGTAGTCCTGCTCTGCCACCGCCGTCTTGAGCTGCTCCCGCTCGTAGAGCCCGCCTTCGAGAAACTCCACGTCCCCCTGCTCGAGCAGGCGCGCCTTGATCAGCAGCTTGAGGTTGTGGATATCTGTGGCCAGCAGGAAGAGGTCGGTCAGCTCCGGCTCGGGCGAGAGCTCGCGAATGTCAAGCGCAGTCTGACGGCGGACGTTCTCGATCATGCGTTCACAGTCAGCCGCCGTTGCATCCGGTATGCCGCCGTAGCGTGCGTCCAGCAGGATGCGCATGGCATCCTCCAGGCTGCCGTCGGCCATCCGTTTGACAGTCTTCCGGTCGAGCAGCCCGTTCTCCAGCGCGCTGATTCGTGCACAGGCATATACATAGCTTGACTGTGGCATGCGCACCCCTCCCCTCAGCCGAACAACAGGCCGGCTACGTTCGTTTCCTCACTGTCGCGCAGCATGCCGAGGATAGCGCGGAACGAGCAGTCCTTCTCATAGCTGCGGCCAACGAGCAGGAAGCCGCCATCGATCGCCGCATCGGTATCCGAAAGCTGTAGCCCGGCATCGGGCATCTCCCGGAGAATGGCCGCAATCGTGTCGCGGTCCGCCGCGGCAGGCACCACCGTCTCCCCGCCTTCCGCTTCCGCTTCCAGCATGCGGCGGCAGATTGCGCCGCGCGCCGTTACATCCAGCGCGCACATGTCCTGGTAGGCCCGGACAAACGCCTCGTCGATAACCGCCCGCTTTTTGGCGAGCGCGGCTTTCCTCGCATCGAGCGACGCGCGCGTCCTGCTGCCCTCCACCAGAGCGTTGGCAGCAGCCTCACGCTTTGCGGCATAGTCCGCAGACAACGCCTGCAAACGCGCCTCCGACTCGCGCCGGAGCGCGTCCGCACTCGCGCGCGCCTCGGAAAGCGTCCGTTCGGCATCCGCGCGGGCATCGCTCAAAATGCGCTCCGCCAGCTTGTTGGCGCCGTTGCTGTTCATCTCCATCGTGGCACCCCCGCCTGGATCAGACGGCAACGCCGTTCACGAGCAGGAACGAGATGAGCAGCGAGAGGACCGCGTACGTCTCGACCATGACGGTCATCAGCATGCCCTTACCGGATTCCTCCGGCTTCTTGGCGATCATGTTGATCGCCGCGCAGGCCGTATTGCCCTGCGCGATGGCGGAGAGCAGACCGCCAAAGGCGATCGGGATGGCGGCAAAGAGCAGGTGCAGCCCGGTCGTCGGGTCCGTGATGGGCGCGCCGCTGAGCAGGCCGGCTTTCGTCGCGATGACGAACGCGATGAGCAGGCCGTAGATGCCCTGCGTACCGGGAAGGAGCTGCAAGAGCAGGCAGGAGCCGAAACGGTCCGGATCCTCCGCGCAGACGCCCGCGCTCGCCTGGCCGGCTTTGCCGACGCCGATCGCGCTGCCAATACCCGCCAAGACCGCCGCCATCGCCGCGCCGGCCGCCGCAAAAAGTGTGCCCCAATTGAGTTCCATGTGTTGTGTCCTCCTTAAATTGTGTTGGTGTTATGGTTCGGTAATCTGCACGTGTTTCGTCTTATATCCCAACGGCCGGAAGGCGCGGCCTCCCGACTCATAGAATTTGCCGTAAAACTCCACGTACTGGAGCCTCGCGCAGTGGACAAACGCGCCCAGCGTGTTGATGGCAATGTTGAACAGATGCAGCGCCACGAGCAGCGCACAGGCGATCAAAATGCCAAGGATCTTCAGGATGATGTTCGGAGAGCCCATCAGCATCGAACACAGATCGTTAAACACCGACGCGATGACGCCCGTCGCAATGCCCAGCGCGAACAGACGCGCATACGACAGGATGTCCGACAGCAGGCTGGAGATGTTGTACAGCTCGCCCAGGCCGGAGATCATCCGCTTCAACGGGTTTCGCTTGCCCCTGCCCTTGAACAGCAGGATCAGCAGCACGCCCGCCGCGGCCATCACGATGCCGGGATAATACAGGAAGTTCAGGCCGATCATCGGGCCACCCAGCCAGGTCAACAGCCCCACAGTGATGAGAATCCACGACAGGTTGTCAAATATGCCCGTCTGCCAATCGCCCTGTGCGAAGGACTCCTTGATACGCAGGCCGTACCCGAACAGCACGTGGACGATTCCCAGGCCAAAGCAGAGAATCAGCATGCCGATCGGATCGGTCATGGGGTCGAGGATGATGGGGAACAGATTGTCCGTGCCAAACGCCACGTCGAAGTCCAGACCAAAGAACGTCCCAACCAGCACGCCCCAGACGATGGTAGAAAGAGCGCCCCAGAACAGCACGCGCGCCAGCCCGCCCATCATCCCCGTGGGCTTCTTGAGCTTCAAAAACAGCAGGCACCCGATGGCCAGAATGAGGCCGTACCCCGTGTCGCTCAGCATCAGGCCGAACAGGATGGTATAGGGGATCGCCATGTACGGCGTGGGATCCATGCCGCGCGGATCCGGCTTGGAATACAAATCCGTCACGACTTCGAACGGCGTGACAAATTTGTTGTTATGCACCACCGAGGGCGGCACCTCGTCCGCCTCGGGATCGCGAGCAAACAGATAATAGGCGTCCGTCACGCCGGCCACGGCCTGTTCCACCGCCTCCAGCCGGTCTGCCGGCACCCAGCCGTGCAGCTCAAACGTGGCGGACGTGCGGGACAGCTCCGAGGCGGCCAGCGCCCGGTCGCGCTCGATCACGGCGGCATCCAGCGCGCCTTCGAGCAGCGGGCTGTTGGCGCCCTTTGCCGCCAGCTGCGTCTCCAGCTCCGCGCGCTGCTGCTCCAGCGTTTCATTGTCTGCGCGGAGCCTGGCCGCCGCCTGTGCCGGCGTGCCGCTCAGTTTGGGAAAGGCCACGTCCGTCCAGGCCAGCGACTTGAGGAACCCAGCCACGGTCTTGGCGTCGTCCGGCGCGCACGCCACCAGCACGGGCAAGATGGCGCCATCGTCAAACACCTGATATTCCACGGCGTCGCCCAACTCTGCCAGCCGGTCCAGATCGGCCGAAGCGAGCAGGCCCAGAAAATACCGGACGGATTTAGCGTTGCGGAACGCCTGCATGTCTGCCGGGAAATTTTGCCACGCTTGCAACATTTCAATGAGGCCGTTTTTTTTATCCATCTCGGCCTTGATCCGCTGCATCTCACGCTGGAGCGATTCTACCTCGTCTCCACACGACAACGCCTCCGGCAAATCCTGCAAAATGGCGCCTACAGTCGTCTCCGGCCGCGGGGTCAGCATGCCCTTCTTGGCCGCATAGGGCCGCAAAACGGCCAGTGCACCGGAAAGGCGCTGGACGCGCTCCTCCGCCACGTCCAGCACGGAAGTGGCAGACGCCTCCTCGCCCGGGATGACCTCGACGGCATCCAGCCGCTGCAGGGCCTTGAGGATGTCCGACTCGTCCGACTTGTGCGCCACAAGCGTGAGCCGTTTCATCGGTACAATCATGCGATCTCCTGCACTTTCTTCAGCAGATAGGCAGCCGCCTCATCCAGACGGTCGCGCGCAGTACGGCACTGGGCGTCCGCTGACTCGCCCAGCTCGCGCAGCATGTCCTCGGCCAGCGTCTTTCCGGCCTGTTCCGCCTCGGCCAGCTTGGCCCGCGTGGCGTCGCGCTCTTGCAGTTCCAGCGCGGCCTGTGCCTGTTCCAGCTCGCTCTTCGTCGTCTGGATCAGCTCCCGCGCCTCGGCAACCGCTCCCTGACGGATGTCATCCGCCTGTGTTTCCGCATTTGCAATTTCTTCGATGATCGAGCGCATGCACTTTCCCTCCATACTGTGGTTTGAAATATATCTGGAAGAGAGTATTGATACAAAAATATATAAATAAATGGGGAAAAAAAGTCCCGCGGCGATCGCTACAGCGGCCATCGCCGCAGAAACTGAAAGACAATGATCGTTCTGGCAGGTTATTTTGTACCGAACAGGCGGTCGCCCGCGTCGCCCAGACCCGGGACGATGTAACCATGATCGTTGAGACAGTCGTCGACGTTGGCTACGTAGATGTCCACGTCCGGATGTGCCTCCTGCATCGCCCTGATGCCCTCCGGCGCGGCGATCAGGCACACCAGCCGTACGCTCTTGGCGTGCGCTTCCTTGACGATCCGCGCCGCCTCAATTGCCGAATTGCCCGTGGCCAGCATGGGATCGACAATGATCACATCCCGCTCCTCCACGTCCGGCGGCAGTTTGCAATAGTAGCCGGTCGGCATCAGCGTGTCGGGATTGCGATAGAGACCGATATGACCCATGCGCGCGTTGGGCAGAAGGTTCATCATACCGTCGGCCATGCCCAGGCCAGCGCGTAAAATTGGCACGACTGCCAGCTTCTCATTTGCAAGAACCCTGACCTTTGCCTTGCAAACCGGGGTTTGAATTTCCACTTCCCGAAGTTCCAGATTCCTGGTCACTTCATAGGCCATCAGCATGGAAAGTTCTGTGACAAGTTCCCGGAAAGCCTTCGTCCCCGTCGCTTCATCGCGCAGCAGCGACAACTTGTGCTGCACAAGCGGGTGGTCAATGACAATCACGTTTGACAATGAAAGGGGCCTCCTTTATCTGTTCTCAAACTCCGCGATCTTCTGGATGCGCCGCAGGTGGCGCTCCTGGCCGGGCAACACGCCGTCAAATCCAGTGTGGAGCCACACGTCCAGTATCGCATCCGTCTCCGCGTCGGTATTGGCATGGGCGCTGAGCGCCAGAATGTTGGCGTTGTTGTGTCTGCGGGTCATTTCCGCCGCATATGTGTCCTGGCACAGCGAACAGCGGATGTTTTTTACCTTATTGGCTGCAATCGACATGCCAATACCGGTTGTACAAATCAGAACCCCTCGGTCGAAACGGCCTTCGGCAACTGCCTGCGCCAGCGGAAAGGCGATATCCGGATAATCGATGCTGTTTTTATCATAACAGCCAAAGTCGGTAATTTCATAGCCATGTGCCTTCAAATAGGTGACAACGTGCTCTTTTCTGTCGAATCCGCCATGGTCGCATCCGACCGCGATCAGACGCACTTGCTGTTCCGCCATATCAAAATACCCCATCTACACGTTGATCACATGAAACCCGGACGCACGCAGGAGACGGTTCATGTAGGCCAAACCAGCCTCCACAGGTAAAACTCCTTCTGCCAGGATACAATCCGCGCCGTCGTCCAACTCGCGCAATGCCGCAAACAGAGAAGCGCAAAGGGTCTCCGGATGGTTTCTGTCACCCAGTATAACATACTTTTTGCCATTGTAAAAGTGTTTTGTTTGCTCTGTTGCTGCAATTTTGCAATTTTTTTCCTGCAAATTCTTCTGCACATAGATTTCACAAATCTTTTTTGCAACCGCGCGCGGTTCGCCGCTGACCACGATCACTTCCGCATTCGGCGCATAGTGACGGTATTTCATCCCGGGCGACGCGGCCACCTCGCCATCTCGCAGCGGCACAAGCAGGCTGGGCGACAGCGCCACTTCCCCCACCACTGCCGCCAGCATTTCACGTGTGACGGCGCCGGGGCGCAAAATGGTCGGCGTACCGACGAGCGACACCACGGTGGACTCCACCCCGTACCGGCAGGGGCCGCCGTCGAGCACCAGCGGGATGCGCCCGTCCATATCCGCGAGCACGTGCGCGGCGCAGGTGGGGCTCGGCCGGCCGGAGAGATTGGCAGAGGGCGCAGCCACGGGCACGCCGGCCTTCTGGATGAGCATGCGCGCAGTCTTGTCTGCCGGCATGCGGATGGCGACCGTATCCAGGCCGCCCGTCACCGCATCCGGCACGATGTCGCTGCGCTCCGCAATCAGCGTCAGCGGCCCCGGCCAGAAGGCGTCCATCAGCTGCTGCGCCTGCCTGGGCATCCGGCGCCACAGGCGGCGCACGTCGCTCTTTTTCGAAACGTGCAGGATCGACGGGTTGTCCGTCGGCCTGCCCTTTGCCGCATAGATGGCGGCAACCGCCTCGCTGTTCAGCCCGTTTGCCCCCAGGCCATAGACCGTTTCCGTTGGAAACGCCACCAGACCGCCGGCACGCAAAATCTCCGCGCCGCGGCTCGTGCCGGCCTCCTGTTGTGTCAATACGGAAATGACCTGCGTTTTCACGCCTGCGCCTCCTCGCTGGACAGTTTTGCCGCGCGCTCGGCAACGGTCAACGCGTCAATCAGTTCGTCCATGTCCCCGTCGAGAAACTGTTCCAGCCGGTAAAGAGTCAGGCCGATGCGGTGATCCGTGACGCGCCCCTGCGGGAAGTTGTATGTGCGGATGCGCTCGCTCCTGTCGCCGGAGCCGATCTGACTGCGCCGCTGCGTCGCCAGGGCGGCGTCCTGCCTGGACTGATAATAATCAAACAGACGGCTCTTGAGCACGCGCAACGCCTGTTCCTTGTTCTTCAGCTGGGATTTTTCATCCTGGCACTGCACCACGATGCCCGTCGGCAAATGCGTGATCCGGATGGCCGACTCCGTCTTGTTCACGTGTTGCCCGCCCGCACCGCTCGAGCGGTAGGTATCGATACGCAAATCGGCATCCCGGAGCTCCACCTGCACGTCGTCCACCTCCGGCAACACGGCCACGGTGGCCGCACTCGTGTGGATGCGGCCCTGGGACTCCGTCTCCGGCACCCGTTGCACGCGATGCACGCCGCTCTCATATTTGAGCCGGCTGTACGCGCCGCGCCTGCCGCCGATGGAGAGCACGACCTCCTTGACGCCGCCCATGTCGGTCAAGTTGGACGACAGGTACTCCACGCGATAGCCATGCCGCTCTGCATAGCGCAGATACATGCGCAGCAGATCCGCCCCAAAGAGCGACGCTTCGTCGCCGCCCGTGCCGGCGCGGATCTCCAAAATGACGTCCCTCTCGTCGTTCGGATCCTTCGGCAGCAGCAATTCCCGCAGCGCGACCTCCTGGGCGACCGCCAACGCCTCTTTTTCCGCCAGTTCCTCGTGAACCAGCTCCTTCATCTCCGCGTCAAGGTGCTCGCCCAGCATCGCACGGCATTCCTCGCAGGCACGCAGGGTCTGCTCATACGCGTTAAAGGCCGTCACGATCTCCTCGAGCGCGGCATGCTCCTTGACCAGCGCGCGCCAGGCCTCCATGTCCTGCATGGCGTCCGGCGCAGCAATCCGGTCGGAGAGCTGTTCAAATCTGTCACGAATGCTCTTCAGCTTTTCCAGCATGTGTTCCGTCCACTTTCTTCCGTCGATACGGGCCGTGCCTCGCACACTTCAAGCACGCGCGGCCTGCCGGCATAATCATGCAGCAATTCCCCGCCGCCAAACAAGCTGGCCACCGGCTGCGCCTGCGTGCTGCCGATCTCCAGCAGCAGCGTACCGCCGGGTCGCAGGTATGCGCGGTATGCGGCGGCAATGCGGCGATAAAAATCCAGGCCGTCCGGCCCGCCGTCAAGCGCCAGACGCGGTTCAAACGTCACCTCGCGCTGCAGCCCGGCCAGGTCGGACGCATCCAGATACGGGGGATTGCATGCAATTATGTCAAAGGTCTCCTGCATTTTCACCGCATCGAACAGGTCGCCCTGCCGCACGTCCAGCTGCACGCCATTTTGCGCGGCATTCTCCCGCGCCAGCGCACAACAGGCGGGGCTCAAATCCGTTGCCGTCACCTCCGCCGCGCAAAACCGTGCAAGCGCGATGCCGATGCAGCCGGAGCCGCAGCACAGGTCCAGCGCCGTACGGTATCCGCGTTGTCGCATCCGCTGCACCGCGCGCTCGGCCAAAATCTCCGTGTCGGCACGCGGGATCAGCACGCCGGGGCGCACGCGCATGGGCAGGCCCATAAACGCCCACTCCCCGAGAATATATTGCAGCGGTTCGCCCATAAGGCGCCGCTGGAGCAGCCCTTCGAGCGCAGCCGCCTGCTCCGGCAGCCACGTGGCAAGCCGGCTGGCCGCCAGCTCGGCCGGTTGCAGGCCCAGGACGTGACCAACCAGCCAGCGCGCTTCCTGCGCCGCTTCCTCTCCCGTCGCCGCGCGCAGCCGCCGCGCGGTCTGCCGCAGGGCCTCCGCTACCGTCATGCCGGACCGGCGCTGCCGCCGTCTGCCGGTGCGTCCGCCGGAACAGTCACGTCCGGTGCCCCGGCGCCATCCTCCTCAGAGCCGGTTGCGTCAGTGCCGGTTCCGGCTCCCGGCACCGCATCCGCCCCGGATGCGCCGGCTGCCTCGGTGTTCGGCGTTCCATCCACGTCCGGCGCGCCGCCGGCCCGTGCCGCTTCCTCTCCCGCCGCCGCGCCGGTCGGGTCCATGGCCAGCTCAAACGCCGCCAGCGCCACCTCGAGCATCGAACGGTCCGGCTCGCGCGTCGTCAGATACTGCAGCGCCAGGCCCGGCGCACGGACGGCGCGCGCCAACCAGCCGTCGCTTGCCGCCGCCAGCTTGAGTACTTCATAGGACAGCCCCGCCACCAGCGGCAAAAAGACGATCCGCGTGGCAAAGCGCAGCAGGAAATTCTCGCTGTATGGCAGCGCTGCAAAGAACAGGATGGATACCGCCATGACGAGAAACAGGTAATTCGTGCCGCAGCGCGGGTGCAGGCGCGTATACCGCATCGCGTTCTCCGGCGTCATCTCCGCCTCATGCTCATAGCAGGCAATGACCTTGTGCTCGGCGCCATGGTACATGAACAGGCGGCGGATATCCTTCATGCAGGAAATCGCCACGAGATACAGGATGAAGATCAACAGCCGCACGGCGCCCTCCACGAGGCTCTTCCAGATGGTACGCGTCGCGTCCGCCCACGGGATGAGCTGCGTCACGAGAGAGGGCAGAAAGAAGAACAGCCCCAGCGCCAGCAGCACGGCCAGCACCACGGCAATGCCCATGGTCACGTCCATGGCGGATTTGCCGAGCTTGCCCGCCAGCCACTTTTCAAACGCGGACGGCTCCTCGTCGGCAACCGCCTCGCCAAACAATTCCGCCGAATGCATGGTCACCCGCATGCCGGTAGCCAGCGCCTCAACGAACGCGACCACGCCACGCACGACCGGCCACCCCAAAAAGGTGCCCTTTTTGGCGCGGCTGGGATGTTCCGTATATTCCTTGACGATGCTGCCGTCGCTCCTGCGCACGGCAAGCGCGATCCCGCCGGTGGGGGTGCGCATCATCACGCCCTCCAGCACCGCCTGACCGCCAACCGCGCATCTCTTCAAACTCTGTTACGCTCCTTTTTCAGATTGTCCGTATTATACCATGCCAGCCAAACGCGGGCAATACGCGCCGGACGATCCGGACACAAAGCGGGCGCAGATCGCTGCGCCCGCCAATCCCGCCGTTCCATCAGTCCTTTACACCGGCGTCCGGTTCCTCCAGCACGGAGGTGCAATGCGGGCAGCGCGTGGCATCGGCCGCGACCTCCATCCGGCAATAGGGGCACAGGCGCGGCGCCACCGGCTGCTGCGGCTCCTCCTGCTGTTTTTTATGGAAGCGCAGTTTGGAAACGAGCCTGAGCATGAAAAAGATGCACAGCGCAATGAGCAGAAAGTCCACAACGGTGGCAAGAAAGCTGCCATACGCCAAAACAGCGGCGCCTGCCGCCTTTGCCGCCTCCAGCGTTGCATACTGGGTGCCGTCGCCGCCCAGCACCAAAAACAGCTCGCCCAGATCCGCCCCGTTGCCAAACAGGCCAAACAGGGGCATGAACAGGTCGTTGACCAGCGAGGTCACGATCTTTCCGAACGCGCCGCCGATCATGACGCCAACCGCCATGTCCAAAACGTTACCCCGGAACGCAAATTCCTTAAATTCCTTCCACATCGTCATTCCTCTCGTGTGCTTTACATGCATCGCATGAATTTTCTTTTCTCTCAGCCGACGGTGGCGCGGCAATGTCCCCCGCGCAACGGGTGCCAGCCGGCTGCGCTCCCTCCGCAAGAGCCGGCGCGCCCCTCACGCAAGGCACAGTGAACGTAAACACCGCAAACTCCCCGTCGTTCGCCGCATCGATCGTGCCGTCCAGCTGCAACAGGATCTCGCGTGCAATCGCCAGGCCCAGACCGGTGCCCTGGCCCGCGTGCGCCTGGTCCGCCTTGTAAAACCGTTCAAACAGGTGCGGCAGGTCGCGCTCGCCGATATGGCCGCTGTTGCGCACCTCCACGCACAGGCGGCCGCCCTCTTCCCGACAGGACAGGCGCACAATGCCGTCGTCGCTCGCATACTTGATTGCGTTGTCCACCAACGCAACCAACACCTGCTCGATCCGATCCCGGTTGGACAGGCACAGAGGCAACGCCGCGGGAACATACTGTAAATCTATCCCGCTGTAGGAGGCGTCCAGCCGCATGCGATCCGCCACCTGCATGAGCAGCTCGTTGAGATCAAACGGCCTGCGCTCCAGCGCTACGGTGCCGGATTGCAGCCGCGACAGCTCCAGCAGGTCATCGATCAGCCGCGACAGGCGCAGCGACTCCCGCAAAATATAGCCATAATAGCGCGTGCGATCCTCCTCCGAGCGCACCAGGCCATCGTTGAGCGTCTCGGCCAGGCTGCGGATCGACGCAATGGGCGTGCGCAGCTCATGGCTGACATTGGCCACGTAGTCGCGGCGCGTACGCTCCAGACGCTCCGCCTCCGTCACGTCGCGCAACAGCACCACGACCCCCGGCTCGCTGCCGGTGTCGCTTTGCGAGCGGGAACAGGTGAGCTGCAGCTCCCGCTCCCCCACCGTCCAGTTGGTCTGTACGGCGGTATCGGAGGAAAGCGCGGCAGACAGCGTGTCGCCAATGGCCTCCGGCAACGCGTCCAGCAACGACACGTCGTCCGGGCCGCGCAGCAGCCGCCTGCCGGCCGGGTTGCAAAAGGTGACGGTATGCAGATCGGCGCCGAGTGCCACCACGCCGTCATCGATGCCCGTTAAAATAGCGGTCAGGCGGCTCCTGGCCAGCACCAAATTGCCGATCGTGTTCGAAAGCTCCCCGGACAGATGGTTCAGTGCGCCGCCAAGCATGCCGATCTCGCCCCGGAACGACTCGTCCGCGCGCGCAGAAAAGTCCCCGCCTGCCATACGCAGCGCAACGGCGGTCATCTGCCGGATGGGCGATGCAATGCGGCGCGAGCCAAAATAGGCGGGCAACAGCATCACGATGGCGGACGCGGCAATGCTTAGGAGCATGGCGCCGATCAGCTGGCCTACGGCCCCGCGCACTTCCCGCGCCGGCTTTGCCAGCACTACGACGCCGTTGGTCCGGCTCAGGTTATCCATGATCGGCACCGCAACGGCGATCACCCCGCTGCGCCAGTTCACACTGGTTGCAGCCACACCGTTGCCGCCCTGCAGAATTTGCGCGGCCAGGCCGGCATACGTCTCGCCTGTCGTTTCCTTCTCCTCGGTTGCCGAGCCCAGCAGCAGGTTGCCCTGCCCGTCATAAATATAGACGCGCGCCCCGCGCAGCTCGGAAGAGACAAACCCATAAAACGAATCAAATACGACTCGCCCGTCGATAAAGCCCGAACACAGCACGGAGAGCGACACGGCGCGCGAAAGCAACTCCTGCGCGATGCGATCGGTCAGAATATGCACAGCGGTAAACCCGTAGATGGCGCCGGAAAACGCCGCCGTCAGCAGGCAGGCACACAGCAGGTATAACAATAGTTTCCGAAAAAATGACCCTTTTTTCATCCAGCCCCGTCCATCGTCACTCGGTCAATCCGAATTTGTACCCCACGCCATACACGGTACGGATGCCCCACTTGCAGTCTTCGGCCGGCATCTTCTGGCGGATGCGCTTGATCTGCGTATCCACGGCGCGCGTATCGCCAAAGTAATCGTATCCCCAAACCTTCGACAGAATCTGCTCGCGGTCGAATACGCGCCCCGGATGGGAGGCCAGCAGATACAGGATCTCCACTTCCTTGGGCGTAAAGTCGATCTGCTTGCCGCCAATGCGCACCTCGTAGTTCGACAGGCTGATCTCAAGCCCGTCCATCCGGATGGTCTGCGCGGTAGACTCTTCCGGCGCGGCGCTCGTGCGACGCAACACGGCCTTGATGCGCGCGATCACCTCCCGCGCGGAAAACGGCTTGACGATGTAGTCATCCGCGCCAAATTCGAGCCCCAGCACGCGGTCAATCTCCTCACCCTTGGCCGTCAGCATGATGATGGGTACGGAACTGGTCTTGCGGATTTCCTTGCACACCTCCGTGCCGGACATGCCCGGCATCATCAAATCCAACAGAATGAGGTCCGGCGACTCGCTCTGCGCCATTTTCAGCGCCTGCAGGCCGTCGAAAGCGGAGGAATGCTGAAATCCCTCGTTGTCCAGGTAGGCGCCCAGCGTCTCGTGGATGATCGGCTGGTCGTCGCAGATGAGGATGCGGGGTGCCTTTGCTGCCATGCGATTGCTCCTTTATATGCGCCGTCCGTCGCAGGAATTTTACCGCCGGCAGCGCGAAACAGCGCCAAACGCCGGCTTGCGTACGCAATCCTGGCGAACCGCGCACGACCGTCTACTTCATGCCTACATTATAAACAAATAAAAAGCGCATGTAAATCATGCGCATCACCTTGCCACAATTGTCCTTGTTTCGTCCAAAATGTGGCGCCTAGGCCGCGGCCCCCAGCGCGGATACGGCGTCGCAGAACGCACAGTAAGCCTCCGCACAGAACAGGCACGTATACTTGAGATACGCCGTAAACGCCGCCCGGTCGTCCTCCGGCATGGCAGCCGCCTTTTGGAGCTGCGCCAGAATGTCGCGGCAACAGTCTGCCAGGCTGACCATCACGGCCTGGTCGGTCGACACGGCAGCCACGTCGGTCAGATACCCCTCCATGGTACTGGCCAGGGCCGCAATGCTGCCCTGCCCCTCTTCCACCGATTGCTGGTCCCGGTCAAATGCGATGGCCAGTTCGCACAGGGTGCTCTGCAGTTCCGTCAGACCATTTAACGTGCGTTCCAGCGCGTCGACTTGCGCACCGGTGCCGGTGACGACGAGCTTGCTCGGCGCAGCAGTCAGCGAATAGGCTGCGCTGTCGATGCCCTCCGCCGCCAGCTGGTCGCGCACCTGTTGCAACTCCTCTTGCGACGCATAGCCGGCGGCCAGCACGCGGTACCGGTCGCCATCCTGCACAATATATCCACCTGCACCGACCTCCTGCAGCGCCACAGACTGCTTTTCAGCGTTGCTTTCGGTGGTGTAAACGCCCATCTGCAACGTGTAACAGGTCATGGCAGGCAGCTCGAGCAGCTCGGAAGAGACGGTCGTGGACGCATCCGCCCCGTCCTCGCCCTGCTGCGCCTCCCCGCCGTCCCCGACGACGCCGAGCGTCTGAAATACCGGCGCCACGACGTGCTCCGCCAGCCACGTGCCCGCGCCGGAAATTCCGACGAGATAGACGACCGCCGCCACGACGATCACGATACACGCCACCGCGCCCCATAACGAGTTTGCGCGCCGCGGTAACCGCGACGCGCGCCTGCGCCGCCGATACTCCATATGGAATGCCCCCCTCCCCGGAATGCCTGTCACAGCATATGCCGAAAAAGGGGCAAAGATACTTCCCCCGTTACTGTTTGCGCCGGCCGCCGCGGCCCTTCGTGTGGCGCGGCTCGATCACTTCATAGGGCGCATCCTCAGAGTTTGCGTCCATCCTCTGCGGAAGCGTTTCGCCCTCGTCCGAATAGATAACGTTGGACGAGCTCGGCCCCAGGGCAATGGCATTGCTCACATACTTCTTAAGCGTAAAGTGGAAGCTCGTGCCCTCGCCCACCGTGCTCTCCACATAGATGCGCTCACCGAGTTTGTCGATGATCTGCTTGGCGATGGACAACCCCAGCCCGGTACCGCCCTCCTTGCGGGACTTGTCCACCTTGTAAAACCGCTCGAACAGGTGCGGCAGCTCCTCCGGCGCAATGCCGCAGCCCGTGTCGGACACCGACACGATGATGAGCTCGCCAGCCGTGGCCGAGAGCGTGATGGTGCCGTCCCGCGGCGTATACCGCATGGCGTTGTCGATCAGGATCACAAGGATCTGCTCGATGCGGTCGCGGTCGGTCATCGCATAGGGGAGGTTGTCTGCATCCAAAACCAGTCGAATGCCGCGCTGCTCCGCCTCGCGCAGATAGTTCTGATGGATTTCCGCAAGCAGTTCCCCAATGTCCACCGCAGAAATTTCCATATATTCCGTGCCGGACTGCAACCGCGACAGCTGCAACAGGTCGGTGATCAGCCGGGAAAGCCTGAGCACTTCGTGGAGCATGATCTGATAATAGCGCTGGCGCGTCTCGTCGTCCTTTACCATGCCGTCTGCAAGCGGTTCGAGCAGGCCGCGCACCGCGGTCAGCGGCGTGCGCAGTTCGTGGCTGACGTTTGCCACGTAGTCGCGTCTCGTCTGCTCCAGACGTTCAAACTCCGTCACATCCTTGAACAGGCCCACCACGCCCGTACACTCCCCGTCCTCGCCGGTCACCGGCACGATGGAGATCCACAGCTTCCGGTCGCCCGGCATGTTGTAGTGCATCGTCTGCGCCTCGCCAGTTTCAAACACATCCCGGAATACGCGCCACACCGCCTCGTCCGGAACCAGATCCATGGGCGTATTCACGTCCACAGCGCCAAACATGTTCTTAAGCGCAGGATTATAGTGCGTCAGGCAGCCGAGCCGATCGATCGCGGCCACGCCGTCTGTAAAGCTGGACAGGATGTGGTTCAGCTGACGCTTTTCGCTTTGCAGCTGGTAAATGGTCTGCGACAGGTTTTCACACAGCGTGTTCAGCGCGCGCGCCAGGATGCCGGCTTCACCTGCCGCCGTTTCGTCCGCCCGGACGTCAAACCGGCCTTTCGACATGGCGATGGCGACGTTGGCCATCGCGCTGAGCGGGCGGGACACGCGGTTGGTGCTATAGGCCGCCAGGATCGTAATCAGCGGCAACACGAACAGGATCGTCAATCCCAGCACGTCGTTCAGCCGGGAATAGGCAGACTGGATCCGCTTGATCTGCTTGATGATAAAGATTCCGCCGGTCACCTGTCCGCTTGCGTCCCGGATCGGGACGCCGACACTGATGGCGGATTCGCGGTTGAGCAACACCAGATTGTCGCTCTTGACGGTCTGCCCCTTCAGCACGTTTTGCTTTTCCGCGTCGAAATACGCGCCAAAGTCGGCCACCTCCACATCGCTGCCGATGTAGCTCGCCAAAAGCGTCTTGCCCAGCTCGTCTGCAATGAGCACGGCAGATTGGCTGGCAATGGTCTGCTTGTCGATCAAACGGCGAAAGCCGTCTTCGGTCAGGTTGCCATTTTTGTATTCTTCATAGATCTGCCGCGTGATCTCCGCCTCCGGCTCGAGGTTGTCCATCTCGATCGAAAGATACGTGTTGCGGCCAATATAAGCATATGCTGCAAGCAACACGACGTTCGCCAGCAGCAAAGCGATGACCAATATGACAAGTACGCGCCAGAAAAAGACGCTGCGAACCGGGTTCATTCGACCTCGAATTTATACCCGACGCCGTAGATCGTCTTGATGCTCCAGCCGAGGCCGGTCGAGTCGAGTTTGGCGCGGATACGCTTGATGTGCGTGTCGACAGTGCGGGTTTCGCCGGCAAAGTCATAGCCCCAGACGCGGGAGAGCAGTTGCTCGCGCGTAAATACCTGGCCGGGATTGGAAGCCAGCATGTACAGGATTTCGATCTCTTTCGGCGTGCAGATCACGGGTTCGCCCCGCAGCGTGACGGTATAGCTCTTGAGATCGATCGTGAGGCCGTTGTAGGAAATGACGCTGTTATCGCTCTTTGGGTGCTCGCTCGTGCGACGCAACACCGCTTTGATGCGCGCAACCACCTCTCGCGGGCTGAACGGCTTGACGATATAGTCGTCCGCCCCGAGCTCCAGCCCCACAATCCGGTCGATCTCCTCGCCCTTGGCCGTCAGCATCAGGATGGGCAGCTGGGAATTCTTGCGGATTTCGCGGCACACCTCGATGCCGGACATCTTTGGCATCATGATATCCAGCACGCACAGCACGACTTCCGGCGTGATCGCGGCAAGCGCCGCTTCTCCGTCGAATGCGTCTACCGGTTCAAATCCCTCCGCACGCAGATAGATCCCCAGTGCTTCATGGACGATCTGATCGTCGTCCGCAATTAAAATTTTTTGTGACATACCGGACAGTCTCCTTCACATTTGCTGCATCAATGAGAAAAGTATAGCACAAAGCGCGGCAAAATGCCCAACAATTACTTGCGTTTCACCAAATGTTCACCAAGGGCAAGCACGTCCTGCTCCATGACCGGCACGAGCGCGCGATTGTAGATGCCGCTGGCCGGGTGATACAGCGGAAACAGGTCCACCGTTCTCTCCGGCAGGCAGAGCGGCAACGCGCGGCCATGCAACGAGCCGATGACCTGGCGCGGTTCCCCCGCCAGCTGCAACATGGCGCACAGCGGCACGTTTCCAAGCGTGACGACCACTTGCGGCAGGACTGCGGCAAGTTCTTCCCGAAGCAGCGGCAGCGCGGCGGCCACTTCCTTTGGCCCCGGCGTCCGGTTGCGCGTGCTGCGCGCGGAGCGCACTACGGGCCGGTATTTGACCACATTGGTGATGTAAACCGAGCTGCGGTCTATCCCGGCCTGCTCCAGGAGCGCGTCGAGCTGACGGCCGGCCTTGCCGACAAACGGGCGTCCCAGCTTCGTTTCCTCCGCGCCCGGCGCCTCGCCAATGAACAGCGCAACCGGATGCGGATTGCCCTCGCCAAACACGGGAAAGCGGTATTCCCCGGCCGGCCCCTCCGCCTCCGCCTGCAAGAGACGCGCGCGTTCCGCTTCATAACGCTCTGTCAACGTCATCGCTTCACCCGATGGGCGTCGGCGTTTCTACCACGCCGCCCTTGATCCTTTCAAAGTCGCTCGTCAGGGCGTTGACCAGCGGTTCAATCTGCGCATAGTCATAGCCGGTCAGAGCAGATTGCAGCCGCGAAATATCGTCCAACAGCGTCGTGCGCAGCGTCTCTTCCAGAGAAGTTGCAGATCCCAGGAACGACTGCACCTCCGCAATGAGCTGTTCTGCGCGCGCCTTGAGTTCAAATACCCCAAGGGAGCCTTCGGAGTGCAGGGTGCACGTCGGCAGCGACGCCAGATACTCGTCGATGGACAGCGTCGTGCGCACCCCCGTCGGCAGCCCCTTAAACAGGTACTCATCCTCAAACGCATAGAACTGTGAGTCCGGCCGCACCAGGATGCGGCTCTCGGTCTGCGTTTGCTCTGCCGGGCAGAACTGCGTGGCCAACGCGCCAGATTCCGAACAGATGGACACGCTCACGTGCATATCGCAGTACTGGGTCGGCCGCGACGAGGACACGAACCAGTCGGTCACGGGCTTGTGATCCTCGTCCTCGCGGCAGGCGTCCGTCGCCAGCAGGCCGGACACGGAGCAGACCGTACACTTGACCAGGCCTAGGGAGGTCGGATCCGCGTCGATGATGCTCTTGTTCTCGAGTGACTCGTGAATCGGCTCCATAAACGCCTGCCAGAGCGGCGCGGCATATGCGCCGCCATCGGCGCCGCCCTTGAGCTTATTGGCCGGATAGTCGTGGCCAATCCAGACGGTGGCGGCATAATATGGCGTCATGCCGGCAAAGTACACGCTGGCATAGTCCGAGTTGGTACCCGTCTTGCCCGCCACGGTCATCCCGTCGATCGCGGCCTTGGTACCGGTGCCGGACTTGACGGCGTCGGTCATCATGTCGACCAGCAAATACGCCGTATACTCCTGGAACACGCGGTGCGTGTCGCGCACGGCGTCCGCGTCGAGTATGACGTTTCCATCGGAGTCGAGCACCTTGGTAAACGAAAGCGGTTCGCGGTACACGCCGCCGGAGGCGATCGCACCATAGGCAGCCGCCATCTGAATGGGGGTCAACCCCGACGTGCCCAGCGCCAGGCCGGACCCATCACGGTTGATCTGATCCTCGTCCGCCCCGAGCTGGAGCAGGTAGTCGGCCGCCACGTCGATGCCCACGTGCTGCATCAGCACGCGCGCCGCCACGACGTTCAGCGAGGACATGAGGCCGCGGCGCAGCGTCACAGGCCCGTAACGGCTCGTCAGCCCGCCCGAAGGATATCCCTTCTGCGTGTTCCAGCCCTCGATTGCGCCATCCATATTGGCGATGATCGACGCCGGAGAAAGCCCCAGGTCCAACGCCGGTCCATAGACCGCCAGCGGCTTGATGGCCGAACCCACTTCCGTATAGCTCTGATAAGCCCGATTCAGGCCGCGGCGGATGGTCGGCTCGTCGCGCCCGCCGACCACGGCGCGCAGCTCACCCGTATGATAGTCAATCACGACTGCGGACGACTGCGGCTGTTTGGTCGTGATCACCGCGCCGTCGGACAGCGTCTCCTGCGTGACCGCCTTGCTGCTGTCCGCCAGCGTCGGATAGTTCTCCCACGTGGAGAGCGTCTCCTGCACGGTGTTCTGGATGTCCGGATCCACCGTGGTGTAGATGTGATACCCGCCGGTGCGCAGTTCGTTTTCGATGGTATCCCGGTTCTCCTGCGTATCGGGCAGCTCGCGCTGCGCAAGCAAATGGGTCACCACGTCATAGATGGCATACTCGACAAAGTACGCCATGTCGTACATCTGTTTCTGCTCGCTCTCCTCCAGGATGTACACATCCTCCTGCAGCGCGGCCTCATACTGCTCGCCGTTGATATACCCTGCCTGGTACATACGCGAGAGCACCTGGTCCGTCCGGTTGTCGGTGATCTCCATCATGTCGCGTACATACATGTTGCGGCGCGGGTTGTAGTTGTATGGGCTTTGCGTCAGGCCGGCCAGCATCGCGCATTCGCGGATGGTCAGCTCTGAAAGTTCCTTGCCGAAATAGTCCATGGCCGCGGTCTTGACGCCATAGTTGGACTCTCCAAGGTAGATGTCGTTGAGATAGGCCTCCAGAATGTCGTCCTTGCTGATCATCTTCTCGAGTTGCAGCGCCAGATAGGCCTCCTGGATCTTGCGCTTGTAGTTGCGCTGCGTGCCGAGGATCTTGTTCTTAATCAGCTGCTGTGTGATAGTGCTACCGCCAGATGAATTGCTGTTGCCCAGCACCTCAAGCGCCGCGGAGAACAGGCGCTTGAAATCGACGCCCGAGTGCTTGTAGAAGCGGACGTCCTCCACCGCGATAAACGCGTTCTTGAGCATGTCAGGCATGTCTTCGATGTCCGTCCAGTCGCGGTATTCGACGTCTGCAATGGAGGTGATGAGCTTCCCGTTCTTGTCATATAAAAACGAGGTCCGATCCGAAATGGTCAGCTGTGCCACATCCATCTCCGGCGTGGTTTCGATATACGCTTTCCCGATGCCCACCAGAATGCCAAGGCCTGCAAAGCACACCACGATAAACGCGAACACCAGTAATTTGAGCGTCGTAAACAAGACCGCCAGCGCAAAGGGACGCTGCGGCCGCTGTTTCAAAAAGAGCGGCTGTTTGCCGGTCAGTTTCGGGACCTCCTCCGTTTGGGCCGGCGCGTCCGTCCGCACCAGCTTATCTTTTAATCCGGAGAAGAAGCCACGGATATCTGCCATTGGTACAGTACCCTCCTTTTACACCTGGGTAGTATACCATACTCGGGAGGGGTTGTGTGGGATTCCCAAAAAAATTCATACATTTGTACCAACCGTGCCCAGTTCCCTCTTGCAAAATCTCCTCGAAAAACATCTTTACAAAATGGAAAAGATGCTCTATAATAGCTACTGCGCCTGGGGCATTAGCTCAGTTGGCTAGAGTGCCACACTGGCAGTGTGGAAGTCATCGGTTCGAATCCGATATGCTCCACCAAGCAGGGACAAAGCAAACCGCTTTGTCCCTTTTTTTGCAGGCAAGCGCGCGGCCGTCTCATCGGCGCCCCCTCCCTGTCCAAACGCCCGAATGGACCCGCCATATGCCCCGCGCGCCGCCCGGCAGTATCACAGCGCGGCAGCCCTTTTTCGCATGGCCGGGGCGGCAACAGCCGCCCCGGCCTGAAGCTCGCTTCAGGTCCCGTCTTTTTGGCCGCCCTCCGGCGGCAACGTCACCTTGACCAGAATCTTCCACGGTTTGCCGTGCGTTTTTCCATCGAAATACCCCTGCGTCCACGCAGAACACAGCATCAACAGCAAGAGTACCGACAGTCCAATGACATTGGAGAACAGCAGCACGAACTTCATGTAAAATTCACGCTCTTCCATGATATAGACGGTTTGCCACGTGCCGTCTGGCAGCTGACGCTCGATGCGGTAGCGAAGCGACCAGTTTTTCATCCGGTAGACATCCCCGCTCTCTGTCGTATACAGCCAGCTTCCGACTTCCATGGGAGATTCGAACATAACCGGTTCGACCGACCCATCCAAAAGATTCAACTGGTACCCGTCGAGGCCATAGGAACGGCCGATCAGGATTACATTCCCCTCGACAGTCATGCCATAGGAGCCTCTATAATGGGGGATACGAAGCTCTCTGGTTGTCCCATCCGGATAGACGCAGAGGATCTCCCCGTCCTTCCCGATATACACCGTCCCCGCGTCATCCGCTGCGAAACCGCTTGGATACAGGCAAATCTCGCCATTAAACTCTTGAAAGCTGGGATATAGCGACATCGCCACCATCACACAAAATACGATCATCCATTCCGCCTTAAGGCGAATCTTGATTTTAGGATGCAGAAACTTATTGAATTTATCGCTCGATTGCTTCATGTCAGCTCTCCATCCTCTCATCAAAGTACGATTGGCCATTCTTGAAATGCAGCAAATGAGACGGTAACCGCCGTGAAACACGGCAAGCAAGGCTAACCAAAACTGGAAATCTGACGGCTCAAACGCGGCAACCATTTCATGCGTCAGGCGTTGTTGCACCGCATTTCCACATCTATATTATACTAATTACTAATTGTACGAAAAAATTCCTGCCTTCGCATGCTTCAAGGCTTTGTTTCAATCGTCGATGAAATGCCTGGCGCTTTGAAAAAAATGGTGGTCGGTCACGGTAAATCTATGGACATCACCGGAATTTATAGTCACGACAAGCAAGGCGATATGAAACGTGCGGCGCAATACATCGGCCACGCATTTAAACAAATGATATCCGAAAAATAAAAAGTGGGTACCTGAGAAAAAGAAACAACCCGAAATCATTAGAGATCTCGGGTTTTTCCATTGGCGGAGAAGGAGGGATTCGAACCCTCGCGCCAGTCACCCCAGCCTACTCCCTTAGCAGGGGAGCCCCTTACAGCCACTTGGGTACTTCTCCGCAAATACGCTCGTTTGATGCTGGCGGAGAGAGTGGGATTCGAACCCACGGTGCCTCTCAGCATCACCGGTTTTCAAGACCGGCTCCTTAAACCACTCGGACATCTCTCCTTGAACGCACCTATAGCAGTATAGCAAAAACAGATGCCACTGTCAACCAGTTTGCGGAGGTCGTGCCCCGTTCAAACATCTCGAAAAACGGCGTCCGCCAGGCGTTGCCGGGCGGACGCAACACGCGACGGCTCAGCCGCCAAACAGGCCGGAAATCCAGTTCCAGATCGTCCCGAAAAATCCCGCGGTTTCCTCCGGCTCGGGGCTTTGCTCCGCATCGGGCGCCGGCGTAACGTTGGGCACATAAATGCTGTCCGTCGTGACGACAAAACGGACTGACCCACTGGAGGCCGCCGGATCACCGGAAAAGCTGGTATAGGCCTCCGCCAGCGCCTGCATCGAGTCCTTACGATCCAGCGCCAGCGCAATGCCGTCCGTGTTTTCAGACAGCTCCGCCAACCCTTCGTTGCAGAAGCGGCGCATGCCGCTGGACAGCCCGCGCGCCCCGGACACCAGCTCGGTCAGCCCATCGTTCAGGGACTGCATGCCGGCGGGAAGCGCCTGCAGGCCGCTGCTGAGCTCCTGCACGCCGCCCAACAGGCTGCCGAGCACCCCCTGCAACGTGGAGAGCGAACCCAGCAGTTGCGTCAGCTGTCCGCTCACCTCCCCCAGCTGGCTGCTCATCTGTCCGACCTGCTGGTTCCAGGCGGCGGTGATCGCGCTACGCAGCTGCGCCTCCTGCTCCGCGGAAAGCTCGCCGCCCATGGCAGCGACGACCTGATCCGCCACGGCATCCGCGCTGCCGGCCTGCACCTGGCCAATGGCGGTCAGCGCGCCCTGGATGGAGCTGCCCGCCTGCCCGACGGTTCCGGAGAGGCTGCTCTCCATGCCGGAGGCCATGCTGCCCATTGCCGCCGCCTGATCCGCCAGGTCGGTCATGCTGCCGGCAAATTCGTTCACGCCATCGGCAAACGTGGAAAGTCCGGAATAGACCTTCGAGGCGCCATAGGCAAGCTGGTTGCCGGAGTCCTCCAGTTCGTCTACGCCATCGACCAGCGACTGCAGCTCATCCAGCCGGCTGAGATCGCTGTCTTCAAAAATATCCGGCATGGCAACGGCCATGATGGAATCCAGCTCGAACGACGTCACATCCGCCTCAAAGCTCAGGCTGTTGCTGAGCTCGTCCGTCGCGTCGGTATCCAGGTTTTCCGCCATGCCCGGGAACGTGATCCCAAACACCGACAGGCTCCCGGCATCGGAAAGCAGGTGCGCATTGGTACATTGGACGGAAGAAAAATCATCGCTGAGCGCTATGATCGTGACAATGTTGAGCGGCGTATACAGCGAGAGCGTCTCTTCCCCCAGCTCCACGGTATTGCGCAACTCGTTTGTGTACGTCACGGTCACGCGCACATGGCCACTCTTTCCCGCAATCTCCTCTGGAGTCAGCGTTTCCCCGTCCAGTTCATACGTCACCGCCATGGTAAAGGGCAACTGCCCCTCCGACACGCCCTGGTAGCACACGTCCTCGCCGTCCGCTTCAAACACCCATGCGTCGCCATTGCGCTTGGGCGTTTCGTTGGCCAGGATGTTGTGCACATCCGTTAAGTTGGACACGTCAGTCAGCTGCTCCCGTCCATCCGGGTTGACAATGTAAACGCTCGACAGGACGGAAGAGACCTCGCCGGACGCTGTGGCCGTGACATAGACCGTCTCGCTGCGGTCCAGCGGCTCCTGCTGCTCGGCGGCTGCTGCGCGCGGCCAAGCGATCGCGGACAACAACAGCGCAAGCGACAGGCAGCAAACGCGTTTTACCAGCAGATGCTTCATCGTCTCAACCTCCCAGTATTGCAGAAATCACGCCGACTCCGCCGCCCAGAAGCATGAGGGCGGCCAGAATCAGGCAAACGATACGGACACTCTTTTTCATGATTCATACGCTCCAATGTGATCATATTGTCTTTGTGCGGGGCGGTGCGCACTCATTCGGCGCTCTTGAGCGACTCTACCATATCGATCGAGCGCACCTTCCTGCGCATCAGCAGATTGACCGTCAGGGAAAACACGACGGACAGCGCAAGGCTGTAGACATAGCTGAGCGGCATGATCTCCCGCACAAACGTGACCATATCCACCTCGCACGTCACAATCACAAACTGGTGGAGCACGCGGCCAAGCAGCAGGCCGAGCAGCGCGCCAATGGCGGACAGCGAGTTGTTTTCGCGGAACACATAATCGTACATCTCGCGGTCGGTAAAGCCCAGCACCTGCAGCGTAGCCAGCTCGCGCCGGCGCTCAGTGATGTTGATGTTCGTCAGGTTCAGCAGCACCACGAACGACAGCGCACCCGCGGAGAGGATCAGGATGCCGATGACATAGTTCAGCACGCTCAGGCTGTCCCAAATGGTGTCAAAGATGTCGCTGAGGAAGACGACCGAATACACGCGCTTGTCGGTCAGCATGCGCTGCGCCCATTCGTCCTCATTTTCCTCCGTCAGGCCGTCGATGTTGGCCATGATGCCGTTGTACTGCAGCGGCTCCCCCATCACCTGTTCATACAGCGCCGGCGTAAAATAGGCATAGTGATACACATAGTTTTCCGCTATCGCCGAAATGGGCACCTCGTACTCGGAAGACCCACTCTCCAGATACAGCGTGTCGCCGACGGACAGCCCGTACAGCTCCGCCAGCTTGCGCGTGATGACTACGCCTGCATCCGTCAGCTCGATCGGGTTGCCGGCGGTATCCCTTAGATGTACGAGCTCCGCAAAGATTCCCGGATCGTGCACGGCAAACAGGTGGATCTCCGCGGAATCCGCGGCGTCCGGCGCGCCGCCCTTGACCGTCTTCTCATAGAAGAACGAGACGTGCCCGAAGGAACCGTCGTCCTGTGAGGCCAGCAGGTCGGAAAGCTCCTGCTGGGACATGGCGTCGTACGTATACGCCTGGATGTCCATCGTCCAGATCTCCTCAAACTGCTTTTCCGCAATCCCGTAGATCGAGTCGGACAGGCCAAAGCCGGTCAGCAGCAGCGCACAGCTGCCGGCAATGCCGATGACGCTCATCCAGAAGCGCTTCTTATACCGGATGAGGTTGCGCACCGTGACCTTGGCAGTAAAGTTCAGCCGTTTCCAGAGCCACGGGATTCGCTCGAGGAACACGCGCTTACCGGGCTTGGGCGCCTTCGGACGCATGAGCGATGCCGGCACCTCGCGCAGCGTGGAAACGCTGACCAGCGCAGCTGCCAGCGTCACACAGCCCACCACCGCCAATATGGAAAGAACGGCGATATCGGCCCAGTAAGGCGTTTGGAAATTGGGCAACCGGTACATGATGCCATAGGCCGAGCCAATGACGGTCGGGAACAGCCAGAACCCGAGCAGGCTGCCCAGCACGCTGCCCACCAGGCTGGCCAATATCGCATACATCAGGTACTGTAACATGATGGAAAACTGCGAATAGCCCAGCGCCTTGAGCGTGCCCATCTGGATGCGCTGTTCCTCGACCATGCGCGTCATCGTCGTGAGCGCGACAAGCGCCGCCACGATCAAAAAGATCAGCGGGAAAAACATGCCGACCGCCGCAATGCGGTCCGTGTTGGCGGAATAGTCCGAATAGCCCGGGTTGCTGCTGCGGGTCTGGACATACCAGGTGGCGTCGGTCGTGTCCCCATACGCCTCGATGCGACGCACGACCTCGTCGATCAGCTGCTCGTACTCGTCGGAAAAGCAGTTGAGCGCCGCCGCGCCGGACACGGAGATCTCCACCTGCGTATACCGGGCGGCAAACATCGCCATCATGGGCATACGCGAACCGAGCTTGCCGATCGCGTTGCCGGACGCATAGGCAAACCCATCGCTCTTGCCGCTGCCAATGGTACTCGTGCCGCGGTCAAAATTGGAAATGTACCGGGCCGATTCCACAAAACCGGTGACATACAGTTCCGTGCTCCCGCCGGACGTCGTCAGCGTCACGCTGTCGCCGATCTGGAAGCCCTTCTCCTGCAGCAAGCTGTCCAGCACAATTTCATGATCGTCCTCCGGCAACCGGCCGGAAATGAGCTGTAACCGGTCGAGGTGGTCCCGCTCGGTGTCAATGCCATAGTCCGGCAGCGGGGAGAACGTCATCGGATGCTCCAGAAGTTCCGGAAACGGCAGGGAAAGCATGTGGATGTTGTACTCGACCTCGTCGGTGCCGGTGCGCTGCATCAGCGCGTCCACGGTCAACACCGGCTCCACGGTCTCGACGCCTGGAATTTCCTCGAGCGCCTCGATGTCGTCCTCGTTCAGCCCCGCGGTAGACATAGCGGTAATATCCGGCAGGCGCGCTTCATCGAGATAGTTGTCCGCCGTCAGTTTCATGTCCGGGCCGGAGGCGCGGATGCCCGTGAAAAAGGCGACGCCGATGGCGGAAATGCTGAAAATGGAAAGCAGGCGCAGCAGCGTGCGCTGGATTTCCCTGCGTAAATTTCTCCAAAGATACCGCGTCTTCATGCCGTCGCCCCGCTTTCGCCGCTCACCATTCTATCTCGCTGATCGACGTGGGATGTTCGTTGAGATAGTGCCCGGCGATCGTCCCGTTCTTGACCTGGATAACGCGGTCCGCCATGGGCTTGAGCGCGGCATTATGCGTAATGATGATGACCGTCATGCCTTGTTTGCGGCACGTGTCCTGCAAGAGCGTGAGCACCTGCTTGCCGGTCTGGTAGTCCAGTGCGCCCGTCGGCTCGTCGCACAGCATCAGCTTCGGGTTCTTGGCCAGCGCGCGCGCAATGGACACGCGCTGCTGCTCGCCGCCGGAGAGCTGCGCGGGAAAATTCCGCATCCTGTCCTTCAGACCCACCTGTTCCAGCACGGCCTCCGCGGGCAGCGGGTTTTTGCAGATCTGCGCCGCCAGCTCCACGTTTTCCAGCGCGGTGAGGTTTTGCACCAGGTTGTAAAACTGGAACACAAATCCGACCATGCTGCGGCGGTACAGCGTCAACTCCCTTTTGGAATAGTGCTCGACATGCACGCCGTCCACGATGACCTCGCCGCTCGTAGCGCTGTCCATGCCGCCCAGGATGTTCAAAAGCGTCGTCTTGCCGGCGCCCGACGGACCCACCACCACGCACAGCTCGCCCTTCTCCACCTCGAAGTTCACGCCGCTGAGCGCATCGATCACGACCTCGCCCATGTTATATTGCTTTTTCACATCCCGCATTTCAATATATGCCATAGCCATACCTCTGCCGATTCTCAACTCTTGCTCAATACTATAGCGGGTGTCCTCATACGGCGCAAGTGCGCGGCGGCGATTTTCAAATTATCTTCACTTTCTGCGTAGAATTTGGCAGAATTGTGCTTCCGCACCACGCAAAGGCGCCGGGCGAAACTTCGCCCGGCGCAATCTCGTGACCCACTGTTTTTACTTCCCAACCGTACGGTAAAGCGACTCATCGCGGGTGACAAGCCCTTCCGTCTCCAGCCAGCCGTTCAGCACCTCATTGTAGTGCTCGTTCTTCAACACGTTAGTAAAATAGGCGTCCAGCGACTCCTGCTGCTCTTCATAGGAGATCACGCGAGACGGTTCCGTACTCACCCGCTTGATGATGTGATATCCCTCGCTGCTCTGCACAGCCGGCGACACGTCGCCATCGTTCTCCAGCGCAAGCGCCGCATCCAGAAACTCCGTGATGAAATTGGCGCCCTCGCCGACCAGATAGCCGTTCGCATAGGCCTCGCTCTCCATGCCGGGATCGGTGTTGTACTCCTCCAGCAGCGTTTCAAAATCCTCGCCCGCCTCGAGCTTTTCCAGCACTTCGTTGGCCGTCTCCTCGTCCGCGACCAGGATCTGCCGGACACGGAAGAACCCCTCCGGCACATACAGCGGGATGCAGCTGTAACCATAGGCCGCGGAGGTCGCATAAGAGAAATATGAGCTGGGCGTTTCGTCAAACAGCTCCTGCTGTTGGGCCAGCTCCTCGTCATACATCGCGCGCAGTTCTTCAGCCGTAGGCTGCACCTCGTCCAGAATCTGGTTCTGCAGCTTTTCGATGATCATGTTATCGCGGGCGCTGTCAAGATACGACTGCTTGACCTCGGACACGGTCATGCCGTTGTCCACCAGCGCGTCCGTCAACAGCTTGTTGGCATAGGCCCGGACGTCGCTCGCGCCCGCGTTCTCAGCCGCCTGCAGAAACTGGTCATAAAACGCATCGTAGGATTCCTTGCCCGTCGTCTCCGCCTCGGCCACCTCCTCCTCCGTCAGGGTGATGCCGGCCTGATCCGCCTGGTAGAGCAGCATCTCGCTGTTGATGAGCTGATCCAGAATATAATCCTGGAAATCTGCCAGCCCCTCGTCTGTCGAGAGATCGTATCCATAGTATACGGCATAGGCCTCGTTGTTGTGATAGGCGTTGGTAAACTGCTGCATCGTGATTTCCCGGTCGCCGACCCGGGCAACCACGCGGTTGTCCTTTGCGGCACAGCCGGCCAGCAACGGCATGGCGGCCAGCGCCAGCGCCAGCACAAGACAGATCAGGGTAGAACGCTTCATTTGTATATCACCTCATCAGGTTAGTTAACCGTCATATTATACTGTCCGGCAGCCGCTCTGTCAATCTTCGGCCAGCGTCAGAAACGCCGCCATGCCGCCGGTGAGCCCATGATCACGCCGGTGCGAATAGAGGCGCGCATCCTCCACCGTACACACCTCCATGAGCGAAACGTGCTCCGGCAACACCCCGGCTTCAAAAAACTGCGCCGCCGCCACCCGCCACAGGTCCACATACGCCTTGCCCGGCCGGCCCGCACGGCAGCAGTCCGCCTGTGGGAACGCCGCTGCAAACTGCGCCGCCACGTCAACGCCTACTTCAAAGCACCGGGGGCAGATGGACGGTCCCACGCCCACGAGCAGCTCGGACGCATGCGAACCAAACTGCGCGGCCATCTCCGACACGAGCGCCGCGCCGATGCGGGCGAGCGCGCCGCGCCAGCCGGCATGCGCCAGCCCAATGGCCCGCTTATGCGGATCGACCGCAAAAAACGCCATGCAGTCCGCATGCCCCGTCACGAGCGTCACGCCCGGCTCGTCCGTCACCAGTCCATCGCAAGGCGGCAACGGCGGCCGGGTATACCCGGCGCCCCGGTCCGCCGCGCCAACGCGGCGCACGGTCGCCCCGTGCTCATACGTATCCATGACCATATCCGCTTCCGCAATCCCCGCCGCGCGGCAGAAAATGCGGTAGTTCTCCATCGTGCGCTCCCGCGGCTCAAAGCCCCGGGAAAAGCTCAGGTTCAGAGACGACAGCGCCCCCTCGCTCACGCCGCCGGTGCGCGCGCTGAAGCCGTGGCGCACAAACGGCAGCGATGAAAGCGCCGGCAATCGGTAGATGCCCACGCCGCCCGGCCGCTGCTCATATTCATAGCCGCGGACAAGTTTGCCATAGTCCCGCAGAAACGCTTCGCGCTGCGTCATTGTTTTTCATCCAGCAGGCGCTGCAGCTCGGCGAGGAATGTCTGCGTGTCCTTGAACTCCCGGTAGACGGACGCAAAGCGCACGTATGCCACCTCGTCCACCGTCTTGAGCCGCTTCATGACGATCTCGCCGATATCTGTGGTGGAGATTTCGGAAGCCAGGGTGTTGTATACCTCGCGCGTGATGTCCTCGACCAGCTTGTCCTGCTCGGCCGCAGCGACCGGCCGCTTTTCGCACGCCTTACGGATGCCGGCGCGCACTTTTTCGCTGTCATACGGCTCCCGGCGCCCATCGCGCTTGACGACCATGATCGGCAACTCTTCTATTTTTTCATATGTCGTGAACCGCCGCCCGCAGTTGATGCACTCGCGCCGCCTGCGAATCGCGCTGCCGTCCTCCGTCGGCCTGCTGTCGATGACCTTGCTGTCCGTACCCGCACAATATCTGCACTTCATTGGTACTCCACCCTTCGCATTCTATATATGGTAGCATATCATATTTTGGGGTCGATTTCTACCAAAATCACGTCCTCGCCAAACTTTTTAATTTTGCAAAACGGGATCGCCAGCTCCTCCTCGCTGTGCAGCAGCCCAAACAGACGCGCCGGCCCCGGCACCAGGATCGACAACACGATGCCCGAACAGATATCCAGTTCCATGTCGCAGATGTGTCCGAGCCGCGCCCCATCGCACACATTGATCACTTCCTTGCGGCGCAGCTCGCAAAAGGACGTCTTGTTCAGCATTGGCCCGCACCTCCTCCTCTTCGACAAATTATGCGTTTGCGGCCAGCGGCAGAACCAAAACAAAAGAAAGAGAGCGTGCAGATCACGCTCTCCTCAAAATCCAAATCTTAATACTTGCGCTTTCTGGCGGCTTCCGCCTTCTTTTTGCGCTTCACGCTCGGCTTTTCATAATGCTCACGGCGACGAACCTCAGCCAAGACGCCAGACCGGGCGCACTTGCGTTTGAATCGCTTCAGAGCGCTTTCCAGGGACTCGTTTTCACCGACACGAATTTCCATTCCCTTTTCCCTCCCCTCTTTTGCGACACTTCTTCTTCGCGAAGACGCTATCGAGTATTATAATCGAGCGCATGCATGAAGTCAATAAAAAAATGGGAATCACACGGACGGAATATAGCCCCTGCCACCTCTCCGCCCGCAACCTGACGATCCTCCTCAATATTGGGAATTTTTTTGTAATAAAATATATAGTCCTCACAGGACATTTGTCCTTTGCAAAATCGAAAATGTCTGATAGAATGTCATCAGATATGGGACTGATCCGTACACGTTGTACGGCGGTTCCACATCAAAATGACAGGAGGAAAGAAAGCAGTATGAAGAAATGGATCGCAATTCTGTTGACGCTCTGCCTCGCCTTTTCGCTCGTCGCCTGCACACAGCAGCCGGCCGAAGAGCCCTCGGGTGACGCCAATACGGACGCCCCCGAAGTGACCACGGCGCCGGAGAGCGATGCAGACGACACCGCCGCCGACGGCTATGAAGTCGCCCTGGTCACGGACGTCGGCAACATCGACGACCAGTCCTTCAACCAGTACACCTGGGAAGGCACCAAGGACTGGGCGGAAGCCAACGGCAAGACCTACAACTATTACCGTCCCTCCGAGGACAGCGATGAAGCCCGTGTAGAAACGATCAAGACCGCCATCGACCGCGGTGCGAAGGTCGTCGTGCTGCCCGGCTACCTGTTCGCCGGCGCGCTGAACCTTGTTCCGCAGGATTATCCGGACGTCACCTTCATCGGCATCGATATGACCTCGGCCGAAACGAACCCCAGCGCCCCCGACGTCGCGGAACCCACGGCCAACACCGTGCTGATCTCCTACCAGGAAGAGCAGTCCGGCTACCTGGCCGGCTATGCCGCAGTCAAGGACGGCTACACCAAGCTGGCCTACCTGGGCGGCATGGCTGTGCCGGCCGTCATCCGCTATGGTGAGGGCTTCGTGCAGGGCGCCAACGCCGCTGCCGTCGAGCTCGGCAACACCGCCGATGTGGAAATCAAGTACTGGTACTCCGGCTCCTTTGTTCCCACGGACGACATCAAGACGAAGACCGCCGGCTGGTACACCGAAGGCACCGAGATCATCTTCGCCGCAGGCGGCAGCATCGTGTTCTCCGCCATCGCTTCCGCTGAAGAAACCACTGACGGCAAGCTGATCGGCGTCGACGTCGATCAGAGCAACCTGAACGAGCGCGTCGTGACCTCGGCCATGAAGGCGCTGTACGTCTCCGTGCAGACCGCGCTGACCGCGTGGAACGACAACGGCGGCACGCTGCCCGACGAGTACGCCGGCCACGGCATCACCTTCGGCGCCGCTGAGGACGCCGTCGGCCTGCCGACCGCCGAGGGCTCCTGGAGATTCCAGACCTTCACGGTGGAGGAGTACGAGGAAGTGCTGGCCAAGCTCAAGAGCGGCGAAGTCGTCGTTTCCAAGGACACCGAGAACCATCCGGAAGTCCAGATCACCGTGGACTACCAGGAGTAACGGAACACCACAGTTGAACCATCCAAAATGGGGCTGGGCATCGAGCCCAGCCCCCACTTCATTTCCATCGCATCGCCTCTACTTTAACAGGGAAGGGATACGGGTTTCATGAGCGACTACGTCATAGAAATGCTGAACATCACAAAGGAATTCCCCGGCATCAAGGCCAACGACAACATTTCGCTGCAACTGCGGCGGGGAGAGGTGCATGCGCTGCTCGGCGAGAACGGCGCGGGCAAATCCACGCTCATGAGCGTCCTGTTCGGCCTCTATCAACCGGAAGCGGGAACGATCAAAAAAGACGGCAAGGTGGTCAAGATCAAGGACCCCAACGACGCCAATGCGCTGCACATCGGCATGGTGCACCAGCATTTCAAGCTCGTTGAGGTCTTTTCCGTGCTGGACAACATCATCCTCGGCGTCGAACCGAACAAGGCCGGATTCCTCAAGAAAAAGGAAGCGCGGGAGCGGGTCGTCGCGCTTTCGGAAAAATATGGCCTTGCGGTCGATCCGGACGCCAGGATCGAAGATATCTCCGTCGGCATGCAACAGCGCGTCGAAATCCTGAAGATGCTCTACCGCGACAATGAAATTTTGATTTTTGACGAACCCACCGCCGTGCTGACGCCGCAGGAAATTGAAGAGCTCATGGAGATCATGCGCAACTTCACACGCGAGGGCAAGTCCATCCTGTTCATCACGCACAAGCTGAACGAGATCATGGCCGTCGCCGACCGCTGCACGGTGCTGCGCAAGGGCCGCTGCATCGGCACGGTGGACATCCAATCCACCACCAAACAGGAGCTGTCTCGCATGATGGTCGGCCGCAATGTGGAATTCCAGGTACACAAGGAAGACCGGACGCCCGGCGAAGAGGTGCTGCGCGTCGAAGGTGTGACCGTGCCCAGCAAACTCCACCACAACAACGCCGTGAAAGACGCCTCCTTCTCCGTGCGGCGCGGCGAAATCGTCTGCCTGGCCGGCATAGAGGGGAACGGCCAGACGGAGTTCGTCTACGCGCTGACCGGGCTGGAACGTCCGAGCGCCGGCACGATCCGGCTGAAGGGGCACGACATCACACGCGCCCCGATCCGCGAGCGCAGCAAGCTCGGCATGAGCCACATCCCGGAGGACCGGCACAAATACGGGCTCGTGCTGGACTATACGCTCGAAGACAACCTCGTGTTGCAACGCTACTGGCAACCGCAGTTCCAGCATAACGGATTCGTCCAGCGCCAGGCAGTCCGCGACTATGCCGAAAAGCTGATCGCGCAATACGACATCCGCAGCGGACAGGGGCCGACGACGCTCGCGCGCAGCATGAGCGGCGGCAACCAGCAGAAGGCCATCGTCGCCCGCGAAATCGACAAGGAACCCGATTTGCTCGTCGCCGTCCAGCCCACGCGCGGCCTGGACGTCGGCGCCATTGAATATATCCACAAGCAGCTCGTGCAGGAACGGGACGCCGGGCGCGCGATCCTGCTCGTGTCGCTCGAGCTGGACGAGGTGATGGACGTCTCCGACCGCATCCTGGTCATGTACGAAGGCGAAATCGTGGGCGAGTTTGACCCGAAGCAGATCACGGTCGAAGAGCTGGGCCTCTACATGGCGGGCGCAAAACGGCAAAGGCCGGGACAACCGGAAGGGAAGGTGACGCAGGCATGAACAAGCCAAGACGCAAACTGCAAATTCCAGGGGCCACCAGTTTTCTGGCCTCGCTGATCTCCATCGGCGTGGGCCTGCTGTTCGGGCTGCTGCTGCTCGTGCTGCTCAACCCGCCGTTTGCCGGCCGCGGGTTTATCAACCTGATCAGCGCCGGCGTGCGCTCGCTGGACAAGCTGGCCAAGGTACTTTACCAGGCGGCGCCGCTGCTGATGACCGGCCTGTCCGTGGGCTTTGCCTTTAAAACCGGCCTGTTCAACATCGGCGCGTCCGGGCAATACACCGTCGGCGCGGGCGTGGCGCTGATCTTCGCCATCCAGTTCCAGATGCCCTGGTACGTCTGCCTGCTGGCCGCCATGGTCGGCGGCGCCATCTGGGGCGTGTTCCCCGGCCTGTTCAAGGCGCTGTTCAACGTGAACGAGGTCATCACCTCGATCATGTTCAACTGGATCGCCATGTTCTCCGTAAACCTGACGATCTCCAACCTGCCCATGATGCTCGCCAAATACTGGGGCGCGGCACAGACCGACCGGACGGCCAGCCTCGCCACGGCCAACCCGTCCGCGCTGATCCCCAAACTCGGGCTCGACGAGCTGATGAACAGCAACTACATGAACATCAGCATCTTCATCGCCATCTTTTTTGCGGTCATCATCTGGGTGCTGCTCTCCAAGACGACCTTTGGCTACGAGCTCAAGGCCTGCGGCTTCAATCGCAACGCCAGCGTCTATGCCGGCATCAATGCCAAGCGCAACATCGTCCTCTCGATGGTCATCGCCGGCGCGCTGTCCGGCATCGGCGGCGGGCTGTACTATCTGGCGGGCACGGGACAGTATACGCTGCTCAAATCGCTGCTGAACATGGGCTTCAACGGCATCCCGGTTGCGCTGCTGGCCTCCTCGCATCCGCTCGGCACGATCTTTTCCGCGCTGTTCGTCTCCTACATCCAGGTCGGCGGCGACGCCATGCAGCCGGAATTTGTCAAGGAGATTATCGACATCATCATTGCCGTCATCATCTATCTTGCGGCCTTCTCGCTGCTCGTACGGGAGCTGCTGAGCCGCCGGAAACTCCACGAATACGGCAATGCCAACGACGAGGCTCCCGGCGACCCGGCAACGGCCGGCGCGCCGGCCATACCCGTCTCCGACTCTGTCCCGGAAAGCGAGGTTGAAGCCCCATGAGTATCTTAGCTGACGTCCTGTCCGCCACCGTGCTGTTTGCCGTCCCGCTGCTGCTGGTCGCGCTCGGCGGCATGTTCTCCGAGCGCAGCGGCATCATCAACATCGCGCTCGAGGGCATCATGATCGTCGGCGCGCTGTGCAGCACGCTGTATCTGCGCGCGGCGGACCTGTCCGGCTTCGGCCCCGCGAACCCGCAGGAAGCCATGGCCATTGCCATTCTGATTGCGGGCAGCTCCGGCGTGCTCTATTCGCTGCTGCTCGCGTTTGCCTCCGTCAACCTGAAGGCGGACCAGACCATCGGCGGCACGGCGCTCAACATGCTCGCGCCCGCCTTTGCCATCACGCTGACCTGGGCCATCCAGGGACAGGGCCAGACCAACATCCTGATCCCCACGTGGACACGCATCACGCAGGAGACGTTGGGCATCGCCGCACAGGACACTTTTTTCCAGAACTTCCTGTTCAAGAGCATGTTCCTCACCACCCCGGTGGCCATCGTGCTGTTTGCCGTGGCGGTCGTGCTGTTGTACCGGACGAAATTCGGCCTGCGCCTGCGCGCCTGTGGCGAGCATCCGCAGGCGGCCGACTCCGTGGGCATCAACGTATACCGCATGCGCTACGCCGGCGTGATGATCTCCGGGTTCCTGGGCGGCATCGGCGGCCTCGCCTACACGCTGGCCGCAGGCTCGGCGTTCCAGTCCGCCGTCGCCGGCTACGGCTTCCTCGCCCTCGCCGTCATGATCTTCGGCAACTGGAAGCCCTGGAACATCCTGGGCGCCTCGCTCTTCTTCGCCCTGTTCAAGATCCTCGGCTCGTACAGCAGCAGCATCCCGTTCCTGCCAAAGTTTGAGTCCATCAAGGCAAGCGAGTACATCTACCTGATGCTGCCGTACATCGTGACCATGATCCTGCTCATCCTGACCAGCAAGCGCTCCCGCGCACCCAAGGCGGAGGGTATCCCCTACGACAAGGGGCAACGATAAGGAGCCGGAACCGATATGGCAAAACTGTACTTTCGCTACGGCGCAATGGGGTCCAGCAAGACCGCCAACGCCATCATGGTCTGGTATAACTACCACGAGCGCGGCAAGCACGCGCTGCTCATCAAGCCGTCGGTCGACACGCGGGACGGCATCTATACGCTCTCTTCCCGCTGTGGCCTTTCCGCCGAATGTATCCTGTTCGATGAGCTCGACCTGGACGCGGTGCGCGCGCACGCCTACGACTGCCTCATCATCGACGAGGCGCAGTTCCTCACGCGCGAACAGGTGGATCTGCTGACCGACATCGTGGACGACTGCGACGTGCCCGTCATCTGCTATGGTCTGCGAACGGATTTCCAGGGGAACTTCTTCCCGGGCAGCCAGGCCCTGCTGGCGCACGCCGACACGATCGAAGAAGTCAAGACCATCTGCTGGTGCGGCAGAAAAGCTACCTACAACGCGCGGCTCGACGGCCGGGGCGGCATCACCAAGCAGGGCGAGCAGGTGGTCCTCGGCGCAAACGACCGCTATATCAGCCTGTGCCGCAAGCACTGGAAGCTGGGCGACCCCGGCCCCGGGTTGCGTGCAGGCCATTCGGAGGAGCAGCCATGACGTTCTATGTTGCCAGCGGCGTGGAAAACGGCGCGCGCGTCAACGAGGCCGCCGCCGTCCTCGCCGCACACGGGCACCGGCGCACCTACGACTGGACGGGGCACGCGAGCGTCAAGGACGCGCCGCCCGCGCGCAAGCGCGAAGTCGCCTGCGCCGAAGCCGCCGGCGTTTCCGGGGCGGATCTCGTGCTGCTCCTGCTGCCGGGCGGGAAGGGCACCCACGCCGAGCTGGGCATGTCCATCGCCTCGCCCCGCGCGCGGCGCATCCTCGTCTGGTCGGATTCGCCCGCGCCGTTCGACGGTACGGACGGCTTTTGCGTGTTCTATCACCACCCGCGCGTCGAACGCGTCGTATGCCCGTTCGACGCCCTGCTGGAGCTGCTGGCGGCTATCTGAACCCCAGCAGCAGCGCGCCGATCGCCATCAGCAAGAACGCCACCAGCACCGCGACAAACCATTCCGGCGCAAAACAAATCAATACCAGCACGCCTGTGAGGATACAGCAAACGCCGCACAGGCTTTTTTTGTTGCAGCGGCGTCCCCCCCGGCAGGCACACGGCTCTTCCTTTCTCGGGCGCAAGCATTGCATGTCTTTCCCCCTCCGTCTCCTACCCTATTCCTATGCGGCCTTTCTCCAAAACGTTCTACACGCCACGACAAAATTCCTCATAGTATAGAGCATTGAAGAAACTCATGGAGGGTTGTCATGAATACCTCAATCGTAGATATACAAAACGTATCGCTCTCCTACCAGGAACAGCACGCGGAAACGCTCGCCGTGGAAGGGCTGTCCTTCTCCGTGGAAGAGGGCGAATTTGTCTCCATCATCGGGCCGTCCGGCTGCGGCAAGACCACCGTGCTGTCGCTGTTGATGGGCCTGATCCAACCGACGTCCGGCAGCATCCTCGTCATGGGCAAGCCTGCCGGCACCTGCAACTCCAGCGTGGGCTACATGCTCCAGCGGGACCACCTGCTGGACTGGCGCACGGTGGAGGAAAACGTCCTGCTCTCGCTGCAGGTCAAGCACCTGCTGACCCCGGAGCGGAAGGAGCACGCGCTCCGGCTGATCAACACCTATGGCCTGAGCGCGTTCCGGCGGCACTATCCCCGCCAGCTGTCGGGCGGCATGCGGCAAAAAGTGGCTCTCATCCGTACGCTCGCCTTTGATCCCTCGCTGCTGCTGCTCGACGAGCCGTTTTCCGCACTCGACTACCAGACGCGCCTGCGCGTGGCCGACGAAATCTTCGGCATCATACGGCGGGAGCACAAGACCGCCGTCCTGGTCACGCACGATATCTCGGAGGCCATCTCCATGTCCGACCGCATCCTGGTGTTCTCCGACCGCCCCGCGCGCCTGAAGGCGGAACACCGGGTCGAGCTGTCTGCGCCCGATTCCCCGCTGGAGCGGCGCAACGCGCCGGAATTTGCCGGCCTGTTCAATACCATTTGGAAGGAGTTGGAACACCATGGCGTCTGAACCCGTTCTGTCACCCGCCAGAAAATCATATCTCGCCGGCGTGCGCCGGCGCGAACGCTTTATCACCTGCATGCGCTATGCCATCCTCGTCGCGCTGATCGGCCTCTGGGAGCTGGCCGCGCGGCTCGGTTGGATCGACCCGTTCATCACGAGCAGCCCGTCTCGCGTCGCCGCCACCATCGTGCGGCTGCTACAGGATGGGGAGCTGTTCACCCACATCGGCGTCACGCTGTTCGAGACCGTGGCCGGCTTTCTGATCGGCACGGCGGCGGGCACGCTGATCGCCGCAGCCATGTGGTGGAGCCCGGTCGCCTGCCGCATCCTCGACCCCTATCTCGTCATTGTGAATGCCCTGCCTAAAATTGCCCTCGGGCCGATCCTGATCGTCTGGATCGGCGCGGGCGTCGGCTCCATCATCGTCATGGCGGTGCTGATCTCGCTCGTGGTCACGATCGTGACCGTGCTGACCGGCTTTATGGATATCACGGGCGAAAAACAGCTGCTCATGCGCACGCTGGGCGCCACTAAGCTGCAGATCTTCACGCTGGTCGTGCTGCCGGCCGCCGTCCCGACGATGATGGCCGCGCTGAAGATCTCCGTCGGCATGAGCTGGGTCGGCGTCATCGTCGGCGAATACCTCGTGTCGCAGGCCGGGCTCGGTTATCTGATCGTCTATGGCGGCCAGGTCTTTCAGCTCGACCTGGTCATGGCCAGCATCGTCGTCCTCTGCCTGCTCGCCGCCGTCATGTACTATGGCGTCGCCGCGATTGAAAAGCGCCTGTCGCGGTGAATCTGTGCCGTGCAAGGCCATTTTCCCCGCTGCCTCCACTTGACACAAGTCGACAGGCTGGTTATATTGATATATAAGTGAGGAACAGGGAAAACGGTGCAAGTCCGTTACAGCCCCCGCTGCCGTAAGGCGGACGGGTCGCGCCAAATGCCACTGTGCGGCGGGCCGCATGGGAAGGCGCGCGATCCGGATGATACCAAGTCGGAAGACCTCTCCCCACCCGGCGCCAAGGCGCCGTATCTGGGCCGATTCTGCGGTGGGCGGTGGCGCATGGTCTGTTTTTGTTGCGCGCAACTCCCTTCGCAGTTCGGAATATGTGAAGGGAGTTTTTTAATTATGGAACAGGCGAAACCAGCCAACAAAAAGGCACTCTGGTATGTCGTAGTAGGCGTCGTGCTTGTCGCGCTCATCGTGATCTTTGCCGTCGTTTACGGCAATTCCAACCAGCCGGTCGCCGGCAGCAAGACCATCACGGTGCAGATCGTCAACGGGGACAGCACCGAGACCAAGACCATCCAGACGGATGCGGAATACCTGCGCGGCGCGCTCGAGCAGGAAAACCTCGTTGAAGGCACGGAATCCGAACACGGCCTCTACGTGCTGACCGTCAACGGCGTCACGGCAGACGAGTCGCAGCAGCAGTGGTGGTGCTTCACCAAGGGTGGCGAACAAGTCAATACCGGCGTAGACTCGACGCCCATTGCCGACGGCGACACATTTGAAATCACGCTGACCACGGGCTGGTAAGCCAATGGGAGCGCCGCAAAAGCCGCTGCGGGTGCGGGATATTGCGCTGCTGTCCGCCGCGAGCGCGCTGCTATACGGCGTGCAGGTGGCGCTTGCCGCGCTGCCCAACATCGAGGGCGTGACGCTGCTCATCATCCTGTTCACGCTGTGCTTTGGATATCGCGCGCTCTGGAGCGTGGCGGCCTTCATCCTGCTTGAAGGGCTGACCTATGGCTTTGGCCTCTGGTGGTTCTTCTATCTCTATGTCTGGCCGCTGTTGACGGTGCTCGTGCTGCTGTTCAAGCGCGTCATTGGGGAATCGGTAGTAGGCTGGTCGCTGTTTTCGGCAGCATTCGGCCTGTCGTTCGGATTGCTCTACGCGGTCCTCATGCTCTTTGTCGGCGGTTGGAGCAACATGCTCGCCGCCTGGATCGCCGGCTTTCCGTTTGACATTTCCCACTGCATCGGCAACTTTGTGTTGTGCATCGCGCTGTTCAAGCCGTTGCACGCCGTGCTTCGCCGCTTGACAGCATAACCCGCGGGTTTTATAATATGACACGCTGTCATATGACAGCGTGTCATATTATTTTGGGAGGCCGCGACATGCCGACAGATACCTTTTATCGGCTCCCTGCCCAGAAGCGGGAGCGGCTCCTCGCCGCCATTTTTGACGAATTGTCACGGGTGCCGGTCACGGAGCTGTCCATCAACCGCATCGTGCAGGGAGCGGACATCTCCCGCGGGAGCTTTTACCAATATTTCCGCGACCGGGACGACCTGATCCAGTTCCTGCTCGACTCCGTGCGCAGCCACATTGCGGATTTCATCTCCGCCACCGCGCCCGCCTGCCACGGCGATCCGTTTGAGCTGCTGCGCCGGATTTTGCGCTGGATCCGGGAATGCGGCGCCGCCTCCGGCAGCCGCATATTCTGCACGAACCTGCTGGCACATCTGAGCGCCAGCGGCTGCCTGACGCACTGCCATCTGCCGTGCGCCAGCCTGCAGCAAATGCAGGAGTGGTTCGACCGGTATTTCGACCGCGCAGCCCTGTCTCTGGAATCGGAAGAGGACTTCCCGCTGATGCTGGAAATGCTGCTCTCGCTGCTGCGCACCGCGATTGCAGAGCTGTTTACCCCGGATACCGACGCCGACGCCATCCTCCGGTCGTTCGACCGGAAACTGACCATCTTGCAGCGCGGCATGCTGCAAAGGAAGGACCTGCCCCATGCTCTCTAAATTCTCCGTCAAAAAGCCCATGACCGTGTTCGTCGCGGTCGTGCTCGTCATCATGCTCGGCGTGGTCGCCTTTACCCGCATGACGCCCGACCTGCTCCCCAACCTCGACTTTCCTTACGTCGTGATCGTGACCAGCTACCCCGGCGCCAGCCCGGAACAGGTGGAATCTGAAATCACGCGGCCGATCGAGCAGTCCGTCGCGACGCTCGACAACCTCGCCGACATACAGTCCACTTCGTCTGAGAACGTGTCCATGATCATCCTCGAGTTTTCAGAGGATGCGAACATGGACGCCACGACGATGAACATCCGCGAAGAGCTGGACCAGCTCGGCAGCAACTGGGACGACGCGGTGAGCCAGCCGTATATCCTGAAGATCAACCCCAATATGCTGCCGGTCAACGTTTCCGCCGTGGCGCGCGAGGGCTATTCCACCCTCGAACTGTCCGCCTTTGTCGAGGAGACGCTGCTCCCGCAACTGGAGGGCACCGAGGGCGTGGCCTCTGTCTCCGCCAGCGGCATGGTGGCCGAGCAGATCCAGGTGGCGTTCCGGCAGGACCGCATCGACATGCTGAATGAGCGGATCCGCGCCGCCATCGACGACAGCTTTGCCGAGGCTAAGCAGGAGATCCTGGACGGCCGCACCGAGCTGGCGGACGCGGCAAAGGCGCTTTCCTCCGGCCAGAGCCGCCTGACGAGCGGGAAGAACGAACTGAACGCCTCCGCCGAAGCGGCAGAGCAGCAGTTTGCCGCCGCACGGGCGGAGCTGGAAAAGCAGCGGCTGACGATGGCGGCCGCCGTGGCCCAGCTGCAGCTGCAGGTCGGCGAGCTCGACGCGCTGATGGCGACCGAGCCCGATGTCGAAGCGCAGCTTGCCGCGCTGCAGGCGCTGCCGGAGCCGACGCCGCAGGAGGAGGCGCTCATCGCGCAGCTCGAACAGGCGCTAACGGAAATTGCACAGGCCAAACTGACGTATCCGGCGCTGTCTGAAAAGCTGCAGGAGGCGCAGATCGGCCTGAACGCCATCGAGTCTGCGCTCGAGCAGCTCGACGAGGAGCAAACGAACGCCGAAACCGCCCTGGACGAGGCGCTTCAAAAGCTCAACGCCGGGCAGAGCCAGATCTACTCTGCACGGCAGGAGATGGACGCGGCCGAGACGCAGCTGGACGAAGCGGAGGAGCAGCTGGAGAGCGCCCGTGAGGACGCCTATGCCGCCGCCGACGCCAACGAGTTTGTGACGCTCTCCACGGTCGGTGCCCTGCTGAGCGCGCAGAACTTCGCCATGCCGGCCGGATACGCGACGGAGGAGGACGTCCGCTGGCTCGTCTATGTGGGGGACACGCTCGAGAGCGTATCGGAGCTCAGGGAGCTCGTGCTGTTCGACCTGGGCCTCGACGGACTGGAGCCGGTGCGCCTTGGCGATGTGGCGGATGTGTTCGTGCTCGACAACGCCGCCGAAACCTACGCGCGCATCAACGGCGAGGACGGCGTGCTGCTCGCGTTCTACAAGCAGTCCAACTATGCGACGGCCACGGTGTCGGAAAACCTCCTCGCCCGCTTCGCCGAACTGGAGGCGGCAAACGACGGCCTGCAGTTCACCCCGCTCATGGATCAGGGCGACTACATCCGCCTCGTGGTCAACTCCGTGCTCGAAAACCTCGCAGTCGGCGCCGTGCTGGCCATCCTGATCCTGTTGCTGTTCCTGCGCGACCTCCGGCCGACGCTGATCGTCGCGTTTTCCATCCCGATCAGCGTCACGTTTGCCATCGTACTGATGTACTTCTCCGGCGTCACACTGAACGCCATCTCCATGTCCGGCCTCGCGGTGGGCGTCGGCATGCTGGTGGACAACTCCATCGTCGTCATTGAAAACATCTACCGTCTGCGCAGCGAGGGCGTCCCGCCCTACCGGGCGGCCATCTCCGGCGCCACGCAGGTGGGCGGCGCCATCACCGCCTCGACCCTGACCACGGTGTGCGTGTTCCTGCCCATCGTGTTTGTCGAGGGGATGACGCGGCAGCTGTTCACCGACATGGCGCTGACGATCACCTACTCGCTGCTGGCCAGCCTGATCGTCGCGCTCACGCTCGTGCCCGCCATTGGCAGCGGGCTGCTGCGGCGCATGAGCCCGCGCAGCGCCAACCGCTCGCGTCTGCAGGGTGCCTATATCCGCGCGCTGCAGGCGGTGCTCCGCCACAAGGCCGTCGTGCTGCTCGGCGCAGTCGCCCTGCTCGCGCTCTCCGCGGTGCTGGCCATTTCGCGCGGCTTTACGTTCATGCCCGCCATGGACAGCACGCAGATGAGTGTCTCCGTCACGCTCGACGAGGATGCGACGCTCGACGAGACCGCCGAGGTCTGCGACGAGATCGCCTCGCGCTTTGCAGCGCTGCCGGAGGTAGAGACCGTGGGCGCCATGCAGTCCGGCGGCATGGGCAGCATTTTGGGCCTTGGGGATGCCGGCGGCGGCACCGCCAACGCAGCCACGATGTACATCGTCCTGTCCGGCTCCTGGCGCAGCAGCACCGAGCTCGCGCCCCTCATGCAGCAGCTGTGCGACGACCTGCCCTGCACCGTCTCCGTGTCCGGCTCGTCGATGGACCTGAGCATGCTGAGCGGCAGCGGCATCACCGTGCGCATCTATGGCGAGGACCTCGACGCGCTGCTGTCCACCTCCCGCGACATCGCCGCGCGCCTCAGCGAAGTGGAGGGCGTGGCCTCCGTCTCCAATGGCGAGGAGGAGGCGACGCCGGAGCTGCTCATCCACATCGACCGGGAAAAGGCCATGCAGGAGGGACTGACCGTCGCGCAGGTCTATCAGCAGATTGCGCTGCAGCTGACCACGGAGGCCACCGCCACGAGCGTGGACGGGCTGGATGTCGTCGTGCAGCGAACCACGGAGTCCGTGACCACGGACGACGTGCGCGACCTCGTGCTGACCGCTACGAGCACTGCCGGAGAGGAGCGGGGGGTACCCTTGTCCGACATCGCCACTTTCACCGAGTCGGAGACGCTGCAGTCCATCTCGCGCTCGCTGCAGCGCCGCTATGCCTCCGTGTCGGCGGAACTGGAAGACGGCTATAACGTAACCCTGGTCACTGCGGACGCAGAGCGCGCGCTGCGCGATCTGGCGCTGCCGGACGGGGTGCGCGTCGAATTTGACGGTGAAAACGAGACGATCATGAGCGCCATGAACGACCTGCTGCTGATGCTCATTCTCGGCGTGGTCATCGTCTATCTGATCATGGTGGCGCAATTCCAGTCCCTGCTGTCCCCATTCATCGTCATGATGACCATTCCGCTCGCCTTCACCGGCGGGCTGCTCGCGCTGCTCATCACGGGGTTTGAAATCAGCATTGTGTCGATGATCGGCTTCGTGCTGCTCGTGGGCATCATCGTGAACAACGGCATCGTGTTGATCGACTGCATGAACCAGCTGCGTGCGGGCGGCATGGAGCGGCGCGAGGCAGTCGTCACCGCCTGCAGCACGCGGTTGCGCCCCGTGCTGATGACCGCGCTGACCACGATCCTGGGTCTCGTGCCGCTGGCCATTGGCTGGGGCATGGGCGCAAGCCTGATCCAGCCCGTTGCCATCGTCTCCATCGGCGGGTTGCTTTATGCCACGTTTATGACGCTCTTTGTCGTGCCGGCCGTGTACGACACGCTCTGCCGGCGCGCGCCGCGCCAGCTGACGAGCGAGGACCTGGCGCCCGTACAGGATCCCGCCGGCACGGCCGGGGCTTGACAAATTTGCCGCGGCCTGTATCATGATACGGACGCAAACCCGATGGGAGGTGGAAAGGTATGCATCCAACCCGGTTTGAACACGCTCGGCAATCCGCCGGCTACGCCTTTTTGCGCTGGTGTCTCATTGCGCTGCCGGTCGGCCTGCTGGCAGGCGGTGTGGGAGCGCTGTTTGGCGTCTGCCTGAGCTGGGTGGAGCAGTGCCGCAATGCCGTCCCGTGGCTGCTGTACCTGCTGCCCGCCGGCGGCCTGCTGATCGCCTGGCTCTACCGGCGTTTTGGCAAAGAGGCCGAGCGGGGCACCAACCTGATCCTGTCCGCCGTGCGCAGCCGGGAATCGATCCCTCCCGTGACCGCGCCGTTGATCTTCCTCTCCACGTGCGTCACGCACCTGCTGGGCGGCAGCGCCGGTCGGGAGGGCGCCGCGTTGCAGCTGGGCGGCAGCTTGGCCTATCTGCTCGGTAAGCCGTTCCATTTGGACGAAACGGATCGGCACGTGCTCGTCATGAGCGGCATGAGCGCCGCCTTTTCGGCGCTGTTCGGCACGCCAGTCGCCGCCGCCGTCTTTGCGCTCGAGGTGACGACGGTGGGCACCATGCACTATGCCGCTATCGTCCCCTGTACGCTGGCCAGCCTCATCGGCGCGTTGCTGGCACGGCTGTGCGGCCTGTCGCCCACGCAGTTTGCCGTCACCATGCCCGCCGTTACGCCCCTGCTGCTCGGGCAGGCGCTGCTGCTTGCCGCCATTGCCGCCTGCATCAGCATCCTGTTCGTATTCGTGCTGCACGGCAGCGGCAGCCTGTTCCGCCGCTTTTTCCCAAACGTCTATGTGCGCGCAATGGTCGGCGGCGCTGCGGTCATCCTGCTGACGCTGATCGCCGGCACGCGCGACTACAATGGCGCGGGCGGCACAATCATTGCTGCCGCCATCGCCGGGCAGGCACACTGGTATGACGCGCCATGCAAACTGCTGTTCACGGCCGTCACGCTGGGCAGCGGGTTCCGCGGCGGCGAGATCGTCCCCTCTTTTTTCGTGGGCGCGACAGCCGGCTGCGCACTGGGCGGACTGCTGGGCATCGATCCGGCGTGTGCGGCGGCGCTCGGGCTCCTGGCCGTATTCTGCGGCGTGACCAACTGCCCTCTCGCTTCCCTGCTGCTCGGCGTGGAGCTGTTTGGCGGCGAGGGCCTGCCGCTGTATCTGATCGTCTGCGCGGTCAGCTATATGCTCTCCGGCTACGGCGGATTGTACATCGCGCAGCGCTTCCTGTTTTCCAAGACCCGCGACGAATGCCGCCATACGGACGAGGACGAGGCGCCCGCCGATCCGCCGGCAGCCGACAGCCCGGACAAGCCTGAGCAGGCGTAACACAAGCGGATTTGACCGTCCCCTTCTCCGTCTGCTATAATGGGCCGGGGAGGGACGACCGCCATGCCGCAAAACAAGACCGCGCTCCAAAGACGGTTGTTGCTGGCGCTACGAGATGCCGGTATCACCGTGCTCATCCTGCTGCTGACCACACTGCTGTGTATGTTGCTCGACGAAGTGGGCGAAGCCAGCAGCTATGCCTCGCTGCTGTACGTGCTCTCCGTGCTGGTCATTTCGCGCCTGACCAACGGCTACCTGTTCGGCATCCTGGCCTCCATCGCCGCGATGTTCGGCGTCAACTACATATTCACCTACCCCTATTTGGCGTTCAACTTTACCATCGAGGGCTATCCGCTCACTTTCCTCTGTTTTTTGATCGTTTCCATTCTGACCTCCGCCATGACGACGCGCATCAAGCAGGCAGAGCGGCTCCGCATTGAGGCCGAACGCGAGCGCATGCGCGCCAACCTGCTGCGTGCCATTTCGCACGATTTGCGTACACCGCTCACCGCCATCGTCGGCTCTGCCAACGCCATCCTCGACAACGACTCGCTGCTTGGCGACGAGGAACGGCGCAAGCTGCTGCAAAACGTGGTGGCCGATGCGGAATGGCTGATCCGCATGGTGGAAAATCTGCTCTCCATCACACGCGTCGGCGTGCGCGACACCAAGCTGAACACCAAGCTGGAGGCGCCGGAAGAGATCGTGGGCGAGGCGGTGCGCAAGTTCAAAAAGCGCTTTCCCCAGCTTCCCATTTCGGTTTCCGTACCGAATGAAATGCTGCTCGTACCGATGGACGCCCTGCTGATCCTGCAGGTACTGAACAACCTGCTCGAAAACGCAGCGATTCACGGCGAACGGGTGTCGCACATCGAGCTGCGGGTCACCCACGCGCCGGGCGAAGCCGTCTTTACGATCGCCGACGACGGCGTGGGGATTGCCGACGCCGCGTTCCCCCACCTGTTTGACGGCTACCTGCAGGTCGCCCCGGAGCGCAAGACGGTGGACAACCAGCGCAGCATGGGCATCGGCCTGTCCGTCTGCAGGACGATCGTTCAGGCGCACGGCGGCAAGCTGACTGCGCGCAACCGGCCGGAAGGCGGCGCAGAGTTCCGCTTTTCTCTGCCGTGCGAAGAGATGCTTCCCATTTCTTAACGATTTCTTTATGCGCGTCAATGGTATCATGAAAAAAATTTCCGGCTGCACGAAAGGATCGCTATGAAGGTCAAAATCCTGGTGGTGGAAGACGAGCAGAGCATCAGCGGCTTTATCAAGGCCGTACTGACGGCCAACGGCTACGACGTGCTTCTCGCCCGCACGGGCGCGGAGGCCAACGCCATGGTCATTTCGCACTGCCCCACGCTGGTCATCCTCGACCTCGGCCTGCCCGACATGGACGGCGTCGAGCTCATCCGTTCCATCCGGCAATGGTCCAAACTCCCCATCGTGGTCGTGTCCGCGCGTATGCAGGAACAGGACAAGGTCGAAGCGCTCGACCTGGGCGCAGACGACTTCATCACCAAGCCTTTCGGCACTGACGAGCTGCTGGCCCGCATCCGCGCCGCGCTGCGCCATACTCGCACACTCGCCTCCGATGAGAGCGTCGCGCAGACCGGCATCTTCCGCGCAGGCGAGCTGATGATCGACTTTGACCGGCACCGGCTGCTCCTCAGCGGCAAGGACGTACATCTGACGCACAACGAATACCGCATCGTAGCGCTGCTCGGGCAAAACGCAGGCCGCGTGCTGACCTATGACCACATCATCCGGGAGCTGTGGGGGCCTTATGCCCGTTCCGACAACCAGATCCTGCGCGTGAATATGGCCAACATCCGGCGCAAAATCGAAAAAAATCCCGCAGAACCGCAATATATTTTTACAGAAGTCGGCGTCGGCTACCGCATGGTGGAAAATGAACTGTAGACTGGCAACCGTAAAACAACCGTAAAATAGGCACGAGAACGGGACGCCCGGCGCGCTTGCGCCGGGCGTCCGCTTCGTCCTGGTTCGTTATCGACCCATGTTGCTGCCGTTCATGTTGTTCTGCGCATAAGCGATCATGCGCTTCACCATCTCACCGCCGACAGAACCGGCCTCACGCGAGGTCAGGTCGCCGTTATAGCCCTGCTTGAGGTTGACGTTCAGAGAGTTGGCAACCTCCGTCTTGAGGCTATCCAGCTTCGTCTTGCTCTCGGGCACCAAAGCACCATTTCGTGCCATAGTGACGTTCTCCTTTCATCCAAAAGTGTGTCTGATCCGGTTAGTGCATGTTCTTTTCCGCATACGCGATCATGCGCTTCACCATTTCGCCGCCGATAGAACCCGCCTCACGCGAGGTCAGGTCGCCGTTGTAACCCTGCTTCAGGTTGACGTTCAGAGAGTTGGCAACTTCGGTCTTGAAGCTGTCCATCTTCGTCTTCGCCTCGGGAACAAGTGCGCCATTCCGTGCCATCGAATTCACCTCCTTTTTCGGATGTGGTCTTAATTTGCGTAAAAATCGAGCAAATATGACTGGAAATTTATACAGCAATCTACAAAACATGCCGACGTCACAACACGAAAAATGAAGGCCGCCGCCCAAAAGGGCAGCGGCCTTCAAAAGAACCGCAATCGCTTTGGATACGTGCCTGTCAATTCATGACGATGTGGGAAAACCGGGCCGTATACCGTTCCTGCGCCGCTTGCAAAAGCTGCTCGTTGCCGGCCGTCGGCCGCTCCAGCACGTCGTGCGCCGCTTCGGCCGCCTGTTGCAGCAGCGCCGTATCCACGTCCAGACTCACGCCGCTCTCGCCGTGCTGCCGGGTACCGAAAAAGTCGCCCGGTCCGCGCTGCGCCAGGTCGTGCTCTGCAATCACAAAGCCGTCGTGCGTCGTCGTCATGACCGACAGGCGCTCCAGCGCCGTCTCGCTGCCGCTGTCCGACAGCAAAAAGCAATACGCCTGCGCGTCGGAACGGCCCACGCGGCCGCGCAACTGGTGCAGCTGCGCCAGCCCAAACCGATCCGCGCCCTCGACGACCATGATCGATGCGTTTGGCACGTGCACGCCCACCTCGATGACCGTGGTCGTGACGAGGATCCCCACCTCGCCTCGACGGAACGCCTCGATGGCCGCCTCTTTTTCGGCCGGGCGCATCCGCCCGTGCAACAGGCCGATACGCGCGCCCGGCAGACGCTTTTGCAGCTCGGCATACAGTTCCTCCGCGCTGCGGCCGTTTGTCGTTTCGGTCGCATCAATAAACGGGCAGACGACATACGACTGGACGCCCTGCGCCGCCTGCCGCGCCAGATAGGCATACATATCCTCGCGGCGGTGCTCCGGAATGAAGCTCGTCCGGACCGGCTTTCGCCCGGGCGGCAGCTCGTCCAGTATCGACACGTCCAGATCGCCGTACAGCAGCAGGGCAAGCGTCCGCGGGATCGGCGTTGCGCTCATGACCAGTACGTCCGGCCGCACGCCCTTGTCGGCAATCGCCGCGCGCTGCGCCACGCCAAAGCGATGCTGCTCGTCCGTCACCACGAGTCCCAGCCGCTGAAAGCGAACGTCTTCCTGCAACAGCGCATGCGTCCCAACGACGGCCAGCGCCCTGCCGGACGCAATCTGCCTGAGCAGCTCCGCGCGCCTTTTGCGCGGCAGGCCGCCGCGCAAAAGGCACACGGCGTCCCCAAAAATGGCGCGCAATGTCTCATAGTGCTGGCCGGCCAGGATCTCCGTCGGCGCCATCAGCACGCCCTGATATCCGTTTGCACACGCCACGCACAGCGCATACAGCGCCACGGCCGTCTTGCCGGAGCCAACATCGCCCTGCAAGAGCCGGTTCATCGGCGACGGCGCCGCCATATCCCCTGCGATCTCCTCCATGACGCGCAGCTGCGCCCCCGTCGGCGCAAACGGCAACTTTTGCAAATATCGCTCGCGCACGCCGCGGCAGTCGAACGAGATGCCGGTGTGGCGCCGGCGCTCCTGCTTTTGCAGCTCGACATTCAGCAGGTAGTACAGCACGTCCTGAAACGCCAGCCGCCGGCGCGCGCCGGACAGCGCCTCGCGCGACGCAGGGTGATGCGCGTCAAGCAGCGCCTGCTGCAGCGGGCAGAGCGCGTAGCGGTCCAGCAGCGCCTGTGGGAACGGGTCGTGGAGTTCGTGCACGGCCGGCAGCGCACGCTCCACCGCCTCCCGCAGCGCCCGCTGCGTAAGCCCCTGCGCCAGCGGGTAGACGGGCAATAACCCGGGCAATGCCGTCGACAACGACGGGTTGAGCATGGACAGCCCCTTGCGCGCGTCGATGCGGCCACAGGCCACGGCGGTATCGCCGGCGTGCAGCTGGCCGCGCCGATACGGCTGGTTATACCACTTGAGGCGCAGCTTGCCCGTGCCGTCCGTCGCCTCTGCGCTCACGAGCGTGAGGCCGTGAAAATAGGCGCAGGTCGGTTCCGACAGGAGCCGCACGCGCACCGCGCAATCCATTCCATGGCGAAGCACCGCCACGGGCAGCGCAACAGAATAGTCGCGATAGGTACGCGGCAGATAAAAGAGCAGATCTTCCACCGTGCGCACCCCCAGCCTGGACAGCTGGGCCGCGCGCACCGACCCGATCCCCTTGAGCGATTCCACGCCGGATTGCAGCATCCATCCACCTCTGAAAAAAGCGGGCGGTGTACCCGCCCGCCGACCAGTCTCCGGTCACTCGACTGACAAATAATAATAGTATAAGGGCTGACCCCCGCGTTGCACGATGAATTCCGCATCCGGATATTCCCCCTGTAACTGCTCCATGAGGGCCTGGGCATTCGCCTCGTCCACCTGTTCGCCATAAAACACGGTGATCGCCGCATCCGGCTCACCCCGCTTTTCGACCATCTTGCGCAGCAGCTCCGCGGTCACGCCGTCCACGGCCGTGCCGACACAGCACAGGTCGTTGTCCATCAAGCCGATGATATCGCCCTCGGCAATGTCCTCGCCATGAAACTTCGTGTTGCGCACCGCATACGTCACGGCGCCGCTCACGACTTCGCGGAATGCCTCGGTCATGGCGCGTTCGTTGGCCGACACGTCCACCGCGCCGTTAAACGCCATGGCGGCCGCGATCCCCTGCGGGATGGTCTTGGTCGGCAGCACGATCACATTGCAGGAGACCAGCTCCGCCGCCTGCTGCGCCGCCAAGATGATGTTGCTGTTGTTCGGCAGCACAAACACGTTGCGCGCGTTGACCTTGCGAATGGCGCCGGCGATGGTATCGATGCTCGGATTCATGGTCTGTCCGCCGGCGATAACGTAATCCACCAGGAGTTCGTGGAACACGCTTTCAATCCCGTCGCCCGCGCTGACGGCGACCATGGCAAACTCCTTCTCATTGCGCTTGCGCTCGGCCTGCAACTCGCGGTTCTGTTCGCGCATGTTTTCGATCTTGAGATGGTCCAGCTCGCCAAAGCGCAGCGCCATCTGCAACACCTTGCCGGGCGCGTTGGAATGGACGTGCACCTTGACGATGTCCGCGTCATAGGCCACGACGACAGAATCGCCCAGCTTCATGAGGTGGTCGCGGAACACATCCAGATCTGCCTCCCGGAATGCCGGATTGAGATGCACGATGAAAAACTCCGTACAATAGCCAAACTCGATGCTCTCTTCCGGAACGCCTTCCATCTCCGCCGCAGCGCCGCCGGATGCAGCCTGCTCCGTTTCGGCCGCTTCCGGCAAGTCCGGAATTTCGTCCCCGTCCAGCGAGAGCTTAAAGCCCTTGTAGATCGTCAGCAGCCCCTTGCCGCCGGAATCGATCACGCCTGCTTCCTTGAGCACGGGCAGCAGCTCCGGCGTCTTGGCAAGCGCGCGCTCGCCGGATTCGATCATCGCATCCACGAGGCCGTACACGTTCGCGCCGCGCGCCGCAAGCTCAGCCACTTCTTCCGCAATCATGCGCGAAACGGTAAGGATGGTGCCTTCCTTAGGCTTCATCACGGCCTTGTAGGCCGCTTCGCACCCCAGCGTCAGCGCGCTGGACAGCAGCTGTGCATCCATGACGGAAGCGCCCTTGCAGGCGCGCGAAAAGCCGCGGAACAGCTGGGACAAAATAACGCCCGAATTGCCGCGCGCACCGCGCAACGCGCCCATGGAGAGCGCATCGGCTACGGTGGACACGTCGGCGTCGTCCGGGATAGATCGCATTTCCTTGACCGCGCTCTGCATGGTCATGGTCATATTGGTGCCCGTATCGCCATCGGGCACGGGAAATACATTGAGCGCATCGATCGCCTGCCGGTTGCGCTCAAGCAGCGCGGCGCCCACGACGATCATATCGCGGAACTGCGCTCCGCTGATAGATACCTGATTCATTTTCCCTCCATCCAGGTCTGGACGCTCCCGTCAGACCCGAATATTCTCCACGTGAATGTTGACATATTGCACCTTGAGCCCCGTCATCTCCTCCACGCGGTATTTGACGTTGCTCCGCGTGTTCTGCGCGACCGCGGGCAGCGATACGCCGTACTCCAGCGTCACATACAGGTCGATGGCGACCGTGTCAGGCGACAGCAGCGAGACTTTGACGCCGCGCTTGAGATTGTCGCCCCCAAACAGCTCGATGATGGAGTCCCCCGCCTTTTTGGCGTTCATGCCCACAATGCCATAGTTTTCTACGGCAGCGTAGCCGGCGATGCTGGCGACCAGATCGTCGCTGATGGTAATCTTACCAAGTGCGTTCACCATTTCAGCAGCCATGTTTGTGCCTCCTTCGATCATGATTGTTGTATTATAAACGATACAGTCAAAAAGCGCAATGCCCGATCAATCCTCGTCCTCGTCCGGTATCACGGCATTGTGATAGACTTCCTGCACGTCGTCGTTGTCATCCAGCCGCTCCAGGAACCGCTCGATCTTTTCGACCGTCTCCGCGTCGTCTACGTTGACGGTGTTCTGCGGGATCATGCGTACTTCGGCGGAGATAAACGTGTAACCAGCGGCTTCCAGCGCCTCGCGCACGGCGGAAAAATCAGACGGCGCGGTATACACCTCAAACGCGTCTTCCATCGCGTTGAAGTCCTCGGCGCCTGCATCAAGCGCCTGCATCATGACCTCGTCCTCATCCAGCAGGGCACTTCGTTCGATGACGATCAGGCCCTTCTTGTCGAACATCCAGCTTACGCAGCCGCTTGCGCCCAGGTTGCCGCCGCTCTTGTCGAAGATGTGGCGCATTTCCGCGGCAATGCGGTTGCGGTTGTCCGTGAGCACCTCGACGATGACGGCCATATTGCCCGGGCCATAGCCCTCGTAGGTGATTTCCTCATAGTTGACCGAGCCGCCTTCGCCCGCCGCCTTCTTGATGGAACGGGTGATGTTGTCGTTCGGCATGTTGTTGGCCTTTGCCTTGGCAATGACGTCGCGCAGCTTGCTGTTGTTGGCCGGGTCGGCGCCGCCCTCCTTGACGGCGATGGCAATCTCGCGGCCAATCTTCGTAAACACCTTGCCGCGTTGCGCGTCGGTCTTTTCCTTTTTATTTTTAATGTTTGCCCATTTCGAATGTCCTGACATAAAATCCTCCTTTGTTCAGGTCAGCTTTTGATACCGGTCGCGGAGCGATTGGAGATCCTCCCACGCTTCGCGCTTCTTTCGCTCGTCCCGCAGCAGCGCCGCCGGGTGATAGGTCGGCAGGATCTGGATACCCGCGCGCTCCTTCCAGTGCCCGCGGTCACGCGTGATGCGCACATACGGGTCATACAGGTAGCGCGCCGCCACGGCGCCCAGGCAGACGAGGATCCGCGGCCGCACCAGCGCAAACTGCTTTCTCAGATAGGGCAGGCACGCCGCCGCCTCGTCGTCCTCCGGGTTGCGGTTCCCCGGCGGGCGACACTTGACGATATTGGCGATGTACACATCCTGCCGCGACAGCCCGATGGAGGCAAGCATCTGGTTGAGCAGCTGCCCGGCCGGCCCCACAAAGGGCCGCCCCTGCAGATCCTCCTCACGCCCGGGCCCCTCGCCCACCAGCATGATGTCCGCATGTGGGTTCCCCTCGCCAAAGGCCGTCAGCGTGCGCGTTTCGCACAGCCGGCAACGCCGGCACGCCGCCACCGCCGCCTCCATTTCCTGCCATCCGCCGTCAAAAATCTGCATGCCCGGTCACAGCTGCGCCGCAGCCGCCTCGTCCAGCAGGAACACGACGTTGGCATGCAGCTGCAGATACGTCGCGGGCACCTGCGGGGTCACCGGCCCGTTCAGAATCTGCCCGGCCATGGCGGCCTTGTCGCCGCCCACCAGGTAGGCGACGATCTTCTGCGCGCCCATGACCGTGCCCAGCCCGACGGTCACCACGCGCCCGTCCTGCGTCCGCTCCACATGCGTCACCGGCGCTAGCTCCGGCGCGCCGACGTTGTAAGCAATGCTGCCGTCCGGCCCAACGGCCAGGAAAGTCAGGTCGATCCCGCCCGCGCGCAAGATGCCGTCTTCATAGTCGGTGCAGGCCACGCTCCAATCCGCCGCCTCCGCATCCGGCGTAAAGCGGCGCCCGGCGTCGAGATTCACGTGCTCATAAAACAGCGTCTGCATGCGCGACGCGATGGACTGCGCCCCGTCCGCCCGCACGTGTTCCGACAGCGCGAAAGCCGTGATATCGCTCCAGTCCAGCAGGCCGTCTGCCGTCATGCGGGTCAGCGCGCGATAGACCGGTGCGATGTCCTCCGAATAGTCGAGCCCCAGCACGCTCATCGGCTTTTCGATCACCTGCGCGGCCAGCAATGTGGCCGCAGCGGCGCCGGCAATGGATTTGTCCCGGTAGACCAATACGCTCATGGCAATTCCCCCATCGTTTCCACCGTTTCAAGGAACAGCGCAATGTCGCCGTATACCTCTTCCCGGTTCAGCTCATTTAGTACTTCGTGGCGCGCTTCCGGATAAAGCTTACACTCCACCGTATGGCCGGTCTGCCGGAGCCATCCGGCGACCTGCTTCACGCCCTTCCCACCGCGGCCACCCACCGGGTCGCACGCGCCGGAAATCAGCAGAATCGGCTTGTCCGGCACGCGAGCCGCCCACTGCGCGCTCGAGATTTCACTCAGCCCGTCGAACAAGTCGCGCATGCCGGCCGCCGTGAACACAAACCCGCAGCCCTCGTCCGCCACATAGCGATCTACCACGGCGGCGTCGCGTGAAAGCCAGTCGAACGCCGTGCGGCTCCCGCCGACGGCCTTGTTATAGGCGCCAAAGCTCAGACGGTTCAACAGTTCGCTCGGCTGATCCGGCCCATGGCGCCGGATCTCGCGCCTTGCGAGCCATTTGGCCAAGCCCAGCATCGGGTTTCTGCCGGCCGTGCCGGAAAAGATATACGCTTCAAAATCCTCGCCGTCGCGTCCCGCATAGGCGCGGGCCAGAAACGACCCCATCGAATGCCCAAACAACACGTACGGGATGGCCGGGTAGTCGCGCCGGGTCAGGTCCAGCAGCGTCCGCATGTCCTGCAACAGCGCATCCCAACCGTTTTCCACGCCAAAAAACCCGCGCGCCGCATCCGGCGTGCTCTTGCCGTGGCCGGCGTGATCCTGACCATAGACCAGCACGCCCTGCGCAGCGAGATAGCGGGCAAACGCATCGTAACGCTCGACATGCTCCGCCATGCCGTGCGTAATCTGTACGGCGGCGCAGGGATCCTCCGGGATCCACAGCCGGTACCGGGTCGTTCCCAACCCGGTGGCCGACGGAATCCTGCGATCCTTGACCGTGACTTTCATCCAACTTCACTCCATTCTATGCATACGCAATAAGTATATCATCGTTTTTCCGAATACTCAATAAGCGTTTGCCTGGCCAATGAGATTTCTCGAGCTGCTCTCGCGTCACCCACGGTACGTCAAAGGGCGGCCGCCCTGGCCGCCCCTTCGCCTCTACGGCACAGCGCACCGTCAATCCTCCGTCTGTTTGGCCGGCTGCGTCTCCCCCAGCCGGCAGACCAGCGTCTGCTCGATGCGATGCTCGGCAATCTCCACCACCTTGATGTGCAGCCCACATGCGTCGAGCTCGAACTGCGTGCCGTCATCCGGCACCAGGCCATAGCTGCCGAACACAAAGCCTCCAAAGGTGTCGTACTCGTCGGTGGGCAGTGTCACCTGCAGCTGCTCGCCCACTTCATCCAGCGGCGCCGTGCCGAGGATACGCCACGTGTTTTCGTCCAGCTGCTGGATCTCGGACGGCTCCTCCGGCGCGCTCGTGTCGTCGTCCAGGTCGCCCACCAACTGCTCCAGCAGGTCGTTCATCGTGACGATGCCCTGCACGCCGCCATATTCGTCGAGCAGCACGGCAAAGTGGTTGCGCGTCTTCTTCATCTGCCGGAACAGCGCGTCTGCGCGGATGCTCTGCGGCACAAAATAGGCCGGGCGCACCGCCTCGCGCAGGATCGTCTCCCGCGAGCGGTCCTCGAGACGAAAATAGTCCTTGGCGTTGAGCACGCCGATGATGTCGTCCGCCGTCTCCCCGCACACCGGATACAGCGAGTGCCGGTTTTCCCGGATGGTCTGGTTCCACTGGTCGACAGTCTCGTCCTCCCACAGCACGACCATGTCGGTGCGGTGGGTCGCAAACTCCTCCACGGCCAGATCGTCAAATTCAAACACATTCTGGATCATCATCTGCTCGTCCGCATCGATGACGCCCTTTTCGGATCCGACGTCAACCATCATGCGGATTTCCTCTTCGCTGACCTCGTCGTCCTTCTCGTTCGGGTCAATGCCCAAAAGGCGCAGCACGGCGTTGGTCGAAACGGTGAGCAGCCACACGATGGGCGCAAACAGCCGGGAGATGAACGCCACCAGGCCGGAGATCGCCAGCGACAGCTGCTCCGCCTTTTTCATGGCAATGCGCTTTGGCACGAGCTCGCCAAAGATCAGCGTAAAATAGGACAGGATCAGCGTGATCAGGATGACCGCAATGGTATTCAGCACGCGGGGGGCAATCGTCACGCCCGCGCCTACGAGCCACTCCACGATGGGATCGGAAAAATTGTCCGCGGCAAACGCGCTGCCCAGAAAACCGGACAGCGTAATGGCCACCTGAATCGTGGCGAGAAAGCGCGCCGGCTGATTGGTCAGGCGCGCCAGCCGTATGGCGCGCTTGTCGCCCTCGGCGGCCAGCTTGGCCAGCCGGTTGTCGTTCATCGAGATGACGGCAATCTCCGCGCACGCAAATACCGCATTACATATGATGAGAATCAGCTGCAACAGCAGCGATAGCCCTATGGAACTTTCCAACGTCGTCCTCCTGTTTGTCGGTCACTCGCCGGAAGGGTCGTCCATTTTGACATAGCAAAAAAACATGCTCCGCACACGGCAAACGCCACGATACAGATCATGCCGGATCAATACTTCGATGCAATTCGGGCCGATGGCAGCTTCGTTTCCGTCGCTACTGTCGTCGTCCATGTTCCGTCAACTGGTTCCCTTCCAAAGTTTTGTTTATTATATCACAGCATTCTCGGCTTGTGAAGCCCTGTTTTCCCGGCAAAACCGGCAGATCCGTTGCACGCCCCGCGTTGACAGGGGTTCCCTGGCGGCCTATAATAATCATATATTCTTTACTGATCGAGGCCTCAGATGAAAGTATCGTTTGCAACCCGCATGGCCGGCGTGGACGACAGCGCCGTTCGCGAGATCCTTGCGCGCACGGCCGCGCCGGACATCATCTCTTTCTCCGGTGGTAATCCCCCAGCCGATGCGTTCCCCGTGCGGGAAATCGCCGCGCTTGCCGCCGAAGCGCTGGAAGCCTGCCCGGCGCGCGTGCTGCAATACGGCGCCACGGAAGGTTATGCCCCGCTGCTGGATGCGCTGCGCGACCGGCTGGCCGCACAGTACGGATTTGACTTTTCCCATAATACGGTGTTTACCACCACCGGCAGCCAGCAGACGGCCGACCTGTTGGCGCATGTGCTGGTCAACGAAGGGGACACGGTGCTGGTAGAGGAGCCGTCGTTTGTGGGCTATCTCAATTCGTTCCGCGCCTATGGCGCCAGGCTCGTCGGCATCCCGATGGAGCCGGACGGCATGGATCTTTCTGCGCTGGAAGCGGCGCTGCGCCGCGAGCCCCGGGTCAAGCTCCTCTACATGATTTCCAACTTTCAAAACCCGACCGGCTTCACCACCAGCGCAGAGAAGCGCGCGGCCATCTATCGCCTGGCGCAAGCCTATGACTTTATCATCCTGGAGGACGACGCATACGGCGAGCTGCGTTTTTCCGGACAGCCCGTGCCGCCGGTCAAGAGCCTGGATACCGACGGGCGCGTGGTCTACACGGCCAGCTTTTCCAAGGTGTTCGCCCCCGCGTTCCGCCTGGCTTACACAGTTGCTGCGCCCCTGCTGGCTGAGCGTATGCTCGCCGCCAAGCAGTGCGCGGACGTCCACACGGCCACGCTCTTCCAGTACATCGCCCACCGGTTTATGACCGGCTTCGACTTTGAAGCGCACCTGGCGCGCCTGCGCGCGCTGTATGGCAGCAAATGCACCCTCATGCTTGGGGAGATGGAGCGACAGTTCCATCCCGCCATACGCTTTAACCGACCCGAGGGCGGCATGTTTGTCATGGCCTTTCTGCCGGACGGCACAGATTCCCGCCCGTTTGTCGAGGAGGCCGCCAATGCGGGCGTGGCCTGTGTCCCCGGCATGGCCTTTTCCACCGACCAGACGCGCCCGGCCAATGGCTTTCGCATCAACTATTCCATGCCTTCAGATGAAGCGATCGTGCGCGGCGTGGGCATTCTCGGCGCATTGACGCACCGGTATCTCCCGTGACCGGTTTCCCGCTCCCCGTTCTCTATGCGGCCGCCCGGCCAAGCCGGGTGGCCGCTTTTGCCATAGCGGCAATGTCTTAGGTCTATTTCACCCTAATTGCTTTTAGGTCGTTCTGCCATAATAGAAGGCGTGATGACCTCAACGAGACTCAAGAAACTCCGCGTTGCGCGCGGCTATACCCAGATTCAAATGCAGTTGTTGACCGGCATAGACCAGAGCGATTACTCCAAAATCGAGACCGGGCGGCGATACATGACCTATGAACAGTGCCGCCGGATCGCTCTGGCGCTCGACACCAGCATGGACTATCTCGCCGGGCTGACAGACTGCCCGGATCCCTATCCGCGGCCAACGTCCTGAGACATGCCCACGTCCGCCTCATAGGCGTGCAAGCCTGTGTTTACCTGTCCCGATGGTACCGGAAATTCCTGTGCAGCGCCGTATGCTGGCCGGCGCTTCCTCCCCTATCTTCTTCTTCCTGGTCCCACCGGCCGATCGGCCGGGGAAAGAAGCCGCATGCAACGGGTTCTGACGCAAACCGCAGACCATATTTCGCCAGACAGGCGCCTATTTCACAGGCGTCCGCTTTGCCTTGCCGCATTGGGGACGCTGCTTGGCCTGCTGTGCTTTGGCGCGGGCGACCGCCAGGCGGCGCCTGCGCTGCTTGCCGTATTGCTGCTGCTCGCGCTCGCTGCCTGCCGCCTGCACCGGCCTGCGCTGCCGGTGCTGTTGTTTGCCTGCGCGTCGCTGCTCAGCGCCACGCTGCAGTGCCCCGTCGCCCCCGCTGCCAGCAGCGGCCTGCTGACCGGCCGAATTGCGGAACCACCGGAGCGGGAAGGACAAGCGCAGGTCGTGCTGCTGGATCAGGCGGCGCTCGACGGCACGTCCATTCGGGGCCGCGTACAGCTGACGCTGTCCGGCGCACCATGGCTCGCCTACGGGCAGGAGCTCTTGGTTCAGTCGCGCCTGCGCACGCCGGATGCAGACTGGCTCTATTACGATCGGTACCAGGGCATTGCCTGCCTTGCGCAGGGCGACGCCGCTACGCTGCAAGTGGAACCGGCACAGCGCGACGCCTATGGGTTGCTGCTCGATCTGCGCACATCGGTCGCCGCGCGTATCGACGCGCTCTTCCCCAACCCGGAGCACGCGAGCCTGGCGCGCGGCATCCTGTTGGGCGGCTCGCTGGCCCAAACGGAGGGACAGACGGTGGAGCAATTCCGGGCGGTCGGCATCGCCCATCTGCTCGCCGTATCCGGCCTGCACGTGGGCGTGCTGGCAGGGGCGCTGCTGCTGCCGCTCCGGCTGATCCGCCGCATCTGGCTGCGGTTTGCCGTGCTCGCCGTCTGCCTGTTCGCCTATGCCGCCCTGACCGCCTTTACCCCATCCGTGCTGCGCGCGTGCGTCATGCTGCTTTGCACGTTGCCCGCCGTCCCGCTGCGCCGCCGGCTCGACCTGCCTTCCTCGCTGTCGCTCGCATTTGTACTGCTGCTCCTGCTGCAGCCCTTTGCACTCTGGCACGCCAGCTTTCAGCTGTCCTTCCTCGCGGTGTTCGGCATTGCCCTGCTGCGGCCCCTGCTCGTGCGTCCCCTTTCCGTGCTCGGACAGCAGGCCGCCAGCGCGCTGGCCACCGGCCTGTCCGTGATTCTGGCTACGATCCCCGCCAACGCACGGTTCTTTGAAACCGTATCGGTGGCTTCCCTCGCCGCCAACCTGCTGATCCTCCCGCTCGTGCCGCTGTTCCTGGTACCCGCCGCGCTTGCGCTGCTCATCAGCTGCGTGTGGATGCCGCTCGGCGCGGCGCTCGCGATCCTGCCGCAGGCTGCGCTGGAACTCATGCTGCGCGTGGCCTACGCCGGCGGCGCGCTGGCGCTGGACGTGCCCGCGCCGTCTACCGCCGCCTATCTGTTGTTCCTGGGCGGCATGCTGCTGGCCTCCCCGCTTTGCCTCGCGGCCACGAGAAAAAAGCTGCCGGCCGCGCTCGCCGCGTTTGCGCTCGCAATCATCCTCTGGGGATGAAAACACCCCCTTGCCGAGCACGCCGGAACGCGGTATACTTTTTTATATGCAAGAAATTGTGACAAGAGCCTGCCTGTTGCTCGCGATCATCGCGCTCGGGCACATCCTGCGGCGCACCGGCTTCCTGCCGAAGGAGGCCTTTTTCGTGGTCTCCCGCATCGTGCTCAACGTGACGCTGCCGTGCGCGGTCATCACCAACTTTGCGCACATCAGCGTATCCGGCGCCCTGCTGTGGATGTTTCCGGCCGGATTCCTGTGCAACGCGCTGTTCGTCGGCATCGGTTATCTGACCGGACGGCGGCAGGGCCGGCAGGCGCAGATATTCGACATGCTCAACTTCTCCGGCTATAACATCGGCTGCTTTGCGCTGCCCTACGTGTCCAGCCTGCTGGGGCCGACCGCAGTGGTGTCCGCCTGCATGTTCGACGCCGGGAACGCCATCTGGGCGACCGGCGGCACAAACGCGGTGTGCGCCGCCATGCAGACCGGCGGGAAACTGCAGCTGAAGCCGGTGCTGCGCCGGCTCGTCCGCAGCGTAACCATCCTCACCTACCTCATCATGCTGCTGCTGGCGGTGCTGGATATACGCCTGCCGTCGCCGGTGCTGCAGTTTGCCGAGCTGGTAGGCTCTGCCAACAGCTTTCTGGCCATGTTCATGCTGGGGCTTGGCGTCAACCTGGCGTTCCGCCGCGACCAGCTCCGCTGGCTCGCCAAGGCGGCGGCCGTGCGCATCGGCCTGTCCCTGGTGCTCTGCCTCGGGTTTTTATATCTGCTGCCGTTTGAGTTTGACATCCGGCTCGGCGTGGCGCTCGCGGCCTTTGCGCCCGTGTCGTCCATCAGCCCGGCCTATACCGGCGAGCGCGGCTTAGACGTCGGCCTGGCGAGCAGCTGGAACACGATCTCCATCCTGCTGTCGCTGCTGTGCATGACAATCGTGCTGCTGTTTGCCGGTTGATCCTGTTTTCCGCCGCAATCACGATGAAAGGAGACCCACCACCATGGCAAAACTGGAATGCAGGCTGCATGCGCCGTTTGACGCCGTATTGAATGCAATCGACACCGCCATTTTGCGCGGCAGCGTCTCTGCCAGCCGCGAGGACGGCAGCGACTTTTCCGCAGGCGGCCACCGCTGTGCGGTGCGCGTATACGAGCGCTATAGCGTGATCGGAAGCAACCGCGTGAGCCTGAACGTGACGCTGCTCGAGGACGGTCCGGGCGTGCTGCTGAGCGCCATCACGTCCGGCGGCAGTCAGGCTGTATTTTTCAAGCTGAACACCTTTGGGGAAGAGAGCTTTCTGGACTGCGTGCGCGACGCGGTGCGGCAATTCGGCGGCAACGGTTGAGCCCGCCGGCGTCTGCCGGCTTTCACCGGCCCTGCCCCATACGACCACCCTGGTAACTTTGCAACGGAGGTATGCATGGCTTATTTTTACGACGAACCCTCGCACACGTTCAGCGAATATCTGCTGATCCCCGGCTACTCTTCCAAGGCGTGCATCCCCGCCAACGTGTCGCTGCGCACGCCGGTTACCCGGTTCCGCCGCGGTGAGGAGAGCGCCATCTCGATGAACATCCCGCTCGTATCCGCGATCATGCAGGCCGTCTCCGATGACCGCATGGCCATTGCGCTGGCGCGGGAAGGCGGCATCGCGTTCATCTATGTCTCGCAGCCCATCGAGCAACAGGCGGAGATGGTGCGCCGCGTCAAGAGCCACAAGGCCGGCTTTGTCGAAAGCGACTCCAACCTGCGCGCAGACCAGACGCTGCGCGACGTGCTGGCGCTCAAGGAGCGCACCGGGCACTCGACCATGGCCGTCACCGACGACGGCACCGCCACCGGCAAGCTGCTCGGCATCGTGACCAGCCGCGATTACCGCGTCAGCCGCATGGCGCCCGAAACGCCCGTAAACAGCTTCATGACCCCGTTTGACAAGCTCATCTATGCTGCCGAGGGCACCAGCCTCAAGGAGGCCAACGACATCATCTGGGAACACAAGCTCAACGCGCTCCCCATCGTAGCGGACAACAGGCGCCTGGTCGCCTTCGTGTTCCGCAAGGACTACGACGTGCACAAGGACAACCCCGCCGAGCTGCTGGACGCAAAAAAGCGGTACATCGTCGGCGCCGGCATCAACACGCGCGACTATGAGCAGCGCGTGCCGGCGCTCGTGGACGCGGGCGCGGACGTGCTTTGCATCGACTCCTCCGAGGGCTACTCCGAGTGGCAGCGCGAGACGCTCGCCTTTATCCGCAAGCGCTACGGCGACAGCGTGAAGGTCGGCGCCGGCAACGTCGTGGACCGGGAGGGGTTCCGCTTCCTCGCCGAGGCCGGCGCGGACTTTGTCAAGATCGGCATTGGCGGCGGCTCCATCTGCATCACGCGCGAGACCAAGGGCATCGGCCGCGGGCAGGCCACCGCCGTGATCGAAGTGGCCAAGGCGCGCGACGAATATTTTGAAGAGACGGGCATCTACGTCCCCATCTGCTCCGACGGCGGCATTGTGCAGGACTATCACATCACGCTCGCGCTCGCCATGGGCGCCGACTTCTGCATGCTGGGGCGCTATTTCGCCCGGTTCGACGAAAGCCCGACGAGCCGCGTACTGATCAACGGCAGCTACATGAAGGAATATTGGGGCGAAGGCAGCGCGCGGGCGCGCAACTGGCAGCGCTATGACATGGGCGGCGCGGCCAAGCTCTCGTTCGTCGAGGGCGTCGACTCCTACGTGCCCTATGCCGGCAGCCTGGCGGAAAACGTATCCATGACGCTCAGCAAGATCCGCTCTACAATGTGCAACTGCGGCGTGCTGAACATCCCCGAGCTGCGGCAGAACGCACGGCTCACGCTCGTGTCGTCCGTCAGCATCGTCGAGGGCGGCGCGCACGACGTGCTGCTCAAGGACCGCACCGGCGCGCCCGTCAAATGAGGCGCACCGGCGGGAAGGCCCGTTGACCCGTCCGGTCGGCGGCCACATTGCCGGGATTGAATACAGACGGAGGGGCATGGCCTTTGGCCATGCCCCTCCGTCTGTCAAAAAATATGCCGACACGCCGCGCACAGGACGGCGGCCAGGAAGCCGCTACGACCGGAACGGGACGATCTCGCCGACGACCCGCCCGACAAAATACACCAGGGCAATGTGCGCCGCAAAGCAGACAATCAGCAGCGCCGTTGCCAGCGCCCTGCGCTGTGTCAGCGCCTCTACCCGCTTCCAGTAGGCCTGCATCATCCAGATCTCAGAGGCGAAAAACAGGATGAACAGCGGGTTGGACTTGAGCAGCATGGCCAAATTGGACAGCGCATAATTGACGAGTACATAGTTGATGGACGCCACTGCGATATCCACCCAGTTCCGCACCTTCGCCTTCATCCAAACCGCCCTCCGATGCAAATTTCCAGGATCGTCCCACAGTATAGCACGCAAACGTACCGCACGTCCAGCGTTTTCCCCGCCGCCCACGCCGCCCGGTGCAGAGGCGGGCAAGCGGAAAATTTGGCTGGCAAACGGCGTCTTTTGCGCGCCCGTCCGTATAGCCCCGCAAGCGGCGGGCATGCTAAGCCCATGCGCGAATGGATAGCTTTGTTATCGGCAGAACTGGCCGGCAGGCTGCGCGGATACTGGACGCCGCTGCTGAGCGATGCGGCGCAGGCGGTGGCCTGCGTGTTCCTGTTTGGGGTCATCGCGCCGCTGGGCATACAGGACGGCGCGCCGTACTGGGTGTGGCTCGCCGCAGGGCTGGCCCCCTGGTTTTTCTATGAAAACGCGCTGCTGGGCAGTGCAACCGCCTATTTTTCGTATGCGCCGCTCGTACGGCACCGCCAGTGTCACAGCGCGCTGATTCCCCCGCTGCGCGTCGCCGGCGCGCTGCTGCACGCGCTGCCATGGCTGTTGCTTGCAGGCCTTGCGGCCAGCGCGACGGGCTGCCTGTCGCCACGCTGGTATCTGCTGCCCTACTCCCTGTTCTGCGGGTTATTGCTCGGCACTGCAGAAGGTTATTTTGCGGCCATGTTCGCCCCGTTTTTCGGGCGCTTTGTGGAGCGCGGCATGCGCCTGACGCTGTCGCTCTTTTTCTGGTTCACACCCGTGGCCTGGCCGGTCGCGCTGGTGGGTGGGCCGGGCGCCGCGCAGTGGCTCTCCCCCATCGGTTATGTGGTGGACCTCACCCGCGCAAGCCTGCTCGCCGCCGCGCCGCTGCCGGCCTGGAACCGCACGCTGTGGTTCCTCTGCCTGATGGCCGGCCTCACCATAGCCGGCGCTACCGGCAGCGCGCGGCTACAGGAACCCTACCGGGAGGTGCTTTGACCTGGAACGAATCGACACGCTGAACGGCCCATACCTGGCGCTCTCGGCCGGCGGCGCGCTCACCGGAGACGCCGCCACGCTCATCCGCCGCGCAGCCAACGCCGGCGTGGAGCTGCTGTATGGCGACGCGCTGTGCAAAGGATCGGACGGCGCTTGCACCCCCATATTCCGCCCCGCTTATTCGCCGGACACGCTATTGGCAACCAACTACATCGGCTCTCCGGTCGTCCTGTCCGAACGCCTGCTGCGGCAACTGCCCCATGACGGGCGGGAGGACGCGGACGCGCTCTATTCGCTCGCGCTGCGCGCGGCCGCAAAGGCGGGCAGCGCCTACCATATCCCACACCCGCTCTTCCGGGGCGCGCCCACTCCTCCCTGCTGCAACCGCCGCATCGTAGCGGAGGCGCTGCCGCTGTTTGGCCGCCAGGGTACGGTGCAGGAGGGCCCCTTCATCGGCAGCTTTGACGTGCGTTACGGTATTCGGGGCAATCCGCTAATCAGCGTCATCGTAGTCAACGAGGGCGACACGAACGCCCTGCGGCGTACGCTGGAATCTGTGGAGCAGCGCAGCAGCTACCGGCGATATGAACTGCTCGTCGCCGATGGCACGCTGCCAGATGCGCGCACGCGCGCCTACTATGAGGCGCTGCAGGCCAACCGGGCGGCGACGGTCGTTTCGTTGCCGGAGGAGCCACGCCTGACCGTGTTGCGCAACGAAGCCGCCAAGCTGGCCAACGGGGAGTTGCTGCTGTTTCTCGATGCCGGGCTCACGCTTGGCGCACACGACGCCATAGAGCGGCTTTTGGAACAGTGCCTGCAAACCGGCACTGCCGCAGCGGGCGGAAAAATCGTCGATGAAAACGGCCGGCTGTTGCATGCAGGGCTGGCGCTCGGCCTGTCCGACCTGCCAGTGTCGCCCTTTGCAGGGCGCGTGGACAGTCTGCGAGACGCCGCACAAAACCGATATACAAACTGCACACGGAACGTCTCCGCCGTGAGCGGCGCGTGGATGGTGCGCACTCAGCAGTTCCTGTCGCTAAGCGGGTTTGACGAGACGTTTGAAGTGGCCGGTTCAGAAGCCGACCTGTGCGTCCGCCTGGCCGCCGGACGGTGGCGGGTCGTCTACAGCCCCTATGCGCGCTTTATCGCATCCGCCGTCCGGTCGGTGCGCCCCGCGATGACCAAAAAAAACAAGGATCGGTGTACAGACGTGTTTCGCCAGATGCGCGTCCACGGGGACCCGATGCTGTCCCAAAGCCCGGATTTTCTGCAGCTCGCAGCAAAATTCGGAGAAAAGGCGCTCCTTCTCTAAAATTATGCTTGACAACCAAGCAGATATCCTGTATCATAACTTTCGCAGTCGCGTCGCGCGTGCTCGGTTCGTCTAGTGGCCTAGGACACCGCCCTCTCACGGCGGTAACAGGGGTTCGACTCCCCTACCGGGTACCATGCCGGAACGGAACAAAGGATTCTTTGTTCCGTTTTTTATTGAATTCAGCCCAGGCGCCATTAGATGCAGCCAAATGCGGGCACGCGCTGCGATCCGCCCGTCGGTGGCAGGCTCTAGTTCGCAGGGCGGGCGCTCCTTTTCTCTTGCATTTGCCACTGCGTTGTGCTACAATTTGTATCACTGGCCGGAATGATGGAATTGGCAGACGTGACGGACTCAAAATCCGTTGGTAGCGATACCGTGTGGGTTCAAGTCCCACTTCCGGCACCACGACGGAGCAAGCTTTGTATCGCTTGCTCCGACTTTTTTCAACATGTCAGAGCAAGCTCATTCTGCTGATTTCGCCGTTTCTTTCAAACGCATTGGCTATGCCGAAACAACAGTGAATCTTAATCGTGAGCCCCAGGAACAGGAGGACATGAACGATGAGAAAGCTTAACAAAAAGAGAATTTCCCTGGGAATCACAGCAGCTATCCTTCTGCTGGCTCTGGCCTTTTACGCCTGGTATACAAAACCCGTGACGCTTTCGGAGCTTTATCCCATGCTGGAGCTTGACAAATGTACGCAGATTCAGGGGTATTATGAAATCGGGACTCAGGCGGAGCCATCCGAATTTACCATCGCCAAAAACAGCGGAGAATTTGAAACGCTGTACAATCTGTTCTATGAACAGCGCTATTGCCGCAGCCTCAGAGATGTGTTTCCCCGCGGCACCAGAATCCATCGGACAGAGCCGGATGATTTTCAATGGGATGTCTATTTTGTCTTTGAGCATGTAGAATTTCCTGATGGCAGTACCGGTTCTGGTACCATGCTGCACTTCACAAATTGGTATGGTGCGTTTGATATCCATTTCAACGGAGAAACACACGTTTATCAAGTAAGTGATCAGGAACGTTGGGGTGTTCAAGTTCTGGATACTATACAATGAAACGCACATCGGGCCCCCTTCGGCGGGCTTCGATTTGGCTTTGGGTGCAGGCCGGAACGCCACAGCATCTATCCTGTTGCGATATTCCAGTCGAGAACCTCGAGGTGCAAACGCGTAGTTGAGACTCTCCTTTTTTCAACATCTTTCTCTTGGATTTGCCTGTTTATAAACACTAACCGAGTTGTACCCGGAGCCGAACGAGTTCCGAACCCCTTTCTTGTTTTTCCCCAACAGGAGGTAAACAAATGAAATTTTCTTTTGACTCTTTTGCCGACGGATCTTTTGATTATGACTGCAAAACGAAAAATCATACCTGTCTTTGGCTTCGTGAAGCAAACATGGATATTGGCGGTGGAACAATATCAAAAGAAGAGATTGACAGTCTTACAAATTATCCTGATATTGATGTGGTGACAATCTCCGGCCTGCGCCAAGACACTTTTGGATATTTTATAAAAAATTACGGCAAACAGCTCAGAGCCATCCGCTTTTTCAAAAACAAATTTGAATATCAGTAAATTATGACCTTTCAACAGAGGTTACAGTGCTTTAATAAAATCCTCCAAAAGCCTTGAAAACAAAGGATTTATCGCAATGTGTTCGCCTTATCTCTTTATACGGTTACACACAAGTTTACTCTTTCCCTCCTTGCTCATAAGGGCAAATGCAAGGGCAAGAAAATCTCATAACAAGATATAACAGAGTGTGGCAATCGGAGAACTGTGATGTATGTGCGAATATATTATAACGGAGGATTTTTCAATGGACAAGTATATTTACGATGATAAAAATGGTCTGTGGTATGAACTGCAAGGAGATTATTATATTCCTTGTTTTATCTTACCAGCCGAAAAAGAACAGCCTATCGGTTTGTGGGGACAGCGGCACTTGCGGTATCTGAAAGAATACCACAGAAATACATACACAACGCTACTTACAAGCGGTAGGCTGAACACTTACCTTGCCGATATAGATAAACAAGCACAGGAGCGTATGGAAAGACTTACAGAGCAGATGAAACGGGCGCAGGGTGTCACGGAGCAGTTAAAAGCAGAAAACGCCTTAGAATGGGTGCAGAGGATAAATAACATACGAGCGTGTGCAAAGGAGATTATAGAAAAGGAAATCATCTTTGCATAATTACAGAAAGGCGGCAGAGAAAAATCTTTGCCGCCTAAAAATTTTTAAAAAAGGTCTTGTTTGTGACGCCGCGTAATGATTTATAATAGGTGTCAGGAGGTAAATAATTATGGCAAAATACAGAGCAATTCCGCAAGGGTTTATGACAGTTGGAGAAGTGGCAAAGAAAATGGGAGTTACCGTCCGTACTCTGCAATACTACGATAAAGAAGGACTGCTTTCCCCATCGGCAGAAAGCGAAGGCGGACGCAGGCTTTATACCGATAAAGATTTGATTACACTTCATCAGATTATATCTTTGAAATCACTGGGCTTTTCTTTGGACGATATAAAAGAGCGGTTGATCTCTTTGGAAACACCGGCTGATGTTGCAAATGCTCTTACAGAGCAGGCAGATGATATACGCCAAAAAATAGAACAGCTTCAGGCTTCGTTGTCAGCAATAGAACAGTTAAAAGCAGAAGTTTTACAAATGCAGACGGTCAACTTTAAGAAGTATGCAGATATTATTGTCAATCTACAAATGAAGAATGACTCTTATTATCTTATTAAGCGTTTCGATGATGATACGCTCGACCATATACGCAGTCAATTTGATAAGGAAAGCGGCTTAGACTTTATGGACAGATTTAACCGCCTAAGTGATGAAATCGTACAGCTTCAAAAAGAAAATGTACCGCCCGAAAGCGAAAAATGCCAACAGGTTGTAAAAGAATATTGGGGCTTGATTATGGAGTTTACAAATGGCGATATGAGTATGCTTCCGAAATTGATGGAAGTCGGTAATATTGATACTGCCACAAACGCTTGGGAAGAAAGGCAGAAAATCGTTAACGCTTATTTAGAACCAGCTTTGCAAGTCTATTTTTCAAGACTTGGAACAAATCCCTTTGAGGAGGTGAAACCGTGAAAGACGCAATACAAGTTCGTGAATTAAAGAAAAGTTATGGCAGTCATATGGTTCTTAAGGGTCTTGATTTTCAAATTGAAAAAGGAGAAATTTTCGCTCTGCTCGGCGTAAACGGAGCAGGAAAAACGACAACGCTTGAATGTATCGAAGGTCTAAGAAAATATGACAGTGGTGCGATTACTGTAAACGGGAAAATGGGTATTCAGCTACAATCATCATCTTTGCCCGCCCATATTAAGCCAATGGAGGCTATAAAGCTGTTTGCAAAATGGAATAAAACAAAAATTGATGATACCATGCTTAACGGTCTTGGTATCAAAGAAATGGAAAAGAAGCAGTATATACAATTATCCACAGGACAAAAAAGACGGTTACATCTTGCTCTTGCACTTATAGGCAATCCCGATGTTATTTTTCTCGATGAGCCGACTGCGGGACTTGATGTCGAGGGTAGACTATCGCTCCACGAACAAATCCGAAAGCTCAAATCACACGGAAAAACAATCGTCTTGGCAAGTCACGATATGGCGGAAGTAGAAACCTTATGTGACCGCATTGCTATTCTAAATAACGGAAATATTGCCTTTTGCGGTACGGCTTCGGAACTGACCGATAGGGTTGGGAGAAAATATTTTATCCATATCAAGACGCAGCAAGGAGACAACACTTTTGAAACGGACAATATCGAAGATACTTTGATTTCTTTACTGGGCGAATTAAAACAGAAAAAAATCCATGTATTAGATATTAAAGTTGATCGTGGCACGCTGGAACAGCATTTTATCGAAATGGCAAGGAGGGAAGCAGAATGAACGGTTTTTTATATGGCGTAGCATTACAGTGGAAGTTGGATATACGCAGTAAATCTTTGTTGGTAACCTGCTATATCGTTCCGCTTATTTTCTTTCTGCTTATGGGTGGTATTTTTACTTCTGTTATGCCTGAAATGAGAAGCACACTGATACAATCTATGATTGTGATGAGCGTTTCAATGGGAGCGTTTATTGGGTTACCGCCATCATTGATTGAAACTTATGGAAGTGATGTAAAAAAGGTTTATAAAGCAAATGGAGTACCTTTATATTTAGGTATTGTTACAATGTTCCTTTCTGCATTTGTGCATTTGATGATTAGCTGTGCCATTATATTACTGCTTGCCCCGATACTGTTTGAGGCGGCTTTGCCAGTACAGTTTCCGTTTTTCTTTCTTGCGCTTGCCATATACATCATTGTGTCGCTGAGTATTGGAGGTATATTAGGATTGGTTGTAAAAAATCAGGCAAAGCTGACAATGATAGCGCAGCTTGTGTTTTTACCCTCGATTATGCTTTCAGGGATTATGTTCCCTATCGACTTGCTTCCCGATTTTCTTGAAGCCATAGGGCGTATTTTCCCCGCTTCTTGGGGATACCGATTGATGTTAGATAATGGTTTTTGCCTTGAAAATCTATGGTACTTAATTCTTATATTCTGTGCGGCAGTAATTATATGTGCAATACTTTTGAACAAGCAAAAATCCAAATAGGTCGGAGGACAAAGGTTTTGAATAAAACAGAATGGATATTATGCCCTATCTGCGGCAATAAAACTCGTACAATGATACGGGAAGATACAGAATTAAGAAACTTCCCTCTCTACTGTCCGAAGTGCACGCTTTGGTAACGATCGTGCTGCCATGCAGTGGCTGGCCAGTTCAGCCGCCATACCTCGCCATACCTATTGTATCGGCCATCAAAGGCCTAAATTCCCCATCGCCTTCCCGCCCATTGGCACAGCAGCCCCCTCAGGTGCGGGGGCGTTTCAGCGCTCCCGCACCTGAGGGCAGTTCGCTTCCCGTTCCAGCAGTCGATAGGCTCCTTTCCCGGCTTTCTCCACCTTGCCCTCCAACGCCAACTGAAGCAGGATGCGCTGCCGTGCAGCCGAAACGATTCCCGTTCCAGCCCGCGCAGCGCGCCGGCATTTCCCTCCACAAAGAACCCCAGATCGCACAGACGGCGCAGTTCCTGCACGTTCTCTGCCTGTCTGCGCCCGCGCTCGGCGTGATCAACATGGTGACGAGCTGTTTCCAGGCGCTCGACAAGGCGCTGCACTCCCTGACCATTACGGTCCTGCGCAACGCCGTGCTGTTTATTCCACCCGTAATCCTACTGAATCGGCTCTGGGGATGCAGGGCGTTTTCACGGTCCAACCCGCCGTAGAATGGCTGTTGTGCGTCATTTTCCTTGCGCTCTATGCCAGGAGAGCCACACACGGCAAGCAGGCGCAGAGCACCCGAGGAAATCCGTTGCACGCAGTCGGAAAGCTGACCGCCCGTCCCTTCCTCCCCGCAGAACCTGTACGCGCCCACAGCCGTCCCGCTGCGGGCGCGCGTCTTTTCCCTTTCGGTTTTCTCCTCCATACAGGCGCGCCGTTCGCCGTCAAGCGGCTCACCCCCCGCCCAAAGAGCGAGTGAAGCCGTGCTTGCAGCCCGTCATTGCTTTGCCGGCCAGAGCATGGTATAGTATTTTAAAAGGGGGGTATACTATGAGATTGTTGACCATGAAACGCGCGAAACGGTACGTCGCCTGCCTCGTGAAGATGAAGGTCTTTATCGAAGATCCGACCGGCGACACGATGATCAACGGCACGCCGTGCCGCAAATTGGGAGAACTGAAAAACGGCGAGGAAAAGACCTTTGAAATTTCCGAACAAAGCGCAAAAGTCTTTGTCATTGCGGATAAGCTGAGCAAAAATTACTGCAATGACTTTTATGAATTGCCCGAAGGGCAGGAGGACATCTTCCTATCCGGCAAAAACAAGTTTAATCTGGCCACCGGCAACGCCTTCCGGTTTGACAACAACGACTCGGCGCAGGCGCTCGCCAACCGCAAAAAAGGCGGTCGCAAGGGTCTGATCGTATTCCTTTGCGCAATACTGGCCGGCATTGCCATCTATCTGCTTCTGACGCTTCCGCTCTCCGACCTTGC